>Ga0265319_1001021_pt1 | contig 17497 bp, 12 predicted proteins | sample 4824metaG_FD_192443 | JGI IMG/M metagenome (GOLD analysis project Ga0265319, IMG submission 192443) | Rhizosphere microbial communities from Carex aquatilis grown in University of Washington, Seatle, WA, United States - 4-8-24 metaG | ecosystem: Host-associated > Plants > Roots > Rhizosphere >...
CGAGCGCAGCTGCTCCGTCGAGATCCCAGGCAAGGTGCGCTGGAGCTCGACGAACCGGCGAGGACCGCTGACGAGGTCTCGCACGATCAGCAGCGTCCACTTGTCGCCTACGAGGTCCAGCGCCCGTGCGTCAGGCGACCACTGGTCGTATGGATGGCGTTTGGGAGGGGGAGCGGGTGGGATGGCAACCTCCGGTCTACGTGTGCATTGAACCTACCTACCGTGGGACAGATTAACCGACTGACGGGTAGGAGAGGGATTCCTTTGACAAGTCGACGTGCGCGCCCCCGTGCCGTACAGTGCATCAGGCACGCCGTACAGTGGATCGGGGCGATGTGAGGTGCGTCACGACACACACTTTTTGCGCACTTCTCGCTCCCCGAAATGGGGGGTTGGGGGATATGGTCGGCGGGACCAAGGAGGAGGAAGCAGATGGCTGAGGTGATCCAGCTCACGCAGCGGCGGCCGGATCGGGTCGTGCCGCAGGCGCTCGGGGTGTCGACGACGACGCTCTACTTCGACCTCGCGTCGCCGCACACGTACCTCGTCGCCGAGCGCATCGAGCGTCGCGTCGGCTCCGCCGTCTGGCGGCCGGCGATGCTGCCCACGCCGCAGTCGCGCGGCGAGGAGCTCGTGGCGGAGGCGCAGCGGCGCGCGAGCGCCCTGCGCATGCCGCTCGTGTGGCCCGAACGCTTCCCGTCGCGCGTGCCGACCGCGATGCGCGTCGCGACGTACGCGAACGAGCAGGGCTGCCTCCCGGCGTTCGCGATCGCCGCCGGACGGCTCGCGTTCTGCGGCGGCTTCGACCTCGAGGACCCGGAGATCCTCGCCGAGGCGGCGGCCGCCTCCGGCCTCGACGTCGACGGGGCGCTCGTGGCCGCGCGTGACCCGCAGCGCGACCACCAGATCGGGATGGCGGGCCGCTCCGTCGGCCACGCGGGCGGCACCGTGCTGCCGGCGCTCGAGCACGAGCGGCGGCTGTACTGCGGGGAGCCGCACATCACGGCGTGGCTGTCGCAGCTCGGCGGCGCGGTCGCGCGGCCGAGCGTGTCCTGAGGCTGCGGCGCAGACGGCGCGGCTGAAGCTGAGCGTTTCCTCATCCGGGCTGGCATCCGGCCGCCCCGCTGTCACAATCCCGGGTGGGATGGACCGAGCACTGCGATATGCATATCGCCGGCTCGGCCGGCGATATCCGCTGACGGTCGTCGCCCTCCAGTTCCAGCTCGCGCACCTGGTCGTGCTCGGCGGCCTCGTGCTCCTGCGGCTCTACCAGCCGATGAGCAACCGGAGCTTCGTCGTGCTGCTCGTCGTCGCGGAGCTGCTGGTGGCGCTCGACAACATGAGCTCGATCGTGCTCGCGCGGCGGCTGCTCTCGCCGGTCGACGCGTGGCTGAACGGCGCGCGCGACCGCGTCAGCACGACCGAGGCCTGGCGCGCGCTCGCGTTCATGCCGAGCACGTACGCGCGGCGCGTGCGCACGATCCCGATCCTGCTCGTGATCGTGCCGTTCGGCGCGTTCGCGACCGTCGAGCTGGGGCTGCCGGCGTGGGCCTCGCTGGCGATCTTCGCGGGGATGCTGCTGACGCTGCTCTACGGGGCGCTGTTCCGCTTCTTCGCGATGGAGTCGCTGCTGCGGCCGGTGCTCGCCGACGTCGCCCTGCACCTGTCCGACGACTTCGAGCCGGGCCGCGGCGGCGTGCCGCTGCGCCGGCGGCTGCTCGTCGGGCTGCCGGCGATCAACGTGCTGACGGGCGCGATCGTCGCGGGGATCGAGCTGAACCGCCACGGCGCGCGGCTGTCGGACCTCGGGCCGGCGGTCGTCGTCGCGGTCGTGCTCGCGTTCACGATCTCGCTCGAGCTGACGATCCTGCTGTCGCGCTCGATCTTCGGGCCGCTCGACGCGCTGCGCGAAGCGACCGAGCGCGTGCGCCAGGGAGACCTCAGCACGCGCGTGCCGGTCGTCTCGGCCGACGAGACGGGCCGCCTCGCGCGCTCCTTCAACGACATGGTCGCCGGCCTGCAGGAGCGCGAGCGGCTGCACGAGGCGTTCGGCGCCTTCGTCGGGCCGAACGTCGCCGAGATGGTGCTGCGCGACGGGCCGAACCTGGACGGCGAGGAACTGCAGGTCTCGATCCTGTGCCTCGACATCCGCGACTTCACGCGCTTCTCCGAGCGCGCCAGCGCGCGCGAGGTGGTCGACCGGCTCAACGAGTTCTACGAGCTGGTCGTGCCGCTGCTGGTGCGCCACGGCGGCTATCCCGACAAGTACGTCGGCGACGGGCTGCTGGGCGTGTTCGGCGCGCCGGAGCCGATCGTCGCGCACGCCGACCGCGCCGTCGCGGCCGCGATCGAGATCGCCCGCACCGTGCAGGAGCGCTACCGCGGCAGCCTGCGCGTCGGCATCGGCGTCAACTCGGGGCTCGTCGTCGCCGGGACCGTCGGCGGCGGCGGCCACGTCGAGTTCACCGTCATCGGGGACCCCGTCAACACGGCATCGCGCGTCGAGCAGGTGACGCGCCAGACCGGCGACGCAGTGCTCGTGACGGAGGCGACGCAGCGGCTGCTGTGTCTCGACCACGGCGGCTTCGACGCGCGTCCGGCGGCGCCGCTGAAGGGCAAGCGCGAGCGCGTGCAGCTGTGGGCGCCGCGCGCGCTCGACGGCGTGGTCGACGCGCTGCCGGCGGAGGCGGATCCGCCCCCGCCCGCCCGCCCGGAGCACGCGTCGGGGCGCAGCGGGGGCTGACGCAGGTGGGGCCCGGCGTCGCTGCCGGGCCCCAGCTGCGGATACAGCTCCAGAAGGGCGAGCCGGGTCGGGGGTCCCCGCTCGCGGGAGCTGCGCGTCGCCGGCCGGACGCTTAGGGAGGCGCCGGCGATATCCGCCGGCTGCATCCGGCCTATGTCGGGAAGCGAGGAGGTCTTCGTGCCATGAATGCTCCTCGTCCGAGGTCATCATCCGGCAAGGGGTGCGGCCGCCGCAAGGGTGCCGGTCGTTCGTCATACGCGCCTCATACGCCGGGTGCGCCGGGACGGTGTGCGGCGCCCGCGGCGGTCGTCCGGCGCGGCCAGAACCCCGGCTGTCTAGCATCGCTCGCATGTCCACAGACACCACGGAGCAGACGCGTCTGCACGGCGGCCGGCTGATCGCCCGGCGCCTCAAGGCCCACGGCGTGAGCAAGCTGTTCACGCTCTCGGGCGGCCACATCTTCCCGATCTACGACGGCTGCCGCGAGGAGGGCGTCGACATCGTCGACGTGCGCCACGAGCAGACGGCCGCCTTCGCCGCCGAGGGCTGGGCGAAGGTCACGCGCACGCCCGGCGTGGCGGCCGTGACGGCCGGCCCGGGCGTGACGAACGCGCTCAGCGCCGTCGGCTCGGCGCAGTCCAACAACTCGCCCGTGCTCGTGCTCGGCGGCCGCGCGCCGGCGCTGCGCTGGGGCCGCGGGTCGCTGCAGGAGATCGACCACGTGCCGTTCGTGCGGCCGCTGACGAAGCTCGCGGCGACGCCCGACTCGACGGCCGAGATCCCCGGGATGGTGGACGAGGCGCTGCGCGTCGCGATGACGCCGCACTCGGGGCCGACGTTCCTCGACTTCCCGATGGACCACGTCTTCAGCGAGGCGGAGGAGCCGGCGAGCGGCGCTTCGCTGCTGGAGGCCTGGCGCGGCGCCGGCGCGGACGGCGGCGCGATCGAACGCGCCGGCCGGCTGCTGGCGCAGGCCGAGCGGCCGGTCGTGATGGCCGGCACGAACCTCTATTGGGGCCACGGCGAGGTCGCGCTGCGGGCGCTGGCCGAGCAGCTCGGCGTGCCGGTGTTCCTCAACGGCCTCGCGCGCGGCTGCGTGCCGGCCGACCACGAGCTGTTTTTCTCGCGGGCGCGCGGGTCCGCCCTGACGAACGCGGATGTCGCTCTCGTGATCGGCGTGCCGATGGACTTCCGCCTCGGCTTCGGCGAGTCGTTCGGGTCCGAGACGGAGATCGTCTCGATCGACGTCGCCGAGCCGCTGCGCGAGCATCCGCGCGCGGTCGCCGCCGAGCTGTACGGCGCGCTGCCGGCGACGCTCGACGCGCTGCGCTCGGTCGCCGTCTCGGAGGGCGGCGGCACGCACCGCACGCGCGCGTGGGTCGAGCAGCTGCGCAATGTCGAGTCCGAGAAGCACGCCGCCGAGGCGGCCGAGCTCAACGACGAGCGCGCGCCGCTGCACCCGATGCGCGTCTACCGCGGCCTCGCCGAGGTGATCGACCGCAACGCGATCGTCGTCTGCGACGGCGGCGACTTCGTCTCCTACGCGGGCCGCGTGGTCGACTCCTACGAGCCCGGCTGCTGGCTCGACCCGGGGCCGTTCGGCTGCCTCGGCAGCGGGCCTGGCTACGCGCTGGCCGCGAAGCTCGCGAGACCGGAGCGTCAGGTCGTGCTGCTGCTCGGCGACGGCGCCTTCGGCTTCTCGGGGATGGAGTTCGACACGCTCGCGCGCCACGGGGTGCACGTCGTCGGCCTGATGGGCAACAACGGCATCTGGGCGCTCGAGAAGCATCCGATGGAGTTCCTCTACGGCTACTCGGTCGCGGCCGAGCTGCGCCCGGCGACGCGCTACGACCAGGTCGTTGAGGCGCTCGGCGGCCACGGCGAGCTGGTCGAGCGGCCGGACGACCTGCGCGGGGCGCTGGAGCGCGCGTTCGCGGCGGACGTCCCGGCGCTGGTGAACGTGCTGACGGATCCGGACGTGGTGTACCCGCGCAAGAGCAACCTCGCCTGACGGCGAGGTTGCGAGTTTCGCCGTCCGGCGATCGGAACCGATCGCCTTCCGGCGACGTCACCACGACAAAGAGAAAGCCGCCCACATCATGTGAGCGGCTTTCTCAAAGTGGCCCCATCAGGACGGGCAGGGGTACGTGCCGTGAAAGGGCCGTATCGGTTGGCTCGGACGGCGGGAGGCGCCGTAAACGGCTTCGCCCGAGCCTATGAGCCGAGCAGCGGGGAAACGTTCGCACGCGCCCCAGTGCCCGACTCGGCCATATTCCTAGGGTGTCATGAACCGGACAATCGAACATACGTCCAGCTCATTAGTCAAAGTGATCCGGAAAGCGGGCAGACACGAAGTGTCAGACCCCGATAACCGGTGCGTTTCGTGGGGAACGCGAATGCGCCCAGACGGTCAGCGTGCGAGCCGTTCGGCGCGCGTCAGCGCGACGCCGTGCAGCAGGTCGTGCTCTGAGACCTCGGCGCGTCTGAGCCCGAAGGCGCGCAGCACCTCCAGCAGGATCGCCGCGCCGGCCACGATCGTCGGCGCGCGGTCCGGATGCAGGCCGCGGACGGTCCGCCGCTGCGCGAGCGGCATCTGCGCCAGCCGCGCCAGCAGCAGCTCGACCTCCGAGCGCTCGAGCATGTAGCCGTGGACGCGCCGTGGGTCGTAGGGGTCCAGCTCCTGGTCGATCGCGGCCAGCGACGTCGCGGTGCCGGCGACGCCGACGGCGCTCGCGGCGCTCGCGCGCACCGCCTCGGGCACGCCCGCCTCGATCGTCGCCCGCACGTCGTCGGCGAGCTGCTGCAGCTCGTGCGGCGGGGGCGGGTCGTCGTGCAGGTGGCGCTCGGTCTGGCGCACGACGCCGGCCTGCAGCGAGACGTGGAACGACGGCGCGCTTCCACCCGTGGGCCCGACGATCAGCTCGGTCGAGCCGCCGCCGATGTCGCACACGAGCAGCGGCGTGGTGTCCTGCGGGTCGCGCCCGTGGGTGGCGCCGCGGAACGTCAGCCGCGCCTCCTCCTCGCCGGCGATCGTGCGTGCGTCGAGCCCGTAGTCGCGCGTCACGCGCTCGGTGAAGTCGCGGCCGTTGGCGGCATCGCGAGCGGCGCTCGTGAGCACGGCGACGCGCGCGCCGGCCGGCACGCCGGCGGCGTCGAGTGCGTCGCGGTAGGCGTCGAGCGTCGCGAACACGCGCTCCATCGCCTCGTCCGCGAGGCGGCCGGCGGCGTCGACGCCCTGGCCGAGGCGCGTGACCTCGGAGCGGCGGGCCAGCTCGTCGATCGCGCCGTCCTCGACGTCGGCGATCAGCAGGCGGGTGGAGTTGGTGCCGATGTCGACGACGCCGACGCGCATGCGGCTGATGCTACGGGGCCGTGGTCGGCGGGGGTGCGGGCGCGGGGTGCGGGAGCGGCTCGCCGGCGAGCGCGGCGAGCACGTTGTCGACGGCGAGGTCCGTCATCGCGGCGCGCGTGCGCGGGGTCGCGGAGCCGACGTGCGGGATGACGAGCGCGTTGGGGGCTTGGAGCAGCGGGTGGTCGGGCGGGAGCGGCTCGGGGTCGGTCACGTCGAGCGCGGCGCCGGCGATCGTGCCGGCGTGGAGGGCGTCGGTGAGCGCCTGCGTGTCGACGACGGGTCCGCGCGCGGTGTTGACGAGGATCGCCGTCCGCTTCATGCGCTGCAGCGCCTGCGCGTCGATCAGGTGGCGGGTCTGCGGGGTGAGCGGGACGTGGAGGGAGACGAAGTCGGACTGCGCGAGCAGCTCTGGCAGGGGCGTGCCGCCGCGGCTGGTGCTGCGGAGGATCCGCATGTCGAAGCCGGCGGCGCGGCGCGCGACCGCCTCGCCGATGCGGCCGGCGCCGACGATCCCGAGCGTGGCGCCGACGACGTCGGCGCCGAGGTAGCCGTCCGGCTGCCAGGTGCCCCACTCGCCGTCTTTGACCGCCTGCGCGGACTGCGGGAGGCGGCGCGCGGCGGCGAGCATGAGCGCGAACGCGAGGTCGGCCGTCGCGTCGGTGAGGACGCCTGGCGTGTGGCCGACGGGGATGCCGCGCGCGCGGGCGGCCGCGAGGTCGACGTTGTCGAGCCCGACCGCGTAGTTGGCGATCGCCTTCAGCTGGGGGTTGGCGTCCATGAACGCGGCGTCGATGCGATCGCTGAGCATGCAGATCACCGCGTCGGCTCGGCGCGCGCGCTCGATCAGGGCGGGTTGCGGCGGCGGTGCCGGCTCGGACCAGACGTCGACCTCGTGGTTGGCGGCTCGCAGCCGCTCGAGGCCGTCGCCGACCGGCGTGCGGGTGACGAAGACGCGGGCCATGCGGGGATCCTATGCGGCTCCCGTCGCCCCTCGGCCGCCGCATCCCCGCCTTCGAGATCGGCGCCCGACGCGCTATACTGCTTCGTCCACGCCGCGGGGTGGAGCAGTCTGGTAGCTCGTCGGGCTCATAACCCGAAGGTCGCGGGTTCGAATCCCGCCCCCGCTATAGAGAAAAGCCCCGTGAGAGCGGGGCTTTTGTCGTTCTGGGGGTCGGTGCGGGCGGCTGTGGGGCAACGGATGGGGCAACGCGCAGCGTGCCGCAGACGTGTCACGAGCCAGTGGCAGCGTCGGCGTCGCGTCGCCGGCGCTCCTCGAGCTTGTGGGTTGCGATCCGTTTTTCCAGGTCACCGGGGCTTGTGAGCGATGGGTACGCCACGCCTTTGAGGCCGCCGAACTCCTCTACCCAGCGACGCAGGCCGTCTCCGTCGATCCAATCTTCGTAGGAGCCGTCAAACGTATCCGGCCATATGGCTTCGATGCCGTAGCGCTCGATGGTGGTGTAGACCGCCAACGTCGATTCCGGGTCGCGATTGACGACGGTCATTCGCCGGATTCTTGCTCCGCTCTGACCGAGAAGCTCGAGTACCTCGGTATCGAGCGCGCTGTAGCCGAGGACCATGACATCGAGCGCCCACGCGCTCTTGAGGGCACTCCTGAGATGCTCGAGGTGGGCGCGCGGGAGAACAAGTTCGTCCTTTGGCCCCTCCGGGAGGGCGATCGCCGGATAGCGCTGGGTCATCCCGTGCTCATCCGACGGGCTGATCAGTCCGCGGGCAACGTACAACGCGTGGGACTGCGTGGGCACGCTCTTGATCGACCGATTCGGGACGACGAACGTCTCAGCTGGAGCAGTGGGGTCGAACGGCTGATCCAGCTCTATGAACCAGTTCGCCGAGCCGTGGGGTTTGATGAGGGACCAGTTGCGATCACCTGAGACGTAGTCGTCGATCGACTGCAACCGAGCGAACGCGTCGAGGTTCGAATCCAGCAGGGTGTCGTAGTTGAGGCTGACAAACAGGATGTGCGTCGGCAGCTTCAGCAGCTCGTCGATCAACACCGAGTACCGCTCGGCGTCGGCGTACAGCTCTTCGCTATAGGCCAGCATGAGCGCCTGCAGGTAGGGTGGGAGAGCCAAGGACATCTGACGGTGGTGCGTGTGGCCATCTCGTCGCAGACTCAGCAGTGCCTGCTCGAACGCGACGGTGCCGTCAGACTCCATCAGTCGCCTGATTACGCGAGATGCGTTGTTCGCAAGGACGTAGGTTCTGAGCAGTGCGTCAGCCTTCGGGCCCGAGAAGAGATCCCGAGTCAACGGGGGTCGGAGCCCAACTGAATAGCGTCCCGACGCGTACGAGGCTCCTGCTCCGATGATGACGACGACGGGGACCACGCCAGAACTCTAGATCTCGGTGAGGCGTCTCGAACTACCGTGGGTGCAGGGCCGGAACTGCGGCCTGTCGGCATGGTGTACGTTCGCGTTCCGCCACGCCCTGAGATCCGTTGCCGTCGACCGACCCCGCCCATGCTTCCCCTGTCCTGTCGCTTGCGAGCGTCGGGCGGTGGTTCTGGCGGGGGTCGGTGAGAGTGGAGGTGCTGCGCGGCGTGTCGCTCGAGCTGGCGGCTGGCGACTTCGTGGCGGTGTGGGGCAGACTCGGCTCGGGGAAGACGACGCTGCTGCGCGTCGCAGCGGGTCTCGATCCCGCTGACGATGGTGTCGTGCGGTTCGGGGGCCGGCCGCTTGGCGAGCTGTCGCGCGACGAGTTGCAGCAGGTGCGGCGACGCGAGATCGGCTTCGCTGATCGGTCGGGGCCGCTGGAGCCGGAGCTGGCTGTGCTCGATCACGTCGCCTTTCCGCTGATCGGCACGATGCCGCGCGCGGAGGCGCGGCGGCGCGCGAGCACGACGCTCGACGAGCTCGGGCTCGATCCCGCGTGCGGAGGCATGACGTGGGCCGAGCTGACGGACGGCGAGCGGACGCTGGTGTCGCTCGCGCATGCGGTCGTGCGGCGGCCGAAGCTGTTGCTGGTCGACGACCCGACGAGCAATCTCGGCGTGCACGAGCGGGAGCGGACGATGGCGCTGCTGCAGCGGCTGGCCGTCCGGGACGGCGTGGCGATCCTCATGACGGCGCCGGACATGGCGGCGGCGCTCGGTGCCCATCAGGTCCATGTGCTCAGCGGTGGCGCGCTGCTGCCTGCTGGGCCGCCGCCTGACGACAACCTCGTTCGCTTCCCCGACGCGCATGCTTGAGCTGCGCGACGTCGTGAAGCACTATGCCTCCGGCGGGGGCGAGGTGGTGCGGGCGATCGACGGCGTCTCGCTGACGATCGCGCGGAGCGAGCTGCTCGCTCTCTACGGCCCGAGCGGATCGGGCAAGTCGACGATGCTGCAGATCGTCGCTGCGCTGCTGCAGCCGGACAGTGGGCAGGTGCTGGTCGGCGGGCGCGACATCTCGGCGCTGGCGCCGCGTGAGGCGGCCCGCTATCGCCTCAACGAGGTCGGTTTCGTGCGGCAGTCGCTCGATCTGCTGCCGGGCGTGAGCGCGCTCGACAACGCGGCGCTGAAGCTGCTGAACACGCGCGTCGGCGTACGCGAGGCGCATAGAGCGGTGGCGCCGCTGCTGCAGCGGCTCGGCCTCGAGGAGCGGATGAGAAGCCGTGCGGAGCAGCTGTCGATGGGTGAGCGCCAGCGCGTGATGATCGCGCGCGCCTTGTCGACCGGTCCCAAGCTGCTGCTCGCAGACGAGCCGACGGGCAGCCTCGACACGCAGCGCAGCCGCGAGGTGCTCAAGCTGCTCGTCGAGGTCTGTCGCGAGCAGGACGTCGCCGTGCTGCTCGTGACGCACGATCCGCAGGCGGCCGCCTTCGCCGACGCGGTGCGCGCGCTGCGCGACGGCCGCCTGGTCGACTACGAGCCGGATGCGGGGCTTGCGCCGAGCGCCGGGCGGTAGCGTCGCGCGCTCGTGCGGCTGTCGAACCTCCTGCACCTCTACCGCATCCGCGTCCGGGCGCGGCTCGTGCAGGAGCTGCTCGCGCTCGTGGGGATCGCGGTCGGGGTTGCGCTGCTGTACGCGGCGTCGGTCGCGAACACGAGCCTGACCGCGTCCGTCGAACGCCTCACGGCGGGGATCGTCGGTGACGCGCGCTTCCAGGTCGAGGCGCGGTCCGCGCAGGGGTTCGACGAGCGGCTGCTCGCCCGCGTCGAGCAGCTTCCGGGCGTGCAGGCCGCGGCGCCGATGCTCGACGTGCAGGCGAACGTTGTGGGCCCCGGCGGGCGCACGTCGGTGCTGCTCGTCGGCGGCGACCCGCGCTTCGCGCGGCTCGGCGGCGCGTTCGTGCAGGAGTTCCGCTCGCAGGAGCTCGCGCGCCAGCGCGCGATCGGGCTGCCGGCGCCGCTCGCCCACTCCCTCGGCCTCTCGATCGGCAGCGCGGCCACGCTGGAGATTGCGGGGCAACGCCGCGAGGCGCTGGTCGGTGCGCTGCTGGACCGGCCCGACATCGGCGATCTCGCCGCCAGTCCGGTCGTGATCGCGCCGCTTGCGTACGCGCAGCGCCTGGCTGGCCTGGAAGGACGGGTGACGCGCGTCTACGTCATGCCGGAGCCTGGCCGCGTGCGGGAGGTCGAGGCCGGGCTGAGCCGCCTCGCCGGCGATCGACTCAACGTGCGTCCCGCGCGGTTCGATGTGGAGCTGTTCGACAAGGCGGCGCAGCCGACGCACGCCTCGACGACGCTCTTCTTCGCCTTCAGCGCGGGCATCGGCTTCCTGTTCGCGTTCAGCGCGATGCTGCTGACGGTTCCGCAGCGCCGGCGGCTGATCGGCGACCTGCGTGCCGACGGCTACGGGCCGCGGGTCGTGCTCCAGATCCTGCTGCTCGACGCGCTCGTGCTCGGCGCCGTCGCCTCCGTCGTCGGGGTCGGTCTCGGCGAGTTGTTGTCGCGCGAGCTGTTCGGCCCGACGCCCGGCTACCTCGGGTACACGTTCCCGATCGGCTCGCAGCGGATCGTGACCGCGCACAGCGTGTTGGTCGCCGTGGGCGGCGGGCTGCTGGCCGCGACGGCAGCGGTCGTCCTGCCGTACGGACGCGTGCGGTCGCGGACGCGCCGTCGAGCCCGGCGCCCCGGACCGGTCGCCTTCGCGCTCCTGGGCTGTGCGCTGCTCGCGCTGGCGGTCACGACCGTCGTCCTGGCGGTCGCGCCCCAGCGCGCGATCCTCGGAATGGCAACCCTCACGCTCGCGGGCCTGCTCCTGCTCCCGGTGGCGATCGGTGGGCTGCTCGCGCTGCTCGAGCGCCTGACCTACCGCTGGAAGGACGCGGCGCCGTTCATCGCCCTCGTGCAGCTGCGCTCGCGCGAGCATCGCTTCCGAGCCGGTGCGATTGCGGCGACCGGAACGGTCGCGCTCCTGAGCTGCGTGGCGATCCAGGGCGCGCGCGACGACCTCCAAGCCGGCCTCGACGCGGCAGTCCGCGACATCGACTCGACGGCTGAGGTGTGGGTGACGGCGGCCGGCGCGAGCAACACGTTCGCCACGACGCCGCTTCCGGCGAACGTCGGCGAGCATCTCGCGCGCGTTCCGGGGGTGAACTCTGTGCGCAGCTACCGCGGCTCGTTTCTGGACTGGGGCAACCGCCGGGTGTGGGTACTGGCGCCGCCGGAGCAGGTCGCGCGGCCGGTGCCGGCCAGCCAGGTCGCCGATCGTGCGGATCGCGCTCAAGCCGCCGATCGGGTTCGTGCGGGCGGATGGGCGGTGCTCTCGCGCCAGCTCGCTGAGGACCACGGCCTTCACGTTGGGGACCGCTTCACGCTGCCGGCGCCGGTGCCGCTCGAGCTGCGGGTGGCGGCGCTCAGCACCAACCTCGGCTGGCCGCCGGGCGCGATCATCCTCAACGCCGACGACTACGCGCGCGGTTGGGGAAGCGCTGCCGCCAGCGCCTACCAGCTGACGCTGGCGCCGGGAGCCTCGCCCGCACACGTGAGTGCTGCGGCACGGCAGGCGCTCGGGGGCGCCAACTCGCCGTTCGTCGTCGAGACCGCCCACGAGCGCGAGCAGCGCCACTACGCGTCGACCCGCGACGCGCTCGCGCGCCTGACGCAGATCCGCACGCTCGTCCTCGTCGCCGCAGTGCTCGCGATGGCCGCTGCGCTGATCGGACTGATCTGGCAGCGCCGGCCGCGTCTGGCGCGGCTGAAGGCCGACGGCTTCGGCGACGCCGAGGTGCGGCGAGCGCTCGTCGTCGAGGCGCTGGTGCTCGTCGGCGGCGGGGCGGTGCTCGGCGCGGTGCTCGGGCTTTACGGACAGGTACTGCTCGACCGCGCGTTGAGCGCGATCACGGGGTTTCCGGTGTTCGTCTCGGTCGGCGTCGCCGGCGCGCTCGCCGGAGCGGCGCTGGTCACGGGCGCGGCGGTTGCGATCGTGAGCGTGGCGGCGGCAGCTGCGGCGGGCGCCGACGCTGCGGCTCCGGCGGCGGCCGATCTTCGGAAAGCCGACAGTTCGCACTGGCGCTGACTATTCAGGCTCCTGTACGGTGCCGTTCTTAAGGGGATGGCGCTCTCGCTCAAATACGTGCTGTTGGGGATGGTGGTCGAGCGGCCCTCCTACGGCTATGAGCTGCACAACCGCGTCGAGACGCTGCTGCCGTTCTACAACTACACGGCCGGTGCGGTTTATCCGGCTCTCGACCGGCTCGAGGGGGACGGTCTGATCGAGCCGTCCGGGGCGAAGGAGCGACGCGGCACCGTGCGCGGCAATCCGCGCGTCGTCATGTACTCAGCGACGCCGGCCGGGGTCACGAGACTCGGGCGTTGGATGTACACGCCGACGGCGCCTGAGAAGAGCCGCGACGCGCTGCTCGCCAAGCTGGCGATCGCACGCGCGCAGGACGTGCCGCGCCTGCTGGAGATGGCGCGCGACCAGGAGGATCAGCTGCGCCGGCAGCTCGGCGGTCTGCAGGAGGCGCCGAGGCCTGCGTGGACCGGGCAGGGCCGGGTGCCGCTGCCGCTCGTGGGTGCAGCGCTCGTTCGCTCGTCCGAGGCCCGGCGCTTGTCGGCGGCGATCGAATCGCTTCAGGAGATCCGCGAGGCCCTGGAGTACGAGCTGCGCGGCGGGCCGCCACGACGATGACGCCGCTGCTGTCGCTGACCGACGTCGGCAAGGCGTTCTGGCGCGGCACGATCCGCGTCGAGGTGCTGCGCCGCATCTCGCTCGAGCTGGCGCCCGGCGACTTCGTGGCCGTCTGGGGCGGCCTCGGGTCGGGCAAGACGACGCTCCTGCGCCTGGCCGCCGGCTTCGACGTCGCCGACGAGGGCGACGTGCGCTTCCGCGGGCGGCCGATCGCCGCGCTGTCGAGACGCGAGATCCAGCACCTGCGCCGCCACGAGATCGGCTTCGCGGACCGGTCGGGTCCGTTGGAGCGCGAGCTGACGGCGCTCGACCACGTCGCATTCCCGCTGATGGGGACGATGCGCCGCGCGGAAGCGAGCCGCCGCGCGATGGACGCGCTGCGACAGCTCGGGCTCGAGCCGGCGTGCGGCGGAATGCGGTGGCGGGAGCTGACCGACGGGGAGCGGACGCTGGTGTCGATCGCGCACGCGGTCGTGCGGCGCCCCAAGCTGCTGCTGGTCGACGACCCGACGAGCAACCTCGGCTTCCACGAGCGGGAGCGGACCGTCGCGCTGTTGCATCGCATGGCGTCCGAGCAGGACATGGCCGTGCTGATGACGGCGCCCGACTCTGCGGCGACGCTCGGCGCGCACGAGGTCTTCACGCTCAGCCGTGGCGAGTTGCTGCCGGCCGCACGGCCGCCCCGCGGGGACCTGATCCGACTTCCCGGCGCATAGCGCCGCCGGACGCCGGTGCGCTTCTCGAACCTGCTGCACCTGTACCGCGTGCGCGTGCGCGCGCGGCTGGCGCAGGAGCTGCTCGCGCTCGCCGGCATCGCCGTCGGCGTCGCCCTGCTCTACTCGGCGTCGGTCGCGAACACGAGCCTGACCGGCTCGATCGAGCAGCTGACCGGGGCCGTCGTCGGCAAGGCGCGCCTCGAGCTGGCCGCACGCGCCCCGCAGGGGTTCGACCAAGGGCTGCTCGGAGCGGTCCAGCAGCTCCCGGGCGTGCGTGCGGCGACGCCGGTCTTCGAAGCGCCGGCCGTCGTCGCGGGTCCGGGCGGGCGGCGCTCGGTGGAGCTCGTCGGCGGCGATCCGCGCTCGGCTGGGCTCAGCGGCCCGCTGCTGCGCCAGTTCACGGCAGAACGGCTCGCGCGGGCGCGCGCGGTCGCGCTGCCGGCGCCGATCGCGCGCGAGCTGGGCGTCTCGCTGATCGCGCCGGTGCGGGTCGAGGAGGCCGGCCGCGTCACGCAGGCGCCGCTCGGCGCCGTCCTGCATGTGGAGGACGTCGGCCCGCTGGTCGACAGCCCCGTGGTGATCGCCCCGCTCGCGTTCGCGCAGGAGCTGGCCGGGCGCGCCGGGCGGCTGACGCGCATCTTCGTCCAGCCCCTGCCGGGGCGGGACGCCGAGGTCGAGGCCGGCTTGACGCGGATCGCCGGCGGCCGGCTGAACGTGCGTCCGGCGCGCTTCGACGCCACGCTGTTCGACAGAGCCGCGCAGCCCTCGCGCAACTCGTCGCAGCTGTTCTCCGCCTTCAGCGCGCTCGTCGGGTTCGTCTTCGCCTTCAGCGCCATGCTGCTGACGGTGCCGCAGCGGCGGCGCATGATCGCCGACCTGCAGATCGACGGCTACGGGCCGCGGGCGATCCTCCAGGTCCTGCTGTTCGACGCGCTCGTGCTCGGGCTCGCCGCCTCCGCGCTCGGGCTGCTGCTCGGGGAGGAGATCTCGCGACACGTCTTCCGGGCCGATCCCGGCTACCTCGCCTACACGTTCCCCGTCGGGTCCCAGCGCGTCGTCACCTGGCAGGCGATCGCGCTTGCGCTCGGCGGAGGCATGCTCGCCGCCTTCGTGGCGGTCCTGAGCCCGTTCCGCGACGTCCTCCGGATCGGCCGGCGGCGCGCCGGGGGCGATGCGCGGCGGACGGCGGGCATGCGGTTCGCTCCGCAGCTCGGCGGCGCGGCGATCGCGCTTGCAGTGACGACGCTGATCCTGCTGCTTGCGCCGCAGTTCGCCGTCGCCGGCATGGGGACGCTGACGATCGCGCTGCTGCTCGTGCTGGCACCCGCGATCGCGGCGACCTTGCGCGGGCTGGAGCGGGTCACGCAGCACAGCAAGAGCGCGACGCCGTTCCTCGTGGTGACGGCGCTCAGCTCGCGCGCGAACCGCTCCCGCGCGCTCGCGGTAGCGGCGACCGGCGCGATCGCCGTGATGAGCAGCGTGGCGATCCAAGGCTCGCGCCAAGACCTGCAACGCGGCCTCGACGACTCCGCGCGCCACGTCGACTCGATCGCCGACATCTGGGTCGCGCCGCGCAGCGAAGCGAACACGTTCGCCACGACCGCGTTCCCTGTCGGCCTCGCGAGCGAGCTGGGCGCTGTGCCAGGCGTCCGCGCGGTGCGCGCCTACCGCGGCGGGTTCCTCGACTGGGACGACCGGCGGGTGTGGGTGCTCGCCCCGCCGCGCGAGGCCGCGCTGCCGATCTCGCGCGGCCAGATGACGGACGCCGAGCTGGCTCTCGCACGAACGCGCATCCGCAGCGGTGGCTGGGTCGTGCTCTCGCGCGCGCTCGCGGACGCCCACGGCCTCAAGGTCGGCGACGCGTTCACGACGCCGACCGCCGTGCCGACGCGGCTGCGCGTCGCGGCGCTGAGCAGCAACCTCGGCTGGCCGTCGGGCGCGATGGTCCTCAACGCCGACGACTACGCGCATGCCTGGGGCAGCACCGACCTGAGCGCCTACCACCTCATGCTCGCACCGACCGCCAGACCGGACGTCGTGCGGAGCGCGGTCGCGCGGGTGCTCGGTCCGGACTCCTCGTTCGCGGTCGAAACAGCCGCGGAGCGGGAGCAGCGGCACTACGCGTCAACCCGCGAGGCGCTGTCCCGTCTGACGCAGATCCGCACGCTCGTGCTCGTCGCGGCAGTCCTCGCGATGGCGACGGCGATGGGCGGCATGATCTGGCAGCGACGGTCCCGCTTCGCCGGACTGAAGGTCGACGGCTTCACCGACCGGGAGGTGTGGCGCGGCCTCGTCCTCGAGAGCACCGTGCTGCTCGGCGCCGCGTGCCTGCTCGGCGCCGTCTTCGGTCTCTACGGGCAGGTCGTGCTGAGCCGGGCGCTGGCGACGATCACCGGCTTCCCGCTCGTCTACTCGGTCGGCGCGCTCGTCGCGGTCGGCAGCTTCGCGCTGGTGACGCTGATCGCTGTGGCGATGATCGCGGTGCCCGGCTATCTCGCCGCGCGCGTCTCGCCTGCTGTCTCGTTGCAGGACTGAGCGCTCCTAAGCTCGCGGCGTGCCGCCAGATTCGGGCATCGACCCGATTCCGCTGACCCCTGCGCAACTCGCCGCACTGGGGTCCGCCGCCGCACGCGAGCTGCTCTGGGGACTGCGCGGCGTCTCGCGTGAGATCGCGGACTGGCGAGCGCGCGCTTCGGAGATCCCGTCCCCGGACGCGCGACGGGTCGCACGCGAGGCGTTGCGGGCCAAGCGCGGCCACATCGACGGTGCGGCGCTGTTCTGGATCCTCGCGCGGCGCCCCGATCCCGGACTGCTGCGGCTGCTTGTGGCCTACGACGTGCTCTGCGACTACCTCGACAGCCTCACCGAGCGGGCTGGCGCCGGCGACGCGCGGCTACTGCATCGTGCGATGACCGACGCGCTCGAGCCCTGCGGGCCGTCGCGCGACTACTTCGCGGGTTCGGCCGGCGACGGCGACGGCGGGTACCTCGACGCGCTCGTCGCCACGTGCCGGACCGCGTGCGCGGGGCTGCCGTCGTTCGCGGTCGTGCAACCGCACGCGCTGCGCGAGGCGGCTCGAGCGAGCGCCGTCCTGCCGCTCAACCACCTGCCCGACGCGGAGCGCGACGCCGGCCTGCAGGCGTGGGCGGCGTGCGAGCCGCCGGGTGAGCGCAAGCTGGCGTGGTATGAGCTGGGCGCCGCTGCGAGCACGTGGCTGGCGGTGCAGGCATCGCTTGCGCTCGCGGCGAATCCCGCGTGTGAGGAGGCCGAGGTCGAGGAGGTGTGCCGCGCGTACTTCCCGTGGTGCTCGCTGGCCGGAACGATGCTCGACAGCTACGTCGACGAGGCCGACGACCTAGCCGCCGGCGACCACCGCTACGTCGCCCACTACCCCTCGCGGACGATCATGCTCGATCGGCTGAGTATGGCCGTCGAGCGCGCCGCGCTGGTGGTCACGCGGCTGCCCGACGGACAGCGCCACGCCGTGATCCTCTCCTGCATGGTCGCGATGTACCTCTCCAAGGACAGCGCGCGCACAGCCGGGCTGCGCGACTCGACGCACCGGCTCGCGGCCAGCGGCGGCACGCTGACGCGCGTGCTCGTG
>Ga0265319_1001026_pt1 | contig 17473 bp, 16 predicted proteins | sample 4824metaG_FD_192443 | JGI IMG/M metagenome (GOLD analysis project Ga0265319, IMG submission 192443) | Rhizosphere microbial communities from Carex aquatilis grown in University of Washington, Seatle, WA, United States - 4-8-24 metaG | ecosystem: Host-associated > Plants > Roots > Rhizosphere >...
CGGCGACGCGCCGCTCGCCGGCGTCCCGCTCGCCGTCAAGGACCTCTTCTGCACCGAGGGCGTGCCGAGCCAGTCCGGCTCGAAGATCCTCGAGGGCTACCGGCCGCCGTACACGGCGACCGCCGTCGCGAAGCTGGCGGCGGCCGGCACGACGCTGCTCGGCAAGACCAACCAGGACGAGTTCGCGATGGGCTCCTCGAACGAGAACTCGGCGTTCGGACCGGTGCGCAACCCGTGGGACCGCGAGCGCGTCCCCGGCGGCTCCTCCGGCGGCAGCGCCGCCGCGGTCGCGGCGGGGCTCGCGCCGTGGGCGCTGGGCACCGACACCGGCGGCTCGATCCGCCAGCCGGCCGCGCTGTGCGGGATCGTCGGGCTGAAGCCGACCTACGGCGCGATCTCGCGCTACGGGATGATCGCCTTCGCCTCCTCGCTCGACCAGGCCGGTCCGTTCACGCGCGACGTGACCGACGCGGCGCTGCTGCTGCGCCACATGGTCGGCCAGGACGCCCGCGACTCGACGTCGCTCGCCTTCCCCGGCGAGATCGGGCTGCCACAGGGCGGCGACCTCAGAGGCGTGCGGCTCGGCGTGCCGGAGGAGCTGACGGGCGAGGGGATCGAGCCGGGCGTGCGCGAGGCGTTCGAGGCGACGCTGGCGCTCGCGGAGCAGCTCGGCGCCTCCGTCGAGACGTGCAGACTGCCGCACGCGCCGCACGCGCTGTCCGCCTACTACCTGATCGCGCCGGCCGAGGCGTCGGCGAACCTCGCCCGCTTCGACGGCGTCCGCTACGGCCTGCGCGTCGACGCCGACGACCTGCTCGGCATGTACACGCAGACGCGCGCGGCCGGCTTCGGCGCCGAGGTCAAGCGCCGCATCATGCTCGGCACCTACGCGCTCTCGTCCGGCTACTACGACGCCTACTACGGGCGCGCGCAGCAGGTCCGCACGAAGGTCGCCGACGACTTCCGCGTCGCCTTCGAGCGCTTCGACCTGCTCGTCACGCCGACGGCGCCGAGCGTCGCCTTCCGCCTCGGCGAGAAAGTCGACGACCCGCTCGCGATGTACCTCAACGACGTCTGCACCGTGCCGATGTCGCTCGCCGGCATCCCGGCGATCTCGATTCCCAACGGCCTCTCCGACGGGCTGCCCGTCGGCTTCCAGCTGTGCGGGCCGGCGTTCAGCGAGAACCGCCTGCTCACGGTGGCGCACGTGCTCGAGCAGGCGGTCGCGTTCGACGGATCGGCGGCGCGCGCATGAGCTACGAGCCCGTCATCGGGCTGGAGATCCACGTCCAGCTGAAGACGAACACGAAGATGTTCTGCGGCTGCGAGCTGAGCTTCGGCGACCCGCCCAACACACACACCTGCCCGGTCTGCCTCGGCCTGCCCGGCGCGCTGCCGGTCGTCAACGCGAGAGCGATCCACTACGCGCTGCTGATCGGGCTGGCGCTCGGCTGCGAGCTCGCCCCGCGCTCGATCTTCCATCGCAAGAACTACTTCTATCCGGACCTGCCGAAGGGCTACCAGATCAGCCAGTACGACGTCCCGATCTGCAGCGGGGGGCATCTCGGCGACGTGCGCATCCACCGCGCCCACCTGGAGGAGGACGCGGCGAAGCTCGTGCACGTCGGCGCCAGCGGGCGCATCCACGGCGCCGACGAGTCGGTCGTCGACTTCAACCGCGGCGGCACGCCGCTCGTCGAGATCGTCACCGAGCCCGACGTGCGCTCGGCCGCGCAGGCGCGCGAGTGGCTGACCCTCCTGCGTGAGACGCTGCGCCAGCTCGGCGTCTCCGACGTGAACATGGAGGAGGGGTCGCTGCGCTGCGACGCGAACGTCTCGATCCGCCCGGCCGGCAGCGACGTGCTCGGCACGAAGACCGAGCTGAAGAACATGAACTCGTTCCGCTACATCGAGCGCGGCATCGACGCCGAGATCGCGCGCCAGACGGCGATCGTCGAGGCGGGTGGGGAGGTCGAGCAGGAGACGCTCCACTACGACGTCGCCACCGGCGCGATCAGCTCGCTGCGTTCGAAGGAGGAGGCGCACGACTACCGCTACTTCCCGGAGCCGGATCTCGTCCCGGTCGTCGTCGACGCGGCGATGGTCGCGGCCGCGCGCGCCGAGCTGCCGGAGCTGCCGGCGCAGCGCGCCGAGCGCTACGAGCGCGAGCTGGGCCTGAGCGCCGACAGCGCCCGCCAGCTCGCCTTCCGCGCCGACCTCGCCGCCTACTTCGAGGCCGCGCTGGCGTCCGGCGGAGCGCACCCGCAGACGCTCGCCAACTGGGTCACCGGCGAGCTGGTCGCGCGCGTCGGCGACGGCGACCCCGCCACGTCGAAGGTGGCGCCGCCTGCGCTGGCGAAGCTGGTCGCGCTGCTGCGCGACAGAGCCGTCACGCCCGGCGCCGCCAAGCAGGTGCTCGACACACTGGTCGCGCACGGCGGCGATCCGCAGGCGATCGTCGAGGCCGAGGGCCTCGGCGCGCTCGGCGGCGGCGACGAGCTGGCCGAGGTCGTGCAGCGGGCGCTTGCCGCCGACCCCGACGCGGTCGAGAAGCTCAAGGCCGGCAACATGAAGGCGATCGGCCCGATCGTCGGCTTCGTGATGCGCGAGACGAAGGGCCGCGCCGACGGCGGCGAGGTCACGCGGTTGGTGCGCGAGCAGCTCGGGTTGTAACGTCGCCGGGAGGCAGTCGCTCGCGACTGCCGGACGGCGAAACACCGATCGGGAGGCAGTCGCTCGCGACTGCCGGACGGCGAAACGACAGTTCCTGCTTGCGCGCGGCGCGCATTTCGTTCTAGTTTGTGGTGTCACCGGTTAGGGGGAAGCCGTGGGGAACAAGGTCGCGCTGGCGCTCACGCTGCTGGCGACATCCATCGGAGTGAGTGCGTGCGGCGGCACGCAGGGCAGCGCCGGCCTCGCCGGCACGACGTCGGCGGCCACGAGACTGCCGGTCTCGGCGCACGGGCACAGCGATCCGCACAAGAGCTGCAACGCCCAGGGCATCAACTCGACGCAGCTCGGCATCGGCGCCTGCACCGAAGGGAACGTGCAGTACGTCGTCCGCAACTACGGCGGCGTCGTCGATCTCAAGAAGCTGGCCGTTGCGATCGTCGGCGTCGACGTGGCTCCGGCCGATCAGGGCCACGGGCACACGGTGACGCCACAGCGCGACGCCTTCCTGCGCATCAAGCTGCAGGTGCAGAACCGCGACCGCGTCCCGCATCGCTTCGCGTTCGGGCAGACGATGCTCGGCATCGGCTCCGACAACTACCTCGAGCGCACCGACGTCGAGAGGCTGGTCGACCGCGAGCCGATCGCGACCGCCAACGGCGGCATGGTCGGGCCCGGGGAAACGCTGCGCGGAGACGTCATCTTCGACATATCGCAGGGCGACTACGAACAGCTCCAGAGAGTCGGCCGCTTCTTCATATGGGACTTCGGCGGTCATGCCTCCGCCCAGATCTCCAGATCGACCGGCCAGCTCGGCCAGATCCGGCTGTACGCCGTCGAACGAAGCTGATCGGCTGGACGGCGCGGGTACGCTGGGAGAAAGCCACCGCACCCGCGCTCAGGAGGCCCGAGATGTCCCGACTCATCCGGATGGACGGCAGCGGCCACACGACGCTCGCCGAGTGGAGGGCGGACGACCAGGCGTCGGTCGAGCAGGCCGTGGCAGCCTTCCGCGAGGAGCTCGAGCAGGGCTCGATCGCGATGGTCACGCGCGGCGCGGGCCACGCCGAGCACGTGCGCGAGCTGCCGCTCGACGAGCCGCTCGTGATCATGCGGCGGCCGATCGCAGGCGGGTAGCCAGATGTCGGCGGCGGGCGCGCTGCCGGAGCTGGCGGCCGTCTACTGGCGCCCGCGCATGACCGCCGAGCGGCTGCGGCGCCGTGGGCGCCTGTGGACGCTGACGACGGTCGCGCACGTCGTGCCGTTCGTCGTCGTGGCGATCGTGATGGTGCTGCTGTCGCCGCTCGCGCTGCCCGTCGCGCTCGCGGCGCTCGCGCACGCGTGGCTGATTCCCGAGCTGTACGCGCGCCGCGGCGCGACCGTCACGCGTTCGCTGCGCCCCGCCGAGGACGGTCCCGAGCGCGTCTCGCGCGGCCTGCTCGGCGACCTCGTCGACCACGACGCGCGCGAGCTGCACGCGCGCAGCGGGCTCGTGCTCGAGCCCGGCCGGCTCGGCACGTGGCTCGTCGGCGAGGCCGGCGCGCTGCTCGTCAACGGCCGCCGCGTCTCCTGCTGGTGCGTGAGAGCGACCGATCCGGAGGGTGCGCGGCTGCCCTCCGGCGACCGCGTCGCGCACCTGCTGCTCGCGCTGCGCAGCGACGAGGAGGGCTTCGCGACGGTCGCGAACCTCGCCTTCAGCGGCGCGCGCTGGCGCGTGCGGCGGCGCCTCCCGCGCCGCCAGCGCGTGGCGCTCGACGCCGTCCGCCGGAGCGCTACGCTTCTGACATGAGCTACTCCCAGGGCGCCGAGAAGCCCGAGAAGCCGTCCTTGCTCAAGCGCGCGCTCGCGCTCGTGATCCTCGCCGTCGTCGTGGTGCTGGTCGCGAAGATCGTGATCGGCTTCGTGATGGCGATCTTCTGGATCCTCGTCGCGGTCGTGGCCGTGGTCGCGGTGCTGTGGGCGCTCAACCAGCTGCTGTGAAGCGGCCGCCGTGTTCTACCTCGTCATCGCGATCTGGTTCGGCATCTGCGGCGGCGTCGTGGGCCGCATCAAGGGCGGCTCCTTCTTCATCTGGTTCCTGATCTCCGCGGTCGTGCCGGGGCTCGGCCTGATCACCGCGCTGCTGTACCGCTGGGACAGCAAGGAGCTGCGGCGCGAGTGCCCCGGCTGCGGGCAGATCGTCAAGCTGCACGACGCCATCTGCACGCGCTGCGGGACCGAGCTGGAATTTCCCGAGGTTGCGATCGCGTCGGAGGCGGACGTCGCTCAGCGGCGTGCGCTGCACGCGGCGAATTCGCCGCGTTAGCGGGCGGAATCGCGGCAGGGACGGCGAATTCCGCTGGTAGACTGGCGTGACGGCACGGCGGGTCCGCCGCGTCCCCGTGCACATTCCCGAGCTTCTTGGAAAGGAGGCGAGCGCACATGCGAGCAGTCGACGCATTGATGGAGTGCCTGAAGGCAGAGGGTGTCGAGGTCGTATTCGGGCTTCCCGGCGGCGCCAACCTCCCGACCTACGACGCCTTCTACGACGCCGGCATCAAGCACATCCTCGTGCGCCACGAGGCCGGCGGCGGCCACGCCGCGGAGGGCTACGCGAAGGCGACCGGCAGAGTCGGCGTCGCGTTCGGCACGAGCGGCCCCGGCGCGACGAACCTGATCACGGCGATCTGCGACGCGATGATGGACTCGGTCCCGGTCGTGTTCATCACCGGCCAGGTGCGCACCGAGCTGATCGGCACCGACGGCTTCCAGGAGGCGGACATCCTCGGGATGACGCTCCCGATCGTGAAGCACAGCTTCATGATCCAGCACCCGCTGGAGATCCCGCGCACGATCCACGAGGCGTTCCACATCGCGCGCACCGGCCGTCCCGGCCCGGTGCTGGTCGACATCCCGCAGGACCTCAGCCGCGCCGACATCCCGTACGAGCCCGTCAGCGACGTCCACCTGCCCGGCTATCAGCCGACGACCGAGGGCAACCAGAAGCAGATCCGCCTCGCCGCGAAGGCGATGGCCAACGCGCGCCGGCCGGTGATCTACGCCGGCGGCGGCGTCGTCAACGCGAACGCCGCTCCGGAGCTGCGCGAGCTCGTGCTGAGCGACAGATTCCCCTGCACCTGCACGCTGATGGGGCTTGGGGCGTTCCCGGCGCCGCACGAGCAGTGGCTCGGGATGCTGGGCATGCACGGCACGCGCGCCGCCAACTACGCGATGGACGAGGCCGACCTGATCGTCGGCGTCGGCGTGCGCTTCGACGACCGCGTGACCGGCAAGCTGAGCGAGTTCGCCCCGCGCGCGAAGTTCATCCACATCGACGTCGACCCGGCCGAGATCTCGAAGAACGTGCCGGCACACATCCCGATCGTCGGGGACGCGAAGAACGTGCTCTCGCGCCTGGTGACGGAGTACCGCGCGCTGTCGGCCGACCGCTCCCGCCTGGAGGACTGGTGGCAGCGGATCGAGGGCTGGCGTGCGCAGTACCCGCTCAGATACGAGGACACGACCGACAGCGAGATCCGCCCGCAGTTCGCCGTCCAGGCCGTCTATCAGGCGACCGGCGGCGAGGCGATCGTCACGAGCGACGTCGGTCAGCACCAGATGTGGACTGCGCAGTACTACGACTTCCCCGAGCCGCGCCGCTGGATCAACTCCGGCGGCCTCGGCACGATGGGCTTCGGCCTGCCGGCGGCGATGGGGGCGGCGGTCGGCTGTCCCGACAAGACGGTCGTCTGCATCGCGGGCGACGGCTCGATCCAGATGAATGCGCAGGAGCTCGCGACCTGCTCCCAGAACGGGATCCCGGTCAAGGTCGTGATCCTCAACAACGGCTACCTCGGCATGGTCCGCCAGTGGCAGGAGCTGTTCTGGGACAAGCGCTACTCGCAGGTCGACATGGGCAGCTTCCCCGACTTCGTCAAGCTCGCCGAGGCGCACGGCGCGACCGGCATCCGCCTGACGGACAAGAGCACGCTGGTCGACGACCTCAAGGCCGCGATCGCGACCGAGGGCCCGGTGGTGGTCGACGTCCGCGTCACCGCCGAGGAGAACGTGTACCCGATGATCCCCGCCGGCCAGGCCGCGCGGGACATGGTGGGCTGAGCGATGGGTGAGCCAGGGACGAAGGAGCTGATCAGCCTCGACGAGCTCGAGGCGGCGGGCAACCTCCGGACGGGCCGCAAGCACATCCTCTCGATCCTCGTCGAGAACAAGCCGGGCGTGCTGACGCGCGTCGCGGGCCTGTTCGCGCGGCGGGCGTTCAACATCGACACGCTCGCCGTCGGGCCGACCGACGACGAGACGATCTCGCGCATCACGCTCACGCTCGACGGGGCGGTCCATCCGATCGACCAGGTCACGAAGCAGCTGCACAAGCTGATCAACGTGCTGAAGATCCGCGACCTCGAGCCGCAGGAGACGCTGGCGCGCGAGCTGGCGCTGTTCAAGCTCGCGGTCGACGGCCCGCAGCGTGCCGAGGTGCTGCAGCTGTGCGAGATCTTCGGCGGCCGCGTCGTCGACGTCGCGAAGCGCTCGCTCGTCGTCGAGCTGACGGGCACCGACGAGAAGATCGAGGCGTTCGAGGCGCTCGTGCGGCCGTTCGGCCTGATCGAGATGGCGCGCACGGGCGAGATCGCGATCGCGCGCGGGCGCACGGAAACGTAGGACCGGAGCGCACGACCTCGATGTCGTTCACGCGCACGCGGCCGGGGGAGCGCCAGTGGCTCGACCCGGCCGCGCGCGAGCTGCTCGCCGCGCGGCTGGAGACGGCCGTGCGCCGGGCGCGCACGGCCGGCGAGGCGCTTGCGGCGGTGAGCGTCGCCGCTCCCGCCGTCGACCCGAGCGCGCTCGCCGTCGCCTCGCGGCGCGCGGGCGAGCCGTGGTTCAGCTTCGAGCAGCCGGACCGCGACGGGGCCGCGCTGGCCGGTCTCGGCTGCGTGCGCGCGATCGAGGCCGAGGGTCCCGACCGCTTCCAGGCAGTCGCGCGCGAATGGCGTGCGCTGGCCGCGGCCGCCATCTGCGACCCGCCCGACGGACCGTCCGGCGCAGGGCTCGTCGCCGTCGGCGGCTTTGCGTTCGCGCCGCAGGGCGCCGGCGCGCCGCAGTGGGAGGGCTTCACGCCCGCGTCGCTGCACGTGCCCGAGGTGGCGATCGCGCGGCGCGGCGGCGACGTGCGGCTGACGGTCGCGGCGCTCGCGACGCCCGACGTCACCGCGGCGGACCTGCTCGCGCGCGTCGACGCGCGCCTCGCGGAGCTGCGCGCCGACGTGCCGCTGCCGCTGCTCGACCCGGCGCCGACCGGGCGTTACCGCGTCGTCTCCGCGATGCCGCCCGAGCACTACGAGGGGGCGGTCGCGCGCGCGGTCGAGCGGATCCGCGCGGGTGCGCTCGAGAAGGTGGTGCTGGCGCGCGAGGTGCAGGTGCACGCGCCGCGTGACCACGACCCGGGGGCGGTGCTGGGCGCGCTGCGCGAGGGGTTCCCGGAGTGCTACGTCTACGCCGTCGGGCGCGGCGACGCGACCTTCGTCGGCGCGACGCCCGAGCTGCTCGTGCGCCGCGACGGCGAGCGCGCCTCGACCGTCGCGCTCGCCGGCTCGACGCGCCGCAGCGCCGACCCGGCCGTCGACGACCATCTCGGCGAGGCGCTGCTGCGCAGCGACAAGAACCGCGAGGAGCAGGGCATCGTCACCCGCCGCATCGCGCAGGCGCTGCGCCCGCACGCCGTGTGGGTGACGGCGGCGCCGGAGCCGGTCGTCGTGCGGATCGCGAACATCCAGCACCTGGCGACGCCGATCCGCGCGCAGCTGTCCGAGCCGCTCGGCGCGATGGCGCTCGCGGCGCTGCTGCACCCCACGCCCGCCGTCGGCGGCGAGCCGTTCGCGGCGGCCGAGCCGCTGATCCCGCAGCTCGAGGGCTTCGACCGCGGCTGGTACGCCGGACCCGTCGGCTGGACCGACGCCAACGGCGACGGCGAGCTATGCGTCGCGCTGCGCTGCGCGCTGCTGCGCGGTGCGGTCGCGCACTGCTACGCGGGCGTCGGCGTCGTGCGCGACTCGGTGCCGGCCGCCGAGCTGGCCGAGACCGAGGTCAAGCTGCAGGCGCTGCTGCCGGTCCTGGCCGGGTGACGTCGCGCGGAGGTCGCCGCTTGCGGATACGCTGACGTTCGACTGACGATGCCCGACCTTCGCGTCATCGAGCCGCCACCGCCGCCGCGCCGCGAGGACACGCGCTCGCGGCTGCTGCGCGCGGGCATCGAGGTGCTCGAGCTGGGCGGCTACGCCGCCGCGTCGGTCGCCGCGATCGCCGAGTGCGCGGGCCTCGCGACCGGCACGCTCTACCGCCACTTCCCGTCGAAGGCCGACCTGTTCGTCGAACTGTTCCGCGCGATCGGCGACGCCGAGCTGGCGGCGATGACCGACGCGGCGGCCGAGTCGCGCAGCGCGGGCGAGGAGCTCGACGCCGTGATCGCGACCTTCGCGGGCCGCGCGCTGTCGCGCCCGCGCGTGGCGTGGGCGCTCGTCTACGAGCCGCTCGACCCGCCCGTCGACGCCGAGCGCGTGCGCTGCCGCCGCGCCTACGCGGCCCGCATGGCCAGATTCGTGCGGGAGGGGGTGGAACGCGGCGAGCTGCCGGACCAGGACCCCGACACGACCGCCGCCGCGCTGATCGGCGGGATCGTCGAGGCGCTCGTCAGTCCGCTGTCGCCGGTCGCCGGCGGCAACGCCGACCCGGACGCCGTGATCGCCGCGTTGACCGCGTTCTGCCGCCGTGCGGTGGGGGCGGAGGCGCAGCTCGCCATGCGCGCGGCGCAGGCGTAGGCGTCCGTCAGCGTCCGAGCGCGGCCGAGACCGCGTCCCACACGCGTCGGTGCAGGGCGACGTTCGCGGCGCGCTGCGTGCGCGCCTCGACGATCGTCACGCCGCTCGCGCCGAGCGCCCGCGCCAGCTCCGTCCGCAACGCGCCGACGTCGGCGACGAGCGCGTGCCGCGCGCCGTACAGCGCGGCCGCCTGCGCGAAGTCGAGCCCGTGCGGCGTCGCGACGTGCTGTTCGTAGTCCGTGCCCTCGCGCGAGACCGGCAGGAAGTCGAAGATCCCGCCGCCGTCGTTGTTGACGAGCACGATCGTCAGGCCGAGCCCGAGCCGCCGCGCCGACAGCAGCGCGCCGAGGTCGTATGCGAGCGCGACGTCGCCGATGTGCAGGACGACCGGGCCGTCGCCGGCGGCGGCCGCCCCGAGCGCCGCCGCGACGGTGCCGTCGATGCCGTTCGCGCCGCGGTTGGAGAGCACGCACGGGGCGTCATCCCGCGCGGCGGCGAACGTCTCGAGGTCGCGGATCGGCATCGAGGCGGCGACGAACAGCGTCGCCTCCGGCGGCAGCGTCTTGACCAGCTCGGCCGCGACGCGCGGCTCGCTCAGCTCCTCGCCGAGCGTCGCGGCGATCGCGCCGGCGGCCGCGCGGTCGGCCGCGCGCCAGCGCTCCAGCCACGCGGGATCGCCGGCGTCGCGGTGCTCAGGCGTCAGCGCCGCGAGCGTCGCCCGCGGATTCGCAGCGATCCGCTCGCCCACGACGCCGGCCGGGTCGTGCCACGCGCCCTCGGCGTCGAGCGCCACCTGCTCGCAGTCGAGCGAGGCGAGCCACGCGCGCAGCGGCTTCGACGTCGGCAGGTCGCCGACGCGCAGCACCAGCTCGGGGCGCAGCTCGGCGGCGAGCCGCTCGTCGCGCAGCAGCGCGTCGTAGTGGGCGATCGCGGCCGGCCCGCGGCGCGCGCCCGACAGCGGGTCGGCGAGCAGCGGGTAGCGGGAAGCGGCGGCGAACGCGGCGAGCGCGTCGCCGAGCGCCGGGTCGCGCTCGTCGCGCCCGGCTACGACGACGGCGCGCGGCGCGGGCGCCACCGGCACCGCCGGCAGCTCCGCCGGCGCGGGCACGACCGGATGGGCGACCCACGGCCGCCCGTCCGCGCGCCCCGGCGCGGGATCCGCCGGCAGCGGTCCGTCCAGCACGAGCGGCTCTCGCAGCGGCAGGTTGAGGTGCACCGGGCCCGGTCGCCCGTCGAGCGCGGTCCAGGCGGCGCGGCAGGCGAGCGCGCGCATCCAGCGCACGCGCTCCGGCGTCGCATCATGCGTCCCGACCTCGACGAACCACTTGGCGGCGGCGCCGTAGAGCTTGATCTGGTCGATCGTCTGCCCGGCGCCGACGTCGCGCAGCTCCGGCGGGCGGTCCGCCGTCAGCACGATCAGCGGGACGCGCGCCTCGGCCGCCTCGATGACCGCCGGCGCCAGCTCGGCCGCCGCCGTCCCCGACGTGCAGGCGACCGCGACCGGGCGTCCGCTTCGCTTCGCCAGCCCGAGCGCGAAGAAGCCGGCGACACGCTCGTCGACGTGCGACCAGGCGCGCAGGCCGGGCGTGCGCGCGAGCGACAGCACGATCGGGGTCGAGCGCGAGCCGGGGGAGGTGCACGCGTCCGTCACGCCGCAGCGCACCAGCTCCTCGCAGAAGGCGCGCAGCAGCAGGTACGTGTCGATCGCGTCGGTCATGGAAGATGCGGGGGATGGCGCCGCAGACGATCGTCCTGCTCCACGGCTTCACGCAGACGGGCCGCAGCTGGGGGCCGGCGATCGCGGCGCTGGGCGAACGCTATCGCGCCGTCGCGCCCGACATCCGCGGGCACGGGAGCGCCGCCGCCGTTCGCCCGGTGGACTTCGCGTCCGTGCAGGCCGACGTGCTCGCGCTCGCACCCGAGCGCTTCGTGCTCGGCGGCTACTCGATGGGCGGCCGCATCGCCTTGTCGCTCGCGCTCGCAGCGCCCGCTCGCGTCGAGCGGCTCGTGCTCGTCGGCGCGTCGCCGGGGCTCGCGGACGCAGACGAGCGCCGCGCCCGCCGCGCCGCCGACGAGGCGCTCGCCGAGCGCATCGAGCGCGGCGGGATCGAGGCGTTCGCCGCCCGCTGGTCGGCGCTGCCGCTGTTCGCGGACCAGCCGGCGGACGTCGCCGCCGCCGCGCACGCGACGCGCCTCGCGCAGTCGCCCGCGGGCCTCGCGGCCGCGCTGCGCGGCCTCGGCACCGGCGTCATGGAGCCGCTGTGGGAGCGCCTGCCGGAGCTGACGATGCCGGTCACGCTGATCGCCGGCGAGCGCGACGCGAAGTTCCGCGCGATCGCCGAGCGGATGGCGGCAGCGCTGCCCGACGCGACGCTGCACGTCGTCGCCGGCGCCGGACACGCCGCGCAGCTCGAGCAGCCCGCGGCGGTCGCGGGCATCGCCGCCGCGCGTTGACCCCTCCGTTGCTCGCGGATAGGGTGCGACGCGCCCTCACGTGACCGGCTTTCTCTACCACCTCGGGCGCGCCTGCTCGCGCCACCGGCTGCCGGTGCTGGCGATCTGGCTCGCGATCGCCGTGGGACTCGCGCTCGCCTCCGCGCACTTCGGCTCGCAGGCGAGCGACAACGTCAGCCTGCCCGGCACCGGCTCCCAGCAGGTCACCGACCTGCTGCAGAGAGGCTTTCCCGCGCAGGCGAACGGCGCCTCGCCGATCGTGATGCGCGCGCCGCAGGGCAGACACATCGCCGACTACAAGAGCGCGATCGACGACAGCGTCAAGGCGCTCGAGGCGAACCCCCTCGTCGCGAAGGTGATCAGCCCGCTCGACCAGGCCGGCGCCGCCCAGGTCAGCAGAGACGGCACCGTCGCGTTCATCTCGATGTACCCGGCCGAGTCGCTCGGCAGCGTCACGATCGGGAAGGCGCAGGGGATCCTCGACGACGCGAACGCGGCCAAGCACGCCGGCCTCAGCACGTCGGCCGGCGGGCCGCTCGGCTCGAAGCTGTCCAAGCCCTCGACCGAGAGCAGCGAGGTCGTCGGCCTGACGATGGCGCTGATCGTGCTCGCCTTCACGTTCGGCACGTTCGTCGCGATGGGGCTGCCGATCCTGTCGGCGCTGATCGGCGTGATCGTCGGCCTCTCCGGCATCACGCTGCTGAGCCACCTCGTCGTCGTGCCGACGTCGGCGCCGACGCTCGCGATCATGCTCGGGCTCGGCGTCGGGATCGACTACGCGCTCTTCATCGTGACCACGCACCGCGACACGCTCGCGCACGGGATGGAGGTGCACGAGTCGGTCGCGCGCGCGGTCGCGACCTCCGGCGGCGCGGTGCTGTTCGCCGGCACGACCGTCGTCGTCGCCGTCTGCTCGCTCGCCGTCGCCGGCATCCCGCTCGTCACGACGCTCGGCCTGACGACCGGCCTGATGGTGGCGATCGCGGTCGTCTGCGCGCTCACGCTGCTGCCGGCGATCCTCGCCTCCGTCGGCACGCGCATCGACTCGCTGCCGCTGCCGGGCCGCAGACCCGGCAGACCGCTCGACGTCGAGCACTCGCGCTGGGCGCGCTTCGCGCGCTGGATCATGCGCCACCCGCTCGTCTCGGTCGCGATCGCGCTGGCGATCCTGATCCCGCTCGCGATCCCCGCCTTCTCGCTGCACTTCGGCCAGACCGACACCGGCGCGCTGCCGAAGGACGAGACCGCGCGGCAGGCCTACGACGACATCACCTACGGCTTCGGCGTCGGCACGAACGGCCCGATCGTGATCGCCGCCCAGATCTCCAGAGCGGCGCAGCCGGGCGATCCGCAGCTCGCGCAGCTGCAGCAGGCGGTCGCGAGAACGCACGGGGTCGTCAGCGTCTCGCCGGTCGCGCTCGACCAGGCCGGCACGGTCGCGACCTTCTCGGCGATCCCCAGCACGGCGCCGTCGGACTTCGCGACCGAGGACCTCGTGCGGACGCTGCGCGACACGACGATCCCGGGCGCGGTCAGAGGCACCGACGTCACCGCGTACGTCGGCGGCTCGACGGCCGCGTTCATCGACCTCTCGGAGGAGATCTCCGACACGCTGCCGGAGACGATCGCGGTGATCATCGGCCTCAGCTTCCTGCTGCTGACGATCGCCTTCCGCTCGTTCCTCGTGCCGCTCAAGGCGGCGGTCATGAACCTGCTGTCGATCGGGGCCGCGTACGGCGTCGTCGTGATGGTCTTCCAGTACGGCTGGTTCAGCTCGCTCGTCGGGCTGGAAGGACCGGTGCCGATCGTCAGCTTCCTGCCGCTGCTGATGTTCGCCGGCCTGTTCGGCCTGTCGATGGACTACGAGGTCTTCCTGATGAGCCACGTGCAGGAGCACGTGAAATCGGGCCCACCCACCCGCACGCCGCGCGACGCGATCGTCGTCGGGCTGGCGGAGAGCGCCCGCGTGATCACGGCGGCGGCGCTGATCATGGTCGCGGTCTTCGCGAGCTTCATCCTCAACGGCGACCCGACGATCAAGCAGTTCGGGGTCGGGCTGTCGGTCGCGGTGATCATCGACGCGACGCTGGTGCGCTGCCTGCTGGTGCCGGCGACGATGGCGCTGATGGGCAGAGCCGCCTGGTGGATCCCGCGCTGGCTCGACCGCCGCATGCCGCAGGTCAGCGTCGAGGGCCACGGCTGGTTCGCCGAGCGCGACGCTGCTGCAGCTGCGGCCGCCCAGCCGGCGGCCGCAGCTCAGTCGGGCTCGCCCGCGAAGTAGTCGAGCTGCGGCTCGCCCGCCAGCGTTCGGCCGCTCGTCGCTCTCCCTCGCTCGTCGTAGCTTGCTACGCCCGCACGCCCAGGCCGGGGCCGTCCGGCACCCGCATGAAACCACGCTCGACCGCCAGCGCCGGGTCGACGTGGAGGTCGGAGAAGGCGTCGAGCGTGGCGAGCCCGCACGGCCGCGAAGGGCGCAGCACGGCCGCCGCGTGCAGCGCGCCGGCGATCCCGAGCGGCCCGTCGAGCGTCGACGCGAGGTAGACCTCGCCGCCGGCGCACCGCACCGTCTCGGCCGCCTCCAGCAGCCCGGTGATCCCGCCGCAGCGGCTGAGCTTCAGGCACACGATCGGGGTCGCCCCGCTCGCGAGCGCGCCCGGCCCGATCGCCGTCTCGTCCATCGCCACCGACACGCCGGTCGCCTCCGCGACGGCGCGCAGCGCCGCCACGCCGTGGACCGGCTCCTCGCACAGCTCGAGGTTCGTCGGCGCCAGCGCGCGCAGGTGCGCGAGGGCCTCCTCGACGCTCCAGGCACCGTTCGCGTCGATCCGCAGCGCGACGTCCGGGCCGACCGCCGCGCGGATCGCCGCCAGCCGGCCGGCGTCGTCGCCGATCCCCACCTTCGCCTTCACGCAGGAGAAGCCGGCCGCCACCGCGGCGCCCGCCTCGGCTGCCGCGCCGGCGCGGTCCTCGGCGCTGAGCAGCGCGTTGACGGCCACCCGCGGCGGGTCCGGATGCGCGCCCAGCAGCCGCCACACCGGCACGTCGGCCCGCCGGCCCTCCAGGTCCCACAGCGCGAGGTCGATCGCGGCGACCGCCTGCGGCAGCACGGCCGCTTTGCGGCAGGCGTCGAGCACCATCGCGCGCGGCAGCCCCTCGGCGCCGTGCACGACCGCGCGGCAGTCCTCCAGCGCGGCCCGTACGTCGTCGAGCGAGACGCCGTCGTAGGAGGGGAGGGGGGCGGCCTCGCCGGCGCCGGCGACGCCGTCCGCGCCGAGGATCAGCACGTCGAGCAGCTCGCGCTCGCTCACCGTCCCGTGCGCCGTCGCGAGCGGAGTCCGCAGGCGCAGGCGCCGGGGGGCGATCTCGAGGCGCACGCCGCCGTCAGCTCAGCAGCACGCCTGCGCTCAGCAGCACGCAGAAGATCAGCTCGAGCCGGCCGCTGCTCGCGAGCGCCTCGTTCAGCGAGGGGCCGTCGGTGCGCGTTCTGACCGTGCGCACGACCGGCGCCGCCAAGGGGACGGCCAGGAAGGGGAGCAGCATCCACGCCTTCAGCGGGCCGAAGATCCACGTGACGGGCGCGAGCAGGAACGCTCCGTAGACCATGACGGCATAGAGGTTTCGCGTGCGCTCGCGCCCGAGCCGCACCGCGAGCGTGCGCTTGCCGGCGCGTCTGTCGGTGTCGACGTCGCGCACGTTGTTGACGACCAGCACCGCCGAGGCCAGCAGCCCGACCGGCACCGCCAGCGCGAACGCCTCCCACACCAGGTGCTCGGTCTGCACGAAGAACGAGCCGGCGACGGCGACGATCCCGAAGAACAGGAACACGAACAGCTCGCCGAGCCCCTCGTAGCCGTACGGCCGCGGGCCGCCGGTGTAGAGGACCCCCGCGACGATCGAGGCGGCGCCGACGAGCAGCAGCTGCCAGCCGGCGACCGCCACCAGATACACGCCGCAGAGGATCGCCAGGCCGAACGTCACGTACGTCGCTATCAGCACCTGCCGCGGCGGCACGAGCCCGCCGGCGGTCACGCGCACGGGCCCGAGCCGGTCCTCCGTGTCGGCGCCGCGGCGCGCGTCGGAGTAGTCGTTCGACAGGTTGGCGCCGACCTGGATGAAGAGCGCCCCGAGCAGCGCGGCGACGAAGCGCAGCGGGTGGAAGATCCCCGCGGTGCCGGCGAGCGAGGTGCCCACGAGCACCGGCGCGAGCCCGACCGGCAGCGTCTTGGGCCGCGCGGCCATCAGCCAGATGCGCGTCACGCTGGGAGCTGCGGTTCCGGTGCTCATGTCGGAGAGCCTACGGCCGCCGGGGGAAGCGCGAGAAGTCGGGCGCGCGCTTCTCCAGGAACGCAGTCCGCCCCTCGGTCGCCTCCTCGCTGCCGTAGAGCAGCAGGTTCGTGTCGTGCGCGAGCTGCTGGATCCCGGCGTAGCCGTCCTCCTGCGCGTTGAAGCTCGACTTCACGAGCCGCAGCGCGAAGGGGGAGAGGGCGAGCATCTCGCGGCACCACTCGACCGTCGTGGCCTCCAGGTCGTCGAGCGGGACGACGGCGTTGACCAGGCCCATCTGCAGCGCCTGCTCGGCGTCGTACTGGCGGCACAGCAGCCAGATCTCCTTGGCCTTCTTCGTCCCCACGAGGTCGCGCAGCACCGACGTGCCGAAGCCGCCGTCCCACGAGCCGACTCTCGGCCCGGTCTGCCCGAAGCGCGCGTTGTCCGCGGCGATCGTGAGGTCGCAGACGACCTGCAGCACGTGCCCGCCGCCGATCGCGTAGCCCGCGACCATCGCCACCACCGGCTTCGGCAGCCGGCGGATCTGCACGTGCAGGTCGGTGACATGGAAGCGCCCGACGGTCGCCGTGCCCCCGACTCTGTAGCCCGACGAGCCGCGCACGCGCTGATCCCCACCCGAGCAGAACGCCTTCTCGCCCTCGCCCGTGAGGATGATCGCCCCGACCGACGTGTCCTCCCGCGCCCGCTCGAACGCATCCATCAGCTCGATCACCGTCTCCGGCCGGAACGCGTTGCGCACCTCCGGCCGGTCGATCGTGATCTTCGCGATCCCGTCGCCGCTCAGCTCATAGCGGATGTCCTCGTACTCGCCGGCAGGCGTCCACGTCACGCTCACGAAAGCAGTCTCCTGAAAGGTCGGGGGCGCACGAACCCTATTCTCCGGTTCACGGCCTTGCTCGCGGGCGCGTAGCCTTCAGCGGGCATGGACCTCGATCCCTGGCTTGCGCGCGCCGCCGCGCTGAGACCGGACCATCCGGCGCTGATCGACGCGCACGGCAGGGCGACCACCTACGCGGAGCTGCACGCCCAAGCCCTCGATGCCGCCGCGGCGCTCCAGGCGCAGGGCATCGAGGGGGGAGACCGAGTGGCCTTGCAGCTCCCGCCGGGCCTGTCCTTCCTCGCTGCCCTCCACGCCTCGCTGATGCTCGGCGCCGCGGTCGTGCCGGTCGACCTGCGGCTGGGACCCGAGGAGCAGGCGGCGCGCACGACAGGAGCGAAGGTGACGGTGCGCGAGCCGCTCCGACGCACCT
>Ga0265319_1001027_pt1 | contig 17468 bp, 12 predicted proteins | sample 4824metaG_FD_192443 | JGI IMG/M metagenome (GOLD analysis project Ga0265319, IMG submission 192443) | Rhizosphere microbial communities from Carex aquatilis grown in University of Washington, Seatle, WA, United States - 4-8-24 metaG | ecosystem: Host-associated > Plants > Roots > Rhizosphere >...
GCACTGCATAACGCGATGGTCGTACACACCGCGTTCGGCGGCTCGACCAACCTGATCCTCCACGTGCCCGCCATCATGCATGCCGCCGGCCTCCGCCGACCCACCGCGGCTGACTGGGTGCGGATCAACCGCCTCGTGCCGCGCCTGGTCGACGCGCTGCCGAACGGTCCGAAGCATTTCGCCACGGTCCAGGTCTTCCTCGCCGGTGGCGTGCCCGAGGTGATGCTCCACCTGCGCGACCTCGGCCTGCTCCAGCTCGATGCCTTCACCATTACCGGCCAGACCCTCGGCGAGAACCTCGCCTGGTGGGAAAAATCCGAACGCCGCGCCCGCCTGCGCGCCAAGCTGCGCGAACTCGACGGCGTCGATCCCGATGAGGTCATCCTGCCGCCGGCCCGCGCGAAGGCCGCCGGACTCACCAGCACGGTTTCCTTCCTTGGTGGCAACCTCGCGCCCGAGGGCGCGCTGGTGAAGAGCACCGCGATTGATCCCTCACTCCTCGACTCCAACGGTGTGTTTCTCCACGAGGGCCCCGCCCGCGTCTTCGGCTCGGAGCAGGCCGCCATCACCGCCATCAAGTCCAAGGGCCCGGATGCCCTCGCGCGCGGAGAAATCGTTGTGCTCGCCGGCATCGGTCCGGCCGCTGGCATGCCGGAAACCTACCAGATCACGTCCGCCCTGAAGTACCTGAGCAAGGGCAAGGGCGTCGTGCTGCTGACCGACGGACGCTTTTCCGGCGTCTCCACCGGCCCGTGCATCGGCCACATCAGCCCCGAGGCCTGGGCCGGCGGCCCGCTCGGCAAGCTCCGCGACGGCGACCGCGTCCGCGTGCGGATCGATACCCGCAACCTGGAAGGCTCGGTCGACTTCGTCGCTCCGCCCGGCACCGCGCATTCCGCGGAGGCCGAGCTCGCGCAGCGCCCGCCCTCCGAAAAACTCGTGCGCAACCCCGCCGTGCCCGACGACACCCGGCTCTGGGCCGCCCTGCAGAGCGTCAGCGGCGGCAGCTGGGGCGGCTGTGTCTATGACACCGCCCGGATCACCGAGCTTCTCGCCGCTCGCAATTCCGCCACCCAATCATCTCGCACCGATTGAAGTCATGCATCACGCCGCCGACCGTAGCAGCCGACGTGAGGAGGCTGGCCTTCCCCCGTCTTCGGTTCCCCCTCGGATCGCCTCCTGTAAAAGTTCCGACCCCGATCCGTTGCACACGAGACGAACCGAGGCCGATCCGAGCCTCATGCTTTTTTGACTATGCTATTCCTCTACGCCGACTCCGAAAACCTCGTCGTGGCCGCGCCCGACGGCAAGGCCACTGCCATTCCCCTCGCCCTCGACACGCTCTTCGCCGCCGAGGACCCCTCCGCCTTGGTGCGCGCCGCCCTCGTCACCGCCCGCCCCGCGCGCGTGCCTTCCCGGCCGCGTGCGCCATTGCAATCACAGGAGGTCTGGGCCGCCGGCGTGACGTATTTCCGCAGCCGCACTGCGCGCATGGAGGAGTCCAAGGACGCCGGCGGCGGCACGTTCTACGACAAGGTCTATCTCGCCGAGCGCCCCGAGCTGTTCTTCAAGTCCACCCCGCACCGCGTCGCCGCGCCGGGCGAACCCGTGCGCATCCGCCGCGACTCCAAGTGGAACGTGCCCGAGCCCGAACTCACCCTCGCCGTCAACGCGCACGGCCGCATCTTCGGCTACACCATCGGCAACGACATGAGCTCGCGCGACATCGAGGGCGAAAACCCGCTCTACCTCCCGCAGGCCAAGGTCTACGACCGCTCCGCCGCCCTCGGCCCCTGCCTGCTGCTCACCGACGATCCCCTCCCCGTCACCACCGAGATCTCCCTTGAGATCATCCGCGCCCGCCGCACTGCTTTCACCGGTACGACGGCCATCAGCCAGATCAAGCGCACGTTCCCTTCGCTCGCCGAATATCTCTTCCGCGACAACGCATTCCCTCACGGCTGCTACCTCATGACCGGCACCGGCGTCGTCCCGCCCGACGACTTCACGCTCCGGAGCGGCGACGAAATCCGCATCACGATCCCGCCCATCGGGACACTCGTGAACCCCGTAGCCTGAAAGGGGGCGGGTGCGGTAGGGCGCGGACTCCGTTCCGCGCCGGGCCCAATGACATTGCCGGCGGCGAGCGGAATCGCTGCCCTACCCGCGGTGCGACTGGCATGACTTCATTTTGCCCCGGCCTCCACAATTTTGATTGTCGCCTCCCATCGCCGTCGCATCTACCAGAACATCCCATGGCGATGAGGTTCTGCATTCTCGGCAGCGGCAGCGCGGGCAACTGCGCCCTGCTGCAGACGGAGAACGCGCGCGTGCTGGTCGACGCCGGCTTTTCCGCCCGCCGGCTCGGCGAAATGCTCGCGGCCGTCGGTGAGTCCCTCGACCGCATCGACGCCATCTTCCTCACGCACGAGCACGGCGATCACGCCGCCGGCCTCGACGGCTTGAAAAAATTTCCACACCTCCGCGTCTTCGCCAACGCCGGCACCGCGCGCGCGGTCCAGGCCGGGCTCAGCCACCGGCCCGACTGGCAGCTCTTCGAGACCGGCGCCCGCTTCCGGTTCCGCGACCTCGAGATCGAGAGTTTTTCCGTCCCGCATGACGCCGCCGATCCCGTCGGTTTCCTCTTTCACGGCGGCCGGCCCGACGACCTCTTCGCCCCGCGCCGCAGCCTCGCCTGGCTCACCGACCTCGGCCATGCGCCGCAGCTCATCCGCGAGCGCATCCGCGAGGCCGACGTGCTCGTCGTCGAGGCCAACCACTGCCCCGACATGCTCAAGGCCGACGCCAAGCGCCCGTGGTCCGTCAAGCAGCGCATCAGCGGCCGCCACGGCCATCTCTCCAACGAGGGCGCCCGCGAACTGCTCGCCTCCGTCGCCAGCCCGCGCTGGCAGCGCGTGTTCCTCGCCCACCTCAGCCGCGATTGCAACAGCCCCGCCGCCGTCGAGCGCGCGCTCAGCGCCCTGCAGCTCCCCGTTTCCGTCGTCGCCCCCGGCGGCGGCACGCCGTTCTACGAGTTCGTGTGAGGTGGGGCGGATTATCTCTAATCCGCCGGTTGGACGCGGCCAGAGCCAGGCGCGACGCGTTAAGGATAACGCGCCCTACCCCTCCGCCCATTCGTAACTTTTTCGGCGTGGCATGTGCTGGATGAGCCAGTCAACCTTCCGCCGTGTCCACCTCCCTGCCGCTCCGCCGCACCAAGGTCATCTTCACCCTCGGGCCCGCGTCCGAGAGCGAGGAGATGCTCGAGAAGCTCATCCTCGCCGGCGCCGACATCGTCCGCCTCAATATGGCGCACGCCAAGCACGATTGGACCCGCGGCGTCATCCGCCGCATCCGCACCGTCTCCGCCCGCATCGGGCGCGAGGTCGCCATCATGATGGACATCAAGGGCCCGGAAATCCGCACCGGCGACCTCGCCGTGCCGATCGAGCTCAAGGCCGGCGAGATCTTCGACTTCACCGTCAAGCCCGGCGCAGGCGCCGACCCCACCGGCGAGGACCGCGAGATCCGCTCGGTCGACGTCAACTACCAGGACCTCGTCAAGGACATCAACGTCGGCGACACCGTGCTGGTCGACAACGGCCTCATCCGCCTCGAGGTGCTGGAGAAGCGCGACGCCCACATCCGCTGCCGCGTGCTCATTCCCGGGCAGCTCAGCTCGCGCCGGCACATCAACCTGCCCGGCGTGAAGGTCAACCTGCCGGCCTTCACCGAGAAGGACCGCGGCGACGCCACCGTCGGCCTCGAGGCCGGCATCGACTTCATCGCGCTGTCCTTCGTGCGCGAAGCCTCCGATGTCGAGCAGCTGCGCACGTTCCTCAGCGAGAAAAAATCCAAGGTCCGCATCATCGCCAAGATCGAGGACCAGTCCGGCATCGCGAACCTCGAGGAGATCGTGCGCGCCGCCGACGCCCTCATGGTCGCGCGCGGCGACCTCGGCATCGAGTGCCCGTTCGAGGAACTCCCCGTGATCCAGCGCCGCGCCGTCCGCACCTGCCTCGCCCTCGGCCGCCCCGTCATCATCGCCACCCACATGCTCGAGAGCATGATCACGCAGCCCGTGCCGACCCGCGCGGAGATCACCGATGTCGCCAACGCCGTCTACGAGCAGGCCGACTGCGTGATGCTCTCCGGCGAGACCACCGTCGGCAAATATCCGGTCGAGTGTGTGCAGATGCTCGGCAAAATCTCCCGCCGCATCGAGGCCGAGGAGGCACCCGACCAGCCGCTCGCTGCGGTTTTCACCAGCGAGCGGATGAAGGTACTCCACTCCGCCGTGGTGCTCGCCAACGAACTGCCGCGCTCGCGCCTCCTCACGTTCACCCGCAGCGGCTTCATGGCCAGCGGCCTCGCTGCGCTGCGCCCCGTCCACTCGCCCATCATGGCCTTCACGCCGTCGATCGACACCTTCCGCCAGCTCCGCCTGCTCCGTGCCGTCGAGCCGTTCCTCATGACCCTCGCCTCCGAGCCCAACGATACGATCGAGAACGCCATCGCCCACCTCAAGCGCACCGGCCACATCGTCCCCGGCGACAAGCTGATCGTCGCCACCGACATCATCGCCCAGGACCGCCTCGTCGACAGCGTGCAGCTGCGCACCGTGCGGTAGGTTGGGGATGCGACGTCCCCGTCGCGTCTGACGGCGAAGGGGACGTCGCCGCTCCAACAATTAGTGGCGTCGTCCGGGCCATTCGGCCCTAGTCATTAGGGTCCATTATTTATGCAAGGCTGATGCGATAGTCGTTACCTGCACCTTCAAGCAGCGTCATCCCGCTATGCCCGCGCTGCTTTCCACACCCGAGGTTCCGCGCACCGGCACGGCTTCGCCCCGGGTCCCTTGTGCCAGCGCCGCCTGCGGTCACTGCTCCAACTGCAGGCCCCGTCAAATTCACCGCGGACAAACTGGCGGGGCCGCTTTGTCCACTCCGGCGGCTCGCGAGACATCGATCGGCAACCGGGCCTTCCCTGCCTTCTCCAACACATGAAGATCCCGCGGCTCTTTCATCCGGTCGCAGCGCTTTTAATGCTGCTGCTCGGCGCCGTCAGCGCCCGCGCCGATGCCCCCCGGCTGGCCAATCTCTCCACGCGCGCCTCGGTTGGCACGGGCGGGAACATCATGATCACGGGCTTCATCATCGGGCCCGGCCCAAACAAGACCGTCCTCGTGCGCGCCGTCGGCCCTTCGCTCGCCAGCTTCGGGCTCACCAACTTGCTGGCCGATCCCGCCGTTGCCATCTATAACAGCGCCGGCGCCCAGATTGCGTTCAACGATGACTGGAATGCCGCCGATGCCGCGACGATGACGTCCGTCGGGGCCTTCGCCCTTCCCGCCGGCAGCAAGGACGCCGCCATCGTAACGTCGCTTCCTTCCGGCCTCTACACGGCCGAGGTCAGCGGCAACGGCGGCACCACCGGCCTCGGCCTGCTCGAGATCTACGAGGTCGGATCCGATCCAGCATCCTCGCGGCTCGTCAATCTCTCGACGCGTGCCGTGGTCGGATCCAATTCGAACATCATGATCGGCGGCCTCATCATCTCGTCGGGCACCGGCACGCGCCGGCTGCTGGTCCGCGCCGCCGGCCCGGCCTTGGGCCCCCTGGGGGTCGCCAATGTTCTCACCGATCCGGTTCTCACGGTCCTGAACTCCAGCGGAGCGACCTTTGCCACCAATGACAACTGGGGCACTCCGCTCGGCAACGGCGCCAGCGACGCCACTACCCTCAGTGCCGCCTTCAACCAAGCGGGTGCGTTTGCCTTTCCCGCCGGCAGCGCCGATTCCGCGCTGATCGCCGACTTCACTCCCGGCAACTACACGATCCAGGTTTCCGGCGCAGGCGGGGCCGGCGGCGTCGCCCTGGTCGAGATCTACGATATCACGCCCGCAGGCTCGTCCGTCCTCAGTGTCACCGCCAGCCGCGCCAGCGCGGACACCAGCGGGAGCAATCCGGGCGAATTCACCGTCACCCGAACCGGCGACACCCAATTGCCGCTCGTCGTCACCTACGCGGTCGGCGGCACCGCGGTGAACGGAGGCGACTACAGCGCCCTCTCCGGTACCGTCACCATCCCGGCGGGCACTGCCTCGACCACAGTGTCGGTCACCCCGATTCCCAGCATCAACGCCACCGGCAGCACCACCGTGACACTCACGCTCGCCAGCGGTGCCAGCTACACGCTCGGCAGTCCGGCTTCCGCGACTGTGACGATCAAGAATCTGCCCGCCAGCCTCTACGTCGCCACCCTGCGCCCCGCGGCCGGCGCCACCGACTCCACCGCCTCCGGTACGGCAACCCTTCTGCTCAGTCCGGACGGTTCGTACGCCAGCGTCAGCGTCTCGTTCAGCAACCTTACCTCCACTGAGGTCGTCGCACATGTGAAGGTCGGCAGCCTCACGAGCAACGGCGCCTACGTGATGAGCATGCCCAACGGCCAGGTGTCCAATGCCCTGTGGTTCTTCAACCCGACGGGCACCTACTCCAGCGCCGACTTGGTCGCAGCCCTGAAGTCAGGCAATCTCTACGTCGGCATCGACTCCGCCGAGTATCCCAACGGCGAGCTCAGCGGCTCGTTCATTTTGTCCGCCGGCTCCCAGACCTTCGTCGCGCCGCCAGCCCCCACTGCCCTCGACCTCAGCCACGCCACCGCCACCGATGCCGCGCGGCTCCTGGCGCAGGCGACCTTTGGGCCGAAGCAGAGCGAGATCGACGCGCTCACCGGCAACAGCATCGACGCCTGGATCACCGCACAGCTCGCGCTGCCGTTCACCTCGCACCACGCCGCCACACTCGCCGACTTCAATGCCTTCGGCGGCAATCCGTCCGACAACGCCGTGTACGCCCCCAACCGCCAGGCCGCGTGGTGGAAGACCGTCACCACCGCCCCCGACCAGCTGCGCCAGCGGGTCGCCTTCGCCCTCAGCGAGTTGTTCGTCGTCTCCGACGTGGCGCTGGGCCAGGCCTACACCGAGGGCCTGTCCAGCTACTACGATGTCCTCGGCAACGGCGCGTTCGGCAACTTCCGCACGCTCCTCGAGAACGTCACCCTCAGCCCCATCATGGGCAACTACCTCAGCACCGTGCGCAACGCCAAGGCCGATCCCGTCGCCGGCACCAGCCCCGACGAGAACTACGCCCGCGAGGTCATGCAGCTCTTCACCGTCGGCCTCAACCTGCTCCAGCCCGACGGCACGCTGATGCTCGACTCCAACGGCCTGCCCATCCCGACGTACAACCAGACCGTCGTCACCGAAATGGCCAAGGTGTTCACCGGCTGGTCCTACTTCAGCACGAAGTCGAACCCGAGCTTCTATACCGGCGCCACCGATCTCCTGGACCCGATGATGCTGTACCCCGCGTATCACGACACCACCCAGAAAAATCTCCTCAACAACGTCGTGATTCCCGCCAACCAGGGCGGCACGCAGGATCTCAAGCTCACCCTCGACGCGCTCTTCAATCATCCGAACACCGCGCCGTTCGTTTGCCGCCAGCTCATTCAGCGTCTCGTCACCAGCAACCCGAGCCCGGCCTACGTCTACCGCGTCGCCCAGGTGTTCGCCAACAACGGTGCCGGCGTCCGCGGGGACCTCGCCGCCGTCGTCCGCGCCATCCTGACCGACTACGAGGCCCGCTCCACCTCGCTCCTCGACAATGTTTCCTACGGCAAGCTGAAGGAGCCCCTGCTCCGCGCCACCGGCTTGCTCCGCACGTTTAACGCCACGCCGGCCAACGGACGCTACTCGGCCGGGTCATTCTCAAGCCCCGACGTCAACCTTGACGAGGCCGCGCTCCGCTCGCCGACGGTGTTCAACTTTTTTCACCCCGGCTACGTCCTTCCCGGGCCCCTTGCCTCCGCCGGCCTGGTCGCCCCGGAGTTCGAGATCACCGACGCCACCTTCTCCATCGATGTGCCCAACTACCTGCGCAACTTCATCTTTCCGTCGGGCACCACGCCGCCGGTCACCCTCGATCTTTCCGCCGAGCAGGCGCTCGTGTCCAATCCGTCCGCGCTCCTCTCCCACCTGAGCCTTGTGCTCTGCGGCGGCAACCTGCCTTCGGCCGCCATCACGCGGATCACCACCGCGCTCAACGCCCTGCCCGGCTCGACCACTTCCCTCGAGCGCGCCGAGACCGCCGTCCTGCTCGTCACCACATCGCCCACCGGCGCCGTCCAGAAATAACCGCCCGCGCGGAGCCAATTCTTTCTCTTTCCTCTCTATCTTTCTCCCTTCCGTTCTCCCGCCGTCCGTCCGCCTGCACTCCCTCAAACTCAGCCCGCTGACGAAAGATTAAGAGAAAGAGGAACGAGAAAGATTACCTGAGGCAGAACCGGCCAGCCACCCTCCCCCCCCATGAAAAAATCCGCCGTCCCCGACCTTTCCCGCCGCCAGTTCATCGGCTCCGCGTGCTGCGCCGCGGTCGGCGTCACCGGCTTCCTGTCCTCCCTCGCCAGTCTCCGCCTCATGGGCGCCGTCGCCAGCCCGGGCAACGTCACCGCCAGCGCCGCCTCCGTCGCCAGCGACTACAAGGCACTGGTCTGCCTTTTTCTCCAAGGCGGCAACGACGCCAACAATCTTATCATCCCGAGCGACTCCTCCGGTTACGCCGCCTACGCCGCCGCGCGTTCCAACCTGGCGCTACCGCAGACCGGTCTGCTGCCGATCTCGCCCAAGACCTCCACGGGGCGCGCCTTCTCGCTGCACCCCGCCGTGCCCGAGATCCAGTCCCTCTTCAAGTCGGGCCAGGCCGCGTTCCTCGCGAACGTCGGCACCCTCGTCTATCCCACCACCCTCACGCAGTATAACAGCAACTCCGTCCCGCTCCCGCCGCAGCTCTTCTCCCACAACGACCAGCAGGTCCAGTGGCAGAGCAGCGTGCCCGACCAGCCCTCGACCACGGGCTGGGGCGGTCGCCTCGCCGACCTCGTGAATGCGTTCAACTCGAACAACCAGATCTCGATGTCGATCAGCCTCGCCGGCACCAATTTCTTCCAAGTCGGCAAGACCGTGTCCCAGTACGCCGTTTCCACCAACGGCGCCATCGCCTTCGCCGGCGCCACCGGCGGCAACAATCCCACCCGCTACCAGGCCCAGCAGGATCTCTTCGCCCAGGCCCAGCCCGGGCTCTTCGAGGCCGCCTTCGGCAATGTCTCCAGCGGCTCGATCGCCAACAGCGCCCTCCTCAACACCGCCCTCGCCGGCGCTCCCACCCTCGCCACCGCCTTTCCCAACACGACCGCCGGCAACCAGCTCAAGATGGTCGCCCGCCTCATCAGCACCGCCTCGTCCCTCGGGCTCAAGCGGCAGATCTTCTTCGTCCAGCTCGGCGGCTGGGATCTCCACGCGGCCCAGCTCGACTCCACCAACCCGGACACCGGCGCCCACGCCGCCCTCCTGCAGCAGATCAGCCAGGCCGTCAGCGCGTTCTACAGCGCCACCATCGAGCTCGGGATTCCCAACCAGGTGACCACCTTCACGGCCTCCGACTTCGGCCGCACTTACACCTCCAATGGCAGCGGCTCCGACCATGGCTGGGGCAACCACCAGCTCATCGTCGGCGGCGCCGTGAAGGGCGGCGACATTTACGGACAAATGCCTTCGCTCACCGTCAACGGTCCCGACGACACCGGTCGCGGCCGCTGGATTCCGTCCACAAGCGTCGACGAATACGCCGCAACGATTGCCACTTGGTTCGGCGTCAGCGCCACCGATTTGCCGACTGTCCTCCCGAACATCGGACGCTTCGCCAGCTCCAACCTCGGCTTCCTCGGATGACCCCCCGACGCTTCCTGACGACACTCCTCGGGGCGCTCCTGGTCGTCCTCATCTTCTGGCAGTTCCGCCCGCGCGCGCCAATTTCGGCCGTCGGCACCAGCGCCAACGCCCCTCACCCGCCGCCGACCCCACTCGCCCCTGCCGCCGCCACTTCCAGCACCGCCGCCACTACCGCCGAAGACGGCGGTCGCTCCGAGCTCGCCGACGCCCTGAATTCGCCCGCCACCAACATCCACGCCGACCTCCACGTGCTCGACGAGGTCTTCATGGCCTATCAGACCAATTTTCACGGCAATCCCGTCGGCACCAATGCCGAGATCACCGCCGCGCTCACGGGGAAAAATCCGCTTCACCTTGCCCTCGTCCCGCGCGACCTTCCCGCAATCAACACCCATGGCGAACTGTGCGACCGCTGGGGCACGCCGTTCTTCTTCCACCAGCTTTCCGGCACCCGGATGGAAATCCATTCCGCCGGCCCCGACCGGAAATTCTGGACCGACGACGACGCGGTGCTGACGCCATGAGTCCGATCAAGCCCGCTACTTGGTCACGCGCCTCTTGAGGGCCAGAAGACCAGAAGGTCGGAAAGCCGGAAGGCCAGATTTTCCGATCCTCTGCCTTTCCGACCTTCCGGCCTTCTGGCGTTCCGGTCTTCAGCTGTTCATGCAAGCCGCTTCTAACCGCCAGCAAAAGCTTGAACCCCGCCGTCCCCGTGCCTTCGCTCCCGCGGTCATGCGCCGCAAACTCTCCCTCGTCCTGACGCTCGCCGCGTGGCTGCTCGCCACGGGCAGCCAGTGGGACCTGGCGCAGACCTTCGCCTGGAGCCGCATGATCGTGAACTACTCCTGCTCGATGTCAGTCGCGCAGGCCGTGCAGAAAACCTTCAGCGGCGAGATGTGCGCGATCTGCGCCGCCGTGCAGGACGCCAAGCAGCAGGAGTCCGCCGGTGCCCCCGCCCCCGAGGGCCGCCTGACCGCCAAGATCTTTCTCGTGTGCGCCCCGCACACCCCCGGTGTCTTCCTGCCCGCGCCGCGTTGCGCGGGCCTCGCCCCGTCCGTGTCCGTACCGTTGAGTGCGGAACGCTCCGCCCCGCCGAGCCCGCCGCCGCGCGTGCTCGCCTGAGTCCTGCCGCCGCGCCCCCGGGCGCGCCGCGTCTCCCGTCCTTGTGACCGGGAGGACGCTTTTCCTCCGCACCCTGCGGCGGCTTTTGCCCACGCCGGTATTCCCGGCCGGCCCGCGCGCCTGCGCGCCCGCCATGCAACCGTTCATCCTCCCGTCCGTTCCCATGAAATCCTTTTCCCTTCTCTGTCTTTCTCTCGTCCTCGCCACGGCCGCCTCGGCCCAGGCGCTCAAGGCCGCCGATCCATCGAATCCGCTCAAGCTCGAGCCCGTCGATGTCACAGCCGGCCATACCAACCAACCGGCCCCCACGCTCCTCACCGCCGCCACCCTGCCCGTCACCAGCAGCATGACCGCCCAGTCCATCGACGACACCATCAATGCCGTCGACACCGAGGACGCCGTGAAATACCTGCCGAGCGTCTTTCTCCGCAAACGCAACTACGGCGACACGCAGGCCGTCATGGCCACGCGCACCTGGGGCGTCAGCTCGAGCGCGCGCAGCCTGGTCTACGCCGACGGCGTGCTGCTCACCGCCCTCATCGCCAACAACAACAACATCGGCGCCCCCCGCTGGGGCCTCGTCGCTCCCGCCGAGATCGAGCGCATCGACATGATGTACGGCCCGTTCTCCGCCGCTTATCCCGGCAACTCGGAGGGCGCCGTCATGGAGATCACCACCCGCCTGCCGGAAAAGCTCGAGGGCTCCATCGACCAGACCTTCGCCTGGCAGGACTTCAACCTCTACGGCACCAGGAACACCTTCGGCACCTCCCAGACCGCATTGTCCGTCGGCGACCGGGTCGGAAAATTCTCCTTCTGGACCAGCGCCAACTTCCAGGACAGCCACAGCCAGCCGCTGACCTACGTCACCAGCACCACGTTCCCCGCCGGCACCACCGGCGGCTACGCGGCCGTCAACAAGCTCGGTGCGCCCGCCAACGTCCTCGGCGCCAGCGGCCTCCTGCACACCGAAATGACCAACGCCAAGGTGAAGGCCGCCTATGACCTGACGCCCACGATCCGCGCCGCTTACACCTTCGGTCTCTGGCAAAACCTCGCGAACTCCACGGTGCAGTCCTATCTGCGCGACACCACCGGCGCGCCCACGTTCGCCGGCCAGTCCGGCTTCGCCAGCGGCTTCTATCACCTCGTCGAGCAGCACTCGTCCCACAGCGTCGTCCTCAAGACGAACACCAAGGGCAAGTGGGACTTCGAGGCCTCTGCGTCCCTCTACCGCATGGACAAGGACAACCAGAACTCCCCCACCACGGCCTCCGCCACCGGCACGAGCTTTGGCTCCGCCGGCAAGGTCGCCGTCCTCGGCGGCACCAACTGGTCCACGCTCGATCTCAAGGGACTCTGGCGCGCGAGCGACGCCAACCTCGTGACCTTCGGCCTGCACAACGACGGCTACAACCTCTACAACCCGACGTTCAACACCGCCGACTGGCGCGCCGGCCCGCCGTACACCTCGGTCGCTACCGAGGGCGATGGCAAGACCCGCACCGAGGCGCTCTGGGCCCAGGACGCATGGGATCTCGTGCCAGGACTCAAGCTCACCACCGGTCTTCGCTACGAGGAGTGGTGCGCCTACGACGGCTACAACGTCAACGGCGCCACCACCGTCTTCCAGCCGGGCCTCAAGGACTCGCGCTTCTCCCCGAAGGCGGTTCTGGCCTGGACCGGCACACCCGGGTGGATCACGACGCTCTCCGCCGGCCGCGCCTACCGTTTCGCGACCGCCTCCGAGCTCTACCAGCTCGTGTCCACCGGCTCCACGTTCACCGCGCCCAACCCGAACCTGAAGCCCGACAACGACCTCTCGCTCGAGCTCCGGGTCGAGCGGAAGTTCGAGAACGGCAGCGTGCGCGCCTCGTTCTTCCAGGACAATGTGCACGACGCGATCATCTCGCAGTTCAACCCGCTCGTCCCGGGCTCGAGCACGCTCTACTCCTACGTCTCGAACGTCGACCACGTCCGCGCCCGCGGCATCGAGGTCGTGCTGGAGCGCAACCACGTGTTCATGCCGGGGCTCGATTTCACCGGCAGCTTCACCTACCTCGACGCCCGCACGCTCGCGACCTTCGGCCAGGCCAGCGCCACGGCCGCTCCCGGCAGCGCGATCGGCAAGCGGCTCCCGAACATCCCCGACTGGCGCGCCAGCTTCCTCGCCACTTATCGCGTCGGCGAACGCTGGTCCGTCGCCGTCGGCGGCCGGTACAGCGGGCGGCTCTACACCACGCTCGACGACGCCGATGTCGCCCCGAACAACTACCAGGGCTTCTCCGCGTGGTTCGTGGCCGACGTGCACGCCAGCCTCCGTCTCAACCACCACTGGTCCGCGAGCCTCGGCGTCGACAATGTCCTCGACCGGAAATATTTCTTCTTCCATCCGTTCCCGCAGCGGACAGTGGTCACAAGCCTGAAGTATAATTTCTGAGTCGGACTCACACAGCTGAAATCCTGTATGGCGTAATACCTGTCGCACCAAATGGTGGCCGCCGACCTCCGGGCGGCGGATGGAACCGTGGCAGGCCAACCCCGCCCGTAGATCGCGGCCCATGCATTCCAGGCATGAATCCGACCCTGCCTTCCCTAACCGCAAATCCAATGACCTCCACCACCGCAAGCCATCGCCCTCATTCCAAATCTTTCATTCCCATGAATCCCCTCTGCTCGCTTCCCAAACTCCTCGTCGTGCTGACCGCCAGCAGCCTGCTCGCCGTGCTTCCGCTCTCCGCCCGTGCCGGCGAGGATCACGCCAGGCCCTCCGCCCAGTCGCCCGTCGGAACGCTCACGCCAGTCGACGCCAGGACCGACGCCACGTGGCTCGCCAAGGCCCGCGCGGCCTACGCGCTCGACCGCTGCCCGGTCTGCGGCGACAAGCTCGACGACAAGTCGCCGGAATACGTCTATCATCAGGCCGGCAAACCGGACCGCTTGGTGCGGTTTTGCGGCGACGCCGAATGCGTGCCAAACTTCGCCAAGGAGCCGGAGAAATACCTCAAGATGATCGATGATGCAGCCGCCAAGACCCACGGCGGGCCAGCTCATCAATGATTCATGCGCCGGGACTCACCTTGGTGGAGACGCGACGTCCCCGTCGCGTCTGACGGCGACCCGGAGGTCGCCACCCCATCATTTACATTTGACCCGTCGGACCGGACTGAAGGGGGCATATTTCATCTCGACCGGAACCCCCGAGGGCGGGTTCGGTCGATTGGAGTGTGCCACTCCGTAACCCAGCCTCCTCGGACGATCAGCGTTTGCACGGTGGCTCTCCGCGCATCAAGGCCTTGCTCGGCGTCGTCCTCCTTCTCGGCCTCTTCGGCTTTATCACCGCCGTCGCCCAGCCAGCGTCTTCCGCGGTCGATCCCGCGGCCCTTCGAACCCCGGAGGAACTCGACGAACTGCTCGGCCCCATCGCCCTCTATCCCGACGCCCTCGTTGCCCTGATTCTCCCCGCCGCCAGTATTCCTGCGGATATCGTGCACGCGGCGGATTTTATCAATGCCCACGGCGACCCGGGCCAGATCGCCGGCCAGCCTTGGGACGAAAGCGTGAAGTCGCTCGCGCATTATCCCGAGGTGGTGACTTGGATGAGCAATAATCTTACCTGGACCCAACAGGTCGGCGACGCTTGGCTGGCCCAGCCGGCGGACGTCATGGCTTCCATCCAGCAGCTGCGCGCCCGGGCCGTCGCCGCCGGGAGTCTCACCAACACGCCGCAGCAGCAGGTGGTCACGGACGGTGACGAAATCCGGATCATTCCCGCCCAACCCGACGTTATTTACGTGCCGCGCTATGACCCCGACTTCGTCTACGAAGACCAGCCGTCCTATGTGGGACCGTGGCTGACTTTCAGTGACGGCTATCCAGAAGGACTCTGGCTCAACTACGACCTCGACTGGGCGAGTCGCGGAATCTGGATCGGTCAATGGCACCCGGGCTGGGACTATCGTCACCCGGCCTGGCGGCACCCCGTTGGGGGCGGTCCCGATGTCGGTCATCCATGGCGCCCGCTTCCCGGACGCCGGCCGTCACGGCCAATCCATGCCAATCTGCCGCATCCGGGAGTCGTTCACCCCGCGCCCCTGCCCGGCGCCCCGGCGCGTCCGCCGCAGAACCGTGGGACAGTCGGCCCAGCCGCCGGCCGGCCGCAAATCAATCCGCCAACGGCTGCGCGACCCGATTTTCGCGGCTATCCCCCCGCCAATCCGACCCGTATTCCCACGGTGCCCGTCCGTCCCGCACCCGCCCCTTCCAATGTCTTCGGAGGTTACAATCGCGGCAGCGAGGCCCGCGCCGCCAGCCAGCGCGGCCAGATGAGCCGGCAGCAAAGCCGTCCGTCCAATCCCGGCCCCGCCAGCCGCCCCGCCCCTGCGCCCCAGCAGCGCGGCCCCTCAGGCGGCACCAGTGGTCCCGGCGGTAACGACCGCAAAAGAAACTAAGCCCCGCGGCCTTAACTTCCAGAGACCATGAAATCCCTTTCCCGCTTTTTTCTGACCGCTGCGTTGCTCGGCGTTGCATGGATTAATCCCGCCTGCTCGGTTCCGAACAGGACCGCACTGCCGGCGGCATCGGTCCAGCCGAGGTCCGAGACCCCTCAGCGACAGTTTGCGACCCCCGATGATGCTGTGAAGGCCCTACTCGCCGCAACCCGGCCCCACGATCGGGATGCACTGCACGCGATCTTCGGGCCGGATAGCCAGGAATTGGTCTCCGGCGACAAAGTCGAGGACGCCAACGCCTCAGCCGCCTTTGCCCTGGCACTCGCCCAATTCTGCCGCATTTCCTATCAGGGCGAGGACCGGGTGATTCTAAATATCGGCGCCCAGGACTGGCCCTTCCCGATCCCGCTCGTGAAAAAGGACGGCCAGTGGTTCTTCGACACCGCCGCCGGCAAGGACGAGATCATCAACCGCCGCGTCGGCGAGAACGAGCTCACCGCCATCGGCGTCTGCCGCACCTATGTGATGGCACAGCGCGAGTACGCCGAGGAGGACCGCGACGGCAGTGGTGTCCTGAAGTTCGCCCAGAAGATCAAGAGCACGCCGGGCCTGAAGGACGGTCTCTATTGGGAGCCCGCCGCCGGCGAGGATCCCAGCCCGCTCGGCCCTCTCGTCGCGAGCGCTCGTGCCGAGGGCTACGGCCCGCGCAAGGAAGGCGAGCCGCCCCAGCCTTTTCACGGCTATCTTTTCCGGATTCTCACCGCCCAGGGACCCCATGCACCCGGCGGAACATATAATTACGTCATCAACGGCAACATGGTTGCCGGCTTCGCCTTGATCGCGCATCCAGCTCGCTGGGGCGACTCGGGCGTCATGACCTTCATCGTCAACCAGCAGGGCAAGGTCTACCAGCGCGACCTCGGTCCCGACACCGACGCGAAGGTCGCCGCCATGACCACCTTCGATCCCGACGCCTCGTGGACGCCCGTGCTGCCGCCAGGCAGCCAATAAGCGGGATCGGCCTGACGAGCCTGCTTGCGGACGATGAGCGTTGTAGCCGGGCTCGCCGAGCCCGGTCCGGGGCCAGCGACCCCGGCTACAATACATAAATCGGGCAGTGGTCGGTTTGGGTAATCTTGGTAGGCCGCGAGCTCGCTCGCGCTCTGATCGCGCCTGCAAGCAGGCGGCCTACGGGACAAGCCTCCTACATCCGAATAACTCCCAGCCTACGCCAAATTCCGCCCAGCGAAACGCACTTTTCGCGCATGAAAGCGCCTTGCTGAATCCGCCCTCCCGGCCAATCATGACGGCATGTTCCGCCGCTTCGGCATCATCTTGGTCGTGCTGGCCAGCGCGTTTGCGCCGGCGCTGCCGATGCTCGCGGCGGTCTTGCCCGAGGCTCCGGCGTGCTGCTGCGCCGGCAACCACTGCTGCAGCCGGCCCGAATGCCCCGCCCCCGTGGCCGTCCGCGTGGATAATGCTTCCGTCGTGGGCGTCGCCTTGGTTTCCCGCACCACCCTTCCGCGGGCCGCCGTGCGACTGACGCGCACGTTCTTCGTTTTCGTTTCGCCAGCCCCGACCGTCCGCATGCCCGGCGCCGCCACGGCATCCGTCTCGACCGCCGCTGCGAGTGTGCCGTTGTTCACGGCGCACTGCAGCTTCCTGCTCTAAGGGCCCGGCCCTTCGTGTGTCCGTTTGCCTCGCCGGACCCGGCGCAAGCGGACCCTTCATGCCTTGGCCGCATCCATCGCGGACCACCGCGCCTGCTCCCGGCCTTCGCGTCCTCCCCGGTAATCCGTCCCGCCTCCCGCCTTCAATCGCCGATCATATGAAACGCATCTTCCTCCTCTCCCTTCTTCTCTCCCTGCGGCCCCTCGCCGCCGAGCAGCCACCGGCGACGTCTGCACCCCTCGCCCCCCGACCCTCGCCCTCGCCCCTCGCAGGCGCCGTCGCGGCCCTGGCCGCCGCTGACCCCGGCGCTCGCGTCTACCAATGCCCCATGCACCCGTGGATCCAGTCCGATCATCCGGGTAAATGCACCATTTGCGGCATGGAACTCGTCATCGCCAGCCACGCCTCCGGCGCGGCCTCCGCCGACACCG
>Ga0265319_1001029_pt1 | contig 17461 bp, 17 predicted proteins | sample 4824metaG_FD_192443 | JGI IMG/M metagenome (GOLD analysis project Ga0265319, IMG submission 192443) | Rhizosphere microbial communities from Carex aquatilis grown in University of Washington, Seatle, WA, United States - 4-8-24 metaG | ecosystem: Host-associated > Plants > Roots > Rhizosphere >...
TGCGCGGCGCGGTGCCGGTCGTGCTCGCGACCTTCCCGGTGCTCGCCGGCGTGCCGCACAGCCGCGAGTTCTTCGACGTCGTCTTCTTCGCGGTGCTGCTGTCGACGGTCGTGCAGGGCGCGACGTTCGAGCCGGTCGCGCGCCGACTCGGCGCCACCGCGACGCACGCCGCGCTCGCGACCAGCGCCCTGACGGAGACCGGCACGATCCGCCAGCTCGGCGCCGACGCGATCGAGGTCGCCGCCGCCCCCGGCGACGCGCTCGTCGGACACCGCATCCGCGACCTCGGCCTGCCGCGCGCGGCGATCGTCAACGTGATCGTGCGCGACGGCCAGGCGATCCCGCCGCGCGGCTCGACGCGGATCGAGGCCGGCGACCGCCTGCACGTGCTGATCCGCCGCGAGGAGATGGGCGCGATGCGCGAGCTGCTGGAGCGCTGGCGCGACGGGCCGGTCGGCCCGCCGCCGCGTGTCCCGCGCATCCCCGAGGGGCACGCGCCGGTCTTCAGCGTGCGGCGCTGGGACGCCGCCGACGGCGACCCGGCGCGCGCCGAGCGGGTCGCCGGCCGCACGGTCGTCGACCGCCTGCGCACGCGCCGCGACGTGCCCGGCGCGCTCGTGCGGCTCGACGACGGCTACCTCGCCGTCACCGGGCCCGTGCTCGCGCTCGGGCGCGAGCGGCTGCTGAGCGAATGGGTCCGCCGCAAGGCGCGTGCGTCCGCCGGCGAGGCCGAGCGCGCGTGGTGGGAGGAGGTCCTCGGCGCGCTTGCGCTGTAGCGGCGATTCTGCGGCCCGCCGCACGTGCGCAATACTGGTCGGGTGACCCCCGCCCGACCCACGGCGGGCGCCTCGGACGTGCGACTTGCCGACGCGCTGAGCCCGCTGCGATCCGACCCCGGCCGCAGCGCCGTCCTGCTCGACGTCGACGGGACGCTCGCGCCGATCGTGCGCTACGCCGAGGAGGCGCACGTGCCCGAGCGCACGCGCGGTCTGCTGATCGAGCTGGCGCGCCGCTATGCGGTCGTCGCCTGCGTGAGCGGGCGGCGCGCGTCCGACGCGCGGCGGATCGTCGCGATCGGGACGATCTCCTACCTCGGCAGCCACGGCACCGAGCTGCTGCGCGCCGGCTGGACCGAGCCGGCGCTCGACCCGGCGGTGCGCGACTGGAGCCGCCGCATCCAGGAGTTCGGCCGCGAGGCCGACGCGCCCGAGCTGCACCGCCTGCGCGTGCGGATCGAGGACAAAGGCTCGATCGTCGCGTTCCATTGGCGCGCCGCGCCCGACGAGGAGGCCGCGCGCGCCGCGATCGACGCGGTCGCCGCGCGCGCCGAGCAGGCCGGCCTGCGCACGCACTGGGGCCGCAAGGTGCTCGAGGTGCGCCCGCCGGTGCGGATGGACAAGGGCGCCGGGATCGTCGCGTTCCTGTCCGACATGGACCTCGACGCGGCCGTCTACGTCGGCGACGACGCGACCGACGTCGACGCCTTCCACGGGCTCGGCGAGCTGCTCGCCGAGCGGCGCCTGAGACACGCCCTGCGCGTGTGCGTCAGCTCGGACGAGGGCCCGTCCGAGCTCGCGCAGGAGGCGGACCTCGTCGTCGACGGCCCCGACGGCGTGCGCGCGCTGCTCGAGGCGCTGCTCGCAACCGACGACGGCTGAGCGCCCGATGCGCTTCACGGACTTCCTCAAGGCGACGGTGATGACGAGCGCGGCGGCCGCGACGCTGCTGGCGGCGTTCACGGTCGCGGCCTCCGGCTCGCACGACGACCCGCTGCTGGTCCCGTTCGCGGCCGGCTGGTGGCTGCTCGGGGCGATCGTGGGGACGGTGCTCGGCCGCCGCGCGGAGACCTCGTCGCCGATCGCGCGGCTGCTCGCGGGCGCGAGATCGACGAAGGCGCTGCCCGAGGTGCACCCCAGCCGCATCCTGCTGAACCGGCTGTGGCCGCTGCTGCTGTGCACCGTCGCGGCGGCCGGGATCGGGCTGGTGCTGCCGCAGGTCGCCGCGATCGCGACCGGCTTCGCGATCGTCTGGGCGCTCTCGTGGCGCCGGCAGGACGCCGCCGTGACGGCGATCGAGGAGCGCGACGGGGTGCGCTACTACGTCGAGAGAACCTCCCCGCTGAAGCCGATCCAGCTGCTGCGCACGCCCGGCTTCAAGGCCAACATGTGGAAGTTCGAAGACGCGGAGCCGGCGCCGGTCCCCCGCGGCCGCGCGTGAGTCGCGACGTGGACGTGCTGGTCGTCGCACTGCCGACGACGGCCGGCTGGCGCGGCGCCGTGCCGGCGCTGGCGAGCGCGATCGCGCGGGCCGGGGCGAGCGTCGCGGTCGCCGCCGCCGCACCGGTGCGCGAGGTCCGCACGTTCGCGCTGACCGACCTCGTGCAGGCGCGCGCCGCGCGCACTGCTGCGCGCGCCGGGATCGCCGCGGACCGCCCGCGCGCGCTCGTCTACGCATCGGCGACGGCCGCGCTGCTCGGCCCGCGACCCGGCGCGATCTGGTTCGACTCGCCAGCGGCGGAGAACCGCCCCGGCCGCCACGGCGTCTGGCAGCGGCCGGTCGAGCGCCGGCGCGTCGCGCACGCGCCGCTGCTGCTGCCGATGAGCGAGCGCGGGCTGGCCGCGCTCGGTGGCGAGCGGACCTCCGCGCCGGCGGTCGTGCTGCCGGTGCCGGTCGAGCCGTCGGCGCCCACGGCCGCCCCGCCTGCACCCGCACGCGACGTCGCCGCGCTCGCGTACGCCGCCGACGCGCGCAAGAAGGGCCTCGCGCGCATCCTCGCCGCCTGGGAGCGGGCGCGGCGCCCGGACGAGACGCTGCTCGTCGCCGGCCAGCCGGCGGGGAGGCTCGGCGAGGGCGCCGAGGGGGCGGGCCTGCTCGCGCCGGACGACTACCGCGCGCTGCTGCGCCGCGCGCGCGTGTTCGTCGCCGCTCCGCGCCACGAGGACTTCGGCATCGCCCAGCTCGAGGCGCTCGCCGACGGCTGCCGGCTCGTCAGCGCACCCGCGAGCGGCCCGTACCCGGCGCTCGCACTCGCGCGCGCGCTCGACCCGCGGCTCGTGAGCGACGACCTCGCCGACGCGATCCGCGCCGCGCTCGACGCACCGCCGGACGACTACGCAGAGCGCGCCGCCGCGCTGCTGGCGCCCTACCGCCGTGCCGCGTTCGAGGCCACCGTGCGCGACCGCGTGCTGCCCGCGCTGCTCGACGGCAGCGCGCGGTCCGGCGGCTGAGCGACGCGCTCCGGCCGAGCGCGCCGCTGCAGCCGCACGCTCGCTACGCCGTCGCGGCGCCGCCCGGGGTCGTCATCGACCCGCTGGCGGTCCCGTCCGCGAGCTCGTGCCTGAGCGCGGACGCCGCGGCGATCGCGCCGAAGCCGTAGAAGAGGAAGTCGATCCCGACGAGCAGGCCGATCGCCCAGTCGGAGGACTCGGGCAGGTGCGCGCCGATCAGGACCGCGAGCAGCAGCGTGACGACGCCGTTGGCGCCCATCCAGCCGGCGCCGGGCGTGCCGCGCTCGGCGATCGCGACGGCGATCCGCATCACGCCGGTGACCGCGAACCACAACACGAGCAGCACGGTCAGCGTGTAGGTGCCGTGCAGCGGCGCCATCAGCAGCGCCAAGCCGGCCGCACCGGCCGCGAACGCCAGCAGCAGGCGCAGCAGCATGCGCCCGATCTCGCGCACGGCGAACGCGTCGATCAGCAGGAAGACCGCCCCGAACAGCAGCATCCAGCCGATGAAGATCGCAACCGTCACCGACGCCACCGCCGGGACGACGATCGCGACGGTGCCGGCGATCACGGCCAGCCACCCCGACACCAGCAGCCACTTGCGGCCCTGCCGCAGTCCTTCGTTGAGCGCCTCTTGCATCGGACACCTCTCCGGTCGGAGTGCGACGCGAAGCAGCGCCGCACGGTTGATGCACAGCTATCGACCTTGTGCCCTTTTGCGCAAGCGCGCGAACTCCTGCCACGGACGCGTGTTTGCAACGTTTCCGGCGGTCAGCCACGCGCGCCGGGCGGTCGCGATCCCGTAGGGCCGCGTGCTCGCGAGCGTGGCGACACGATGGGCGTCGGTCGTGACGACGATCCACACGCCGGCCTCCGCCGCGGCGCGCGCGTGCACGTCGTCGAGGTCGCGCCGGTCGACGCTGCCGTTGATCTCCAGCATCGTCCCGGTGCGGGCGCACGCCTCGATCACGCGCTCGACGTCGACCGCGTACGGCGGGCGCGCCTCGATCTTGCGCCCGGTCAGGTGGCCGATCGCGTCGATCGACGGATGCTCGACCGCCGCGACGATGCGATCGGTCATCGCGCGCTCGTCGAGCCCGAAGGAGGTGTGGACGCTCGCGATCGCCCAGTCGAGCCGCGCGAGCAGCTCGTCGGGGTAGTCGAGCGAGCCGTCGGGCAGGATGTTGACCTCGCTGCCGGCGAGCAGCTCGATCCCGTCGATCGCGCGGTTGGCGGCGTGGATCCGCTCGATCTGCTCCTCCAGCCGCTCGGGCGAGACGTCGTCGCCGAAGCCGTGCGAGGCGGAGTGGTCGGTGATCGCGAGGTACTCGCAGCCGAGCGCGAGCGCGGCGTGCGCCATGTCCTCGATCTCGTCCTTGCCGTCGGACGCGGTCGTGTGGCAGTGCAGCTCGCCCTTGAGGTCGCCCAGCGCGATCAGTCTCGGGAGGCCGCTCCCACCATCCAGCGCCGCCGCGGCCAGCTCGCCGCGCCCCTCGCGCAGCTCCGGCTCGACATACGCGTAGCCGAGCGCCGCGTAGACCTCCTGCTCGGTCGCGCAGCGCAGCGTCTCGCCGGTCGCGTCGTCGAGGATCCCGTACTCGGACACGTGCAGTCCTCTGCGCACCGCCGCCTCGCGCAGCGCGACGTTGTGCTGCTTGTTGCCGGTGAAGTGCTGCAGCAGGTTGCCGAACTGGTCCGGCGCGACGACCTTCAGGTCGACGCTCAGGCCGGTATGGGTGCGGGCGCACGCGCCGGCCTCGCCGCTGTTGGTGACGACCTCGATCGCGTCGAGCGCCACGAACGCCGCGATCAGCGGCGCGGGGTCGTCGGAGGCCGCGACGACGTCGAGGTCCTTGACAGAGTCGGCCCAGCGCCGCGCCGAGCTGGCCAGCTCGACGCGCACCGCCGCCGGATGGGCGCGCAGCGCCTCGACGATCTCGCCGCCGATCTCGCGCGCGCGGCCGAGCACGGTGCGGCGGTTGGCGCCCGGCGCGATCCCGCCGTCCTCGGAGACCGCGCGCTCGACCGCCTCCAGCAGCTTCTCCTCCGCTCTCGCGCCGAAGCCCTTGAGGTCGCGGATGCGCTGCTGTCTCGCCGCCGTCGCGAGCGCTTCGAGCGAGTCGATCCCCATCTCCTCGTAGAGGCGGCGCGCGCGCTTGGGACCGAGGCCGGGCAGGCGCGTCATCTCCACCAGCCCGGCGGGGAACTTCTCGCGCAGCGCGACCGCCTGCGGGATGTCGCCCTGCTCCAGCAGCGCGGCCAGCTTCGTCTCCAGCGTCGCGCCGATCCCCGGCAGTTCGGTGACGCGGCCGGCGCGCACGAGCGCGGCGATCGAGGTCGATGCGTCGCGCACCGCCTTCGCCGCGTTGCGGTAGGCGACGACGCGGTGCACGATCGCGCCGTCGAGCTCGTAGAGGTCGCCCAGCTCGTCGAGTCTCGCGGCGATCTCGCTGTTGGTGAAGTCGGGCATGGGCGGCTCCGCAAGCGTAGGAGGACGAGCGGCGCGGCGGCGTCCAGCCGCGTCCAGGACAGCCGGCGGGCGTCTGTCACCCTGGAGCGCATGCAGGTCCACGACCTCGCGCTCGTCCGCGGCATCGGCCCCACGCGCGGCACGCTCGCGCGCTGGAACGCGCGGCCGGGGCCGGTCCTGCGGGCCTGGTCGCTCGGCAGCCTCGCGATCGCCGCGCTGCTGCTGCTCGCGACCTGGCTCGTCGCGCTCGCCGCGCCGCCGGACCCCACGCCGGTGCCGGTGCTCGGGATCACCGCGCCGCCGAGCCTCGGCGACGTCGCGCAGATCCTGCACCGCAACGCGCTCGTGCTCGCGCTGCACGCGTTCGCGTGCGTCGCCGGCTACATCGCCGGCAGCTCGCTGCCGCGCGAGGCGGCGCGCCGCAGCGGCGTCTGGCGCCGCATCCACGACGCCGCCGGCACGCTCGCGATCGCGTTCGTGAGCGCGGCGACGCTGTTCTCGCTCGCGACGCAGGCGTATGTGATCGGCAGCACCGCCTCGACCGTCTCCGCCCAGCTCGGGATCGCCCCCGGCCTGCTGCTCGTCGCGCTGCTGCCGCACGCGCTGCTCGAGCTGTGGGCGCTGTTCCTGCCGCTCGCCGCGTGGCTGATCGCGAGCCGCCGCAGACAGTGGGACCAGCTGCTCGCCGCGACCGTCGTCACCGTCGCGATCGCCATCCCCGCCCTCGTCCTCGCCGCGCTGATCGAGGTCTACGTCTCGCCGCATCTGCTGGCCGCGCTGCTGCGCTGCTGCGCCAGATAGCTGCTGTTGCGCTCCGCGCGGGCGCCGCTATCCTCCGGGGAGGCCAGTACGAGTCTCGATGAGATTCACCTCCTGAGAGCCCGGCGCCGCTACGCCGGGCTCTCCGCGTTAAGCGGTCGGCGCCGCCACCACGACCGCCGACCCCTGCTGCTACCGGATCTCCCGCAGGATGATCAGCAACAGCAGCATGTTCCTGTGGAGCGAGCGAGCAGTGCGTTCAGCGGCTGCGCGGCACGAGCGCGACCGGCTACTATACTTTGTGAAGTAAAGACGACGAACACGTCCAAGGAGCCCTCATGGCAGGCACCATCAGCGAGGTCAGCGACCACAACTTCCAGGCCGAGGTGATCGAGTCCGAGACGCCCGTGCTCGTCGACTTCTGGGCGCCGTGGTGCGGGCCGTGCCGGATGGTCGCCCCCGTGCTCGAGGAGATCGCCGGTGAGAAGGGCGACGCGCTCAAGATCGTCAAGCTCAACGTCGACGAGAACCAGCAGACGGCGATGACCTACGAGGTCCTCTCGATCCCGACGCTGATCCTCTTCAAGAACGGCGCGATCGCCAAGAAGGTCGTCGGCGCCTACCCGAAGCGCAAGCTCGAGGCCGAGCTCGAGCCGGCCCTCACGGCCTGAGTCCGGCGAACGCCATGGACCCGACGCGCGTAGGCGTCATCGGCAGCGGCGTCGTCGGTCGCGTGCTCGCGGCCGGCTTCGCCGCACGTGGCCACGAGGTGACGATCGGCACGCGCGAGCCGGAGGAGAACGACGACCTCCAAGCATGGGCCGCGCAGCACGACCGCGTCGCGATCGGCTCGTTCGCGGCCGCCGCCGAGGGCGGCGAGATCGTCGTGCTGGCGACGAGAGGCGCCGTCGTCGAGCAGGCGATCGCGACCGCCGGCCCGCAGCACTTCGCCGGCAAGGTCGTGATCGACGCGACGAACCCGCTCGACTTCTCCGGCGGCCGACCGGCGATGACCGTCGGCCACACCGACTCCGGCGGCGAGATCGTCCAGCGTGCGATCCCCGACGCGCGCGTCGTGAAGGCGTTCAACACGGTCGGCAACGGGCTGATGGTCGACCCGCAGAGCGCCGGCGGTCTGCGCGAGCGGCCGGCGATGTTCATCGCCGGAGAGGACGCGGACGCGAAGGCGACCGTCGCCGACGCGCTCGCCGACTTCGGCTGGGACGCGCTCGACGTCGGCGGCATCGAGCAGTCGCGCCAGCTCGAGTCGCTCTGCCTCCTGTGGGTGGCGGTCGCCGGCGCCCGCGGCGGCAGATACGACCACGCGATCACCGTCGTCGCGCCGGACTGAGCCGGGCACGATTGTGCTACGTTGTGACGCACAATGGCCGTCAGCGTTGGTGTCCGCGAGCTTCGCCAGAACCTGAGCCGGTATCTCGACCGCGTCAAGGCCGGCGAGGATCTCATCGTCACAGAGCACGGGCATGAGGTCGCGCGGATCGTGCCGTCCTCGACCGACGCGTACGCCGAGCTGGCGGCGCGCTTCGGCGCAAGCGTGCCGATCGGTCGCCTTCAGGACATCGTCGCCGAACTGCCCGCGCGGAGTGCGCCCGCGGGTACGACCGACGCCTTCCTCTCCGAGAGCCGCGGCGAGCGCTGAAGCGGTGCCGTCCGTCTACCTCGACACGAGCGCGCTCGGGCGCGTTCTGCTCGGCGAGCCCGACCGTGCCGCGATCGTCCGCGCGATGGACGCCTTCGACGTGCACGTAGCGAGTCGACTGCTGCGCGTCGAGTTGTGCCGCCTCGCGCTGCGGCACAGCCTGCTCGACGCCGCAGACCGGATGCTGACACGGATCTCACTGCTGCCGCTCGACGACGGCGTCCTCGCAGCCGCCGAGACGACGCCGCCCTCGACCGTCGCAACGCTCGATGCGATCCATCTCACGACGGCGCTGCGGCTGGCCGAGGCCGGCTCGCTCGACGCGATGCTGACCTATGACGTCCGGCTGGCCGAAGGCGCGCAGCAGCACGGGCTGACCGTGCTGGCGCCGTCGTAAGGCGCCGCGCGCGTCTACGCGCGCACGACCGCGATCTTCAGCGGCAGCCCCTCGATCTCCACCGCGTGCGCCTCGCCGTTGACGGAGGCGTCGTAGTCGATGACCGTCGTTAGCGTCTCGCCGGTCACGTAGGGCTCGTGCTCGCGGGCGGCGGCGAGCAGTTCGTCGGCACCGCCGAGCGTCAGCGCGATGCGGTCGCTCACGTCGAGGCCAGCCGCCTTGCGGGCCGCCTGGATCGCGTGGACGACCTCGCGCGCGAGCCCCTCGCGGCGCAGCCCGTCGTCCAGCGCCAGCTCCAGCGCGACCGCGTGCGAGCCCTCGCGCTCGAGCTGGTAGCCCTCCAGCGGCTGCATCGCCACCACGAGATCCTCGGCCGTCAGCTCGTGGTCGTGGCCGTCGATCATCACGCCGACCGTGCGGCCTTCGCGCAGCGCGGCGGCGACGTGCGCCGGGTCGAGCCCCGCGACCGCGTCGGCGACCGCCGGCATCTGCTTGCCGAAGCGCGGCCCGAGCGCGCGGTAGTTCGGCTTGACCTCCAACTCGCCCAGCTCGTCGGCGGCCGAGACGAAGCGCAGCTCCTTCACGTTCAGCTCCGACCGCACGACGTCGGCGAGCCGCTCGATCGCCTCGCGCTCGCGTCCGGTCGCGACGATCGCCGCCGCGTGCAGCGGCTGGCGCAGCTTGATCTTCGACTGCCCGCGCGCGGCGAGGCCCAGGCGCACCGCCTCGCGCGCGACCTCCATCGCGTCCTCCAGATCCTCGTCGCGCGCCCCGGCCGTCGGGTAGTCGCACAGGTGCACGCTCGCCTCGCCGTCCGGGTCGAGGTTGCGGTAGATCTCGTCGGCGACGAACGGCGTGAACGGCGCGAGCAGCTGCACGACGGACACGAGACAGTGGCGCAGCGTCGCGAACGCGGCTGCGTCACCGTCCCAGAAGCGCCGGCGCGAACGGCGCACGTACCAGTTGGAGAGGTCGTCGACGAACGCCTGGATCGCGCGCCCGGCGGCCGTCGCGTCGTAGTCGTCCATCCGCTCGCGCGCGATCTCGACCGTGGCGCTGAGGCGCGACAGCGCCCAGCGGTCCAGCTCGTGATCGGAGGCCGCCGGGTCCGGAAGCGACGCCGGCGTCACCCCGTTCGCGTTCGCGTAGAGCACGTAGAAGCCGTACGTGTTCCACAGCTGCAAGAGGAACTGCCGGACCGCCTCGGCGACCGTGTCGACCGAGAAGCGGTAGCCGTCCCACGGCTGCTTGGAGGTGAAGAAGTACCAGCGCAGCGCGTCGGCGCCGTAGCGGTCGAGCACCTCCCACGGGTCGACGACGTTGCCCTTCGACTTCGACATCTTCTGCCCGTCGGGGCCGAGCAGCAGCCCGAGGCAGACGACGTTCTTGTACGACGAGCAGTCGAACAGCAGCGTCGAGATCGCGATCAGCGAGTAGAACCAGCCGCGCGTCTGGTCCAGCGCCTCGCACACGTAGTCGGCCGGAAAGCGCGCTCTGAAGTGCTCGGCGTTCTCGTGCGGCGCGTGCCACTGCGCGAACGGCATCGCGCCGGAGTCGAACCACACGTCGATCACCTCGGGCACGCGCTGCATCCGCCCGCCGCACTCGATGCAGGGAAAGCCGACCTCGTCCACGTACGGCCGGTGCGCGTCCTCCAGGCGGACGCCCGACAGCTCCTCCAGCTCGTCGAACGAGCCGACGCAGTGGACGTGGCCCTGCTGGCAGCGCCAGATCGGCAGCGGCGTGCCCCAGTAGCGCTCGCGCGACAGCGCCCAGTCGACGTTGCCCTCCAACCAGTTGCCGAAGCGCCCGTGCTTGACGTGCGGCGGGTGCCAGTTGACCGTCTCGTTGGAGGCCAGCAGTCGGTCGCGGATCTGCGACGTGCGGATGTACCAGGACGGCTTGGCGTAGTAGAGCAGCGCGGTGCCGCAACGCCAGCAGTGCGGGTAGGCGTGCTCGTAGTCCTCGGAGCGCAGCAGCCGCCCGCGGACGCGCAGGTCCTCGACGAGGTCGTCGTTGGCCTCGCGCACGCGCCGCCCGGCGTACCCCTCGATCCGCTCGTCGTAGGTGCCGTCGAGTCTCACGGGGTTCACGACGGTCATGCCCTGCTGCTCGCCGAGGCGGTAGTCGTCCTCGCCGAACGCGAGCGCGGTGTGGACCAGGCCGGTGCCGTCCTCGGCGGTGACGAAGTCGGCCGGCAGGACGGTGTGGCCCTTCTCGCCGTAGGCCGAGCCGGGGATGAAGTCGAACGGCGGCTCATACGCCGCGCCGACGATCTCGCCGCCGGCGAAGCGGTCGAGCAGGTCGAGGTCGGCGTCCTCGCCCAGCACGCGTCTCACCAGCGCCTCGGCGACCACGAGCACTGCGCCGTCGTCGGTCCGCACACGCACGTACGTCAGGTCCGGATCGACCGCGACCGCCGCGTTCGACGGCAGCGTCCACGGCGTCGTCGTCCACACCAGCAGCTCGTCGCCCGCGGCGAGCGGTCCGACCGGCTTCGTCACCGGCAGCCGCACGTACGCCGACGGGTCGACGATGTCCTTGTACGCGCCCGGCTGGCCCAGCTCGTGCGAGGACAGCGCCGTGCCGCAGCGCGGGCAGTAGGGGACGACCTTGTGGCCCTCGTACAGCAGGTCCTTGTCCCAGATCGTGCGCAGCGCCCACCAGACCGACTCGATGTAGGTGTCGTCGAGCGTGCGGTAGGCGTCCTCGATGTCGACCCAGTAGCCGATCCGCTCGGTCAGGCGCGCGAACTCGTCGACATAGCGGAACACGGACTCGCGGCACTTCGCGTTGAACTCCGCGATGCCGTAGCGCTCGATGTCGTCCTTCTCTCTGAAGCCCAGCTCCTCCTCGACCGCCAGCTCGACCGGCAGGCCGTGGCAGTCCCAGCCGCCCTTGCGCTCGACGTAGTAGCCGCACATCGTGCGGTAGCGGGGGAAGATGTCCTTGAAGATGCGCGCGAGCACGTGGTGCGTGCCCGGCCTGCCGTTCGCCGTCGGCGGCCCCTCGTAGAAGATCCACGGCGGTCTGCCCTTGCGCCGGCGGACCGTCTCGTGGAAGACGTCGTCCGCCTGCCAGCGCTCGAGCACCGCCTGCTCGAGGTCGGGGAACGACTGCTGCGGGTCGACGGGCTGATGCGGCGCGGCCATGAGCGCCTGATTCTAGGTCGCCGCGGGCGATGGCCGCAGCGCCGGAGCCACGCTCAGAACGGCAGCGCTGCGCTGTGGCGGCGCACGACGACGATCTCGCCGTCCGCGGGCGGGACCGCCGGGGCGCTCGCAAGCGCGGCCGGGCGCGTCGTGAGGCGCTCCAGCAGCGCGTCGCGCGCGGCGAGCGGCTCGTCGCCGAGGCGGCGCACGGTGCTCGCGCCGGTGTCCGGCAGCGCGCCGCCGAAGGCGAGCACGTCGATCCCCTCGCGCACGCTGCGCACGGCATAGACGAGGCGGCCGATCGCGTCGAGCGAGGCGCGCGTGCCGCCCAGCACGAGCGCGTCGGGCTGCAGCGCGCGCAGGGCGCGTCCCAGTCGCGCCGGCTCGGTGGCGGCCGTCAGCGTGAGCGTGCGCAGGCCGGCGCGGCGCAGCAGCAGCTCGAGCGCCTGCACCTGCAGGGCGGCCAGGTCGCCGGGAGCGGTCGCGTCGTACAGCAGTACAGCCTCGGCGCGCGTGGCCGGCGCCGCGACGCGGCGCAGCGCGGAGATCCAGTCGGTCGCGAAGCGCCAGGCGAAGGCGTGCTCGGGGCTGCCCGGCTCCTCCGCGTGCAGCTCGGCGACGGCCGGCAGCAGCACCTCCTGCACGGTGCGCTCGAGCGAGCGGATCGCGAGGCTCTCCTCGAGCATCCGCGCCGCCTTCTCCTCCTCGAAGCGGGCGAGCGCCAGCCCGAGGCGGTTGGAGGACGGCGGCCCGGCGCCGCGCTGACGGGCGATCGCGATCGCGGAGGAGACGTTCTGCGTCTCCTCGAACGCCTGCTTGAGCGCCTCGACGTCGGCCAGCGCGTACTGGCGGTGGCCGCCGGACGTGCGCTCCGGCGACGGGTAGCCGAAGCGGCGCTCCCAACTGCGCAGCGTGTTCGGGCTGACGCCGAGCATCACGGCCGCTGCGTTCGTTCGAATCCCGCTCATGGCAGGAAGCACTCTTCCCGCTGTGCAGGCCGCGCGCAACGGGCGCAACGAAAGCTGCACCGCGCAAGACGGCGTGCAGCGGCGGAGACGGCAGGAGGAGTCGCGCCCGTGGGCGCGACGCGGCGCAGAGCGGGCGCTAGTCCTCGAGCACGATCAGCGCGGCGCGCGGCGGACCGCAGGCGCCGACGCGCAGCGGCATGCGCACGCCGAAGACGTTGGCGGGGCGCACCATCAGGCGGCGCACCTCGTCCTCGCCGCCGGCGGCATGCATGATCGCGCCGGCGAGTGACTCGGGGCCGTTGGCCTCGGCGTCGGCCGGCGTGAGGATCTCGGTGATCGGCCGGTTGATGACGTCGGTCTCGGCGACCGCCAGCAGCGATTCGCTCGACGCCGACATCGCGCACACGTGCAGCGAGCCGTCGACGATCACGAACGGGTCCTCGGGCTTGGGCGCGACGTCGGCACGCGCCTCGAGCAGCAGCCCGAGGCCGCACTCGCCGCACACGCGCGCCGGCGGGGCCGGCGTCTCGTTGTTCGGCGGCGGGGCGCCGCAGTGGCCGCAGAACCACTGTGACGGACAGGCCTCTTCAGCCGTCGAAGGGACGAGCCGCAGTGCTGCGCGTCCTCCGAAGTCGATTGCCATCTCCGTGAAGCCTCCGTGCTGTCTTTCCGTGACCTACGCCCCGTCGGCGGCGAGCCGAGCGGGCGACGTCCCTGTCGTGAAGCTCGAGACCCGGTGGGTCGCAAGCTCGATCATCTGGCGGGCTGCCTCTCCTGGCGTGCCCGGAAGTATCGTAGCGCCTGTCGTGCGCACGCGCGTCCGTTGCGGTCCGCGCCGGTAGACCGACACCGGCAGCGGCCCGGTCGCGAGCCGCACGGCGTAGGCCCAGCGGGCGACGGCGTCGTCCGACAGCGCCCCGCCCGCGATCACCACGCCGTCCGGGCGGTGCGTCGCGAGCGCCTCCGACATGTTCGCGATGCCGCGCACCGACAGCCCCAGCACGCGCGCTCCGGCCCGCATCGCGAGCAGCTCGAGCGCACGCACGTAGGCGGCGTCGGGGTCGAGCTCGTCGCGCGTGGCGTCGCCGAGCACGATCGTCGTCGAGAACTGCATCCCCGGCGTGACGAGCCGCTGCGCGCGGCGCAGCCAGCTGTTGCCCCACCGCGCGGCGAAGGCCCACTGCACGGACTCGGTTCCGTGCCGGCGGGCGACCTCGTCGAGCGAGTTGAGCAGGACCTCCTGGACCGTGCGGTCGAGCGAGCGCAGCGCGAGGGCTCCCTCGATCGCATTGTCGGCCCGTGCCTGGTCGAAGGCGTTGAGCGCCCCGACCAGCGCGTTGGTGTCGGCTCCCAGCCCCTCACGAGCACGTGAGACGGCAGAGGAGATCGACAGTCCGTCCAGCAACGCATCGCGAAGGGCAGCGATCTCCCCGTGCGTGTACAGACGATGACGACCTGGCGACCGTTGCGGCCGCGGGAAGCCGAAACGACGTTCCCATGCACGCAGCGTGTTGGGGCTGACGTTGAGGAGCGCTGCGGCTTCGCTGGTCTTCAGGTAGCGCATCACGTGGAAAGGTCGGCGTTCACACCCCTCCTATCGGCACGTCGCGCGCATTTGCACAACTTTTGGCACGAAATGGGTGCAAAACCTCCATCGAACGGCTAGAGTTCCGCGCGAAGGGCAGCGGGTCCGCGCCGCTCTCGGAAGGCGCGCGTGGGCTGAATGTGCAGCGCGATTCGATCGGAGGCAATGGATGTTCTTCAAGGGCAAGTAGTTCTCCCTTACTCGTAATGGTCCGTCAGGACCGTTACCTTGCGGACATGCGTGTCGCACGCGCGTGGCCGCGAAGAGACAGCCTCGCGAGGGGGATCACCCTTGTCGGCATTGTCGGTTGTGTCGCGTGGGCGATGGTTGCCGCCGATCCTGGTCGGCTGTCCTGGCTTTTTGGTGTGCTTGCCCTCGGTGTCATCGGTGCCGACCTGTTCGGCACTGGCACCGGGGCGCAAGCCGTTCACGTATCCGGCTCCGCGCTGGCCGCGATCGTCGTGTTCGCCCTGTTCGGGCCCGCGGCGGCGTTCGCCGTCGTCGTCGTCTCGGAGCTGATCGCATGGCTCGTCGAGCGCTACCGCACAGAGCGCATGGCGATGAACCTCGTCGGCAGCGGCGCACCGGTGCTGATCGCCGGCACGCTGTTCGAAGCGCTCCACACGGTGGAGGGCTCGGCCGGCTTCTACGTCGCGCTGGCGCTCGCCGCGGCGCTGATGTTCGCGCTCAACCTGCTGATCGTCGTGGGCATCACGTCGATGCTCGACGACGTGCCGTTCTGGAGCACGATCTGGGGCGCGCTCGGCACGCTGCTCGTCTCGATCGGGATCAACGTCGCGCTGGCGCTCGCGGCGACCGGCCTGTGCCTCGAGCTCGGCCTCGGCGGGACCGCGTTCGCCGCCTTCACGCTGGTCGCCTTCAGCTACATGGCGCGGCTCGTCTCGACCGCGCGGCACCGCAGCAAGCAGTACGCCTCGCTGTCGTGGGGCGTCCTCTCGGGCCTGCTGCGCACGCTCAGCATCCGCGACCCGCGCGCGGCGCGCCACGCGGCCGCCGTCGCCGCCTTCGCGCGCGACATCGCCCGCGAAGCGGGCATGAGCGCGGAGGACCAGGAGCTGGCCCACACCGCCGGCCTGCTGCACGACATCGGCAACTTCGCGCTGTCGGACCGCGTCTTCGAGCGCGGGCGTGTGCTGACCGACGAGGACTGGGACGCGATCCGCCAGCACCCGGTGCTCGGCGCCGACATGCTGCGCGACCTCGGCCTCTACGGCCCGGTCGCGGAGATCGTGCGCGCGCACCACGAGCGCGTCGACGGCCGCGGCTACCCCGATCGCCTGAAGGCCGACAGCATCCCCGAGCTGGCCAAGATCATCGCCGTCGCGGAGGTCTACGACACGCTGACGGCCGCCGACACCTATCGCACCGCGGTCAGCTCGTTCCAGGCGCTGACCGAGCTGCGGCGCGTCGCCGGCTCGCAGCTCGACGCCGACTACGTCGAGGCGCTGTCGAGAGTGCTCGCCGGCAGCGACGCGACGTACCGCCACGCCGACGCCGCCGACTTCGGCAGCGAGCTGGACCTCGAACGGCGCATCAACGAGGCCGCCGTCAGCTGAGCGGGCGCGGGAGCTGGCCTCCCGCCCCACGACGAAGCGCGCCGCTGATCGCGACGCGCCGGGGTCTGCTGCAGTTGGTGGGGGATCAGCCGGTGGCGCGCTGCAGGAACGAGTCCTCGCGGTTCTGCTGAACCGAGAAGCTGCTCTGCTGGAGGGAGCGCACGAACTGTTCGATGTGCTCGACGCTGAAGCGACGCTGCCCGCCCGGGGTCCGGTAGGACTGGAGGTAGCCCATGTCGGACCAACGGCGGACAGTGCCGAGCGAAACGCCGAGCTCGCGCGCCGCCTGGGACGTGGAGAGCCCCAGAGGCCGCGCGTTCATCCCGTGCATCTGCAAAGGCATGAGCCCATTAGGGAGGGTTTGCCCTCTTCTGTGAAGTACATAGGCAGCTTTTGCACAACCTTGCGCACAGAACGTGACGGGAGTCGCGCGGGGTGCCAGGATGCGCGACGTGGGACGGTCCGGCGTCGTCTGCGTGCTCGCGCTGCTCGCCCTGGGGGGCTGCGGTGGGCGCACGCCGCCGACGCAGGCGTGCATCCAAGCACAGTCGGCCGACGTCGTGCGCGCCCTCGCACGCGCGCCGCAGCGCGTGGCGCTCGCCGACGACACGCTGATCTCCCAGTGCGTCCGCAGCACGGTCGACGACGTGCAGCTCCAAGCGCTCGGTGCGACGCTGACGGCAGCCGCCGACGAGCTGGCGCAGCGCATGCGCGCGAGCGACGCCGCGGCCTTCCAGCTCGGCTTCCTGATCGGCGCCACCATGCGCGGCGCGCGGCAGGCCGCCGGCCTGCAGGACGAGCTGGCGCACCGCGTCGCCGGCTCCGCCGGGATCGACGGCGGCCCGCGCCGCGCGACGCTGCTGCGCGGGCGTGCGGCAGGATTGCGGGACGGATGAGGCTCCGGCTCTACCACCACGGCGACGGCGCGCGCATCGCCTACCGCGAGGCGGGCACCGGGCCCGGGCTCGCGCTGTTCCACTCGCTCGGCCTCTCGCACCGCGAGTGGGAGCCGGTCGTCGAGCCGCTCTCGCAGCGCTTTCGCATCGTGCTGCCGGACCTGCCGCTGCACGGCGACAGCGAGGACAGGCCGCGCCATCCCTACACGCCCGCATGGCTCGCCGAGGTCGTCGCCGGCTTCTGCGCCGAGGTGCTCGGCCCGCGGCCGCTGGTCGGCGGCCACGACCTCGGCGCCGAGCTGCTGCTGCGCGCCGTGCTCGACGGCGGGCTGACACCGCGGCGGCTCGTGCTGATGCCGAACCGCCTGCACCGCCGCGCCGAGCACCGCACGGGGCGCTCGCTGTGGCGCGGGGTCGCGATGGCGGCGGCAGTTCCGGGGCTCGACCGCGCGCTCGCGCGCGCCGCGCCGCTCGTCTTCCGCCCCGCGGTCGGCGAGCGGCTGTCCGTCCAGCGCAACCCGGCGGCGCGCGACCTCGTGCGCCACGCGCTCGCCGACGTGCCCGGCAACCCCGGCCGCGCCCGCTCGTGGGCGAAGTTCGCGCGCAACTGGCCGAGCGAGCCGCAGCGCGAGCTGTTCGACGCCTACCGGCACGTCACCGTCCCGACGCTGCTGCTGTGGGCCGACGAGGACCCGATGCACCCGCTCGCGGTCGCGCGGCAGGCGCTCGACCTGCTGCCGGACGCGCAGCTGCGCGTGCTCGACCGCGCC
>Ga0265319_1001030_pt1 | contig 17432 bp, 11 predicted proteins | sample 4824metaG_FD_192443 | JGI IMG/M metagenome (GOLD analysis project Ga0265319, IMG submission 192443) | Rhizosphere microbial communities from Carex aquatilis grown in University of Washington, Seatle, WA, United States - 4-8-24 metaG | ecosystem: Host-associated > Plants > Roots > Rhizosphere >...
TGAGCGAGCAGGAGCACACCGACGTCGCCTTTCGGGTGCTCGCGGACCACGCCCGGTGCGTGGCCTGCGCCGTCTCGGACGGCATCCTGCCCGGCAACGAGGGGCGCAACTATGTCATCCGGCGGATCCTGCGCCGGGCCGCGCTCTACGGGCGCAACCTGGGCCTGGCGCCCGGATTCTTCGAGAAGCTGGTGGACCCGGTCGTCACCTCGCTCGGCGGCGTCTTCCCGGAGCTCAAGCGCCAGGAGTCGACGATCAAGCGCGTGATCCGCTCCGAGGAGGAGAGCTTCGGGCGCACCCTCGAGCGCGGCCTCAGGCGGTTCGACGAGGCCTCCGCGGCCGGGGCGCTCAGCAGCCCCGTCGTCTTCGAGCTCTACGACACCTACGGATTCCCCCTCGACCTGACGCAGGTGATCGCGACCGAGCGCGGGATCACGGTCGACGCCACCGGCTTCGAGGCGCTGATGGAGCAGCAGAGGGAGCGCGGCCGCTCGGCGCAGAAGAGGGAGGTCATCGTGGCCGCCACGGAGGGCTCCGCCCCGGGGGCCCAGTCGCCCACCCCGTTCACGGGATACGCCCTGGACCCCTCGGCGGGCACCCACGCCACGGTCCTCGAGTCGCTTCGAACGGACCAGGGAATGTTCCTCGTCTTCGACAGGACGCCGTTCTACGCCGAGATGGGCGGGCAGGTCGGCGACACCGGCCACGCGCTCATCGCCGGCAAGGCGGTTGCCATCACCGACACGGTGAAGGACAAGGCGGGGCGCCACCTGCACAAGCTGGCCGACGGGGCCGCCGCCCCCGAGAGGGGCGCGCCTGCGGACCTCTCGGTGGACCTGGCGCGCAGGCGCTCCATCCAGCGCAACCACACGGCGACGCACCTGCTTCACTGGGCGCTCCGCAAGGTGCTCGGCACCCACGTGCGCCAGGCCGGCTCCCTGAACTCCCCGGACAGGCTGCGCTTCGACTTCTCCCACTTCGAGGCCGTGACCCACGCGCAGCTGCGGGAGATCGAGGAGCTCGTCAACCAGAGGGTGCTCGACAACGCGCCGGTGAGGGCCTTCGAGGTCGACTTTGACAAGAAGCCCGAGGGCACCCTCGCCTTCTTCGGCGAGAAGTACGGGAAGGTCGTGCGGGTCGTCGACATCGGCGGCTACAGCCTGGAGCTCTGCGCCGGCACCCATGTCGCCACCACGGGCGAGGTCGGCTTCATCAAGGTCGTGCACGAGGGGGCCATCGCCGCCGGGACGCGCCGCATCGAGGCCGTCGCCGGCGAGGGCGCCCTGCGGCACGCTCTGCGCGCGTTCGACACGGTTGAGTTTGTCGCACAGAGGATCGGCGCGCCTCGCGAGGGCCTCGACGGCCGCCTGGAGGCCCTCCTTGCGGAGAAGGCCGACGCCGAGAAGAAGCTCCGGTCCTTCGAGCAGCGCGCCTCGGCCAACGCCGCAGCGGACCTGGCGGCCAGGGCGGCCGACAGGGACGGGCTCCGCTTTGTCGCGGCGGTCGTGGCGGCCGATTCGCCTGACGCGCTGCGCGCCCTGGGCTCCCAGGTGCTCTCCCAGGTCGGCGAGGGCGTCGTCCTCCTCGGCGCGGTCTTCGGGGACAAGGCCACCGTGGTCGCCTTCGCGTCGCCGGCGGCCGTGAAGGCAGGCCACCAGGCCGGCAGGCTCGTCAACGAGATGAGCCTGCGGCTCGGCGGCAGGGGCGGCGGCAAGCCCGACTTCGCGATGGGCGGCGGCCGCGACGTCGCGAGGCTCCCCGAGGCCCTGAGCACGATCTTGCCGAAACCCTGAGCGTGGGGCACTGTTGGGGGATGCCCACGACCGCAGCGGTCACCGTCGCCCCGCTCGACTGTATCCTGGCCTTTGACGGGAACAACCGCCTCGCCGTCCGCGCCCGGGGGCAGGCGGCGACGCTCGCCTTCGCGGCGGACGGCCTTGGCGAGGCCGTGAGGCTCCTGGAGTCCGTATTCCCGTGCCACACCGACCCCCGGGAGCGCTTCGGTGCCGGGGCCCGGGGCAGGTCCTACAGGGTCCATTTCACGCAGGTCGAGGGCGCGCCCGCGGACCCCTCCGTCACGTTCCTGTCGATCGAGCAGCTCGAGGCCCGGCCCGAGAATCTCGACCCCGCGCTCGCGGCCGTCCTGGAGCGCCTCGGCCCGCACCTGATCGAGATCCCCTACCTGAACCTCGGGGAGAACGACTTCATCTACAAGTTCCGCCCGGAGAAGGAGCGCAACACGGCAATCTACGCGCAGGACGCCGAGGCGGGGGCGATCTACCAGTCACGCCTGTGCGCGGCCATAAAGACCCTGGCCCGCCGGCACGAGCGCACCGCGACGGCCCCCGTGCTCCTCGACTTCGGGGCCGTGCACTACCTCGTCCCCAGCCACTTCGGCTTCTGCCTGGGCGTGAAGAACGCCATCGAGCGCGCCTACGAGACCCTGACCGAGAACCCCGGCAGGCGGGTCTTCATGCTCTCGGAGCTCATCCACAACCCCTTCGTCAACGATGACCTCATCCGGCGCGGGCTGCGCTACCTGCAGACCGACAAGGGGGTCCCCCACCCCTCCGCACCGGGCGGCCCGGACCTGTGGGACACGCTGACCCCCGACGACATCGTCATCATCCCTGCGTTCGGGGCCACCGACGAGGACAAGAGGCGCCTCGTCAGGAAGGGGATCGCCGTGCGCCAGTACGACGCGACCTGCATGCTCGTGGAGAAGGTCTGGAAGGCCGCCAGGGTCTACGGGCGGGAGGGCTACACGGTCGTCATCCATGGCAAGCACGAGCACGAGGAGACCAAGGCCACCTTCTCGAACACCCGCCGGCACGCCCCGGCGATCATCGTGAGGAACATGGACGAGACGCGCCAGCTGGGGGAGATCATCCTGGGCGGCTCCGCAGAGTCGGCCTCGCGCTTCCGCGAGGTCTTCGCGGGGAAGTTCACGGAGGGATTCAATGTGGAGCGCGACCTCTCCCGCGTGGCCGTCGTCAACCAGACCACGCTCCTCATGAACGAGACGCGCGAGATCATCTCCTACCTGAGGGATGTCTTCGCCGAGAAGTTCGGGCGGGACCTTCCGGGCTCGCCCTCGCGCGTGGGCGGCCAGGGCCGCAACGACACCCTGTGCTACGCCACGCAGGTGAACCAGGACGCGCTCACCCGGGCCCTTGCCGAGCCGCTCGACGCCGCCTTCGTCATCGGCGGCAAGAACTCATCCAACACGTACCAGCTCTACCGGCTCTGCGAGCAGCGACTGGGCGCGCGCGCCTTCTTCATCCAGAGCGAGACCAACATCCTGTCCCCGGCCGAGGCCGAGCACTACGTCTTCCCCGCGAAGGGGCTTCCCGGGCAGGCGGGCCACGTGGAGCGCCGTCCTCTCTGGAACAGCATCGCCCCGCGGCCCGGCGAGCCGCCGAGGCGGATCCTCGTCACGGGAGGCGCCTCGTGCCCCGACGGCATCATCCAGCAGGTGATATCGCGGATAAACAGCTTCTACCCGGGCGCCTCCCTGAGGGACATCGAGTCGGTCCTGGCCGACCTCTCAGGCTCCTGACCCCGCGCGGCCTAGAACCGCACCGTGATCCCGCCCTTGACGCCCTCCTGGCTCCCGAAGTCGAGCTTGGAGGTGTAGGAGAGGCCCTTGTTGTTCCCATCGGTGCCGCTCGGCATGGACTGGGCAAAGGTCCCCGCGCCCTGGTAGATGCCGCCCATGTAGAGGCCGGCCGTGTCGGTGAGCTGGTACTGCAGGTTCACGTCGACATAGTACCCGGGCAGGAGCTTCGTGTTATACTTCTGGTAGAGCTTCTTGTACTCCTCGCCCGTCGCGATGAAGAGGTCCTCCAGGACGTTCAACTGCGTGCCCAGGTAGAAGATGTCGGGGCCTGCGCTCATGTTGAGCTTCCAGTGGCTGCCCCACGGGATGGTGAGCATCGGGCCCATGCGAAGCGTGTAGTACGCCCCCTCCGTGAAGTAGCGGTTCACGGTGGTCGTGTCCAACGTGGTGGTCACGCTGCTCAGGGGCTTGTTGCCGAGGAGGATCTGCTGGGTGACGGACTGGGTGGCCGTCGTCGAGCTGGACCCTGAGACGATCGTGCCGCCGGTGCCGTAGACCGTCTGGGAGACCGTGCTCGGCGAGTTGTACGGCGCGGAGGGCGGCACCTGGCCAAAGAGGTCGTAGGTGTCCGCCCGCGTCGAGATCGTGGTGGGGACCGCCAGGTAGGAGCTCGCGTGGATGTCGGCGACCGAGAAGCCGACCGTGAAGCTCCACTTCATGTTCTTGCCGATCTTGCCCATGTCGCGGTCGAGGATGAGCTCCATGCCGGTGTTGGGGGCGCCCGTGACCTCGTGCGAGGCGGTGTCCGTTATCTCCGCGGAGTACGTGTGGAACGCGATGTTGCCGTCCGCGAGGAGCTGGTTGGCGTTGGTGTAGCCCCAGGTGTTCGTGCGGCCGTCGGGCGCGATCGGCACCTGGGTCTCGCCGCCGAGGCCCGCGTTGATCGTCACCGTCCGCTGGTCCGGCGCGATCGTCCCGTCGATGTAGGTGCGCGAGATGTTCGGGACCCCGACCGTCGAGGCGTCCCCGGGGTTCACGATCGAGGGGTTCTCTCCCTGGCCGGCGTAGGTCGTCCTGGGGCCCCTGAGGAAAAAGCGGGTTCCCAGGCTCAGCGTCGACTTGGGGACGTAGATGTACTCGTCCAGCTGGTTGAAATTGGGGATCTCCTCCGGGACCGGCCCCTTGTCCTCATCCTTCTGCTGGGCAAGAAGTCCCGCAACTGGCAGGCAGGCAACGCATAATGCAAGACGGAGAAATCGCATTCTAGGGTGTGGGAAACGGTTGGACGGCATGTCCGGGGAAAGGTTGCATCAAAATACGCGGTCCGGGCAAACCGCGTCAAGGCTTACGCCTTCAGCTCGTCGTCGTCGGCCGCGGCGGCGTCCTCGGCGCTCAGGGTGGCGGCCGCGGCAGGGTCGGACGCCGCCTCCGACTCGCGGTGTTTGCGGCGCTGGGACTTCAGGTCCTCCTCGCGCTGGTCGAGCTCGATCTCCCGCTCCTGCTGGTTCTGGACCTTCTCAAACAGCCGGGTCTCGCTCTCCTCCATGAACTGCTCGCGCTCGTGGAGCGCGCTCTGGGCCTCCTTGAGCGCCGCCTCCTGGCGATGGATCTCGGCGCGCAGGGCCTCAAGGGCGGCCTTCTCCTCGGGGGACACGCTGACCGGCGTCGACTTCCTCGACGCGGCGACAAGCTGCTCGCGGGCTGCGAGGAGCGCCTCCGCCTCCGCCAGCTCCCTCTCGAACTCCTTGAGGCGCGCCTCGCGCTCCTGGACGATGCGCTCGCGCTCTGCGAGCTTCAGCTCGAGCTGGCGGAGCGAGCGCTCGACTTCCGCGATGCGGCTGTCCTCCCCGGCCCCACGGATGCCCATGGGCGGCTTGGTCGCCGAGACGATTGCGCGGATGGACTCCCTCGCCGCCGCCGAGGCCTCGGATACCGAGAACGGCCCGCTCGTCTCAGACCGGTTTCGCCGGAGCGAAAGGTTTCCGCCCGCGGATTCCGCCCTCTTGGTCGGAAAACGGATGTTGGACGGATCTGCCATTCTCTTGGGTTCGTCGAGGCCTTCCTATTTCTTGAAGAATCGCTTGAAGAAACCCGTCTGCTTGCCCGCCTCGGGCGCCGCGGCTCCCGAGCCGGGCTTGATCAGCTGGCGGATGAGGTCCGAGACCTTCTTCTCGAGCTCGACGTTGTGAAGGAAGCCCAGCTGCCTCGAAACCGTGCCGTCGATGAAATCCTTGCGGATCTGGGAGAAGTCGTCGGCGAACCAAACCGAGGCCTCCTGTGCCTTCTGCAGCGGGTTCGGCAGGCGCGTCGCCTGGCCGAGGGCCTCCACCAGGTGCAGGCCCTTCGCCCCCTTCCTGAAGGGCAGGATCTCCGTCAGCGTCGACTCGTCGAGGTTCGAGAGCGCGTTCAGGAGCTTCCTGAAGTCGCCGCCGATGATCACATTCTGGGACATGCCCTGCGCGAACACGGCGAATTCGCCCAGCGTCTTTAGCTTCTCGAGCTTGCAGAACTCAACCGTGTCGGCGCTCAGCGCCGTGAGCGATATTGGGAAATTCTCGGCGATGCCGATCCGCGCCATGTTCTTCAGGAGCGGGTTGTCGCGCGCCGCGGCGGCCTGGGTCTGCTCGACCATGTCGCCAAAGGGGCTGTCGAACGCGAGCGTCTCCTTGAGGATCGAGATCAGCAGGTTCAGCTTGTCGGCCGGCTGGCCCTTGAATGCCAGGAGCTCCAGCGCCTCCGCGTAGGTGAGGTCGATGTACTTGCTCGGGGTCTCCTCCTTCGCCTTCACCGGCCACACGGGTCCGTCAAGGTTCTGCGCCAGGCTGGAGATCTGGGTGTCGACCATGATCGAGCTGGCGAACGCGGTCCGGATCTCGTCCCAGTCCTTTTCGGTGTAGATAGGTTCAGACATCTTCTCTTCAGTTACGGTGCGGGTTCGTGCTGCGAAATCTCGGTCGCGAGCTTGCGGTAATCGTTCGTGACGGAGTCCGTCGCGTCCGCGGAATCCGCGCCCACGAGGATGACCGGCAGGCCGAGCGCGACCGAGCGGCGCACCACCATGGCGTCCCGGATCTGCGTGTTGAAGATCTTCGCGGTCGAAGCCGCGCGCTTCGCCGCCCGGAACTGGTTCAGACGGAGCTGCATCCTCATCTTGGGGACCTCGATGTCGACTCCGGTGCGGATCGAGTTGAAGATGATGCCCTGCACCGACGCCGGGGGTCCCATGGAGGCCTTCCTGAAGCTCGCCGAGATGGCGTGGAACTTCTGGAGCTTGTCGACCAGGAGCGTGAAGCCGATCAAGCTCAGCGCGTCGGGATTCGACGGGACATAGATCTCGTTCGAGGTGAAGACGCCGCACTGCGACGCGCGCAGGATGTTGGGCGGGCAGTCGAAGAGGATGAAGTCGTAGTTCGCCTCGAGCATCGCGACCTGCTCGCAGAACACGAGGTACGCGGGCCTCTTCGGGTCCCCGGTGTACTCGGCCTCGAGGTCGACCAGGTTGAAGGTCGTCGGAACGAGGTCCAGCCCCGGGAGCAGCTTCTCGCCGGCCTTGCCCTCGACCGCGTCCTTGATCACGAGGTCCTTGATGTGCACCTTGCCCGGATCGAAAATAGAGTAGATCGAGCCCTCGCCTGTCGCGTTGAGCTTGTTCCATCGCTCGAGCCTGAGGAGCCAGATGCTCGCGTTCGACTGCGTGTCCAGGTCAAAGAGGAGCACGCGCTTGCCCATCTTCGCCAACGCGGCGGCGGTGTTCACGATCAGCGATGTCTTGCCGACTCCGCCCTTGTAGTTGATGAAGCTTATTTTCCGCGCCATGAGTGGGTTGCGTATATGTCCATTGACAGACAACAATGTGCGCCGTCACAGGACAAGCCGCGAGTCAAAAACGGCCCGGTAATTACGCACTTTTCACGGTCTCAGGGCTGGCCGGAGAGCGTCCATTTGAAAATCATTGTCGTAAGCGGGGGAAGCGTGAGCTCCAGCGACTGCGTGTAGCCGTCCCTCGGGTCGTCGCCCGTCGCCCGCCCGCCGTCGTTTCCGAGGCCGGAGCCGCCGTAGTACTCGCTGTTCGAGTTGATCACCTCGCGCCACCAGCCCCTGCGCGGGACGCCGATCCTGTAGCTGCGCACGGCCCCGCCGAAATGCCCGACCACGGCGAAGAGCGTCTCCTCGCTCGGGTCCGTCCGCAGGTAGGCGATCAGGTTGGCGCCGGCGTCAAGGCAGCTGATCCAGTGGAACCCGTGCGGGTTGAAGTCGTTCGCACCGAGGGCAGGCTCCGCGGCGTACAGCCGGTTCAGGTCGCCCACCAGCCTGCGTATCCCCTCGTGGTCCATGTACTGGAGTAGGTGCCAGTCGAGGCTCGAGGCGTGGTTCCATTCCTGCGCCTGGCCGAACTCGCCGCCCATGAACAGCAGCTTCTTCCCCGGATAGGCCCACATGTGGGCGTAGAGGGAGCGCAGGTTGGCCGCCTTCTCCGGGATGTGCCAGCCGCCCATCTTGTAGAGCATCGACGCCTTGCCGTGGACGACCTCGTCGTGCGAGAAGACTGAGACGAAGCGCTCCGCGTACTGGTAGAGCATGCCGAACGTCAGGTCGTTCTGGTGGAAGCGGCGGTAGATGGGCTCCTTCGAGAAATACTCCAGCGTGTCGTGCATCCACCCCATGTTCCACTTGTAGTCGAAGCCGAGCCCCCCCTCGGAGGTCGGCCGTGTGACGCCGGGGAAGGACGTGCTCTCCTCGGCGATCATGAGGGCCCCGGGGTGGTAGTGGTGCACGAGGTCGTTCACGCCGCGCAGGAAGGCGATGGCCTCGAGGTTCTCGCGGCCGCCGTAGCGGTTCGGGACCCACTCCCCCGCCCCCCTCGAATAGTCGAGGTAGAGCATGGAGGCGACCGCGTCGACCCGCAGGCCGTCCAAATGGTAGCGCTCGATCCAGGCAAGCGCGTTGGCGACCAGGAAGCAGCGCACCTCGTTGCGGCCGTAGTTGAAGATGAGCGTGCCCCAGTCCATGTGCGCCCCCTGCCTCGGGTCGGCGTGCTCGTAGAGGTGCGTCCCGTCGAACTCGGCGAGCGCGAACGCGTCCTTGGGAAAATGCGCGGGCACCCAGTCCAGGATGACGCCGATCCCGCGGCCGTGCAGGTGGTCCACGAACCAGGCAAAGTCCGACGGCGAGCCGAACCTGTGGGTCGGCGCGTAGAAGCCCGTCACCTGGTATCCCCAGGAGCCGTCGAAGGGGTGCTCCGCGAGCGGCATCACCTCAACGTGGGTGAACCCCATCTCGGTCGCGTAGTCGGCGAGGAGCGGGGCCGCCTCGCGGTAGGTGAGCGGGCGGTTGCCCTCCTCGGGCTTCCTGCGCCAGGAGCCCAGGTGGACCTCGTAGATCGAGACCGGGAAGTCGGGCTTTCCCGCCTGGGCGCGCCGCCTGGCGATCCAGGCCCCGTCCGACCACGGGAAATTGCCCACGTCGCAGGTGATCGCCGCGTTGCCGGGGGGCCCCTCGAAGCGGGTCCCGTAGGGGTCGGTCTTTACCCGGATTCCGCCCTGCTGGTCTCGCAGCTCGAACTTGTAGAGCGTGCCCTCGGCGATCCCGGGGATGAACAGCTCCCATACGCCCGAGGCGCCGAGGCTGCGCATCGGGTGGTAGCGCCCGTCCCAGCCGTTGAAGTCGCCGACGACCGACACGCGGGACGCCGACGGCGCCCACACCGCGAAGGCGACTCCGAGCGTGCCGCCCAGGTCCCGCGCGTGGGCCCCCAGCTTGTCGTAGATCCGGTGCTCGTTGCCCTCGTTGAAGAGGTAGAGGTCCTGGTCACCGAGCGTGGGCAGGAAGCAGTACGGATCCCTGAACTGCCTCGAGCGGCCGTCGGCCGACACGGCCCGCAGCTCGTACGCGCACACCTCGGAGCGCTTGGGGATGAAGACCTCGAACAGCCCCTCGGGCGCGAGGAGCTTCATGGGGAAGGCGGCAGGGGGCTCGGCCCCCGTCAGCACCACGTCGCAGGCCGCGGCGTCGCGAAGGAACGCCCGCACGACCAGGCCGCGGCTCCGGCGGTGGGTGCACGGGTGCATCCCCAGGACGGAATGGGGCGATCCGTGGCGGGCGTTCAGCAGGGCCTCGAGGTCGGGCTTTGGGAGTATCACTGGCGGGCGGCCATGTTGCCCGGGGGGGCAGGCGCGCGCCACCCTAAACCGCAGCGTGCCCTAGCCCGTGTTCTTGAGGCCGCCGCTGATCCCGTTTATCGTGAGCTCGATCACGGCGTGGATCGCCTCGGTCTCGCGCGCGTCGAGCGGCTCCTTGGCCCTCAGCCGGCGCATCATGTCCACCTGGATGTAGTTCAGGGGGTCGATGTAGGGGTTGCGCAGGTCGACCGAGCGCAGGAGCACGGGCTCGCGCCCGAGCAGGCGGCGCTGTCCGGTGACGGCCAGGATGGCCTTTTCGGTGCGCTCGAACTCCGCGGAGAGGATCCCGAGCATGCGCCGGCGGATCTTGGGGTCCTCGACGAGCCCCGCGTACAGCGACGCGATGCCCATGTCAGCCTTGCGCATGGTGAGCTGCGCGTTGTCGATCAGGGTCTGGAAGAACGGCCAGCCCGCGTGCATCGCCCGCAGGCGCTCCCGCTCCTTGGGCCCGCGCCTGAGCACGGCCCGAAGCGCGCTGCCGAGGCCGAACCAGCCGGGGAAGTTGAAGCGGCTCTGCATCCAAGAGAAGACCCACGGGATCGCCCGCAGGTCCCCGACGCTCGTCGTCGCCCTGCGGTAGGTGGGACGCGAGCCGAGCTTCAGGTTGCTGATCTCGTCGATCGGCGTCGCCTGGCGCCAGAAGACCAGGAACTCGGGGTCGTCGTGGACGAGCGCCTTGTAGGCCTCGAACCCCGCGCGGCTCATCTCCTCCATGGTGTCGCGCCATTCCTGCGGGGCCGGGGCCCCGGCGCTAGCCGCGCGGATGCCGAGCATGACGCCGTAGGCCATCTGCTCCAGAATCCGGTGCGCGAGGTCCGGGTCGTGGTAGCGGGTCGAGAGCACCTCTCCCTGCTCTGTCACGCGGATGGAGCCGTCGCGCAGCCCCGCCGGCTGGGCGAGGATCGCCTTGGCCGCGGGGCCGCCGCCGCGGGCGATGCTCCCGCCCCTCCCGTGGAAGAGCGTGACGGCGACGCCCGCCCCGCGGCACACGCTCGAGATCGACTCCTGCGCCTTGAAGAGCGCCCAGTTGGCGGTGATGTAGCCGCAGTCCTTGTTGCTGTCCGAATACCCGAGCATCACGTGCTGGTGGGGATGCCGGCGCCCGGGCAGGGCGAAGAGCGCCTCGAGGACGACCGGGGCGCGCTCGAGGTCGTCCAGCGTCTCGAAGAGCGGCGCGATCGGGAGCGACGAGCCGGCGATCTTCTGGAGCAGCTCGACCTCGAGGATGTCGGACACCCCGTTTGTCATGCTGATGATGTAGATGCCGAGGGCCTGCGGGCCAATGACCAGGGTGGCCTCGCGCGCCAGGACGAGCGGGTCGACGACGTTGCGTGTCTCGGCCGAGAAGCGCGCGATGTCGGCCGCCGGCAGCCGCACCGCAGAGGCGACGGCGTCGACCAGCACCTCCTGCTTCTGCGCCTCCGTGAGCCCCGCGTAGTCGGGCCGGCCCAGGACCTCGGCGACGGCGGACTCGTGCCAGGAGGAGTGCTGCCGCAGGTCGAGGCGGGCGGTGTGCAGGCCGAAGACGTCGAACTGGATCGACGCCGCGGCCAGGTCGCCGTCGGCGAGCATCCGGCCCCTGCCGGCCTCGAGGCCCGCCCTTATCGAGTCAAAGGTGTCCGACACCGTCGCCCGCGAGAGGCAGGAGCCGACGACCTCGCCACCGATCAGCGTGCGACCGTCGCGAAGCTCGTCCCTCGCCTGGCCCAGGCGCTCGTGCAGGACGCCGAGGAGCAGCCGGTACGGCTCGTGGGGATAGCGCTTCTCGAGCTCCTCCAGGTGCTTCGAGAGGTGAAGGTCCTCGCGCAGCTCGCGCTTGAGGGCCGGCACCACCGCGTCGCGCCGGTCGCTCACCGTCAGCGTGTGGCTGAGCGCCCCCGCGGTCGAGCGAAGCTTCTGGATCGCGAGGCGGCGGTGAAGCACGAGCACGTCCGCCGTCGTCATCGCGGTCACCTCCGGGTTGCCGTCGCGGTCGCCGCCGATCCATGAGCCGAACGTGAGCCAGCGACGCGGCGCCGTGACGCCGGGATAGTGGCGGGCCAGGGCGCGCTCCATGTCCAGCTGCAGGCGCGGCATCGTCTCGATCAGCGTCGTGTCAAAGTACCACAGGCCCGTGCGCGCCTCGTCCTTGACCCCGGGCTTCACCGTCCGGCTGCGGTCCGTGAGCCAGAGGGAGGCGATCTCGCGCTCGATGGTCGCCTCCTCGAGGAGGGAGCTGTCCGGCGTGGATTCCGGCTGGGCGCGGGTCCTCAGGATGCCCGAGAGGCGCTGGAGCTTGCCGAGGAGGGTGCGCCGCTTGGTCTCCGTGGGGTGCGCCGTGAAGACGAGCTCGATGCCGAGGCGGTCCACGAGGGCCTGCATCTCCGGGGCCTCGACGCCGGCGGCCTTCAGCTCCATCACCGCGGCCTCGATCGACTCGCGGATGGGGCGGCCCTCGTCCGTGGCGAGCGCGCGGGCCGCGCGCCTGCGGCGAAGCAGGATGATCCGGAAGTTCTCCTCGGCCAGGTTGACGAGCTCGAAGTAAAGCGTGAAGGCCATGGCCTGATTGAACGCGGCCTGGGGGTCGAGCGAGGCGACCGCCTGGCCGAGCAGGCGCTCGGCGCCCTGGTCGCCGGCGCGGCGCGCCTTGGCGAGCTTGCGCAGGGCCTCGACCGTGTCGAACGCCTCCCGGCCCTCGATCCGCGTGATCACGCGCCCGAGCGCCGCCCCGAGCGCGCGCACCTCGGAGCGCAGCGGCGCCATGTCGCGCACGGCTTTGGACATACGGATGGGGCGCTTTCTCGGCATGGGTGAGGGAAAGATGGAGTCGGTCGGCCCGGCTAAGAAGCCAAAAGTGCGCCATCCCCGGCATATTGCGCCGATTTTTGGCAGGCTGAGAGGCTTGCTTGCCCGCATCCCGGCCCATTTGATTTCGGCGCGTGATGCGCCGCCTCGCCCTTTTACTCGCCTATGCCGCCGGGTGCGCCGCGGCGGCCCGCGCCGAACCCAAGGCGGCCGCGGCGCCCGAAGGCCGGGCCGACCTCTCGGCCGACGCCGGCATCTCGATCGACTATGTCACGGGCGACCTGGTCGCGAAGCCGAACGGCAGGCTGACGGACCCCGACCTCCTGCTGACCGCGGACGAGATCCACTACAACCACAGGACCCAGGTCGCCGTGGCGGTCGGCCACGTGGTGCTGACCCGGGTCGGCGACAGGATACTCGCCGACACGCTGACCTACGACGGGGCCAAGGGAACCTTCACCGCGAAGAACCTGCGGGTCGGGCGGTTCCCCTACTACATTGAGGGGGCCTCCGCCGAGGGAACCCGGACGGAGGTTGTGGTCCACGACGCCATCGTGACCTACCGCGAGCCCGGCAGCTGGCAGCCGACCATCCGGGCGAAGACGCTCGCCTACTCGCCGGGCCGCTACCTGCGCCTGCTGGGCGGCAGCGTCGGGATCGGGGGCTTCAGCCCCATCCCCGTTTCGCGCGCGGGCCAGGACCTCTCGCGCCACGTGAGCCTTGCGGACGTCTCGTTCGACGGGGGCTACCGGCGCAACCTGGGCGCCTACCTCGACTCGGCGTTCAACATCCCGATCGTCCCGGGCGCGACGGTGGGCCCCGACCTCGGGCTCTACACCTTCCGCGGCCTCATGCTGGGGCCTACGGCGACCTACAATGTCTCCAAGGGAGACGACTCGGCCGTTGGCTACCTGAGGTCCGGCTACATCTACGACTACGGCAAGCGCTACACGGACATCCTCAACGACCCTGTGCCGGCCGGCCGCGCCTACGTGGAGTGGCACCACGACCAGCAGATCACGGATGCGTTCACGCTTACCGGCGACGTCAACTGGTCCACGGATTCCGAGGTGATCCGGGACTTCCACTCCAAGGAGTTCGTGCCGATCCAGGAGCCCGACAACGAGCTGGAGGCCGTCTACACCGGCACCAACTTCTTCGCCTCCGCCTTCACGCGTTTCCAGCCCGACTCATTCTACCCGGTCCAGCAGAAGCTCCCCGAGATACGCTTTGACGTCGTGCCGACGGCCATCGGCGGGGGGATCTACGCGAGGTTCAATTCCGGAATCGCCCACCTGGAGGAGAACCCGCCCGCCGGGGGCGCCTACCTGGAGGCCGACCGCTTCGACGCCTTCCTCGGCTTCTCGCGCCCCTTCTCCTTCAAGGGGATCTTTGACTTCACGCCGGTCGCCGGCGGCCGCTACACCGAGTACTGGCAGACCGAGGGCGCGGCCGAGCCCGGCGGCGCGGGCCGGGCCCTCGGCGAGCTCGGCTTCGACGCGGACCTGAAGATGAACGCCGAGTTCGACTACGTGAACCCGCTCTGGCACATCGACGGCCTGCGCCACCTGATGACCCCGGTCCTGAGCTACCGGTACATCCCCAACGGCGACAGGGACGCGGCCTTCATACCGCCGATTGACCGCAGCACCTTCAGCAACTACCTCCCGGTGATGGAGCTCGGGGACATGCGCGCCATCGACCAGCTCCAGGCGGCGAACGTGCTCCGGTTCGGCGTGCACAACACGCTCGAGACGCGCGACAAGACCTACGGCTCGCGCGAGCTGCTCTCCCTCGACGTCGACGAGGACTTCCTCTTCCAGCGCGCGCCGGGCCAGACCGACTTCTCGGACATACACCTGGACATGGTGGCGACCCCCGCGCACTGGCTGGAGCTCAAGGTCGAGGACACCGTCTCCACGAGGCGGGCCGCCCAGCGCGCGATCGACTCGACGATCACCTTCCGCGAGGGCGAGGTGTGGTCGGCCGGGTTCGGCGTCGGCTACCTCTCGGACAGGTACGGCAGCTACTTCGTCCCCGGGCTGGGCTACAACCCGATCGTCGGCGTGGACACCTACCACTACGAGGCCAAGGCGAGGGTGAACGAGCGCTACGAGCTCTTCGTGCGCGGGGACTTTGACGCGAGGGACCACGTCTTCGTGGACCAGTACTACGGCGTCACGCAGCGGGTGTCGAACACGTGGATCGTCCAGTACGCCGTGGTGTTCTCGCAGGGTCCCAACGACCACCAGGGCCACTTCGGCCTGGAGGTTAACCTCAACCTCCTTCGGTTCTGAGGGGCATCCCGGGAGCCGGCGCACTTTCCCACCCGTGAGCCGCGCCGGCAGCCAGACGCGCACGCTCGCCGAGATGCTCCGGCGCTTGCGCCCGCACTGGGGGAGCGACGCGGGGCTGCCGGCGCGCATCGAGTCGATGCTGGGCGGGGACCGGCGCCTCGGGTCGCGCGACCGCCGCCTCTACCGCGAGCTGGTCTACACGACCCTGCGCTACCTGCCCTGGATCGCGCCCTTTATCGACACGGACCCCGACGAGGCGGCCCGGCGCGCCGCGTGGCTCGCCGGCGACATCCCCGCCGTGCAGCCCTTCCGGGGCGAGGTCGCCGCCGGCCTGCCCGAGGTCCCCGCCGCGGCGGACGAGAAGGCCCGGGTCCTCGCCTGCGACGCGGAGGCGCTCACTCCCCACTGGTTTCGCGCCGAGTGCCCCGAGGCATTCTCGGCCCCGCTTCGCGACGCGCTCCTTGAGCGGGCGCCTCTCTGGCTGCGCCTCCAGGCGGACGACCCTAGCCCCGTCCTCGCGGAATTCGACGCCCGGGGATGGGCCTGGCGCCCAAGCGACCTCGTTGCCGGCGCCGTCCGGTTGCCGCACGGCGCGGACGTGTCGGCCACGGGGGCGTACGCCTCAGGCAAGGTGGAGATCCAGGACGTCGGCTCCCAGAGGATTCTCGCCCTGGCCGGCGTCGGGGCCGGGGAGCGCTGGCTCGACGCCTGCGCGGGCGCCGGGGGAAAGACGCTCCAGCTGGCCTCGCTGGTCGGCCCCGGGGGCCGTGTCACGGCCCGGGACACGAGGCGGTCGGCGCTCGACGAGCTCTCGGTGCGCGCGGCCCGCTCGGGTCTCTCAGGACGCGTGGCGATCGTCGACCCCTCCGATCCCCCCAGCGGATTCGACGCGGTCCTGGTCGACGCGCCCTGCACGGGGACGGGCACCTGGAGGCGCGCCCCCCACCTCAAGTGGGTGACGACCCCGGAAGGCGTCGCCTCCGCGGCGGCCCTCCAGCTGCGCCTCCTCAGGGAGAACGCGGGGCGGGTCAGAACGGGGGGCCGGCTCGTCTACGCGACCTGCTCCCTCTGCCGGAGCGAGAACGCCGCGGTGGCGCAGGCATTCCTGAATGAAGCGGCCGGATTCGAGGCCCTTCTCCCGGGAAACACCCTCCTGCCGCAGTCGCACGACGGCGACGGATACTTTGTCGCCTCGTTCAGGCGCGCCTAGGCGAAACGGCCGGTCAGCCGGAACTATCCGGCTGCTCGTGCTGGACCTTCACGATTACGCGAAGCATCTGCAGCGCCAGCCAGAACACGATCGTCAGGCACATGGAGCCCGCGGTGCCCCAAAGCAGGATCATCCGGTGGTCCTTGGACGGCACATGCGTCGAGACGACGCTGTACATGTAGATGAAGAAGATGATCACGAGGACCGCATCGACCGCGAGGCTGGCGGGTGTGACGAGTTTTCTTTCCTGCTTTTGCATGACCCGCACATGACAACCCACCGGGCGCCGGCTTGTCCATGAAAATTGCCGGCCGGCGGGAGGCCCCCTCCGGTCCCCCCTTGGGCCCCTGGGCCAAGGTAGGTGAATCCCTCCCCCGCCGGCGCGTTCCCTGTTCGCTTTTCCCAAAGCCTTCGCCACCATGGCCCGATGAAGCGCATACTGGTGATCGACGACGATGAGGGGCTGCGCAGGATGCTCCATTTGTCGCTGGCGGAAGCGGGATATGCGGTGACGGAGGCCGAGGACGGCAAAATGGGAATTGAATGCCTGAGGACAACGCCCGTGGACCTCGTCATCACCGACCTGGTGATGCCGAACAAGGAGGGCCTGGAGACGATCCTGGAGCTGCGCAAGGCGCAGCCGCACCTGAAGATCATCGCGATGAGCGGCGGAAGCCGAACGAGCCCGAGGGACAACCTGGCGATGGCCAAGAGCTTCGGGGCGGCGTTTGTGTTCTCAAAGCCGTTCGCACTCGCCGAAATGATCAAGACGGTCGCCGACCTCATGGGCGCGGCGACACCGGGAACCGCGGAACGGGTGCTCGAGCCCCAATAGGCTCCCTCTGCGTCGGCATGAAGACGGTCCGACTCGAGGCCCCTGGAGCCCTCGCGCTCCTTGAGACCGATGCCGCGACCGAGCCGCTCCAGGGTGAGGCGCTCGTGCGCGTGCGCCGGGTGGGCGTCTGCGGCACGGATATCCACGCCTTCGGGGGCAGGCAGCCCTTCTTCACGTACCCCCGCGTGCTGGGCCACGAGCTCGGCGTCGAGGTCGTCTCCGTGGGGCCGGGCGTCGGAAACGTGAAGCCGGGCGACCGGTGCTCGGTCGAGCCCTACATCAACTGCCAGAAATGCATCGCCTGCAGGCGCGGCAAGCCCAACTGCTGCACGGAGCTGCGAGTGCTCGGGGTGCACGTCGACGGCGGGATGCGGGAGGAGTTCGCCGTTCCCGCCCGCAAGCTGCATCCGTCGGCCGCCCTCTCGCTGGACCAGCTCGCCCTCGTCGAGACGCTCGCCATAGGCTGCCATGCCGTCGAGCGGGCCGGCCTCGAGCGCGGCGAATGCGCGCTCGTCATCGGCGCGGGGCCGATCGGCCTCTCGGTCATGCAGTTTGCCGCGGAGGTCGG
>Ga0265319_1001036_pt1 | contig 17394 bp, 17 predicted proteins | sample 4824metaG_FD_192443 | JGI IMG/M metagenome (GOLD analysis project Ga0265319, IMG submission 192443) | Rhizosphere microbial communities from Carex aquatilis grown in University of Washington, Seatle, WA, United States - 4-8-24 metaG | ecosystem: Host-associated > Plants > Roots > Rhizosphere >...
TCCTTCCATGGGTGTATTCTACGAAAAACTCGTCCGCCCCCGGCTGTTCAGCCAGGACGCGGAGAAGTCCCACGAGCAAGCCCTGACGGCGATGCATGCCCTCACGAAGGCCGGGCCGCTATGTTCGCTCCTTGCTTGGGCGAACCGGGTGCGGGGCGCGCGGCCCATCGAGCTGTTCGGGCTGAAATTTCCCAATGCTGTCGGATTGGCGGCGGGATTTGACAAGAACGCCGTGGCGTGGCGGGCAGCCCCGGCCCTGGGCTTTGGGCACGTTGAGATAGGCACGGTCACCCTGCACCCGCAGTTGGGCAATGCCCGGCCACGGATGTTCCGCCTATCGGAACACGAGGCCCTCATCAACCGCTTGGGGTTCCCCAATGACGGCGCAGAGGCCGTGGCGCAGCGCTTGGCGCGTTTTCCGGCCAAGTCCCGTCAAATTCCCCTGGGCATCAACCTCGGCAAGTCCAAGACGGTGCCGCTGGAGCAGGCGGCCAACGATTATTTGGCGTCTTTTAACCTGCTTGCGGACCATGCAGACTACTTTGTCATCAACGTTTCCAGCCCGAACACGCCGGAATTGCGCCGTCTGCAAACCAGCGAATTTCTGCCCGGGCTGCTCAAACTTATGCGCAAATGCGCGCGGGACCGTGCCCGCAAACTCGGTTCGCGGTCCACACCTCTGTTGTTGAAAATTGCACCCGATTTGACCTTTGCCGAAATTGATGAGGTGCTGGCCACAGTGGCAATGCACGAAATCGAGGGTGTGATCGCCACCAACACGACAGTTGCCCGGCCGGGCATCGAAGGCCCAACCGAGGCTGGCGGGTTGAGCGGCCGACCCTTGCACCCGCGGGTGGTGGAAATTGTTCGCTTCATCTCGCTGGCAACCAAGGGCAGGCTGCCGATCATCGGATGCGGCGGTATTATGGGCCCGGCGGACGCCCACCGGCTGATGGACAACGGCGCGGCGCTTATCCAGCTTTATACGGGCTTGGTCTATCGCGGGCCCTTCTTTGCGCGCGAATTGGCCCACGCGCTCTCCTGGCGGCACCGGGAGTGGGTGTGAAGTATTTCTGATTGCTGAATGCTGATTGCTGAATGAATGGCATTCGCTCAATGGGCATTCGCCAAAATGAAGTATGGAGCTGTTCTTTCCCAATTGCTTAATCTACTTCAGTAGCCTTGTTGATTCAGCACCCAGCATTCAGAAGTCCATGTTATCTTATTCCATCATCATCCCCGCCTTCAATGAGGAGGCGCATTTGCCGGGAACGCTGGCGGCGGTCCACGTCGCGATGCGGCAGGTGCCCGAGCCGGGTGAGGTTATAGTTGTGGACAACAATTCCACCGATCGCACGGCGGCCGTGGCCCGGGAATATGGCGCCCGCGTGGTGTTTGAGCCCATTAATCAGATTTCCCGCGCCCGCAATGCCGGGGCGCGCGCCTCGACCGGAAAGTGGCTGGTGTTTCTCGACGCCGACACCCTCCTGCCGCCGGCCCTGCTGATGCAGGCGATCGCAAACCTGGGCTCGGGCCAGATTGCCGGCGGGGGCGCGCTCATGGAGATGGACGCGCCCATTTCGCCGCGCTACCAGCGCGTGGTCAACATCTGGACGTGGGTCTCGCGCAAGCTGCAATGGGCGGCGGGCAGTTTCGTCTACTGTACGCGGGAGGGTTTTGACGCCGTGGGCGGCTTTTCGCTGAAAGTTTACGCTGGCGAGGAAGTTTTCTTTTCGCATGCGTACAAGAAATGGGCGCGACGCCAGGGGCGCAGTTTCCGCATCGTGGAAAGCCCGCGCGTCCTCACCTCGGCGCGCAAAATGGAGTGGTATTCACCAGCGCAGTTGCTGGGCCTGCTGGTGATGATGACGCTCTGTCCCATTTCGGTGCGCAGCAAGCGGCTGTGCTCGTTCTGGTATAAACGGCCTGTTCGGGTATAGAAAGATCAGACATTTTAACCCATGGAAACCATCGACGTACCAGAAACCACCTTTCCCAGGGAGGGGGAAAAGTTCGATGGCGTTGCTCTTGCTGATGCATTACTCACAAGCTTGGCTAAAACCGGTGGTGGCATTCTACAGGCGGAACAGGATTTGAAAGCCCAAGGGCCGGCAACTATAATTTGGGAACTGGAGAATCTTGACCGGAAATCGAAAGAAGTAATCATGACCCAGTGCAACCTTGGACTTTTTCGTAATGTTTTGGCTCGATTTGGTCATCATTACATGGGCGGACACGTTTTCAATGGTTACGCCTTGCGATTTCTTTGCCAGGGCGGCCAGATTTATCGCTGCCATTTTTATTTGTCCAACGGAGGACAATCAGGATTTTGGATTCGAATTTATGCTTCGAAAGTGGAATGAAGATGATTTGCTGCAATGCGGGCCGACATCAGCTTTCGTAAAAAGTTTAATCTAAATTATCCTTTCCTCATGTGGAAATGAGAAGTCCATGCTCCCGGCCTATTCCATCGTCATTCCGGCTTACAACGAGGAGGCGCACCTGCCGGCCACGTTGGCCTCGGCTCATGCGGCGATGCGGCTGGTGCCGGAGGCGGGGGAAGTTGTAGTGGTGGACAACAATTCCACCGACCGGACGGCGGCCGTCGCTGCGGAACTGGGGGCGCGGGTTATTTTTGAACCGGTGAATCAGATTTCCCGGGCCCGCAATGCTGGTGCCCGCGCCGCCTCGGGTCAGTGGCTGGTATTTCTCGATGCTGATACCCGGCTTCCGCCCGGCCTGCTGGTGCGAGCCCTGGAAAACCTGCGCTCCGGGAAAATTGCCGGCGGCGGCGCCCTGATGGTCATGGACGAACCGATGCCGGCGCGCTTCCGGCGCATGGTGAATCTCTGGACGTTTGTCTCACGTCATTTGCAATTGGCGTCGGGCAGTTTTCTCTACTGCACCCGTGAGGGGTTTGAAGCCGTGGGTGGTTTTTCCCTGAAATATTATGCCAGTGAGGACGTGGTTTTTTCGCAGGCGTTTAAAAAATGGGCACGGCGGCGGGGCGATGTTTTTTGCATCATTGAAAACCCGCCGGTGCAAACTTCCGCACGAAAAATCCACTGGTATTCCACGGCGGAATTGGCCGGATTCCTACTCATCATGGTGCTCTGCCCCTGGACCATGCGCAGCAAACGTTTTTGCGCTTATTGGTACCGGAGACCGGGAAAAGTTTCATCCTGACGGCCCGGACGTTTTTTCCTGCTGTTGTTGGGTGGTGCCGCCGGGTTACACCCCATCGCCAATGACGGCATTTGCGCGTATAAGGAGACATGAAAAACACCGAGACCTTGATTCACCTTCCTGCCCGCTTGCTTCGCGGCGTATTGGCCGCCGCACTCTTGGGCGCCCTGACCGGCTGCCCCGCCAAGCCCGCCGTCGTTTACGTTAATTCACCCGCCCCGTCGGCGCCGGTGAGTCCGCCCGTCGTGGCCAGCGCTCCGCTCGTGGTCACGACGGGATTAATCTATTATCCCGACTACGAGGTCTATTATGATCCCGGCGTTCGCGTATACTGGTACATGGACGGCGGCCACTGGGTAAATGGTCCCCGCCCGGGCGGCATTTCGGTGGATGTATTGCTGCACGCTCCCTCGGCCCACATGGACTTCCATGACTCGCCGGAAGCTCATCATGCCCAAGTGGTGCAGAAATACCCCCGTGGTGGGCCATCGCCGCGCGACGGCCGGAGTCCGCGTTAAGTGAGCCTTGCCCAAGCGCTTTTCCATTGCTAAGGACAAGGCCATGGCTGCTTTGGGCAGCCATTTTCCCTTATGCGTTCCTTTCTCCGATCCCTGCTTTCGTTTTTGCTTACCCTGGATTTGGCCGTAGCCGCAACCGCACCCGCGGTTGTTTCCCCAGTGGAACCGACGGCAAAGACCGCCGATGTTTACCTCTTCGCCTTTTTCCGCAATGAGAAGGACGGACTGCACCTTGCCACCAGCCCGGATGGTTTGCATTGGGAGGCGTTGAACGGTGACCGTTCATTTCTCAAGCCGCAAGTAAGCGCCGATAAATTGATGCGCGACCCGACGTTGCAGCAGGGCCCCGACGGGACATTTCATTTGCTGTGGACGGATTCGTGGACCGGGAAATCCATTGGGTATGCCAATTCCAGAGACTTGGTGCACTGGTCAGAACAAGTGGAACTGCCGGTGATGGCGAGCGAGCCCACCACCAAAATGTCCTGGGCTCCGGAAATGCGCTTCGATCCGCAAAGCCAGGAGTGGCTCATCTATTGGTCTTCCACGGTAGGCACGACGCCCGGCCAGCGGACTTATGCCACGACCACCAAGGATTTTAAGACTTTCACGCCGGCGAAACTCTTTTTCGATCCCGGTTTCGGCGAGATTGACGCCAGCATTCTCGCGGACGACAACAGCAAGTTCCTGATGTTTTACAAACATGGTGGACAGGGCATCCAAATCGCAACGGCGGACAAATTGCAGGGACCGTATCAAAACACCGATACCATGTTCGCCTTTCCCGGCACCGACCAATGGGAAGCGCCCTGGCCCATGAAGATCGGCGGAGACTACGTGGTATTTGTGGACCATTTCCGCAGTTCCGCCCGCATGGGCGCGTGGCGCTCCCATGATTTGAAGACGTGGGAGGACATCACGGCTCAAACGACCGGCCTCCGGGGCGTGTCCCATGGTTCCATCATCAAAGTCTCGCAAGATATTGTGGATCGCATCAGGGTGGCCACCGCAGTTTCTGCCGCGCCGACAGCCAGCGCGGCGCCCGCCCCGGCCAATTCTGCGCCAGCGGCGGCTACGTCTCTGGCAGCGCCAAGGCCGCCCGCCACCAGTGGCACAGCGGCTCCGGCAATCCCCAAAGCTCCAATTTCTGGCGACAAGACGATTGACGTCTACCTGATCGGCGGCCAATCGAACGCCACGGGCCAGGGCTATTTGAGGAATTTGCCGGAGGGCTTTAAGATTGATACCCGCGTGTTGATTTTTAATTCCGGCCGCCCCCATCTTAACAGTGGCGCTGATCCCAACACGTGGCTGCCGCTGCGCCAGGCGTCCGAATCGCCCGACCGTTTTGGCCCGGAGTTGGGTTTTGGCAATCGCATCCAGGAACTTTTCCCCGAACGCAAAACCGCGATTATCAAACACGCGCATTCCGGCACCAATCTTTATGCACAATGGAATCCCGGGGCCGACGCCAATGACAAATCCCATTGGGGAGACCAATTCTCCACGTTCGTGGATACGGTTGAAAAGGGGCTCCAAGGATTGCGCGACCTTGGCTACGAGCCGGTCATCCGCGGCATGCTCTGGCACCAGGGCGAGAACGACGCCAATGGCGGCGCTCCCTCCGAAAACTATGCCGCGAATCTCACTCACTTCATTGCCCGGGTCCGCGAGCAGTTTCATGCGCCGGACCTGCTTTTCGCGTATGCCTATGTGCTTACGTCCGACAAGGTTCCGGGTTACTCCGGACGGAGCCTCGTTCAAAAAGCCGAATACGACATCGATCAAAACTCCGGCAGCCCGCTGGCGGTGAAAGGCGCCTTCGTCGTCAAGTCGGATGACCTTGGCTACCGCGCGGAGGATGCCGGCATGACGTCCAGCCTTGCCAACGACTTCCTCCATATTGGCACCACAGGACAATTGGAGATGGGGAAGCGCATGGCCGACGGCATGAAGGCTCGCTTGCCCGCAAAGTGATTACTTACGACCTGGGCTCGGGAATGCGGGCCAACTCCGTTAAGAAAACGGCGCGTTCTTCGGCATCTTTGATGGCCGCCCCTTGGGTTTGGGCCAACAGAAAATGTCGGCGATGGCCAGCCGGATCTTGGGCGACGGACATGGCCAGCGCCAATTCCAACTGGGCAAATGCCAAATCCCAATCCTCGCATGCGTTGTTCTCGCAAAACGTGAGCACCTGCCGCGCATAGCGCAAGGCTTCTGCGCCCTGGCCCCGCAAGGCATGCACGTGGGCGAGCAAAACCTCCGCGCGCATGCCGTTGAGGGGCGTGCCGACCTTGGACCAGTGAAACGCCGCCGCGTGGGCTGCGAGCAGCATCTCCCGGTCGTCCGCAGGCGAACGCGACGGCTGGACGGTGAGGTCCCAGGCCCGGTTGTTGCATGCCACCGCGAACCAGCGATGCGCTTTTTGATCTTCTTCGGAAGTCATGGTATTAATTAGTTTTTCGGCGCGGACGGTGTGGCCGTGGCCGCCGCCATTGTCGCCACGGCTTTTTCCAGCAAATTAACTTCGTCCTGCGGATGCGAACGATGGGCATTATGGTCGCTAACAAGCGTCAGCATGTTCCACCCCCGGGCCTGGGCGCGCTGATAGAAACGATAAAATTGCGCCTGTTCCAGACTCTGCGCGGCCGAGTGGAAGGCGGCATAGCTGGTCGGAATTTTTTTCACGGCATCCTGGTTCATTAATGCAATGGGCTGGCTCAGCGTCTTCGGCGGCATCGGTACGTCCCGCGGAATCGCCTGATTGTTGACGTTAAATCCGCTGTAAAGAATGAAGCCTCCGGCATCCGTGGACAAATTCAACCGCGCGCCACTGCCGGGAGCGCCGGTGCTGCCGGCGGTATTGAGGCTCTCGCCATTTTCCGGCAGGAAGGCATCAAGGTAAATAATGCATTTAATGCGGTCCGGAATGCGATCGGCGACGCCGGTGATGACCATGCCGCCATAACTGTGGCCGACCAGCACCACGTCGTGCAAATTCTCCCAGAGGATGACATTTACAATGTCCTGAATATGGGTGTTCAAATCCGTGTCCGGCGTGGCGAGGTGAATTTTTTCACCCTGGCCGGTGAGCGTGGGTCGGTAAACTTTGTTGCCATCCGCGGTCAGCAGGTCATCCACGGCCTTGAACGCGAAACCACCGCCCCAGGCGCCGTGGACGATGACGTAGGTGTTTTTTGAATTGGCGGGTGCAGCTGCGGGGGCCGGCGCGGGGGAAGCCGCCTCAGGTGCAGCGGCACCCATCAGAGCCAAGCCGGCAATTATGACCAGGACTGAACAGCGGGGGAGGGTATTCATGGAGAGAGAGGGGGGGCGGGAAGCTTTTGCGAACAACTTGGCAGCCCAAGGCGGGTCGCAAAAAACACCGCGCCCCCGCATTTAAAAAAATGCAGGGGCGCAGCGGAAGAGCAATCGGAAATTCGCCTAGCTCGCAGTCGCGGCAGCCATTTCCGTGCGGGCCTTCTCGGCCAGCGCCGTCGAGATGTAGCGTTCGCCCGCACTGGCGGCGATTACCACAATCTTCTTGCCCGCTGAGCTGGGGCGCTTGGCGACTTCAATCGCCGCCCAAATGGTCGCACCGCTCGAGATTCCGACACAAAGGCCTTCCTCCACAGAGAGACGCTGCGCGGTTGCAAACGCATCCTCATTCGTCACTTGTACTGTTTCGTCCACGATGGACATGTTGAGATTCTTGGGGATGAAGCCGGCGCCGATGCCCTGAATTTTGTGTGGGCCGGGTTTGCCCCCCGAAATCACCGGGCTGTTCGTCGGTTCGACCGCGATGGAAAGGAGCTTCTTCCGCTGCTTGATCACTTCGCTGACGCCCGTGATCGTGCCACCGGTACCCACGCCGGCAACGAAAATGTCCACCTGGCCTTCAGTGTCGCGCCAGATTTCCTCGGCCGTTGTGGCCCGGTGAATCGCCGGATTCGCGGGATTGTCAAACTGCTGGGGCATGAAGCCCTTCGCGCCGTGCTCGGCCAGAATCTGGTTTGCGCGCTCGATGGCGCCGCGCATTCCCGCAGGTCCGGGCGTCAAAATGATTTCTGCGCCCAGCATGCGCAGCAATACGCGCCGCTCCATGGACATCGTTTCCGGCATCGTCAAAATAATGCGGTAGCCCTTGGCGGCGGCGACGAATGCCAGTGCAATACCGGTATTGCCGGAGGTCGGCTCAATGATGACCATGCCTGGCTTCAAGCGACCATCCTTCTCGGCCGCTTCAATCATCGCCCGGCCAATGCGGTCTTTCACCGACGACAGCGGATTGAAAAACTCGCACTTCACGATGACTTCGCCGGGCAGCCCGGCGGATAATTTGTTTAGGCGCACCAAAGGCGTGTTCCCGACGGTGGCAACGATGCTCGAGTAGATGTTCATTTTTATGACGAGTGTTTTGGTGATTGAATGCTTGGTACTTGGTCCCGAACTAAACAAAGACAATGCTTCCATTGCTTAGTTTGGTATCTTGGGTCAGATACTTAAGATTACAATGGAATGCCGCGTTTTTTGGCAAGCCAAAAGAGTGGGTTTTTAGTGAAAAGAAGGTATCTTACGGCTCTTTGAGGTTGGGGTGAAACAAGGGGGATCTTGCCCGCATAATCCTCTCAGGCGCGGGGCCGGGTCAGACTACGTCCGGAATCATTGCCATTCATCCCGCACTTGTTCAACGCGGCACCGCGCATTCAGGCGCCGCCCTTTCCACAGCCCGAAAGCCGCGACCCGCCCGTCGTTTGCCGACTTTACTTGTTCCAGCCGGATGCCCACGGCGCGACGAACGGCTGCGGCGCGCGAGATTCTATCCCGGCGACAGAACATCGCCAGCCCACGTAGTTGTTCGCCCGGTAATTCCGCCATCATTCTAATGACTTCAGGTTTGCGGAAACTACCGGAAACTTGCACGCTGGCCAATAATGAACCGCCTCAAAACCGCCCTCATCATAATCGTTCCGCTGGCCCTGCTCGCTCTGGTGGGTTGGTTTGTGCTTTTCCAGCAGAGCAGCGCCGACCGGGTTAAACAAGGCGCCGATAAATATGTCCAGGCCATCCTGACCAAGGATTTCGCCGGCGCGGTGGCCCTTACCCAACAACACCTCGTGGATCTCAGTGGCGGCAAAGCTGCGATGGTTTCCGGTTTAAATGGCCAGGAGGCCAAATTCCGTGACCAAGGAGTCGGTTACGACACCATCACCCTCGGCGATCCTCAGTCACCGCAAAAGATCGGAGCCTGGACCCTCTCCCTCGTTCCCGCTCAAATCGTCCTGAAGGCACCCGGCGGCCGACTCAAAGCCGATACTTTCATGCTGGGAATGTCTGATGACGACGGGAAAAATTGGAACTACGTCTCCCTGTCCATGACCGCGGACCAATTCTTTCAAGTTTATCCAGAACTCAAAGGCAAATTCGCCTTCCCCGACAAGAAAGCGCCGGTGGTTGAAAAGAAACAATGAATGCTGGGGCTTAATCTATTGGCCCCGGGTGGAGGCTGAACCGTTTCTGGATTGGCTTGTCACCTGCACCTGACTTGGTTTAGATTTTTATGATGCCTGTCAGTCTCATCGTTCAGGTTTTGGTGCGGTTGTTAAGTTTGCTCTGGGTGTTGCAAGGGTCGATCGCGCTGGTCGGCGCGCTTGCCGTTTTCAATGCTGGTTGGAGTTTTGGGGATAAATTTATGGCCTATTACTTGGGCCCAGTATTGACCCTGGTGTTTGCAGCGACGTCATGGTTCGCCGCTCCGCGGTTGAGCCGACTAATCGTGGGCCGGGCGGATGAGACCGTCGCTGTTTCCGGACTTTCACTTTATGACCTTTACGCTTTCGCCTTCGTTTTTCTGGGAGTGTATTTTGCCCTGAGCTCATTGGCGGACATGCTAAACTGGGCGCACTTTTTTCTGCTCGAAAACGCCCGCACCACGACGTTTGAATCCCTGCTCACCGAGCGCCATCAGCCATCGTATTATGAATTTTCGCGGCCGTTCATAACCCTGGTGTCGGCGACCATGTGTATAGTTTATCGCCAACGTTGGGCAAAAAAACTGTGCAATTCCAGCACTTCTGGCTAAATCACGCCCGGCTCGCCAGCGACTCCCACACTTGCTTCGCCTTGTCCGCCAGGGTCACCCGGCAGGTGTCCACCGCGGCCTCGCGGGTCTTCAGGTTTTCATTCGCGATGGCCGCGAGGTCATCCATATTGTAGAGGAAAATGTTCTCCAATTCCGTGGCCGTCGGTTCGACATTGCGCGGCACGGCCAGATCAATGACAAACAGCGGCACGCCCGCCCGCCGACTCGCGGCGGAGGCCAGTTGCACGCGTGTAATCACCGGCGCCTCGGCGGATAACGCGCACAGGACGATGTCCGATTCACTCAGCAGCGCTGGCACGCGCGTCAATTCCGTGGCGACGGCTTCTTGCGCGCCCGCGAGTTCCTGCGCGTGGGCAAACGTGCGGCTGGCAATGGTCACATTCCGCGCGCCGCGGCTGCGCAGCGCCTGCAGCACGCTCTGGCCCACTTCGCCCACGCCGATGAGCAGCAGGCGGCTGCGATCCAGATCGCCGAACATGCGCGTGGCCAGTTCCACCGCGACCGACCCGACGCTCACCGCCCCGCGCCCGATGGCAGTGTTGGTCCGCGCCCATTTTGCCGCTTGAAAACTCTTTTGGAAAATCCGGTTCAGCACCGGCCCGGCCGAGCCCCGCTGGGTGGCATCGGCATACGAGTCTTTGACCTGCCCGAGAATCTCCGTCTCGCCCAGCATTTGGGAATCCAGCCCCGCGGCGACGCCGAAGACGTGTTCGACCACATCGCCGCGCTGTTTGAAAAAGGTATATTGCTCAACCTCGCCCGGCTCCAACCGGTGCAACCGACTGATTTCCTCGATCAATTGCCGGCGCAAGGCCTCGGCTGCTTCCGGCGATTTTGCCACGCCGTAAAGCTCGACGCGATTGCACGTATTGAGGACCAGGCATTCGGGCAGGCTCATCTTCTCCCGGAGTAATTGATAAATCGCTTCGAGGCGTTCCGGCGGCACGGCCAGGCGCTCGCGCACCGCCAACGGAGCGGTGCGGTGCGTGCTGCCAAGCAGAAAAATTCCTGGGCCGGGATTTGCCATCAGGGGGTGGGGCGGGAGGTTGGAGGAGTGGAAGCAGGCGGAACCACCGCGTTATGCCCGCGCGAAACGGGCCAGAGAGAAAGAATGGCCAGCGCAAACAGGCCAACACAGCTCCAGGCGTAGTGGGTCGAAACGAGGCGGTTGCGCCAGCGCATCCAGCCGGCCACCAGATAGCCCACCCATACCGCCACGGTGACGCCCAGCTTGGTCGCGCTTACTCCCCCCGGTTGCTGGACCCAGTCGAGCGCGCCCAAAGCCACGGCCACACTGAGGGCCCATGCCCCGACCAGCAGCAATTGCCGGTTCAACGAATCTAATTCCGCCAGCGACGGCAACAGCCCGAAAATTCCGCCGGTGCGCTTGCGCTCCAACCCCCGGCGCTGGATTAGATACATCATCGAGGTCGTCGCGAGCAGGCCAAACACACCGTAACTGAAAATCGCCAGCGCGACGTGAAACTCAATCCAGGGATTCCCCGCTTCGGCGACACCCATGGGTGGTCGCGTCGCGCTCGGCATGAACAGCGAAATCACCCCCAGCGCCGCCGCCAGCCCGGCCGCAAAAAAGCCCAACAACCGCAGGCGCAACGTCGCGCGTAAAATCAATTTCAGAAAAATCGTCACCCACGCCAGCGCCTGCAACAGCTCGAAGGCGTTGCCCACCGGCAGCGAATGCGTCTCCAACCCGCGGAGATAAAGGCCGGCGCTTTGCGCCGCGAACCCGGAACCAATCAAAGTGTAAAACGCCGGCCGGCCGTGCTCGCGGGCCCGCAATGCCGCGGCCAGGGCGTAGCCAAAGCCGGCGAGGTAAAACGCGACTCCGGTCCACAAAAAATCCAACGGTGGGTTTTCAAACATGCAATGGCGGGTTGGAGGAACCGGGCATCCTAGCGCGCTGCGAGGCTGCGCTCAAGGCGGAATTGGGTGGGCAGACGGGGGCGGGAATCATTGGGCGGGGTGATGGTGTTTCCACCGGTTGAAAACGGTTTACCCTTCGGAATTTCGACGGGATAGTCTCCGACCTTGGGGATAGTTTGCCTCCGGGAAAGCTGAATCCATTCGACCAAGGTGCCGGTTTTAATTCTGCTGGTGGCAGGACCTGGATTTCTGGTTGAAGGAGGCGAATAATTGGTCAAGGTTAGACAGTCCTGCCCACCCCCCAACTTCATGAAATTGACGAAACTTCTCCCATTTTCCCTAACCGGACTTTGCCTGGTTGCGCTGAATTTGCCGGCGGCCGGCCAACCAGGGGCGGCGGTTGGAGGCGCCTCGGCGGGGTTGCTAGCGCAGCCTGCGCCTCCCCAATCAACGGCGGGTCTGGCGCGGCAAATCAATGATCTGCTGCAAATTACCAAGGCCAAAAGCGCCGCCGGGCACACATCCGAAGGCGACTTGGCGACGGAGATGAAGCAAATTGAAAGTCTCCTGCAAGCCCATGCGGGGGAAAAGTCCGAAGATTTGGCGCATCTCGCGTACTTGCAGGCGGAAATTTACGCGAATTTTTTTGGGCAAAGGGAAAAGGCCACCATTTTGCTTAACCAGGTGATTGCCACTTATCCCAATACTGTGGCCGCCCGGAATGCCGCCACCTATCTGCCTCAGGTTGGGAAAATCGCCACCGACGCCCTTACCCGGCTGACCGACGCGCTGATTCATGACATGGCAACGAAGGGTTATAATGGTCACGAATCGGAGCAGGATATGGCCCCGGAATTGAAACAATTGGCCAATCTCCTGGCGGAACATAAGGGTGACCGGTCGGACGAGGTTGCGCGCGTGGCCCTCGTGCAGGCGCAAACCTATGCGAAATACCTCGGGCAAAGAGACAAGGCCCTGTCGTTACTCGATCAAATGATGGCGTCTTATCCCGGAACCTCGGCGGCCCAACGAGCACGGGATTATTTGCCCAAGGCGGCCGGGGAGGCGGCGGATGCCGCGACCCGCAATTCGCTCATTCCCGGGAAAAGTTTTCCTGATTTTGCGACGGCTGACATCTCGGGCCTCGCCCTTTCCGTGGCGAAGTTTAAAGGGAAGGTTGTCCTCCTTGATTTTTGGGCGACTTGGTGTGAGCCCTGTCTCGCGGAATTGCCGACCACCCAAAAGCTTTATGCCCAGTTCCATAAGGATGGGTTTGAGATTATCGGGATCAGCCTCGACACAGCCGAAGGCAAACCCAGCCTTCCGGCGTTTCTTGCGGCGCGCAATATGACCTGGCCGGAATTCTGCGACGGCCGGGAATGGCAAAATCAGCTGGCGCGCAAGTATGGTGTTTGGGAAATTCCTTCGACTATTTTGATCGATCAGAACGGCAAAATCATCGGCCGGCAATTTCATGGGGAGGCCCTGACCCAGGCGGTCAGCCAGGCGATGGCCGCTCTGGCCCGCAAGCCCCGCGGAGGATGACAAGAAAAAGAGAGCCGATCAGCAAGAACTACCGGGGTGTTCGGGAGCGTTCAGGACCGCAGCACAACTCCCGCACGGCCACAATGGGCCAGCATGATGGATCAAGTTCCCATTGCTTCCGGGGAAGCTTTCTGCCAACGTTTGCCTCGCGCCATGAAATCAAAAATTTATGCGGGTCTGATCATGGCCGGATGTGGTTGGTTGGATTCGAGCCTCCAAGCGGCCACGACCGCTCCGCCGCCAGCAGATACCCCGGCGTCGTCAAATCCGGGCAAGCCGGTGGTGGTGGATCGTACCAGTGTCCACGCGCAAATGCAGGTGATTTTCGATCGTTTGGAGGCTAAATTCGAAGCCGGGTCCCGAACCGAGGCGGATCTCGCCCTTGACCTGAGGCAGTTCGATTATCTCCTCACCATGCACCGGGCGGAAAAGACCGACGAGGTCGCCAACATCCTCTACACCAAGTACCTGATTTACCGGAATAAGCTTGGACTGAATGACAAAGCCCTCGCTGCGCTCAAGCAAATCATGACTGACTTTCCCGACACCACGGTCGCGAAGGCCGCCGTCCCCTTGCGCGCGAAATTGGAGGCGCAGATGGCGCTCGTGCCCGGCAAACCTTTTCCCGAGTTTCCCGCCGGCCTGAAAGACCTTAACGGCGCCGCGGTCACCGTGGCGGGCTACAAGGGCAGGGTTTTACTGGTGGATTTTTGGGCAACGTGGTGCGCGCCTTGTGTGGCGGAGATGCCCTCAGTCATTGCCATTTACAATAGATACCATGCCAAGGGACTTGAGATCGTTGGTATTACCCTTGATAACGACGATGCCGATGGCAAAACCAAAGTCACCGCCTTCATAAAAGATCATAAGATGCCCTGGCCGCAATTCTATGACGGCAAGGGCTGGAATAACGTCCTGGCCGTCCAAAGCGGGGTGGAGGCCATTCCGGCATCCTTTCTTCTTGGCCGCGACGGCAAAATCCTGGGAGTGTCGTTACGCGGCCAGGAATTGGCCACGGCGGTGGAGAAGGCGCTGGGGTCGCGATGAGGGGTGCCGTGCCCCATTGGACCGAAACTCGGCAACTTTAATTAATATTTGCGGTTTTACCATAATTGGTCAATATTACCCATTCCCATCCCAATCTCCTCCCATGAAATCGACACCTCCTCGTTCACTGGTTTTGGCCGGCTGTTTGCTGTTTGCATCGGGTCTGCTTGTGTTGGGCCAGACGGCCCCGGCGGCATCCTCGGCCTCGGCCGCGCCGACGGCGGCGGCGGCTTCGCCCATGCCGGATCTGCAGGCCTTGGTGGCCAAGATCAATACGAAACTGCAAAGTGGCGAGCACACCGAAGCGGGGCTGGCTGCGGAATTGAAGTCTTTTGACGACATCATTGCCGCACACAAGGGTGCGAAGGTTGACGAACTGGCGCAAGTTTACGTGGCCAAGGCATCACTCTACATGCAGGTTTTGCAGGCACCGGACAAAGGTCTGGCCACCTACCAGCAATTGGCGAAAGAATTTCCGGATTCGAGCCAGGCCAAGCAGGTGGCCGCGGCGCTTCCGCAGTTGGAGGCGCAAGTCAAGGCGCAGTCCGCCTCCCTGGCCGTCCAGCGGGAACTGGCGGTGGGCAAGCCCTTCCCCGCTTTTCCCGAAGGCACCAAGGACGTCGCGGGCGCCCCCCTGGCCATTGCGAATTATAAGGGCAAGATCCTGCTGGTGGATTTTTGGGCGACCTGGTGCGGACCCTGCGTGGGGGAAATGCCCAATGTCATCGCCGCTTATAACAAATATCATGCCAAGGGATTTGAGATCATTGGCGTCAGTCTCGATGACGAGGCCAGCAATGGCAAAGCCAGTCTGCTGGCTTTTACCCAAAAGAACCAGATGCCTTGGCAGCAGTACTACGACGGCAAGCACTGGCAGACGGCATTGTCCGTGAAATACGGCATCAACAGCATCCCGGCGAGCTACCTGCTCGACGGCGACGGCAACATTATTGCGGTTTCCCCGCGCGGTGCGGCCTTGGCGCCGGCCATTGAAAAGGCGCTGGCAGCAATGCCGAACCCGGCGGCAGCACCCAAGGCCGCGAACTGAGGAGGGCCAGAATGGACTGAATGGACTAAATCAACCTAATGCTCCGCGCCGCCATCGCCTTCGTTGCCCCAGCGCAATTTATCCCGCAATAGCGCAAAATGCGAATGCCCCGGCGGCTGCAGCAAGGCCAGTGTCCGGCGGTCCAGCGAAATTTCCAGTGGCAGAACCTTGCCGCCCTCAAAACATTCCTGCCCGTCTCGCGTCACCGAGGGTTGAATGGCAAGATCCAGGCCGCGGACTTCCAGCCGGGTGGCGCCGGAAAAAATCACCGCCCGGTTGCTCAGCGTGTGCGGGCAAATCGGCGTAAGCGCCAGCACTTGGGCGTGCGGATGGATGAGCGGGCCCCCCGCCGAAAGATTATACGCCGTCGAGCCGGTCGGCGTCGCGAAGATCAGGCCGTCACCGTGATATTCATTCACGAGTTTGCCGTCGGAAAATACTTGCAGCGAGATCAGGCGCGACAGGCCCGGGTGCTTCAGCACAATGTCGTTCAGCGCCAGGGCGACCCGCCCGTCTGCGGCGCGGGCGCGCAGGACGGTGCGGCGGGCGAGGTGGTAGTCTCCCGCCAGCAGGCGGGCAAAGATGGGTTTGGCTTCACTAACTGGAATGGTCGCCAGGAATCCGAGTTTGCCGCGGTTGATGCCAAAGACCGGAACCTGAGCGGCGACTGCTTCGCCCACGACGCTGAGGATGGTTCCGTCGCCCCCAAGTACACAGCAGGCGTCCTGGCCCTTGAGGAAGCCAGTCGGGATGGGAAAGTGATCAGTCAGCGCCACCGCGACGTTACGGCGCCGGGCCAGCCTGGCCAATTCCAGCGCCAGCGCCGCCGCGCCCGGTTTGGCGCGGTTGACGACGAACGCAAGGCGGCGCAGCAGCGGCGAAGATGACATGGGCAGGTTTTTTTGAATTGCGAAAGTTGAATTGGGCCGCAGCCAAGTGTGGAGTGTGCAGTGTGGCGTGTGAAGTTAAAAACACCATTGGGGCCGGCGGGGTGCGCGGGGGAGATTATGGGTCGTCTCCGAAATCTTGATGCCGAACGCCACTTTCCACCCTCAAAACTTCTTTAACAGTCCCATCAAAAACTCGGTGTTCCCATCCCCGCCCGGCAGGGGCGACGGCAGCTCGCCGTGGAGGACGGAGCCAGCCAGGTTCGTCAGAGAGTATTTTATGATATTTTTTAATATTCTTTGGTGAATGGCGGGGTCGCGAATGATTCCCCGTCCGGCCGTCGCCTCGGCGCGCGTCGCCTCGAACTGGGGCTTCACCAGGGCAATCAAGTGGCCACCGGGGGAGACCCGCGCCCACACCGCCGGGAGGACTTTCGTGAGCGAGATGAAAGAAACATCCATCACCACCAATTCGTAGATCGGGCGGGGCAGCGCCGTTTCGCCCAGATGCCGGGCGTTGATTTTCTCCAGGTTGGTCACGCGTGGGTCCGCCCGGAGCTTGGCGTGCAATTGCGCCCGGCCCACATCCACGCACGTGACACTCGCGGCCCCGTGCTGGAGGAGGCAATCGGTAAAGCCGCCCGTCGAAGCACCCACATCCAGAGCGTGAATACCCGCCATGGCCAGCGGAAATTGCCGCAAAAACCCCGCCAGCTTTTCGCCTCCACGGGATACAAATAAAGGCGGCTGGGCAACGATGAGCGTTGTGTCGCTGCGTAGCAACTGGCCCGGCTTGGAAACCACCGAATCCGGGCCTGTGCGGACTTGGCCAGCCAGGATAAGGGCCTTGGCTTGGGTGCGGGATGCAGCCAGTTGACGGGCAACCAACAACTCATCCACCCGGCAGCGACTGAGCTTCGATGGCGGCAAAGTGGGGGAGGAATTCATCAAAATGGGTATTATGCTGAACAAAAGTGCACTTAAAAAATATGAAAAATGTGAATAAGTTCAGGTCCAAAACGCTTGACGTGGGTTATTGTGGTGCATTATGGGTTATAGTGGAGCACGTAATGGACCTCCCGCTCGTTTATGACCACCTCCAGCAATGGCACTTTCGTCGGCACGTATCGGCACACGCTCGATGCGAAGGGTCGCATCACGATACCGGCCAAATGG
>Ga0265319_1001037_pt1 | contig 17393 bp, 15 predicted proteins | sample 4824metaG_FD_192443 | JGI IMG/M metagenome (GOLD analysis project Ga0265319, IMG submission 192443) | Rhizosphere microbial communities from Carex aquatilis grown in University of Washington, Seatle, WA, United States - 4-8-24 metaG | ecosystem: Host-associated > Plants > Roots > Rhizosphere >...
CCGTGCCGCGAAGATGCCCGTCTGGCGCGGTCTGCTCGCGAAATGGCCGAACGCGTTGCTCCAGGCATCGGAGGGCGCCGTCGGGCTGCCCAAGGGCCAGATGGGCAACAGCGAGGTCGGTCACCTGAACCTTGGCGCGGGCCGGCCCGTCGTCCAGGATCTGCCGCGCATCGATGCCGAGATCGAGAACGGCAGCTTCTTCGAGAACGGCGCACTGCTCGCTGCCGTGCGTCGCGCGGCGCAGGGGCATCGCCTGCACGTGATCGGTCTGGTCGGTCCAGGTGGCGTCCATTCGGTCGACCGTCATGCCGTGGCAATTGCACGCCTCGCGCGGCAGGAAGGTGCTCAGGACGTCGTCATCCACGGGCTGCTCGACGGCCGCGACACTCCGCCGCGCTCGGCGATCGAGTTCGTGCCGGACTTCGAGCAGCGCCTCAAGGGGGCCCATCCCGGCGCGCGCATCGCGACGATCGGCGGCCGCTACTGGGGCATGGATCGCGACAAGCGCTGGGAGCGCGTCGCGCGCCATTACGAGGCGATCGTCCACGGCCGTGGCCTCCACAGCGCCACGCCGACGCGGGCGGTCCTCGACGGCTACGCACGCGAAGAGAACGATGAGTTCATCCAGCCCACGGTCATCGACGGCGTCGACGGCACCGTGCGCGACGGCGACGTGATCCTGCACTTCAATTTCCGCGCCGACCGTGCGCGAGAGCTCATCCACGCCCTCGTCGACGGCGACGCGTTCGACGCGACCTGCTTCGACCGCGGCGCCAGGCCGCGCGACCTGTTCGTCGTGACCATGACCGAGTACGAGTCCGGGCTGCCGGTCGAGGTCGCCTATCCGCCGCTGACCGTGACCAGCCTGGCCGAGGTCTTCTCGAAGCTGGGTTGGACGCAGTTCCACGTCGCCGAGACGGAGAAGTACGCGCACGTCACGTACTTCTTCAACGGCGGCATCGAGGAGGCATTTCCGGGTGAGGAGCGCATGCTCGTGCCCAGCCCCAAGGTCGCGACCTATGACCTTCAGCCGGATATGAGCGCGCACGGCGTGACCGACGCGCTGACCGAGGCGATGCGCGGCGGCCGCTACGACTTCATCGTCGCCAACTTCGCCAACCCGGACATGGTCGGCCACACCGGCGTGTGGGACGCGACGGTGACGGCGGTCGAGTACATCGACGGCTGCCTGGCCAAGGTTGTTGATGCGCTGCCCGAAAGCGGCCTGCTGTGCATAACCGCTGACCACGGCAACGCCGACGAGGAGGTCGACGAGCAGGGCCACCCGATGACGGCGCATTCGCTCAACCCGGTGCCGATCGTGCTGGTAGGCAAGGCCGTGATCGGCCGGCGCATGCACGACGGCGTGCTCGCCGATGTTGCCCCGACACTGCTCGAGCTCGTCGGCGTGCCGGTGGCGGAAGGGATGACCGGCAAGTCGCTGCTCGAGGGGTGAGCCGCCCGGACTGCTATTCTCCCGCCCGATGACAAACATCCTGTTCTTCGGCCAGATGCTGATCAGCGTGGCGCTGATGGCGTCCGTTCTGCTTCAGTCACGTGGTGCCGGCCTGGGCGCGGCCTTCGGTGGCGACTCGAGCGTCTTTCGCAGCCGGCGCGGCATCGAGAAGCGGCTGTTCCAGTTCACGCTCGTCCTGGCCATCCTGTTCTGCATCTTCTGCTTCGCCACTTTCAAGCTCGCCGGCACCTGACGGCCGGCTGACGGCGCGCAGCCCGCGGGTCTGGCCGGGCGTCCATCGCGTGCTAAACTCGGGCCTCGCCTGAAGCGTAGAAATGCGTCGCAGGCTGCGCGCCGAGGTGGCGGAATAGGCAGACGCGCTAGGTTCAGGACCTAGTGGCCGCAAGGTCGTGTGGGTTCAAGTCCCTCCCTCGGTACCACTGCCCAGGTGGCGGAATTGGTATACGCGTACGTTTGAGGGGCGTATGACGCAAGTCATCCGGGTTCAAGTCCCGGCCTGGGCACCAACTCGCTGATCGACCGGCGGCCGTGACGGCCGCCGTATTCTTTGCCCGCGAAGATTTGTCTCCGCAGCGCTTCGGCGCTGCTGCGCGCTCGTCGTAACCTGTCGCCTGTCGGCAACTTGTCACGACTCCCTTGCGGGGGCGGTTAGCTCAGCTGGTTAGAGCGCCTCGTTTACACCGAGGAAGTCGGGGGTTCGAATCCCTCACCGCCCACCACCCGATTTGAGCGTGAAGACGGGCCGTCGGCCCTCTTCCAGGCAGAGCGAATCGGGACTTCGCTGACAAACCGTGATGTCGCCTCGCCGTGCGGACGTGGTCGTTGAGCGCGGTCGTGCTATGCACCGCGCGACCGACCTAATCGCCGGACGACTGGACCAACCCCTCGCCTCACAGGACGGGCGACCCGTCATTTGTCCCGCCCGGTCAGCGCTAAGCCGGTCGGCTCAGTCTGTTGATGCCTCAGCCGGGCTGTCTCACGCTCAGATCTCCTCGATCTATCACGGGATTGCACCGCAGTGACGCCGATGAGCCGACTAAGGCTGACCCGTGGTTACAAATGACGGGTGGAACGCGGCGCCGGGATGAGGCGCCAGGGGAGGGGCAAACCCGTGACCACTTCGGCACGGCGTCTTGCAATTCCTGTGTTCGTGCCAACATTGCTACGGGCCGTGCTTCTCGCTGCACCGAGCGTGGTCAACGTTGCCCTCAGCGACGCAACCGAGAAGGATGTGGTCAAGCCGAAGCCGAGGGAACGTAAGTTGCGGGTGCTGAAGAGGGCCGCTTAACGACGACGACGCCGTCCTGGAGATGGGGAAGGCGTTGCGGGCCCCATGTCGAGGTCGTCGCGCTAGACTTCCAGCGTCAGCCGGCGTCACCCCACCGGCCCTTCACCGTACGGAGAATTAATGGACAGCCCAATCCTCTGGATCGTTCTGATCGTCATTGCCGTCATCGTCATCGGCGGCATCCTGATCTACAACGGTCTTGTCCAGCGCCGCCTGCGCATCCGCGAGGCCTACGCGCAGATCGAGGTGCAGCTCAAGCGCCGCTGGGATCTGATCCCGAACCTCGTCAATGCCGTCAAGGGCTACATGGGCTTCGAGCAGTCGGTGCTCACGAGCGTCACCCAGGCGCGCGCCAACGCGGTCGCCGCGGGCGGGCAGGGCCCGGCCCAGCAGGCCTCGGCTGAGAACGCGCTGACCGGAACTCTTCGTTCGCTCTTCGCGGTCGTCGAGAACTACCCCGACCTGAAGTCGAACCAGAACGTCCTGAGCCTCCAGGAGCAGCTGACGACCACCGAGAACCAGATCAGCTTCGCGCGCCAGCACTACAACGCGACCGTGCTCGACTACAACACCGGCATCGCGACCTTCCCGAGCGTCCTCGTCGCCGGCCCGCTCGGATTCCACACCGAGCAGTTCTTCGACGCCGAGCCGGAGGCGCAGCAGGTGCCGACGGTCGACCTGAGCAATCTCAGTGCGCCGACCGCTCCGCCGACGGTGCCGCCGAGCACGCCGCCGACGAATCCGCCCGCCGCAGGCTGACCGCGCCAGCACCAGCGGCCGGCGCCTAGTCGGTCGCCCACATCATGCAAGGCCAGGCAACCCAGAACTTCTATCAGCAGGAGTCCGCCAACAGGCGGCAGTCGATCCTGCTCGTCGTCCTGCTGACGGCGGTGCTTGCCACCTTTGGCTTCGTCATCGGCTACGCGCTCAGCGGCTCGTGGCAGGGCGGCATCGTCGCCCTCGTCATCGCCATCCTGATCTCGATGCTCCTGTCGTCGTTGTCGTACTTCTCGGGCGACTCGCTCGTGCTCTCCGTCTCGCACGCACACGAGGTGAACAGCACGAACGCGCCGCAGCTGTTGAACGTCGTCCAGGAGCTGTCCATCGCGGCCAACATCCCGATGCCGCGCGTGTACGTGATCGACGACCCGGCGCCCAATGCGTTCGCCACGGGTCGCGATCCGAAGCACGCGAGCATCTGCGTCACCTCCGGCCTGCTCCAGAAGATGGATCGCGAGGAGCTTCAGGGCGTCATCGGCCACGAGATGTCGCACGTGCGCAACCTCGACACGCGCTTCCTGCTCCTGGTGGCCACTCTCGTCGGCTCAATCGCCCTGCTGGCCGATTTCTTCCTGCGCTTCACGCTCTGGGGTGGCATGGCCGGTCGCCGCGGCCGCGACAGCAATAACGGCGGAGGCGGAGCGCTCGTCCTGATCATGGTTGTCGTCGGGCTGATCCTCGCCATCGTCGCCCCGATCATCGGGGCGCTGGTGCAGATGGCCGTCAGCCGGCAGCGCGAGTACCTGGCTGATGCCTCAAGCGTCGAGCTGACGCGCAATCCGTATGGCCTCGAGCGGGCTCTCGCGAACATCGCCAGCGACCGTGAGCCGCTCGCGGTCGCCAACCGTGCGACGCAGCACCTGTACATCGTCAATCCGCTCAAGAAGTTCGGCTCAAAGTCCGCCGGGCTGATGGAGACGCACCCTCCGATCGTCGATCGAATCAATCGTCTGCGAGCCCTCTCCGGCGAAGGTCCCCTCGATGCGCAGTCCTCGGCCCCACTCGCGGGCCTCGACTGACTGTGGTTCAATAACGGCTGGTCGTTGCCGCGGCCGTGACCTTTCTGGACGCGCCGAGATAGCTCAGTTGGTAGAGCACGCGACTGAAAATCGCGGTGTCGCCAGTTCGATTCTGGCTCTCGGCACCATCACATCCGGGTGGCCGGGCAGTTCGATATCGGGCGGAAGTGGCTCAGTTGGTAGAGCATCACCTTGCCAAGGTGAGGGTCGCGGGTTCGAGTCCCGTCTTCCGCTCCACTCTTCCCTTGAACATCTCGCCGACGAGGTCCGCTGGCCCTTCGTCTAGCGGTAGGACAGCGGACTTTGGATCCGTTAACCCTGGTTCGAATCCAGGAGGGCCAGCCACAATCTGAAGGCACCGCGGATGGCGCCGATTCGGGGCGACGTACCCAAGTGGTTAAGGGGGAGGTCTGCAAAACCTCTATTCACCGGTTCGAATCCGGTCGTCGCCTCCATTTTCACGCTCAATAGCCGGCCTTCGGGCCGGTTCCTCTGTTTGTTGTGGTAGCAACGTGGTAGCAACAGGAATACAATCGCGGACACAAAGAAGCGCCCCGACCGGGTAAGGGCCGGAGCGCAAACGGCAGTCCTGATAAGGAGGACAACCGCGATGGGCAATGCTACCGCCCACAAGACCCGCCGGCGATCGCCCGGTGAAGGCTCTGTCTACCGCAACGGCAACCGCTGGCGTGGCGCGCTGACCTGGACCAACCCTGACGGCAGCCGAGAACGCCGGATCGTTTCTGGCACGTCGGCGAAGGAAGCTCGCGACAAGCTGGACGTGCTCCGCCGCGAGGCTCAACGAGGCACCGTGCCAACCTCACGCCTCACAGTCGCCGAGTTCCTTGGCGAGTGGATCGAGGCCGAGAGGACGAAGGTGCAGCCATCGACTTGGAGAGGTCGCGAGACCCACGTCCGCGTGTATCTCATTCCTGCGCTCGGCCGGTTGTCGCTTGCAAAGCTGTCCGCGGTCGACGTTGACCGAGTCCTAGGCGACTTTCAGTCGAAGGGGCGTCCGCTGTTCGGCAAGAGCAACCGCGGCCGGCCGAACCGTCCGATCTCGGCGCAGACCGCGAGCCACATCCGCGCCACGCTGCGTCACGCCCTCACGGATGCGATGCGACACAGCAAGGTGTCACGGAATGCCGCGGCTGAAGCCGAAGCGCCGGATGTTGGCCGTAAGCGGATCGTGTACTTAGCGCCGGATCTAGTGCGGCGGCTTATCGAGTCGACCGCCGACAAGGACCTCGGTCCGCTGTACGCGCTCGCCGCGTCGACAGGCCTACGCCAAGGCGAGCTGCTCGGTTTGTCCTGGGAATCGGTCGACCTCGAAGCCGGAACGCTAACCGTCCGGCAATCGCTTGCCCGGTCGCTCGACGGCGGCTGGACGATTGCGCAGCCCAAGTCGGAAACGTCCGAGCGGACGATTCCACTTCCGTCGATGGCTCGCGCCGCCTTGCTCACGCAACGAGCGAATCAGGAAACTGCACGCGCAACCGCGGGCGATGCGTGGCAGGACACGAGGCATGTGGTGTTCACCGACGCCGTGGGTCGGTCACTCGACCCTCACCATGTCTCGGCGCAGTTCCAGCGCGATCGTGCCGCGGCCGGCGTTCCGCGTGTCCGCTTTCACGACCTCCGACACTCGGCGGCCACGCTTCTGCTCGCACAGGGCGTCCCGCTGGCAGTGATCTCCGAGTGGCTCGGACACGCAGGGATCGCGATCACGATGCAGCACTACGCCGCGATCGTCCCGTCGCTTCGTCTAGAGGCGGCAGCGGCTATGGATCGCGCCCTCATGCCGGCCTCGAAATGACTGACGGCGAGGGCAGCCGAAGCGATGAGTTAACCGGCCCGTACTTCGATGACATACGAGCCCAGCTCAATCATCACTGGAATGAGCTAATCCATCGGTACGAGGAGAAGTACGGGGTGACCGTGCCGCTGCTCACCCGTCAACAGGTCCGAGAGGCTGCGCTGAGGAACAGGTTGCCGGCAGGGACGGACTGGTGGCTAGCCATGGCACTTGGTGTCGCGTCGTCACTTCGCCCCGACCTGGAGCCTCAGGAGCTTCAGCGACTTTTCGCCGTTGTCCGGCGTGGCGACGCCAGCCTGCAGTTGAATCCGCAGCCGATCGCCATCCTTACCGCCATCGCGGCCATTAGCCGCCCGGCGCCAAGCACAAAGCGCGTCGATCCCCCGCTTGGCCCGACCCGAACGGGGAAACCCGGGCGTCCACGGTGGAACGCGCCTTTGTTCGACGCGCACACACGCGAGGCGACGGAACGTGCTGACTTCCCGAGGACAGATGAGAACGTCGCCGCGGTATTCGAAGTACTTGATGGAACAGTTGGCACAAGCCCCGAGTACTTCAGGACGCTGAGACGACGTCGCCGTCGGGGAGAGATGGCGGAATAAGAGAAAGGTTTTCTGCTGGTTTCGTCGACTTCCGGTCGAGCGCCGGAAGTCGGATGCTCGACGGCATGAAAACTCTGGCCGTCACGATCAGTGACGAAGCGGCAGCGAAACTTACTGAGCTAGCCCGTCACGACCTTCGAAGTCCCCGCCGCGAAGCGGCTGCGCTGCTGGCCAAGACCATCGAGAGAGCCAGTCGGGCGAACACCCTCCGGGATCGAGTCCCTCCGATTCGACCTGAGGTGCGGCAGCAACGATGAGCGTAGAGCCTGAGGGCGTGGTCCCACTCGCCGAGCAACTGGCCGCTGTTATCAGTGCCTTCGTTCACTCTGAGATTGCAGCTCTGGCTGCGTCGAATGACCCCGCACCGAACCGACTGCTCTCAATAGACGCTGCTGCGCGCCGGCTGAGCGTGGGTCGCAGTCGCTTGTATCAAGAGCTTGCTTCCGGTCGCCTGCGGTCGTTGAAAGTTGGTCGGCGACGTCTTGTTCCCGAATCAGCGATACACGAATACGTCCGAGGACTTGAGGCGTCAGCTCGAACGGGGCGCGAATAAGTGTCGTCGCCGACGGCAGCCTCAGGTTCGACAGGGCGCGATTGGGTGTCCGCGAGGTTAGGAGCTCGGCGGGGCCGTCGGTCATGAACGGCTGGCAAGGAGGACTCACGGCCGCAGAAACCTTCGGCCCAGGCCCACTTGAGCCCGACACAATCGCAGCTTGGCGGCAACGCAACAGCGACAAGATCGCAGGTCTGCCGGCTCCGCCCGACCTTTGGGAGGGTTATCCGACTGGTCCACCACTGCATTACCGCACCCTCGCCGACATTGACGACAGCCCGCCCGGCGAATTGCTCATTGGAATGTTCGAGCACGGCCCGAACCTAGCCTACGGTGGCCCTGGCATCGGCAAGGGCATGAGCGCCGCCGCGTGGATCGTTGAGTTCCAGGCGCTTGGCTTGGAGGTCGCAATCTACGACGCCGAGCGTCGGCCGCAGGAGTGGGCGCGCCGAGTTCAGGGGCTTAGCGGCGACCGCACGCGAGTCGTCTACATCGCGCCTGAGGATCTCGGTCCACGGCTCGCCAGTCAGCCGCTCTGGGAGTCAGCGCCGTCGATCGGCGAGATCATCCGTGTGGCGGGCGTCGATTTGCTGATCGTCGACTCGATTCTGCCCGCCGTTGGTGTGGGAGAGGAGAGACTGCGGTCGGCTGCAGAGGTGCCGTACCTCTACGTCCAGGCGCTCGACGCACTGGGTATTCCGTCGATCAGCCTCGGGCATCCACCGAAGGGCCAGCCTGAGGGCGAGCCGTTCGGCTCAATGGCATGGACGGCGGCGATGCGCATGACATGGCTGGGCGCCCGCGCCGAGGGCGAGGCTCACCGCGTGCGCTGGCGGCCGCGAAAACGCAACGAGCGCGGCCACATCGCGGGAGTTCTGCTCAGCTTCGAGTACGACGAAGACGGCCGACCGTGCTCATCCATCCGTGAGGACGATGAAGAAGACACGCGAGGCCGTCTGATGCTGATGCTCAAGAACGGTGCGCGCAGCGTGGCAGATATGGCTGACGAGCTGCTCGAAGACGAGGAGTTCCCGACCGCGGACAAGCTCGACCGCGTCAAGGAGCGGATCGGCCGGACGCTGCGGAGGATGGCCCGCGACGGCAGTGTTCTACGCGATGGACCCGCAACTGGCCGTAACGTTCGATGGCGGCTGCAATGGGAACGCTAGACGTGTCCGGAGTCGAGTTTCGGGATAGAAGCCCGCGCCGCGTCCGGAGTGTTGTCCGGATCCTTATGCTGACCGTCCGTCTCCATCTACACCACCCAGGGCAACTTCTCGCACGTCGATGTGACGCAATACGTGCGGGACGTCGTCGATGGCAACTGGGTCGACCACGGTCTCCAGCTCAATGCCGACACCATGGGTCAGGGCGGCTGGAAACGCATCGTGTCGCTCGACGACTCGAATACCAGCCTGCTCCCGCACCTCGACGTGACGTGGCATGCTCCTGGATACCTCCCCCTGGCTCAGAATCTGTTTCCAATTGCGGGCGAGGCAGTCGGCGAACGTGATTTGCACTGGGAATTCGATGATGGTGACGGGAACCCGGCTGTGTACTCGTCAACAGAGGACGGATACCAGGTTCAGGTCAGCACCAATTCCGACTTTTCGGCGATCGTCGCCGATAGTGGCATGATTCTGTCGTCGAGCAACAGTTACTGGATGATTCCAGACGCAGTACCCTTTACCGACGGGGCTAGCTACTACTGGCGGGTAAAGGTCCGAGACGGGTCTGTCTGGTCGGCGTGGTCCTTAGGGACCTTCGTGTGGAACGCCGCATACGATGGCACAGGCATCGACTCGAGTGACACACCGTATCTGACCCCCGCGGATCTCGGGTACACACAGGCCGACGCTGACGCCGTCAACTCGGCCTTGCTGTCCTACAAGACACTCGATCCGACCGGCGACGCCGCTTCAACCGACGGGTGCGGCCCAGATCCTTGCGGCGAGTCCTATCCACCTCCGTCGTACGACCTCCTCCCTAATCTGTTCATGTGGCATGAGAAGCATGGCAAGTGGTGCGTTCCCGCTGTCGTCGGGACTATTCTTCAGTATCGAACAACCAACTACGATGTCGCCCAAGGCAGCCGGCCAAGTGTCTATCACTACGAGAGTTACTTCTACAGTCGACTCACATCGTTAGCAGGGGAGACAAAGTTCGGAAACAACGGGATCGCGTCGTATTGGGGCCTGAAGCTTGTGAATCAAGAACTAGGCGCCCTGCCAAAGTACGTTCGGATCAGGCCATCGTCAGCGACGGATCTCCGTATAATCTCGAAGAGCGAAACGTGGACAATGGATGTGCCTCTTTATCTTGAGATCAATGCGCGGGATACGGCTTGGGTGTGGCACGTTGGCATCGACGACGATCAGAATGGCGTCAAAGACGGTACAACGATCCACTACAGCTATCCGCAAACGCACGCGACAGTCGTTGTCGGTTATAATCAGTCCGGTACCAACCTCCTTGTCGGAGACCCATACATCACCGATCCGTCGCAGGTCGCGAATGGACAGCCGACCTTCGATGGAGGGAAGGACTCGGCCGACGAGTCGGTCGTCTGGGTGTGGCCCTATACCTCTGTCTACTTGGCGATGGACGTTCGGCCGAATAACGTCCCTGTCTGGTATGCAAAGACGCTCTAGTGCATAAGACGGCGCTCGCCGGTCTGGCGCTATTCATCTGTTCGTGCACCGGGCCCACACAGACTCAGCAATCGCAGCCTGTGCAGGCGACTCGAGACACAGCTCCGCGGCCGAGTGATGCTGGAACGCCTACGACGCAGACGCCTGGTCCTAATGACAGTCATCCGATCGGGTCAAGACCGCAGATGACGCCGGACAGCCGGCCCAGTCCAAGTGCTGCAGGGCCGTCGCAAACGGGTGTTCCCGAGACACCAGAGCCGGCAGGGGCCCTGCCGGTTGCGAACGAGGTTGCGTTCCTCACGGTCAGCCTCAAGGCTACCGGCGAGCAGCACAACTCGATCTACAACCTCGCCAACTGGGGTTCCGTCGTAGCGTTCGTGGAGACGTCCGGGCCAACCGGAGAGCTTCAGTACTTGAAGCTTCTCGACCTCGCCGCAGCCGATCATCAACCGCGTGTCTTGGAGGATGGCAGCCAAACCGGGACACGTGTCGCCTTTCCAGTCATCGATGCGAGTCGAGTCCTGTGGGTTTCCTTCAGACATCACGCTGGCGGCGGACTGGACTGGCAGATTAAGCAATACGACCGCGCCAGCGGCGAGACTAGTGTCGTCGTCAATGGCCTCAATGTGAGTCGTGTCGGGCCCGTGGGCGTACCGCACCTTGCTCTAAGTCAAGGGCTCCTTGCGTATGACACACAAGCTGATGTTGCCGGCAAGCCGGAGGCGGAGTCAATTCATGTGATCGACCTGTCGACCGGTTCTGAGACCGCCGTTATCCCGAGCCCGTCGGTTGTCTGGGGCCTGGCGTTGTCCGACGATGGCGTTCTCTTTACCGCCGCGCATGGCCAGGGAGACCAGATCGTTGACAGCGAAACGTGGTTTGCGCGGAATGACCGTCAGACTTTCGACTTTGGACCTGATGGGTGGGAGGTCGCAAGTGATGGCGAGACGCTTGTGTGGGTGCAGGCCGCGTCGCAGGTGACTGGCAATGCTGCGACACAGGGGCAGGTCGTCATGACTGCGATCGCAACCGACCCATCACCGCATGAACTCAGCCATGCTTACACCCAGCCTGGCTGCCCGCCACTCTGTGCCGTTGTTGGCGCTCGGTGGCCTGCCGCAGGTGGGGGGATTGTCGCGTGGCAGGAATCGAACCCAGATGCCATCTACTCACTTGTCGTATGGGACGAGGCGACTGGGAGGATTGCCAGGCTGCCACTAGAAGGTTCTGGTTTCGTGAACAGTATCGGAGGAGGAACTCTCGTCACCGCCACCGTGCTCACCGCGGAGCCTGACGAAGGACAGCAGTTGCTTGGCGCCACCGTGTCGGACCTCAAGAGCGCCATCCCGTCCAATTGACTTCGGGCTCACTAGCCTACCCGGATCAATGCTGTGCTCGTCAGCGTCGCACTGCGAGCGTAAACCACCTCGTTTCGGATCGGCCAGACTGAACGTGGCTGCGAGCGCGAATCGAACAGGTTTGGTGGACCTCGGGTTTCGGTGAGACCTGGCCGCCGAATCCACGGGTTTGTCAACAGGCGTCAATGCCGGCGGTAAACGGTCACGCTCACTCGGTCAAGGGTTTCCTACGTGACCCATTGGGCGGGTCGTCCGACGGTGACAACTTCCCAGCTGGAGTCTTCCCAACCGACAGTGACGAGCACGTCGGTGCCGCGGTCGCCGTTGTTCACCGACGCAACGACGTTCGGTTGCGCCGACGTCAGCGCATTGACGTCCATCGAGAATCCGACGAGCGCGCCGCCATCACCCCAGTCCCAGCTCACCGCGACATCAGGATGCGGACTGGGAATCAGAGGGGTCGGGTCGTCGACGAAGATGACCTTGTGGTCAGCGCCAAGCGCGGCCGAAATCGCTTGCCGAGACTCGGCTTCTAACAATGTCGGTCGTCGGGCATCGAATCCAATCTGGAAGTCGGATGTTCCCGTCAGGACGTAGAGCGTCGCCGGCAGCTCGAAGTAACTGTAGGTCGGGAGCCAACGCGCAACGGCGCTGATGATTTCCGCTTGAGTTGGGATCCCGGCCGTAGCCGGAAGCGACGGAGTCGGGGTAGGTGCGACCGACGAAAGCGCATGCGAAGGGCTAGGCATCGGCGAGGCGACGGTCTCGGGAATGGCCGATGGGTTCGGTGTAGAGGTGCACGCCGCTACGAGGGCAACGAAACAAACTATCTCGGCAACGTGCCGGGAACGTCGGTGCAACCCTCAGCCTCTGGTAGCAATTCCGGTAGCAATAGGAGCGGACATCGGTGGCCACTGAGCCCAGGAGACCCCGGATTTACGCTCAGACTAACGCTCCGCGGACGTCGCCGGACGCTACGGGCCGCCCTGCAAAACCTCTATTCACCGGTTCGAATCCGGTCGTCGCCTCCACTCCTCGACCTGACCCCGAATGACGAGAGGCCCGAGCCTTGCGGCTCGGGCCTCTGTCTTGTTGCGCCTGGCTGATGCGTTCGGGTCAGGGCAGCGCCTGGAGCACCGTCGTCGCCTCAGTGTCGTCCGCGTTGTCGATCGTCCAAACAACGTCGGGCTGCGCGTAGACGTAGGTCACATCGCCGTCCTCGTCGGTCACCTCGGTGACCGTCTTGCCGCCGACGTTCGCCTGCTGAACCGTTGGCGGTGACTGATCGGGGTTAAAGAACTCAAAGATCTGCGGGAAGACGCTCACCAGCCTCGCCGAGTCCGAGCCCAACGTATGGATTGCGGCGATGTCCACGTCGTCCTCGGCGAGCGTCACGTCGGCCTCGCCATACGAAGAAGTTGACGGATCGATGCCGGCGGTACTGAAGGCGTTCGTGTACATCTGCTCCGCGGCCGGGTCTCCGTCGGTCGCGACGTTCATGAAGTCACTGAAGCTGTACGTCACGAGATTCATGACCGGCTGCCCGCCAATCGTGGTCGGGAAGCGCGCCGCCAGGGCCGGGTCGGCATTGGTGTTGAAGCTTGGGAAGGCGGCGCTCGGGATCACGAAACTGCCGCCCAGTCCCGAGGGGGCGGCGATCGACGGGAGCGCAAACGACGGGGCCGCAAACGACGGGACGCCAAACGACGGGGCCGCAAACGACGGGACTGCGATCGACGGAATGGTTACTGGCGGCGCCGTTGGCGTTGACGACCCGCCGCACGCGGCGACGGCGACAGAGGCGGCCAGGATCAAACCCCAGCGGACGGGCAAGGTGCGCATGCACAGACCTCTATTGTGGGTACACGGCTTGGTCGGGACAGTCTGCCACGGGCGGGCCGACTCCGCGCCGGGCTAGACTCGGTGGCGGTTACAGCCACATGCCGAAGTGGCGGAACGGCAGACGCGGCGGACTTAAAATCCGCGGCCCGCAAGGGCGTGTGAGTTCGAATCTCACCTTCGGCACCAGGATCTCCGGCAGCGGCGAGGGACGCATGCCGAAGCAGGAATGGGTCGGCCGCGGTGAGGCGGGAGCGCGCGGCCCGTCCGCCGGCTGCATGTCCTCCAACCCACCAGGTCCGCGCCGAAGACGGGGTGACGACCTACGGCGACGGCAGGAATGTTTGTCCCGTCTCCAGTGTTTCGTAGGTTCCCAGCCAATCGGTCGCAATCGCTTGCTGCGCTGCGGTGAGCGGTTCCGCTCCCGAACACACGAGGTCGTTCAGCTCGTTCTCAAGGCGGTCCTTCACGCGAGCCCCAATCTCTGTGCCGTCAGGAAGCGTGGCCGTGTACGGCTCTGGCCAGAGATTGCGAACGTCGGTGGGGTTACCGCCGAGCTCGAGTGAGACGAGGTGATCCTCTTCGTAGTCCTTCGTCGCCGTGTCGGTATAGCCGTACTGAGCAATCTGGCGGACCTTAAGCGCCGTCGTGTAGCTCTCCGGCGGGCGGACCGTGGCCGTCCAGCCCGCCACGCAAATCGTGCTCTGGACGTCGGCTTGGTTCACTGCGGAGTTCGTGGCGCCAGGCGTGAGATCGGGTCTGGGCAGGCCGAATATCCAAGAAGCGGAGGATGTCGGCGAGGGCGGAGCGGAGAACGTCAGCGAGGGCCGAGCAGACGAGCTGGGCGACGGGGTGGCAGCCGCGACAGCGACCAGCGACGGACTACTTGCCACCGTAAGCACGAGTGCACTGGGAACCGTTGCCGGCGGACGTCCGTTAGCGCTAGGCAGCGGCGCAGTGGGGGCCGCACACGCAACGACGAAAACGGCAATCACGCCGAGAACCGCGAGCAACTTTCCAGGGCGGACCGGCAAGGGGTAGCTTCCTCGGACGGGCGCCGTTAGCAGCGCTTGTGCAACTTCCGGCCGGGGTACTTGGCGAGCAGCGCGCTCGACGTCTTGAAGCCCTGTAGGTATTTGTTGCTCAGGGTCTCCCACTGGCTACAGTTCTTGCGGTTGTAGTAGTAAACCGTCGTGTGGTAGCTCGACGTGAAGTATTGACAGGTCGCCTCGGTGCAGCCATGGCCCGTGAAGGCGGAGGCGACAGGGGCAGTTGCGAGCGCTCCACCGACGACAATGCTCAAGGCCATGAGCACGGTTGCAACGAGTTTTGTAATTGTGAGCCGGGCAGAACACATCGATCAGCCTCCGCTGGGACAGCGATGCGCAACGCTAGACCTTAGAAGGACCTCTGCTTGCGCAAACCGTGATTAGGGTACGCGCCAGACCGCCGGGTTCCTAGGACGCCGCTCGATCAAATTGGCATTGCGGGCAAGATACATTTCCGGAACGTCGCGCCCGGTCGGATGGAGTGCTGCGGGTCGCGCCTGAGAGGGATGGGTGTGTGTCCGTGATTGCGTCCACAAGACTTCGCGCGCTTGGCGATCGGTACAGCGCGTGGATCGAGCGACACGACATTGCCTGGGAGCTGGTCATGGCTGCCCTGGCGGTGCTCTTCGTAGTCGTCGGGCTAATGGATGACAGCCCGTATGCGTCTGCGCTCGACGCTCTCGATCTCCTCCTGACGGCGATCTTCGTGGCCGAGTTCACGACACGACTTGCCGCTGCCCGGAGCCGCCGCGAATACCTCCGCCGCCACTGGATCGATGCCGTCGCGATGATCCCCGTGGCGCGCGGCCTCCGCCTCCTGCGACTGCTGCGTCTGCTCCGACTGGTTCGTGCCTTCGCGGGCGTGTATCGCGCGCTGAGCGACCTCGAGCGCTTCACGACCCACCGTGGCCTACTGTTCCTGTTCACCTCCTGGCTGGCTGTGGCTGTCATCAGCGCAGCGGCGTTCTGGCTCGCCGAGTCGGGCATCAATCCGAACGTCACCAGCCCGCTCGACGCGCTGTGGTGGGCCGTCGTGACCCTTACCACGGTCGGCTATGGCGACGTGACACCGATGACGCCGGAGGGCCGGTTGGCGGCCACGGCGCTGATGATCGTCGGCATCACCCTGTGGGCGGCGATAACGGGCACGATCACCAGTCTGCTCATCGAGGGCCGCAGCGGAGACGTTGGCATTCCCGAGCAGATCCGCCAGCTTGAGGAGCTACGACGAGAGCAGATATTGAGCGACGGCGAATTCCAGTCGAAGAAGGTCGAGCTTCTGGCGCGGATGTGACCTTGCCAGTGGCCTCCGTCGACCTAACTCGACAGAAGTCATTCGCTAGCCTTCTCTCGTGGGCATCCTCTCACGCCTACGTGGAGCGCCGAGCCGATACGACGTGCCCTATGGCTCGCAGGTAGAGCTCGACAGCGTCTCGTGCGCGTCAACTCGGTCTACTGTGACTAGGACCGAGCATGTCGCCAGGCCCGCGATTGCGGCCTTTGTGTAGTCACGGCAGAGGGATGGATGCACAATTTGGTTGATCTACGTCGGCTCGGTATCGCGCTGGCCGCAGCGCTGGCGATCGGCTGCACGAGCATCACCCCGGCGGCTACATCGCCTTCGACAGAGCACGGATCGACACAGCCACCCCCTGTCACGCCGATCATCATCTACGTGACGCCTGCTCCGGCGACTCCGGCGCCCGGGTCGACGACGGCCCCTTTGCGCACCGCGCAGCCGACACCGGCGCCGTCACTGCCCGGCACTCAGCCTCCGCCGGTCACGCCTGCGCCGGCAACACCCGCCTCTACTTCGGGTGCGGAGCAGGATCAGGCTGTCCTTCGCACGTGGACAGAATCAGGCTACGTCACTGCCCAGGTGATTACGCCGGTGACCAACACCGGCACTACGTGGATCGAATTGCTGCAGTTCGATACCAACTGGACGATCTACGACGCAACCGGCGGCATCACGGCAACAGGCAGCTATGCGAGCGAGGTTGGGCCCCGCTATCTGGCACCGGGCGAGACGGGTTATGTGGTGGCCGATAACTTCGATAACTCGGACCCGAAATCGGCCTATGCGACCGCCGAGATGGACGTGTATTTCAATGAAACGACGCCGCAAGAGCGACTCACCGTGGATAACGTGAAGGTCAAGAGCGACGATATCGGTGGTCTCGAGGTCCTGGGCCAGGTCACGAACCCGGGATCGGAGCGGGTCGACTCGGCCGACGTCCTTGCCGTCTTCCTCGATGACAGCGGCAGCCCACTCGGATTTGCTGACGGGCTTGCCCAGAACATCGAGCCTGGCAGTCCGAGGGCCTTTACCGCCTCGGCCTCATTCGTCGGCATCAGCCTGTCGGACGTTGCTCAGACGCTCGTCTACGCGTCAAGCTCGTTCTGAGACGTTCAGAAGGATCTGCGGCAGCGGTGTGGCGCCCGGCCCCTGCCGTCCGCTCTACGTCTCGAGGTGACGGCCGATCGAGCTCGCCACACGGGGCCGGGCGCCCGCGGACCTTACCGACATGCTCTGCCGATCGCCATGGTCCGTTCGGTCCGTGTCACCTGACCCTGCTGAGTACCTTTGGCGCCCATCTCGTCGAGATACGCAATTCGACGGACTTGCGGCTCAGCGCCGTGCCATGCACCGTGCGCCCCAGATGTACGTCCGCTTCGAAGGACCTGGCCGGCCGCGCTTTCGTCGCTGGCACATCGTCCACGGTTCGGCCGCCGGCCAGCCGGTAACGCTCTGCGGGCGGTACGTCCGGCGTGAGGCCCTTCTCGTCGAGCGTGGCCCGGGATTGGCCTGCCGGATCTGCGCGCAGACCGGGCGCCGCCCCGGTATTGCTCTCGAAGTAGCGCAGAACCAGCGCTAGCTGCGGCCCAGGAGGGAGCGCAGGCGGCCGCGCCGGGCGGGCTGCATAATCTCATCCTCGAGGCGCGTCTCGGCCGTCAACT
>Ga0265319_1001038_pt1 | contig 17354 bp, 15 predicted proteins | sample 4824metaG_FD_192443 | JGI IMG/M metagenome (GOLD analysis project Ga0265319, IMG submission 192443) | Rhizosphere microbial communities from Carex aquatilis grown in University of Washington, Seatle, WA, United States - 4-8-24 metaG | ecosystem: Host-associated > Plants > Roots > Rhizosphere >...
AAGGCGGGGCGAATGGGTATCGACTTTCTCCTACAAACTCTTGAATTCCTGAAATAAATAACTGTCCCAATCACCCACTGGCAGGTATCCCATTTTTTGGTAAATATGGTTGGAGGTGGGGTTCAACAGATCGGCATATAGCACGCTGTATTTTTTTCCGGACTCCAACAGTTGTTGGCTGAGGGACGCGACCAAGTTGGAGGCAAAGCCCCTTTTTCGCAGGGACCTGGGCGTATAAACCATGTTGATCCTGGCCAACCGGCCGGTGGCGCCCGCATACCCCGCCATGGCGCAGGCCTGGCCCTGTTCCCAAATAAATAACCGCTTCTCCCGGAGATAACCCTCCACCAATTCCCTTTCATTTATTTTTTCCGATTCCTTGATTTCTTCGCGCATGAGCTTGAACCATTGCATCAAATGATCGAAGTCGCGGCTTTCGGCCGGCCTCATTTTGCCCGCGACAGGCGGCACCGGCAGGACCCTTTCCAGGGAATAGATCCTCAGGGAGAAATCCAAAACAGCCTGCATTCCCGCCTGGTTCCAGGCCCGGATAAAACCGGGAAGTATTTCCGGCGGGCCCTGCACACCGGGGATGAGTGGAAAGGTCTTTTTCACCTTGCGGGCGAAGAGCGTGAGGACTTCCGGGGGCATCGCGGTCAGGGTCAACTTGAAAGGCGGCGTCCAAAAAGCCGCTCCGGCAATTTCACCGTCCTGTTTTACCAACCAAAAATAATGTTCCTGCCTTTGCTCCAGCGGCTTTTGGGCGATATTGGCCGCGATGCCAAGGATCAAATTATTTTTTACTTCCTCTTGCTCCAGCCAGGGCCCGGCGGTTTTAAGGAATTTCTCGGGAGTTAAATTTCCGGTGATGGTGATCATTTTTCTGCCTTTGATAAATTAACACCTATGGTTTTGCGACCTTACTGTAATATGAACCAAATTTAAAGGGGGCTTTATGAAAAAATTAGGTTCTTTATTTTTCGTCCTATCTTTCATTCTTTTTCCAATTATTAAGGTTTACTCACAAAGCCACCCGGCAACCCCTATTCCCGCAAAAATTGCCAACTTTAAAAAAAGATTTAAAGTAAGTCGAAGCCCGCTCGCCGATCAATCACTATGGTGTGCTAGCGGCCAAGAGGAAACCTTCCCCAACTTCAAACATTTCACAAAAATGGATGAAAACTATAAGAGATCGGAATATATACAAAGAAAAAATGATAAGAAACCAATCCTATTTTATGAACATGAAAGGATGATTGACTTCACTCTTGGCCACCAAAAATCACTGATACTTATCAATGATTCCATGGCCTCGAAAGGCAATCAAGTCATGGTCAGTAATTTGGAAACCAGGAATATCTTCCAAATAGATAAAAAAATGAAATCGGATTATTTCAGTCAATTATTTCCCAAGCACCACCCTTCGACGACAACAGATTCAACCCTTAATCGCGATAGATCCGAAATTGGATCTTGGACTTTGCCCATCGCCATGGGTTTTTCGCCGGATGACCGCAAAGTTTTAATCCATATGGAAGGCGCCATAGAATTTGCATGGAGCCCTGACCCTAAAGAAGAAGCCAGATTAAAATCGCTATACCAAGATTGGTTTTATGTGGTGGATTCGAAGAATGGATCCATCCTGAAAATATACAAGACTAATAGTCCACCGGTTGCGTGGTGGAAGTTTTGATTTAAAAAAAAGCGCCGATAAAAACAAAAATAAGTCCCGTGATCAACAACCCGTCGGCGATCTCACTGTTCCAACCAGGCTTCGACCGGTTTTGGGCCAGCTTCAGGACATAAATATTCCATCCCAATGATATCAACAATAACCCGCAGCCAAATCCAATCACCCCGGAAAAAGGGAGAAGGTTGAATTGGGTCAGCGAGAAGAGGGCGATGAAGAGCGCCAAAACAATCCCGATGGAATATTGGCGCCAATGGATGGCGGAATCCAGGTTGGACATATTGGGTTTATTTATTTGGAAAACACTTTATTGAAGATAATCCTCAAAGGATCATAGTACTTATCCACGACCCTTTCCTTGAGGGGGATGATGGCGTTGTCGGTGATGTGGATGGACTCGGGACAGACCTCGGTACAGCATTTGGTGATATTGCAAAGGCCGATGCCATGCTCATTCTTCAGCAGGGCGGTCCGGTCCAGGCCGTCCAGGGGATGCATCTCCAGGCTGGCGACGCGCACGAAAAAGCGCGGGCCCGCGAAGGAGTCCATCTTTTGGTGGTCGCGCAGGACGTGGCAGGTGTCCTGGCAGAGGAAGCACTCGATGCACTTTCGGAATTCCTGAACCCGGTCCGCGTCTTCCTGTTCCCAATGCCAATCGGCCCCCTCCCTCGGGGTGAATGGCGGGATGCGCTTGTTCACCTGGTAATTCCAGGAAACGTCGGTCGCCAAGTCCTTCATCAAGGGAAAGGTCTTCATGGGGGCGACCGTGATGGTTTCGCCCTCTTTAAATTCGTTCATCCTTGTCATGCACATCAGGCGGGGACGGCCGTTCACCTCGGCGCTGCAGGAGCCGCACTTGCCGGCCTTGCAGTTCCACCGGCAGGCCAAGTCGGAGGATTGGGTGGCCTGGATCTTGTGGATCACGTCCAGCACGACCATGCCTTCCTCGGCCTGGACGTCGTAATCCTTGAATTGCCCGCCTTCCGAGTTTCCCCGGTAGACTTTCATGTGAACGTTACCCATGCCGCTGCTCCTTTTGAGTAAAACCTAAAACCATTAGCCGCGAATCAGCGCAAATTTTCGCAGTCAAGTAAATATGATTTGAATCTTAAATTTTTCGCCCATTTGCGCAAATTCGCGGCTAAGCCTCGCCTCGCAACTGTTTTAAAATCTCCGGCTTCAGCAAATGGGCGTCCACCAATTCCTTTTCCAGCTCGGCGGGAATCTGGGGCAGGTCCTCCCGGACCACTTCCATTTTGCTCCCCTTTTGCCGGACCACAATGCGTTTCTTCGCGAATTCCTTGGCGTAACCGGTGAAATCGGTTCTGGTATGGCCCCCGCGGGATTCCTTGCGTTCCTTGGCGGCGCGGACGATGGCCTCGCCCACCGCCAGCATATTGCGCAGGTCCAGGGCCACGTGCCAGCCGGGATTGAACATGCGGTTGCCCTCGGCGGAAACCTTCGTGACCCGTTCCTTCAAGCCTTCCAGGTCCTTCAGGCACTGCTCCATCGCCGCCTCTTCCCGGAACATGCCGGCGCCCTTTTCCATGATGTGCTGTAAATCGGCGAGGATCTTATAGGACACTTCCCCGTTTTGGTTCTCGAAGGGCTGGTTCATTTCCTTGTTGAGCCCCGCCAGCTTGGACTCGTCCACCTTGGGAAATTCCTTCAGTTTCTTGGCGTAAAGGGCCGCGTGCTCCCCGGCTAATTTTCCGAAAACCACCAGGTCGGACAGGGAATTTCCGCCCAAACGGTTGCTGCCGTGCATCCCGGCGGAGCATTCGCCGGCGGCGAAAAGGCCCGGCACGTTGGACATCTGGGTCTCCGGATCCACCTTAACGCCACCCATCATGTAATGGCAGGTGGGGCCCGTTTCCATGGGGACTTTGGTGATGTCCACGTCCGCCAATTGCTTGAACTGGTGGTACATGGAAGGGAGCTTTTTCTTGATGTCTTCCGCGCTGCGGCGGGAGGCGATATCCAGGTAGACGCCGCCGTGCTCGGTGCCCCGGCCTTCCTTGATCTCGTTCCAAAGCGCGCGGGCGACCACGTCACGGCTCATCAGCTCGGGCGGCTTGCGCTCCTTGACCGTCTCCTCTTTGACGCCCTCAATGACAACCTTCTGGAACCAGGCGTTGGCCTCTTCCTCGGTCTCCGCGTATTTGCCCTGGTACTTGGGGGGGATGTACTTGAACATGAAGCGCTCGCCCTTGTTGTTCTTGAGAACCCCGCCCTCGCCCCGGACTCCCTCGGTGATCAGGATTCCCCTGACGGAGGGGGGCCAGACCATGCCCGTGGGATGGAACTGGATATATTCCATGTCCGCCAATTCGGCGCCGGCTAAATAACAGAGCGCGAACCCGTCCCCGGCGCATTCCCAGGAGTTGGAGTTGACGAAGTAAAGCTTCCCGATGCCGCCGGTGGAAACCACGACCGACTTGGCCTTGAAAAGAACGGGGCGCCCTGTCTCGCGGAAATAGCCAAAGGCCCCGGCGATTCGTTCGCCGTCCTTGAGGAGGGCGTAGATGGTGCATTCCATATGGACATCAATCCCCGAATGGACTCCCTTGTCCTGGAGCGTGCGGATCAGTTCCAATCCGGTGCGGTCGCCCACATGGGCCAGGCGCTTGTAGGTATGGCCGCCGAAATGGCGGACATTGATATTGCCCTTGCCGTCGCTGGTGCGGTCAAACACCGCTCCCCATTTTTCGAGTTCCTTCACCCGGTCCGGAGCCTGTTGGGCGTGGATTTGCGCCATGCGCCAATGGTTGCCCAGGTTGCCGCCGATCATCGAATCCACGAAATGCTGCTGCCAGCTGTCGCGGGAATCCACCGTGGCCAAGGCCGCCGCGATGCCGCCCTCCGCCATGACCGTGTGGGCCTTTCCCAAAAGGGATTTGCAGACCAGGCCCGTCTTACAGCCGGCAGCGGAAGCCTCAATGGCCGCCCGCAAGCCGGCCCCGCCGGCTCCGATGACCAATACGTCGTACTCGAAAGTTTGGTAGTTGTCGCTCAATTCATTCCACCTCGAAGAAATTATTGTTGATAAAACCGGTTTTAGTTCGACCCGCCGAAAATATGGCCGATGGAGTTAAGTCCCTGGAAAAAAGTGAAATGGGCGTCGTGCCAAACTCCCATGGCGCACATGCGGATGTAAAAATCGGTAAATCCAACCCAAAGCATGGAGACCAGGGCCCACTGCATATGTCGCTCGTTCAGTTTCGTGACGACCCTCCAAAGGAAAAAGCGGAAGGGGTGGTTTTTCTTGACCCGGAGGAAATCCAGGCCCCCGCCCACCAAATGCCGGAAAGCATGGCAGCCCAGCGTATAGCCCCCGAGAAGGTAGGCGTTCAACATCATCACCAGGGTCCCGACCCCGACGCCGAATTGGCGGGGCCCCGGGACGGAATGGTTATCCGGGCCGATGCCGTTGACGGGCCACATCATGGCCAACAGGGCGTCCCAGGATAGAATAAAGATGAATAGAATGGCGACATAAAGAAAATAGCGGTGCAGGTTTTGGAAAATAAAAAACTTAGTTTCTCCCTCGTATTTGGCGCAACCCTCTCCCACCGCGCAGCCGGGAGGATCAAGGAAAACCGAACGGTAATAGGCCTTCCGGTAGTAGTAACAGGTTCCCCGGAAACCGGCTGGGGCCCAAAGAATCAGGAGGGCGGGAGACTGCAAAAGCGCCGGTAAAAACTTCAACCAATCAGGGTTGAAAAACGGCGAAAACATGGGGGATAGGTAGGGGCCGTACTCATAATAGGCTTGACCGTTCGGCCCGAACGGGTGCAGACCAGCCCAGGTGGCGTAAATAATAAAGGAACCGAAAAGACATTGGTAAAATAACGGCTCTAGCCACCAGGCGTCCTTTCGCTGGGTCGCGAAAAGGCCTTTTTCCGTCTTTACGTCCATTGCCATTTCAATCCTCCGTGGATCGTAATTAGGAATTAGTATTTAGGAATTAGAAATTATTACGGCATGAAAAGATTTAAATTCCTAACTCCCAATTCCTAACTCCTAATTTTTTAGAGTTTTAAGGAAGAGCTATGTCCAGGTTCCGCTTTTTCCCCGGGATTAATGTAGGTTTTGGAAAAATTAACCGCGATTGCCCCCTCCGCGAACCCCGTCGCGATCAGGTCCAGCTTGCCCGGATGGGTCACGATGTCCCCCGCGGCGTAAATACCGGGAACATTGGTTTCCATCCTGTGGTTGACGGGAATCTTGTTCTTCTCCAGGTTGATTCCCCATTCCTTCAGGAAGGAAAGGCTGGCCTGAAAGCCGAAATTGAGCACCACAAAATCCATCGGCAGGGTTTCCTCCGCCATGGTGTGATTCTCGTAAATCACCGCTTCCTCCACCTTGCCGTTGCCCTTGACGGTTTTGAGCTCGTGCCACAGTTTGACCTCAACCTTGGAGGCCTTTAGTTTTTGAACCGAGGACTCGTGGGCGCGGAATTCATCGCGCCGGTGGACCAGGGTGACCTTGGCGGCGATCGGCTCCAGCATCAAGGCCCAGTCCAGGGCCGAATCCCCGCCGCCCACGATCAGGACTCTCTTTCCCTTGAAGGGTTCCATGGAAAGAACTCCATAGTTCACTCCCTTCCCCTCGTAAGGAACCAGCTCGGGATTCGGGTGTTTTTTCGGAGTAAAGGATCCCATCCCGAGGGCCAACACCACCGCCTTGGTGTAATGCTTCGCCCCCTTGTCGGTGGTCATTTCAAACACGTTGTCCGCGGGACGCTTGACCAAAGTGGAAACTTTCTCCCCCAAGATGATGTTGGGGTGGAATCTCATCAGCTGTTCTTCCAGGTCCTGAACGAGTTTTTTACCCGAGACGCGGGGAAACCCGGCCACGTCAAATATATCCTTTTCGGGGTACATGGCGGAAACCTGGCCGCCGAGAGCCTCCATGGAATCGATGATCTTGCATTTCATGCCCCGCAACCCTGCGTAAAACCCGCCGAACATGCCTGTCGGTCCGGCCCCCACGATCGTGACGTCGAATATTTCCTCAGCCATGGCATCCTCCCGATTTCACTGCGATTTTTGGAACAAACTGGCTTGGTTGAAGCAAAAACTTTAACCCGGCGAAACGTTCTTCTTTATGATCTAAAACATAGAAGGCCTTCAAACAAAAAAAACGAACCCGAGGTTCGTTTCCATAGCTGACAACGGCTGGCTGAGGACTGCGAACGGGGGTTAGCGGTTCGGTTGGAAACTCATCAGTTCCGCCGGACGGGCTATGGTGATGCTTTCCTTGATGCAGACGGTCTCGCAAAGCTTGCAGCTGACGCACTTTTTCTCGTCCACAACGGCGATCTTGAAAAATTCGGGGTGGTCGGTCCGGGGCTGCATGGAGATGCAATCAAAGGGGCAAATATCAACGCAGAATTCGCAGGCGGTGCAGGTCTCCGGATCCACCTTGGCCTTGGGGATCGCCAGGGGCTTTATCTTTTTTACCGTCTCGCCCTCGGGATTGATGATGGCCTCGACGGGGCAATGGATGCCGCAGACGCCGCAGTCGATGCAAAGGGCCGGATCGATGTGGAACATGGCTTTTTTTTCGCCGGCGATGGCCTCCGTTGGGCACTTCACCGCGCAGAGGGTGCAGCCAATGCAGTTGTCGAGAATGACATGCGGCACGATGAAACCTTTCATATTCGCGGGGAAGCGTTTGCGGCGGCCCACGAATCCTTCATCGCCCTTGACCTGATGAAATTCTTCCGCAGAAATTCATGGTTTGGTTAAGGGCTGAATCCTTTAAACAGCCTGATCAACGGGAAGCATTTTACCCAAAAGGCCCGGAAAAAGAAAAGGCCCTTCTCGTTTCCAAGAAAGGCCTTTGTCAGGTTCTAGGTGTTAGGTTTCAGGGCCTGGCAAGCCCTGATAGCTTGTGCCTGGCGCCTGATTTTAGATGTACTCTTCGATCAACTTTTTGCGCTGATCCTTCGTTAAACCCAGCTTCTGGATCTTCGCCAAGCCCTGACCCTGCAAAGCCGGGTCCGCGGCGTCGATGGAAGGCTGGGGATTCGGGTTCTTATAGAAAACACCGATCGGAATCTGGGTTCCCCATTCCTTGGAGCGCTCCATTCCCGTGGCCCAATCGCCGGGGTTGTGGCCCTTGTCTTCCAGCTTGTAAACGCGCTCCTTGAACCAGCCAAAGGTGTTCTGCTTGTTGAAGGTGACGCAGGGGCTGAAAACGTCGATAAAGGCGAAGCCGGGATATTGAATGGCCTGGGTATAGAGGCTCTTCAAATGGTTGATGTCGCCGGAAAATCCGCGGGCTACGAATCCGCAGCCAGCCGCCAAGGCCAAGGCGATGGGATTGAGCTGGCCTTCCGGGTTTCCGTTGGGCGTGGACTTGGTCTTCATGCCCGGCTCGGAAGTCGGGGAAGTTTGACCGGTGGTTAATCCATAAATTTCATTGTCCATGACGATGTAGGTCATGTTGACGTTGCGGCGCATGGAGTGGATGAAATGGCCTTGGCCGATGCCGAAGCCGTCCCCGTCGCCGCCGCAGGCGATGACGGTCATCTCATGATTGGCCATCTTGGTGCCGGTCGCGACCGGCAAGGAACGGCCGTGCAGGGAATGCATGCCGTAGGATTTGAAGAATCCCGGCAGGTTGGAGGAGCATCCGATGCCGGAAACCACCATCAACTTCTCATTCGGGATGCCCAGTTCCGCCACCGCACGCTGAAGAACGGTCAGAACACCGTAATCCCCGCAGCCCGGACACCAATCCGGCGGTACTTCCGGTTTGTATTGCTTAGCTTCTCTCGCTACCAATGTCGCTGTCGTCATAATTTCCTCCTCAGGTTGTCCCCTTGCGGGGGATGAATGATTAGTGAGCGGAAGCCGTCGTCAACACCCCAGGTCCCGGAGGATGAGGAGTGCGCCAACCAGGCTCGATCGATTGAGACTCGACCAAAGCTTTTCCCTTTATGACTTCCTTGATGCCCTCGACGATGTGTTTCGGCTCGAAGGGTTCGCCGTCGTATTTACGGACATTGCCGTGGGCCGTGATGCCTGTTTCGGCGCGCAGATGGCGGGCGAACTGACCCGACTTGTTCATCTCCACGACGATGATCTTTTTCTTATTTTTCAACAGGTCGGTGATTTCCTTTTCCTGGAAAGGAATCAGGTACTTGACCGAGAGGTGGTTCACCTTGATTCCCTCTTTATTCAAGCGTTCAATGGCTTCGCTGGCGGCGCCATAAGTGGAGCCGTAGGTAACCACGGTGGTGTCAGCGTCCGCCGGGCCTTCCAAAACCGGTTTGGGAAGGGCGGCCAAAACACCCTGCATTTTGCGTTCGCGTTTGTCCACCACCCGCTTGCGGGTGACGGGATCGGTGTAAACATCCGAGATCGTAACGCCGTCGTCATCGTGTTCATCGGTGGCCGAGACATACAAGTGGTTCGGCAGTCCGGGGATCGCCCGGGGAGAAACGCCCGAGGGAGTATCTTTATAACGCAGGTAGGACTTCGGTTTACCGTCATCCTCAAAGATCATTTCGCCCCGATCGATCTTGAACTCGCGGTCCAAGAAGGATGTTTCCAGGGTCATATGACCTTCGCTCATTAAAAGATCCGAGAGGATCAGGACCGGCATCTGGAACTTCTCGGCGTAGTTGAAGGCTTCTTCCATCGTGTTGTAGCAATCGGCGATGGAAGTGGGGGCGATGATCACGCGCTGGAAGTCTCCCTGGGAGGCTCCGATCGCCTGGTTCAAGTCGCCTTGTTCCTGCTTGGTCGGAAGTCCGGTGGAAGGTCCGCCGCGCATGACGTTGATCATGACGACTGGGATTTCCATGATGGAAGCCATACCGATCGCCTCGGTCATGAGGGCGAATCCCCCGCCCGAAGTGGCGCACATGGCGCGCACGCCCATTTGGCCGGCGCCGATGGTCATGTTGGCGACGCCGATCTCATCCTCAACCTGACGGACGCAGATGCCCAATTCCTTGCCATGGCCTGCCATCCAGTGAAGAACTCCCGTCGCCGGGCTCATGGGATAAGCGCAATAGACCTTGCAGCCGGCGTTGGCGGCGCCAAGCGCGAGCATATTGTTTCCATGGACCATGGCCAGCTTGGCCGGGGTCTTTCCGAGAGGGTTCGCGATTTTTTTGTAAGTCTTGACCGCGAAATCGAACCCCGCCTTGGCCGCGTCAATGTTCGCCTTAACGACCTGGGGTTTCTTCTTAAAGGTGTGCTCAAACACGGAGGAGAGGGACTCGAATTCCAACCCAAGCAACCCCGTCAAGGCTCCGAGAGCCACGGTGTTTTGCATGATCGGAAGGGCGTCTTTACCCGCCAACTCAAAAACAGGAAGGGGGCAGAGCTGCACGCCCTCGGGAGCCTTGCCTGGCTTGACCTTGTCGCCGTTATAAACACAGAGACCGCCGCTTTTGAGTTCCTGCAGATGGCGGTCCATCGAATCCTGGTTCAAGGCGATCATGGCGCCCACTTGGTCGCCGACATTAGTGACTTTTTTGGTGGAAATGCGCTGGCGGATCCAGGAATGCCCGCCGCGGATCAGGGATTGATAGCTGGTGTAAACATAAACATGCAGGCCTTGCCGGGCGCTGGCGAGAGCCAAGTTATCAGCCGTGGAAGCGCCTCCGTCTCCGGCCGCTCCGCCGATTCCAATAATAATTTCATTTTCCATTGAAAACTTCCTCCTCAAAATTAATAAATAAGTCGCAAAACCGCCGGGGATTTAAGTCCGTCATTTCTCAAGTTCATCCGTTTTGGCGAGAAAATGACTCGTCCCGCCTTTTGTTGGATTCGGAATGCATCCTCAACCTTGGCAGGAAAAGCATGATACCCGTTGGAGCTTGGAATTCGCAACACTTTTGAGGAATAACCAACCTGGAAAATCATTAAAATGAAGGGTATTTCAGCGGGTTGAAGTTCCCCGGAAGCGGTGATTTTATGAAACTTTTACCGCTATTTTCCCGAAAAAGTTCCGGTCCAACCTGCATTGTTGGGCTTCCTTGGTTTGGTCCAGTGAAAAAATTTTACCCACCACTGGTTTCAAACGGCCTTCTTCCGCCCATTGAACGGCTTTTTTCAACCCGGCCAAGGACTCCATGTAATTGCCGAAGATCGACCGGTTTTTAGAAAACAGAGCCCCCAGGTTCAAGTTGATGTCCGGCCCCGAGGTGGATCCGCAGTTCCCCAACCGTCCCCCGGGAGCCAGGCAGCGGAGGGATTGGACAAAAACTTCAGGGCCAATAGGCTCAAAGGCCTCCTCGACGCCCTGGGCGGTTAATTCCCCCCGCCCAAGCCCCGGATTCGGGCGACGGCAGGTCCAGGGATTTTAAAACTTCAAAACCACCCTGTTGTTCGAAAACGACGGCTTTCATGGGGGGTTATTTCGACGCCTCGGCGTTGTCCAGGAGGGCGGTGGATTTGGCCTGGTCCAGCTTTAAACCTTTTCCATAAACCTCAACCGCGACCAAACCCTTGCCCCTGGCGTAGTAGGAAATAATGGTGGAGGATTTTGTTTTTTCCGTGACGATGACGCAATCCGGGTAGATTTTTTGGTAGACCTGGGCCTGTCCAAAGGAAGCCTTAAAATAATTTCCCCCGCCCATCCAGCGGGCAACCGCCCCCTTGGCTGGAAATTGAAAAACAAAGTCATCGGTAAGGGCCTGGTCGTCCGTGAAGGTATGGGTGACCTTGCCGCCCGAAAGGGAGTATTTTTCCAAAACGGTTTTCCCCTGATCATTGACTTGAAATGTGGCCTGAAGGGATCCGTCGGACGACGTTTCCTGGGCCAGGCATTCCACGGACCGGATTTTTTTCGCTTCCTCCCCGGGGGCCGCCTTTAAATACTCATAGGACCACTTCGTCCCCTTGAGGGTGGGAAAATACTCGGCGAATAGCCCCAGTGACGCAACCGGAACAGCCGCGGCATTTTTCTTGGTTTCCGGGGAGGGAGTTGGGGTTAAGGCCGCCGCCGCCATGGTCGGAGTGGGAACGAGGGCGGGGGTTTTCACAACCGCGGGGGTCGGGGTGGATTGGGATTCGTCCAAAACCTTGAGGATGGACTGGGCTTGGGCGGAGGGGCCCGTCACGGCGTTGGAGGCGGCCGGCAACGACACGGGGGTCAGTTGGTCCAAGTCCAAGGGGGGGGGCAGAACGTCCATGCCGTCGCCTGTATTCAGCGGCACGGGAGGTTTCAATTCGTCGGCCCAGGCGCTTGGCATCCACAGGAGAATGATCGCGAGGCATATTAAGTTTCGATACATGGAACGGCCCCTTTGACGGAATGGTTGGAACACAAGAAGAACGGCTTCAATGCCCGAAAATTATATCCCCCGTTGTTTAAAAAGTCACTTTGAACGGGGAGCCGGATAAACCCATGCTATAATCGGAAAAAATGCGCCCTCGAAAAAATAAAATCCTTTACCGGACCCTATGGGGCGTCTTCTTCCTGGCGGCCCTTGGCCGCGCGTCCGAAACCAGGGTGGACTCGGCGGGTGGATTGAGCCTCGTTCTCTCGGACGAATCGAATGAGTTAAAACCGTTTATCTTCGGAAACCCGGCAGGCCTTTCTTTCCTGGAGTCCCCCAACCGGTTTGACCTGGCGGGCTTCTGGCTTTCCCAATCCTCGGCGGCCTCCAACCTCACCAACTCTTTTTACGGGACCGTCACGGACCCCCTTTCCACTTCCCTGGACTACCACGGCCTTATCCTGGAACCCTCGAAGGATTGGACCATCCAACTTGACGGGGATCTCCTCCATACCGAATCCCAGCCGGATTTCGGCGTCTTGGACCAAAGCCGTGACAGGTCCCGTGAACTTTTCCGCACTTCCATCAAAATCGGCGCCTTGGCCCTCGGCGGACAGGTTCAAGCGACCCAAGCCAGCCTGGCCTTGAAGCCGGGATATTTCGGAGCGGTCCAACTGGATTCGGGCCAGGGCACGGGCAGCGGACTGCTGGGAACCGGCGGATTGCTCCTTTCCTTCCCGGCCAATCCCCTGGCCCAGCAGAGCCGAGTGATCGCCGGGGGGATTTACAGCCGCGCCCTCATTCCAGGCCGTTCCAAGACGGACATGGTCCTGGAGGAGGCGGGACCCATCACGGTCAACCTGAGCCAATCGCTGCAGGAGGGCGACAGCCAAAGCTTTGGCCCCGAAATTTATTTCGAGTCCCCCAATTCCCTTCAAGCGGTCCTTCTGGGCCGGATTTCCAACGGCGACATTTCCCTCCAACAGGAATCCTCCAACGATCCCCTTTTCAACCAGCCTTCGCACAAATACCAAAGCACCAGTTCCACGGCGGTCCTGGGCGCCCTCAAAACCAACAGCCCCCTTCAACGGTTGATGTCCCTTAAAAGCGGGGCTTCCTTTTTATTCCAAACCACCACGACGAGTTTATTCGATCCAAGCCAAAACCCGGCCGCCCTATCCGACAGCCAGACCTGGCAATTTCAAATGGGGACGGGTCTGGAGGGATTGGAAAAATACACGGTGGGGCTTCAGGCGAGACTGCAGGGGGTCAGCGGCGGATTCACGCCCGCCGGCGCTTCGGCCGAGCCGGTCAATTTCTTCAGTTATCAGCTCAGTCTAGGCGGGGAGCAATGGATTTCAAATCAATGGGCTTTCCGGGCGGGAATCATCTACGAGAACGACATCAATGCCGGGGCTTCTTCCTACCCCTCGGGTATTTTTACCGTCCCCAGCGGCCAGCGCGTCGTCTCAACCGCCATCACCGCCGGCGCAGGCTATAAAAACTCAAGCTTCAAAGCCGATCTGGGTTTCTTTTTTGACCAGCCCTATGTTTACGACAGCCCCAACCCGGATGATTTCATGACGCAAATCGGGATCCAACTTTCCCTTTCCTTGTTATTGGAGTAGTCCTCTGCCTGTCCCGGAGAAGGTCATTACACTCCGGGTTTAAAATAAACCAAGAATTTCCGCGATCCCGCCTCTTCCTCCCTCATTGATTCGGAGGTTCAATCCAGCGGGAAGCATTCAGGAATATTTTAAGTCTATTCGAATCCGTAAAAGGAATAGGGGACGGCTCTGGAGTCTTTGACGGTGCTGTTCACGTACATGGATCCGTTGGTACTGTCATACAACCATCCGGTCGCGCTGGAGTTGGGGGTTCCGCCGTTCGTCGTCATGGCGACCACCGCGCCTGTCGGACTGACGGCCCCGGGAACGTAATAGCCCGATGCCTTGACAGGGCCTAAATAATCCAAATACATGCTGAAAGAATAAGAGGAATTGGCGGAGAGGGTGGTGGGCCAAATCCCTTTTTGGTCGCTGTAATAGATCGAGGCGGCTGAATGGATGCTGTTCAGGTTGCCCTTGGTTTGCCCTTCCTTGGATTTTTCCAGCATTTGCCCGAATCGGGGAATAGCGATCGCCGCGAGGATGCCGATGATGGCTACGACAATCATTAATTCGATCAGCGTAAAACCCTGAGAACCCTTTTGTGTGCGGCCCACGAAGCACCTCCCAGCGCGACTTTCCAACTCTTATTCCCGACAAGGAATAACGACCCAGGAATATTTTATCCCAGTTTTGGCGGCAAACCCCGATAAATATGTCGTTGGATTGGCGGAAAAAGCTGAAACTACCGTTGGGCCATGCGCTTTTTGACGCTTTTGACTTTTTCTTCCATGGTTTGGCTGCGGTCGATTCTGGTTCCAAACTTCAAGGTCGTGGTGATGCGGGGCGCCCCCATTTGATGGACCACCTCATGGCAGCGCTTAATCGCCTTGAAGACTTTATCCCAATCGCCCTCAATATTGGTGCCATAGGCGTGAAGCTGGATCTTTAACCCGGCTTTTTTCAGGACCTTCTCGCAGGCCGCCACGTACTCGGAAACCGAGACGCCTACGCCCAAGGGTATAACACAAAGATCAGCGATGACTTTCATGCCGAGCCTCCCTTCGAAAAATATCCTGTGTGGTTGGTATAGTCCCGATTATTCCTCGAATTTATCCCCTTTGAGAATTGGGACATAGCGACCTCCTTCGTCAAAAAGGAAATTTCAAAAACCCGGCGACGAGGCTTCCCGCTGCGCAAAGAATAAAAGCGAGGGGCAAGCCGAGGGAAAGGGGCAACAAAGCCGGTTCCTTCCCTTCCAAGGGCCTCATATAAAGATACACCACCACCCTTAAATAATAGTAGGCGGAGATGAAACTATTGAGGACCGCGACCACCGCCAGCCATAATAAACCGTGATCGACCGCTAGTTTAAAAAGGAAGTATTTACCAAAGAACCCGGCTGTGGGCGTCATCCCGGCCAGGGAAAACATAAAAACCGCCATGGGCAGGCCCATCCAAGGCTGGCGCAGCCCCAAACCCCGGATATCCTCGATCTGGGTTTTGGTTTCGCTTTGGCCGGCGGACCAAGCGATCCAGCCAAAAGCGCCGGCGGTCATAAGGGTGTAAGCCAAAAGATAAAATGCCACGGCCCGCTCCGTCTCATCGGCCGGGGCCAGGGCGGCGGCCGACAAACCCACCAATAGATAGCCCGCGTGGGCCACGCTGGAATAGGCCAGCATGCGCTTCACGCTGGACTGTCCCAAGGCCCCCAAGTTGCCCAAAGTCATCGTGAGGACCGCCAAGACCACTAAACACCAGGACCAGCTTCCGGGAAGGCCGAAAACTTCCGTGAAAATCCTGGCGAAGGCCCCAAAGGCCGCGGCCTTGACGCCGGTGGAAAGAAATGCCGACACCGGCGCGGCGGCTCCGTCATACACGTCGGGGGCCCATCCGTGGAATGGAACAAGGGCCACCTTAAAACCCAAGCCCACCAAAAGAAGCGCCGCCCCCAACTCCACGAAAAGGGAACGGGTATTCCCCTGTTCCAAAAAATGCCGCAATTCGGAAAAATGGGTCGTGTGGGAGGCGCCGTAGAGCAACGCGATCCCGTAAAGCAGGAAAGCCGAGGCGAAAACTCCCAGCATGAAATATTTCAGGGCCGCCTCGGTGGACCTTTCCTGGACGCGGAAATACCCGGCCAGAACGTACCCCGCCAGCGACATCAGCTCCAATCCGACGAAAAGGGTTAAAAATTCCGCCGCCAGCACCAACGTCAACATCCCCGCGGTTCCCATCAACAACAAGGCGTAATATTCGCCGGTAACGGCTTTTTCCCGCCGCAAATAGCTGGAGGAAAAAACGCAGGTGAGCAGGGCGGACAGGAGGCAGATGCCCCCCATCGTCAGGGAATAGAGATCCACCACGACGGCGCCGTGAAAAAGCGGTCCCGGCATGCCCGAAACGGATAAAAGACGAAAGGTCGCGCCCAAGGCCAGCGCCAAAAAGGTTCCCGTCAAGAGGGGGGCGGTCTTTCGTCCCTCTTCTTTTAAGGTGACCTCCAGCAACAAAAGAAACAGGGAGCCGGCCGTGACGATCCAAAGGGGGAGCAACGCTGTTAATTCGGTTGGCAGTGAAAACATGGTTAACCTTTTTTATCTTTTCTTGAGGATTTCTTGCGCCAGTGAGGGGTTAGAAGTTTTCGACTTCCCCCATCCTTGGTTTTTCAACTCCTAACCACTAACTTCTAAATTACTAACTATTTTTTCTTTTTGCCTTTTTCCACTTCTTCCTGAAGTCGCCGCTGTTGGGCGGCGAAATCCGTCATCGTGGGCGGCGGCTTGAGCTTTTCAATGACGCTCATTTGCAGGGTTTTTTCCATCGGCCTGAGGAAAAAATTGGGGTTAAGGCCGATCCAAAGGACGGCTAGGACGAGGGGTAATAGGGCCAGTCCCTCGGTCCAGGAAAGGTCAGGGACGGATTGATTTTCTTTCTTTTTCACGGGCCCGAGGAAAACCTTGCCGTAGAGGTTAAAAAGATACCAGGCGGAGAGGACAAACCCGGTGATGGCGGTCAAGGCCAGCAGGGGTGCGCTCTTATAAACTGCCACCAGGATCAATATCTCGCCGGCGAACCCGGCGAAACCAGGAAGGCCCGCCGCCGCCAGCATCATCCATAGAAAAGCCGTGGATAGGACTGGAACGACCTTTGCCATTCCGCCGTAGGAATCCATCTCATGGGATTGGCGCCGTTGGTAAAGCATGCCCATCAAAAGGAAAAGACCCGCCATGTAAACACCGTGGCTGATCATTTGAAGAACGCCGCCTTGAAGCCCGGTCAAGGAAAAGGTGAAGATGCCCAGCACGATCATCCCCATGTGGGATAAGGAGGAATAGGCGGCCAAACGCTTAAAGTCCGTTTGGATCGAGGCCATGAGGGCTCCATGCACCACCCCGGCCAGGGCCAACACCATGATCCAGGGGGCGAAATCCTTGGCCGCGTTGGGAAATAAGGGAACGCAGAATCGCAAGAGGCCATAGGCTCCCAATTTCACCAGGACCGAGGACAACATGACCGTAGCCCCGGCGGGGGCCTCCGTATAGGCGTCCGGCAGCCATCCGTGAAAGGGAAAGAGTGGAATCTTGATAAAGAAAGCCAGGCCAAAGGCCAAAAAACACCAGAATTGGACGTCCTCCGGGAAAAAATGCTCGAAGATTTTGGCGTACTCGAAGCTCTTGACCTCATGCGTCACGTAAAGAAGCGCGACCAGCATCAGGAGGGACCCCAACATCGTAAAAAGGACGAACTTGACCGTGGCCTTGACCCGGTTCGGGCCTCCCCAAACCCCGATCAGGAAAAAAGCGGGGATTAA
>Ga0265319_1001039_pt1 | contig 17352 bp, 15 predicted proteins | sample 4824metaG_FD_192443 | JGI IMG/M metagenome (GOLD analysis project Ga0265319, IMG submission 192443) | Rhizosphere microbial communities from Carex aquatilis grown in University of Washington, Seatle, WA, United States - 4-8-24 metaG | ecosystem: Host-associated > Plants > Roots > Rhizosphere >...
CCGCCGCGCTCCCCCAGCCCGCGACGCGGCCGTACGCGCCGCCGCGCCGGCGCCCGGCGGCCGTCCCGCGGCCGGCGCGCCGGCCCGACCTCCCGCTCGGCGCGCGCGCGCTCGAATGGCTGCGCGCACTGCCGGACCACCGCCTGCTCGACCGCCTCATCAGCGGCCGCATCTGGATCGTGCTGCTCGGCACGCTGCTCGTCGGGATCGTGACGCTGCAGCTGACGCTGCTGAGACTCAACGCCGGGATCGGCCGCGCGATCGAGGCCAGCAGCGCGCTGCAGCAGAGCAACGCCGCGCTGCAGCTCGAGATCTCGCAGGAGTCCGACAGCCAGCTTGTCCTCGCGCGTGCCGCGCAGATGGGCTTCGTGACGCCGCCGCAGGGCTCGCCGCGCTTCGTGAGCGCGAGCCCCGCCGACGCCGACACGGCGCTGCGGACGATGCGCGTGCCGAACCCGGCCGCGGCGTCCACTGCGGCGAGCACGACCACCACCGCGACCACGAGCACCGGCACGACCGCGACCGGCGCGGGCACCACCTCCACCACCGCGACCGGCACGGTCCCGGCGACGACCGCACCGACCGGCACCGCGTACGGCACCACCACGCCGTCCACCGGCTCCGGGACGACCGCCCCCGCGACCGGCGCCACGACGCCCGTCACGAGCGCGCCCGTGACCGGCACGACGGCGCCGTCCACGCCGGCAGCAGGCGGCGCATCCGCTCCCGTCGGACCGCAAGGCTAGGTTCCACGGCGTGCCGGGCTTGACCGACCGCCGCATCGGGCTCCTCTTCCTCGTCTTCCTCGCCGCGCTCGGCGTCGCGACGCTGCGCGCCGGCTGGCTCGGCGCCGTGCGCGCACCGGCGCTCAAGCGCGCGGCCGCCACCCAGCAGGTGCAGACGGTCGCGCTGCCCGCGCCGCGCGGGACGATCACCGACCGCAACGGCGCCGTGCTCGCGATCTCCGAGCCGGCGAGCGACGTCAGCGCGACGCCGTACCTGATCAGAGCGCCGCTGACGGTCGCCGAGAAACTCGCGCCGCTGCTCGGCCTCGACGCGAACGCGGTGCTCGCAAAGCTGTCGGAGCGCACCGGCTTCGTCTACTTGGTGCGGCGCCTGCCGGCCGGCAGAGCGAGCAAGATCGCCGCGCTGCGGATCGACGGCATCACGCTCACGCCCAGCTCGCGCCGCACCTACCCGCGCGACTGGCTGGCCGCGCAGCTGATCGGCGACGCGAGCGACGTGCCCGGCGGCGGCAGCGGCTTCGAGTACGGCGAGGACCGCGTCCTGCGTGGGCAGGACGGCATCCGCCGCGTCGTCAGCGACGCGCTCGGCCAGCCGATCTCGATCAGAGACGAGCGCGCGACGGTCCCTGGCAGAGACGTCCAGCTGACGATCGACGCCAACCTGCAGGACAAGGTCGAGTCGGTGCTCGACGGCGTCGGCCAGGCATACCGCCCGAGAGGCGCGACCGCGATCGTGATGGATCCGCAGACGAACCAGATCCTCGCGCTCGCCAACTGGCCGCGCGTGGACGCGAACGACCCCGCCGGCGCGCCCGCCTACGCGCAGCAGGACCGCGCGGTCGGCTTCACGTTCGAGCCGGGCTCGACGTTCAAGGCGATCACCGTCGCCGGCGCGCTCGAGGACCACGTCGTGACGCCCGACACGTCGATCGACGTGCCCTACCAGCTGCAGGTCGCCGACCGCACGCTGCACGACGCCGAGGCGCACGGCGACGAGACGCTGACGGTCGCGCAGGTCCTGCAGCAGTCGAGCAACATCGGCGCGGTGAGAATCGCGCTGATGACCGGCGCCAGACGCTTCTCGCAGTGGGTCAGCCGCTTCGGCTTCGGCCAGCCGACGGGCGTCGCGCTGCCGGGCGAGGAGCGCGGGATCGTGCCGACGTACGCGCAGTACTCGGGCTCCTCGATCGCCAACCTGCCGATCGGCCAGGGCGAGGCGGTCACGCCGATGCAGATGCTCGCCGCCTACGCCGCGATCGCCAACGGCGGGATCCTGCGCACGCCGCAGATCATCCGCTCGATCGACGGCAGAGCGGTCGGGATGCCGGCCGGCAGACGCGTGATCTCGCCGCAGACGGCGTCGAGCGTGCGCGACATGCTGCGCGGCGTGCTGGCGGCCGGCGGCACCGCGTCGGAGGCGAGCATCCCCGGCTACGACCTCGCCGGCAAGACCGGCACCGCGCAGAAGGTCGACCCCGACGGCCAGTACTCCAGAACGCGCTACATCGCCTCGTTCATGGGCTTCGCGCCGGCGAGCGACCCGAAGCTGCTCGTCTCGGTCGTCGTGGACGAGCCGCAGGGCGCGATCTACGGCGGCCAGGTGGCGGCGCCCGCGTTCCAGAAGATCGTCGCGTTCGCGCTGCCGTACCTGGGCATCAGACCGAGCTGAGCCCGGAGCGGACCGGGGCCGTGGCTAGACTCGGTGCGCGATGAGGTTGCGTGACGTGATGGGCGTCCCGGTCGCGGAGGGCGGCGACGCCGAGATCTCGGCGCTCGCCTACGACAACCGCAGCGTCGCGCCGGGGACGCTGTTCTTCTGCGTGCCCGGCTTCACGCGCGACGGGCACGACTTCGCCGCCGACGCGGTGCAACGCGGCGCGGCCGCGCTCGTGGTCGAGCGGCCGCTGGCGCTCGGCGTGCCGGAGGTGGTCGTGGAGTCGTCGCGGGCGGCGATGGCGCCGGCGGCGGCGCGCTTCTACGGCGACCCGACCGCGGAGCTCGACGTCGTCGGCATCACGGGCACGAACGGCAAGACGACGACGGCGTTCCTCGTGCGCGCGCTGCTCGAGGCGGCGGGCCGGCAGTGCGGGCTGCTCGGCACCGTCACCGCGTTCCTCGGCGGGGTCGAGCACCCGGTGACGCGCACGACCGCCGAGGCGATCGACCTGCAGCGCGACTTCCGCGCGATGCGCGACGGCGGCGACGTCGCCTGTGCGATGGAGGTCTCCTCGCACGCGCTCAGACTCGGGCGCGCGGACGGGGTCCACTTCGCCGCGGCGATCTTCACGAACCTGACGCAGGACCACCTCGACTTCCATCCGACGATGGAGGACTACTTCCTCGCGAAGCGCGCGCTGTTCGTGGGCGGGCCGGGGGTCGCGGTCCTCAACGCGGACGATCCGTATGGGCGCCGGCTGGCCGACGAGCTGACGGCCGCCGGCCGCGCGCCGCTGACGTTCGCGATCGACCGCGACGCGTCGTACCGCGCGATCGAGCTGGAGAGCGGGTTCGCCGGCTCGCGCTTCACCGCGCTGACGCCGGAGGGGCCGATCGCGCTGCGCACGCCGCTGCCTGGCCGCTTCAACGTGCAGAACGTGCTGGGTGCGGTCGCGGCGGTGCGGGCGCTCGGTGTGCCGCTGGAGACGATCGCGGCGGCGCTCCCGCAAGCCGGCCGCGTGCCGGGCCGCTTCGAGCCGGTCGACGAGGGCCAGCCGTTCGCCGTGCTGGTCGACTACGCGCACACGCCCGACTCGCTCGAGAACGTCCTGCGCGCCGCGCGCGAGCTGACCGACGGCCGCCTGCACTGCGTCTTCGGCTGCGGCGGCGACCGCGACCGCGGCAAGCGCCCGCAGATGGGGGAGATCGCCGCGCGCCTCGCCGACCGCACGATCGTCACGTCGGACAACCCGCGCTCCGAGCAGCCTGAGGCGATCGTGGAGGAGATCCTCGCGGGCGTCCCCGCGCAGATCGCCGAGCGCGTGGCGGCGGACCTCGACCGCCGCGCCGCCATCGCGCAGGCGCTCGCCGACGCCGCGGCCGGCGACGTCGTCGTGATCGCCGGCAAGGGCCACGAGCAGGGGCAGGAGCTGGCCGGCGGCGAGAAGGTCCCGTTCGACGACGTGACGGTCGCGCGCGAGGCCCTGCGGGCGCTGGAAGCCGCCGCCCGATGAGGTCCTGGACGCCCGAGCGGGTCGCGCAGGCGGCCGGCGCGCAGGTCGAGGCGCCGCCGCACCTCGACGGTCCGGTCCGCGTCACGATCGACTCGCGCGAGGTTGGTCCGGGCGACCTGTTCGTCGGCCTGCCCGGCGAGACGCACGACGGCGGGCAGTTCGCAGTACACGCGCTGGCGGAGGGTGCTTGGGGCGTGCTCGTGAGACCGGAGCACGCGCCGATCGCCACGGGCGCCGCGGTGATGACCGCCGAGGACCCGCTCGCCGCGCTCCAGGCGCTCGCCCGCGCCTGGCGCCGCGAGCTGGGCGCCAGCACGATCGCGATCACCGGCTCGACCGGCAAGACCTCGACGAAGGACATCCTCGCCGCGCTGCTCCAACCGCACCGCCGCACGTTCGTCAGCCGCGGCAACTTCAACACCGAGATCGGGCTGCCGCTCGAGCTGCTCGCCGCGCCGGAGGGCACCGAGGCGCTCGTGCTGGAGATGGGCATGCGCGGCGCCGGACAGATCGCCGAGCTGGCGGCGATCGCCGAGCCCGACGTCGGCGTGATCGTCAACGTCGGCCCCGCGCACCTGGAGCTGCTCGGCAGCGTCGAGGCGATCGCGGCCGCGAAGGCGGAGCTGATCGCCGACCTGCACGACGGCGCGACGGCCGTGATCCCCGCCGGCGAGCCGCTGCTCGACAAGCACCGCCGTCACGACATCGCCACCGTCACGTTCGGCCCGGGCGGCGACGTCACGCTCGCCGCCCAGACGCCCGACGGGGACGTCGAGATCGACGCGCAAGGCGAGCGGATCGCCCTCAAGCTCGACTTCCACCAGGCGCACCTGCGCGGGAACCTGCTCGCGGCGGTCGCCGCCGCGCGGGCGATCGGGGTGCGGCCGGCCGGCGCGCTGACGGTCGCGTTCAGCGGACGGCGCGGCGAGCGCACGCGCCTGCGCAACGGGGTCACCGTCATCGACGACTGCTACAACGCCAACCCGATGTCCATGCGCGCGGCCCTCGACGACCTCGCTGCGACCGCCGGCGGGGGGCGCAGCGTCGCCGTGCTCGGCGACATGCTCGAGCTGGGCCCCGACGAGGCCCGCTTCCATGCCGAGATCGGCGCGCACGCGGCCACGCTCGGCGTCGATCTGCTCGTCGCCGTCGGCCCGCGCAGCCGCGAGATCGCGGACGCCTTCGGCGATGCCGGCGAGGCGGTCGTCGCGGAGGACGCCGCGCGCGCGGCGCAGCTCGTCCCGGGCCTCGTCGAAGCCGGCGACACGGTGCTCGTGAAGGCCTCGCGCGGCGTCGGGCTGGAGCGCGTCACCGAGGCGCTCACGGCCGCTGCGCCCGCCGGCGAGGCCACCGCCTGATGGGCCGCGTGCTGATCGCGGGGACCGCCTCGCTGCTGATCTGCATCTTCCTCAGCCCGAAGTTCATCGCCTTCATCCGCGAGCGCGAGTTCGGGCAGCACATCCGCGAGGAGGGGCCGCAGGGCCACCACACGAAGGCGGGCACGCCGACGATGGGCGGGCTGATCATCTTCACCGCCGTCGCGCTGCCGTTCCTGATCCTCACGAACTACGACTGGCAGGCGATCGGCGTCTTCGGCACGGCGATCGCGTGCGCCCTGATCGGCTTCCTCGACGACTACACGAAGATCGTGCGACGCCGCTCGCTCGGGCTGCGCGGGCGCACGAAGCTGCTGGCGACGATCGCGATCTCGATCGGGCTGTGGCTGTGCGCGACGAGAGGCGCCGGCTTGGAGGAGACGCTGCGCCTGCGGATCGTCGATGCGCAGGTCGACCTCGGGATCTTCTATCCCGTCTTCATCTACCTTGTCGTCGCCGGCACGACGAGCGGGGTCAACCTCACGGACGGCCTCGACGGCCTCGCCGCCGGCTGCTCGGCGATCGTGCTGCTCGCCTACATCGGCATCACGTTCATCACGACCGGCCAGGCGGAGCTGACGCTGCTGGCCGGCTGCCTCGTCGGGGCGTGCGTCGGCTTCCTGTGGTTCAACTCGTTCCCGGCCAACATCTTCATGGGCGACACGGGCTCGCTCGGGATCGGCGGCGCGATCGCGGGCCTCGCGGTGATGACGAAGACCGAGGTGCTGCTCGTGATCCTCGGCGGGATCTTCGTGATGGAGACGCTGTCGGTGGCGATCCAGGTGTTCGCGTTCCAGACGTTCCGCAGACGCGTCTTCCTGATGGCGCCGATCCACCACCACTTCGAGATGCGCGGCTGGTCGGAGACGAAGATCATCCTGCGCTTCTGGATCATCGCGAGCGTCTGCGCGGCGGTCGGCTTCACGATCTACCAGCAGTCGATCCGGTGACGCCTCGCCCACCGCTGCCCGGCGGCCCGTACCTCGTCGTCGGGCTCGCCCGCAGCGGGATCGCGGCCGCGCTGGCGCTGCGCGCGCGCGGGGAGACGGTGATCGGCGTGGACGCCGGCGCGCCCGACGTGGGCAGGCTTGCGGCGGAGGGCGTCGAAGTGCATCTGGATGACCAGGGCGTCCAGCTGCTCGACCGCGTCGCGACGCTCGTCAAGAGCCCGGGCGTACCGCACACAGCGCCGCTGGTGGAGGCGGCGCGCGCGCGCGGGATCGCGCTGGTGGGAGAGCTGGAGCTTGCCTGGCGGATGCTGCCCAACGACTTCATCGCCGTGACGGGGACGAACGGCAAGACGACGACGACCGAGCTGATCGGCCACGTCCATCGCGAGGCCGGCCTGCCGGTCGCGGTGGCGGGCAACGTCGGCACCGCCGTCGCCTCGCTCGTGGGCGACCTCGACCCCGAGGCCACGATCGTCTGCGAGGCTTCGTCCTTCCAGCTCGAGGACACGGTCGCCTTCGCGCCCGAGGCGGCGGTGCTGCTCAACCTGACGGCCGACCACCTCGACCGCCACGGCTCGCTCGTCGCCTACCGCGAGGCGAAGCTGAACGTCTTCCGCCGGCAGGATCCGGCGGCCGTCGCCGTCGTGCCGCACGCGCTCGGCGTCGAGCTGCCGGGATCGGCGCAGCGGGTGACGTTCGGCGACGCGCCGGACGCGGACGTGGCGTACGACGCCGCCAGCGGGGAGATCGCGTGGCGCGGCGAACCGTTCATGACGGCGGACGAGATCCGCCTGCCCGGCCCGCACAACCGCGAGAACGCGATGGCCGCCGCGGCGGTGACGCTGGCGCGCGGCGTCGATCCCGGCGCGGTGCGCGCCGGCCTGCGCAGCTTCCGCGGCGTCGCGCACCGGCTGGAGCCGGTCGCCGAGGTCGACGGCGTCGCCTACGTGAACGACTCGAAGGCGACGAACGTCGACTCGACGCTCGTCGCGCTGCGCTCCTTCCCGGCCGACCCGCGCCCGCGCGTGCACCTGGTCGCCGGCGGGCGCACGAAGGCGCAGGACTTCGCGCCGCTCGCGCCGCTCGTCGCCGAGCGCTGCGCGACGGTGCAGCTGATCGGCGAGGGGGCGGGGGAGATCGCCGCTGCGCTCGGCTCCGCCAGCGTCCCGCTGTGCGACGCCGGCGACCTCGAGCGCGCGCTCGCCGCCGCCCGCGCCGCTGCGCGCCCCGGCGACGTCGTGCTGCTCTCGCCCGCGTGCGCGAGCTTTGACCAGTACCCCGACTTCGAGGCGCGCGGCGAGCACTTCCGCGCGCTCGTGGAGGCGCTGCGCTGATGGCGCGTCCGGCCAGACCGCTGAGAGTCGCCAGACCGCCGCGCAAGCCGCGCGCCGATCGCCGCGCGGCGCGTGCACGCGCGGCCGCCTCGCGACCGGTCGAGCAGCGTGTGCTGCTGACCGCCACGCTCGTCCTGCTCGCGTTCGGTGCGGTGATGGTCTACAGCGCGTCGTCGGCGCGCAACGTGCTGCAGGGCGGCGGCAACGGCACGCAGTACCTCGTGCGCACGGTCATCTTCGGCGCGATCGGGCTCGGCGTGATGCAGCTGATGTCGCGCCGCGGCGTGGAGCTGCTGCGCCAGCTCACGCCGCTGCTGCTGATCGGCTCCTTCGGCCTGCTGCTGCTCGTGCTCGTGCCGGGCATCGGCATCTCGGTCAACGGCGCGCGGCGCTGGATCGGGCCGGGGACGCTGTCGTTCCAGCCGTCGGAGCTGATGAAGCTGTCGCTGATCCTCTACGTCGCCCAGTACCTGGCGAGCAACCCCCGCCGGATCCGGACGTTCAAGGGGATGGTCAGCCCGCTTGTGATCGTCACCGGCGCGGCGGCGCTGCTGGTCGCGGCGGAGCCGGACCTCGGCACCGCGCTCGTGATCTGCATGTCGGTCAGCGCGCTGCTCGTCGCCGCCGGCGTGCCGATGCGCTACCTCGGCTACCTGGCGGCCGGCGGCGCCGTGCTGGTCGTGATGCTCGTGCTCGTGCAGCCCTACCAGCAGGCGCGCCTGACGGCGTTCCTCGACCCGTGGGCGAGCGCCTCGACGAGCGGCTTCCAGTCGGTGCAGGGGCAGATCGCGCTCGGCTCGGGCGGGCTGTTCGGCGTCGGGCTGGGGGAGTCGGTGCAGAAGGCGTTCTTCCTGCCGGAGGCGCACACCGACTTCATCCTCGCGGTGATCGGCGAGGAGCTCGGCTCGGTCGGCGTCAGCGCGGTGATCGCGCTGTTCGGGCTGATCGCCTGGTCGGGCCTGCGGATCGCGCGGGCGGCGACCGCCCCGTATGCCAAGCTGCTGGCGACCGGCCTCACCTCCCTGATCCTGTGCCAGGCGACGCTCAACATCTTCGTGGTGCTCGGCATCGCGCCGCTCACCGGCGTGCCGCTGCCGTTCATCTCGTACGGGCCGACGAACCTCACCGTGATGCTCGCGGCGGTCGGCCTGCTGCTGAACGTCGCGGAGGGCAGCCGCGCCGGGCTGCGGCTGGTCGAGCCGTCGTCGCGGTCGCGCCGGAACGCGTCGCCGCCCGATCGTGAGCGCGACGCCGCGGATCGCGATCGCCGCCGGCGGGACGGCGGGCCACGTCGTGCCGGCGCTGGCGGTCGCCGGCGCGCTGCGGGCTGAGGGCGCCGAAGTCTTCTTCGTCGGGGGGGAGCGCGCGGAGGCCGAGCTGGTGCCGGCCGCCGGCTACGAGCTGCGCACGATCCGCGTCGAGGGCCTGCACCGCCGCAACCCGCTGAAGGCCGCACGCGCCGCGCTGCGCGCGCTCGTTGCGGTCGGGACCTCGATCCGGCTGCTGCGTTCCTTGAGAGCCGACGCCGTCATGGGCGGCGGGGGGTACGTGGCCGGGCCGGTGGGGCTCGCAGCGGTGCTGCTGCGGATCCCGCTCGTGCTGACCGAGGCGGACAGCCACCTCGGCATCTCGAACCGGCTGCTCGCGCCGTTCGCGCGCCGCGTCTGCCTCGCGTTCCCGCTCGACGGTCGCACGGGCTCGCGGTACCTCGTCACCGGCCGCCCCGTGCCGGCTCCCGCGACCGATCGCGCCGCCGCCCGCGCGCGCTTCGGCCTGGCCGAGGAGGACACGGTCGTGCTGGTGTTCGGCGGCTCGCTCGGCGCGCGCTCGATCAACCACGCGGCCGTCGAGGCGTTCGCGGATGCGCCGTTCCGCGTCCTGCACGCCGCCGGCACGCGGGACTTCGCCTCGCTCGCCGCGCCCGGACCGCACTACGACCTGCGCGAGTACATCCACGACTTCGGCGACGCGCTGCTCGCCGCCGACCTCGTGATCGCCCGCTCCGGCGGCTCGATCTTCGAGATCGCCGCCCACGGCAGACCGGCGATCCTGATCCCCTACCCGGCCGCGGCCGCCGACCACCAATCGCTGAACGCCGGCTGGATGGCCGACGGCGGCGCCGCCGTCGTGATCCGCGAAGCCGACCTGACCCCCGCCCGCCTCGCCCACGAGGCGGGCGAGCTGCTCCACGACCGCACCCGCCTCGCCGCCATGGCCCACGCCTCCGCCGCCCTCGCCCGACCCGACGCGGCCCGCGACATCGCCGCCGAGCTGCTCGCGGCGGCCGCGCACAGATAGAGCTGTTTTCCAGCTATTTCGTTGCGTTTGCGTGCTGATCCTGCACACGCGGACCGCTACGGTGGCTGGCATGGCTGATCGCCAGTGCCCCGAGCCGACCGACGACGCCCCGAGCAAGCCGCGCCCGCGGCGGTTCGAGACCGTCGCCGACATGTGGCTGTCGGACGACCCGCCGTGGGACCGCGAGGTGCTGGAGAACATCGACGAGCTGTCCTGGTGCCTTGGCGACCTGCCGCAGTGGGACGATCGGCATGAGGAAGCCGCCGCTCGGCGGCCAGATCGTCCTCGCCGACAAGTCCGCGATCAACCGGGCTGAGCACCCATCGGTGCGCCGGGAGGTCGCCGCCGCCCTCAACGTCAGACAGATCGTGACCTGTGCGGTCGTGACGCTCGAGGTCATCTACTCGGCACGCAATCGTCAGGAGCTCGCGGATCTCGAGGCGACGCAGTCGATGTTGCGCGACATCCCGATGAGCGCGGAGCGGGTCGGCACCGGGTCCCGGTGACCGACATCCTCATCGCCGCCGCCCAGGAGGCCGGGGTTGGCGTGCTGCACTACGACCATCATTTCGACCGGCTCGCCGAGGTGATGCACTTCAGCAGCGTGTGGCTGGCGCCAGTCGGGTCGCTCTAACGCGCGCGGCCGCGTGCCGTGCCGGCTGATCCGGTCGCTAGGGTCCGGGCGTGACTGACGACCGACAGCCCTGGGCCGGGCGGCGGCTGCACTTCGTCGGGATCGGGGGCGCGGGGATGAGCGGGCTGGCGCTCGTCGCGCGCGCGCTGGCCGCCGAGGTGAGCGGGTCTGACCGTGCCGAGTCGCCTGCGCTGGAGCGGCTGCGCGCCGCCGGATGCGCGGCGGTCGCGGGCCACGCGGCGGGCAACGTCCCGCCGGACGCCGAGATCGTCTACTCGACCGCGATCCCCGAGGACAACCCCGAGCGCGCGGTCGCCCGCGAGCGCGGCCAGCGCGAGCTGCACCGCGCCGACCTGCTTGCCGAGATCACCGCGCTGCGGCGCTGCGTCGCGGTCACCGGCACGCACGGCAAGACGACCACGTCGAGCATGGTCGTGCACGCGCTGCGCGGCTGCGGGATGGACCCCGGCTACCTCGTCGGCGGCGAGGTCCGCTCGACCGGCTCGAACGCCGGCTGGGGCGCGGGGGAGTGGGTCGTCGTCGAGGCCGACGAGTCCGACCGCTCGCTGCTGAAGCTTCACCCCGACATCGCCGTCCTCACGAACGCCGAGCTGGACCACCACAGCACGTACGGCTCGCGGCTCGACGTCGACGACACGTTCCGCGAGTTCGTCGCGCGCGCGCGCGAGGGGATCGTCGTGTGGGACAGACCCGAGCTGACCGCGCTCGCGGCGCACGCCGGCGCGCCCGTGACCGCCTACGACGTGACCGACCCTCAGCTCGACGCCACCGGCGTCCGCTTCGACTGGCGCGGGATCGAGGTGCGGCTCCGCGTCCCCGGCGCCCACAACGCGCTCAACGCCACCGCCGCGCTGGAGGCGGCGCGGCTCGCCGGCGCCGATCCGGCGCAGGCCGCGGCCGCGCTCGCCGATTTCGCCGGCGCCGGGCGGCGCTTCGAGCGGCTCGGCGCGACCGCGAGCGGCGCCGAGGTCTACGACGACTACGCCCACCACCCGACCGAGGTCGCCGCGACGCTCGCCGCTGCGCGCACGCTCGTGGGCGGGCGGGATCGGATCGTGGCCGTCTTCCAGCCGCACCTCTACTCGCGCACGCGTGCGCTCGCGCGGGACTTCGGGCGCGCCCTCGCGCAAGCCGACCTCGTCGTCGTGCTCGACGTCTACAAGGCGCGCGAGCGGCCGGAGGACTTCCCCGGCGTCGACGGCAAGCTCGTCGCCGATGCCGCCGCCGACGCGGCGCAGGGCCGGACCGTCGCGTGGCTGCCGCACTTCGAGGACGCCGAGTGCTTCCTGCGCGCCCAGCTCAGAGCCGGCGACGTCTGCCTGGCGATGGGCGCCGGCAACGTGGACGAGCTGGGCCGCTCCCTGGCGGTGCGCCCGTGATGGGACCGACGCTGCCGCCCGGCGTCCAGCCGGACTACCCGCTCGCGCGCCTCACGACCGTCCGCACCGGCGGTCACGGCGAGTTCTTCGCGCGTCCGGCGACGACCGACCAGCTCGTCGCGCTGCTGAAGTGGGCACGGGAGCAGGGCCACCAGGTAGGGGTCGTCGGCTCGGGGTCGAACCTGCTGGTAGCGGACGAGGGCGTCCGCGGACTCGTGATGAAGCTCGACAAGGACCTCGCGCAGATCGAACGGGACGGCACGCACCTGCGCTGCGGCGGCGGCGCGCGCCTGCCGGCCGTCTCCGCGCGCGCCGCGAACGCCGGCCTGACCGGGATCGAGTTCGGCGTGAACATCCCCGGCACGGTCGGGGGCGCGGTGCGGATGAACGCGAACGCCTACGGCGGCGAGCTGGCGCGCGCGCTCGAGCACGTCGACGTCGCGACGGCGGACGGCGTCGAGCGCCGCACGCCGGACACGCTCGGCTTCGCCTACCGCAGATCCAACCTCGGGCCGGGCGAGATCGTCGCGCACGCCTCCTTCCAGCTCGCGCCCGCCCCGGTCGAGCAGGTCAAGGCCACGCTCGCCGAGATGCGCGCCAAGCGCAAGGCCGCGCAGCCGTCCGGCATCAAGACGTTCGGTTCCACGTTCAGAAACCCCACCGACGACGACCCGCGTGCCGAGGGCCGCACCGCCGGACAGCTGCTCGACGCGGCCGGCTGCCGCGGGCTGCGCGTCGGCGGCGCCGGCTTCTCCGAGAAGCACGCCAACTTCGTCGAGAACCACGGCAGAGCGACGACGGCGGACGTGCTCGCGCTGATGGCGGCGGGCCGCCGCCGCGTGCACGAGCGCTGCGGCGTCGTGCTCGAGCCCGAGGTGCAGACGCTCGGCGACGTCGCCTGGCCGGCCGACTGGGAGCTGGCGGCGTGAGCGCCATCCGCGCGCACCTGCACTCGCTGCCCGCCTTTCGCCGCCCCCGGCCGCGCACGCTGCTGGCGGCCGCCGCGGCGCTCGTGCTGCTGATCGCCGGCTGGTTCTGGCTGCGCGACTCCTCGCTCGTGGCGGTCCGCACCGTCGAGGTGACCGGGGTCCCCGGCCCGCAGGGCGCGCGCATCCGCGAGGCGCTCGTGCAGACCGCGCGCTCGATGACGACGCTGCACGTCAGCGACGACGCGCTCGACACCGCCGTCGCGCCCTTCTCGCTCGTGAAGCGGATCGAGGTCTCGACGAGCTTCCCGCACACGCTGCGGATCCACGTCGTCACGAACGTCGCCGTCGGCGTGGTCGTGGCGGGAGGGCGGCAGATCGCCGTCACCTCCGACGGCACCCTGCTGCGCGACGTGAGCGCGCCCGCGGGGCTGCCGCAGATCCCGACGAGCGCCACGCCGGGCGGCACCCGCCTCACCGATCCGAACGCCGTCGCGGCCGTCGAAGCGCTCGGCGCCGCGCCGGCGGCGCTGCGCGGCCACGTCCAGGGCGTGCAGACGACGCCCGACCGCGGGCTGACGATCCAGCTGTCCAACGGCCCGCTGCTGATCTTCGGCAGCTCCGACCGGCTCGCGGCGAAGTGGGCGGCCGCGGCCGCGGTGCTGGCCGACTCGCAGGCCGCCGGCGCCAGCTCGATCGACGTCACCGCACCGGAGCGGCCGGCGGTCGCCGGCCTGCCGGGCGGGGCGCCCGCGACCGGCGAGTCGGACGTCCCGACGCTCCCGGCCGGGACGACCGGGAGCGGGACGGCGACGACTCCGGCGGCCCCCGCCGTGACCGCAACCACGACGACAGGGTAAGCCTAAAGCTTAGGTTGAGAGTGACCCGCAACCACGGCCAACTCTCGACCTCGGATGGAGACTTCAGCGATCTGCAACGTCCGTTGCGGCACGCGAGGACCGTTGACAGCCCGCCGAACAAGGGCATAACGTGCGACACTCTCGCATGCCGGAAGTCGGGCCAAAGTCTCGACGCTAACTAAAGGGTCGGACGGTAACCATCATGGAAAGCGGCAGCTACCTCGCAGTCATCAAGGTCGTCGGCGTCGGCGGCGGCGGTACGAACGCGGTCAACCGCATGGTCGACGCGGGCCTGCGCGGGGTCGAGTTCATCGCCGCGAACACCGACGCCCAGGCGCTCGCCATGTGCGACGCCGACATCAAGCTGAACATCGGCCACGAGCTGACGAAGGGCCTCGGCGCCGGCGCGAACCCGGAGGTCGGCCACGGCGCCGCGGCCGAGTCGCGCGACGAGATCAAGGAGGCGCTCAAGGGCGCGGACATGGTCTTCGTCACGGCCGGCGAGGGGGGAGGAACCGGCACGGGCGCCGCGCCCGTGATCGCCGAGATCGCCAAGAACGAGATCGGCGCGCTGACCGTCGGCGTCGTCACGCGCCCGTTCGGCTTCGAGGGCTCGCAGCGCGGGAGACAGGCCGACGAGGGCATCCAGCGCCTGCGCGAGCAGGTCGACACGCTGATCGTGATCCCGAACGAGAAGCTGCTCGGCATCGTCGAGCGCCGCACGACGATCCTCGAGGCGTTTCGCGAAGCCGACAACGTCCTGCGCCAGGGCGTCCAGGGGATCACCGACCTGATCACGATCCCGGGCCTCATCAACCTCGACTTCGCCGACGTGCGCACGATCATGCACAACGCCGGCACCGCCCTGATGGGCATCGGCAGCGCGTCCGGCGAGACGCGCGCGGTCGACGCGGCGAAGGCCGCGATCGCCTCGCCGCTGCTGGAGGAGTCGGTCGACGGCGCGACCGGGATCCTGCTCAACATGACCGGCGGCCACGACCTCGGCCTGTTCGAGGTCAACGAGGCGGCCGAGATCGTCGCCGCGGCGGCCGACAAGAACTCCAACATCATCTTCGGCGCCGTGATCGACGACGCGATGGGCGACGACGTGCGCGTGACCGTGATCGCGACCGGCTTCGACCACAGCGGCCGCGGGCCGGTTCGCCGCGAGCCGTCCGGCGCGCGCGAGGAGACCCGCCGCACCCGCCGCGACCGCGACGTCACGCTCGACGACCGCCAGCGCTCCTCGCTCGAGATCTCCGACGACGAGATCGACATCCCGTCGTTCCTGCGCGACAAGTAGAAGAAGAGGGAAATCGGCGGCGGGCGCTCGCCGTCGCCGATAGAGTCCGCTGCGTGGACGACGACTGGCGCCTGCGCGTCAACCTCGCGGGCGCCGAGCACGCCAAGGCGCTGACCGGCCGGCTCGAGGCCGCGGAGCTGGGCGACGACGTCGCGCGCGAGCTGGGCGATGCCGTCGTGGTCAGCCACGACGGGCCGGAGGTCTTCCTCTACACCGCCACGCAGGCGGCCGCGCTCGCCGCGGAGCGCGTCGTGCGGGCCGACCTGGCGAGACACGGCCTGGAGTCGGAGATCGCCGTGAGCCGCTGGCACCCCGACGCGGAGGATTGGGAGCCCGCCGACAGCGCCTCCGCGACGACCGCCGCGCAGCGGGAGGCGGAGCGCGCGCGGCTGATGCAGCGCGAGGACGCCGAGAGCGCCGCGCACGGCGTCCCCGACTTCGAGGCGCGGGCCGTGCTTCCCACCCACCACGCCGCCCACGAGCTGTCCGAGCGGCTCACGCGCGAGGGCGTCCCGCACACGCGGCGCTGGCGCTACGTGCTGATCGGCGCCGCCGACGAAGACGCGGCGCACGCGTGGGCGCAGCGCCTGCGCGACGAGTCGCCGCCCGGCACCGAGGTCACCGAGGAGGGCACGTTCGCCTTCGTCGAGCAGGCGAACCCCACGCCGTTCAAGGGCGTCGCGGCGCTCGGCGGCGGTGTGCCATAGCGGCCGGGTCGCGGCCGGCGCGCGAAACACGATCGCGCGCACCTTCAGACAGAGAGACAGGACGGCGATGATGCGTACTGCTGTGTTGGGCGCGGTGGCTGCCGCCGCGCTGGCGATGGGACTGACGGGCGCTGCCGAGGCGGCGGCGCCCGCGCCGACCACGATCGCGAAGGGCGGCACGGCCGCTCCCGTGATCTACGTGGACGGCCAGGGCACGACGAGCGTCGTGTGGACCGCGACCAACAGCGCCGGCTACCAGTACACGCACTACGCCCGCAAGACGGCCGGCGCGAAGGGCTTCACGGAGGTGACGCTGCCGGGGATGCCCTCGACCAGCGGCGCCCCGTTCATCTGGTCGCCGTCGAGCGGCGTGCTCGAGCTGCTCGTGACCCTCAACGGGCCGCTCAACCTCGCCGCATGGCGCTCGACCGACGACGGCGCCTCGTGGAGCGAGCTCGCCTCCACGCCGTTCACGACGAGATGGGGCGGGGGCGGCCTCTACCTGCAGGCCTCGCAGCTGTTCCAGTCTCCCGGCGGTCCGATCCAGTTCGCCGGCAGCACCGGCGGCGCCGGCCCGGTCGTGCGGCTCAACGCCGACCTGACGCAGGCGCCGACCGTCGCCACGGTGACGGGCGGCCTGATCGTGCAGCAGCTCGGCGCCAACGCCGGCGGCACGGTCTTCCTGCTCGGCGCGCCCGCCAACTCGTACACGACCCCCGGGACGCTGCCGTTCCAGGCCGGCACGGCCACGGGGCAGGTCACCTACCCGTGCGTCGGCACCGCGGCGGTGGCAGGCACCTACAAGGCGATGGCGGTGGGCAGCTCCTCGGCGGTCGTCGCGTTCGCCGGCTGCGGGCACGTGTGGGCGCGGACGATCAGCCCCGCCGGCGCCGTCGGGCCGCTCGTCACGCTCGGCGGCTCGCCGGGCACGAACGCGAACGGCTTCGGGCGCAACGGGGACGCGTGGGTCGGCGTCAGCGCCTCGCCGCAGGGGGCGTTCACGGCGGCGTGGACTGTGCCCGGCGACGACGTGCAGGTCAGCCGCTCCGGCGACGGCGCGCACTGGACGACGTCCTCCCGGCTCGTGCCGGCGATCGAGGCCGGGCAGAACCTGTACGCCAAGCCGTCGCTGTCGCTCGGCGCCTCCGCCGGCTGGCTGGGCCTCAACCCGCAGGCGAGCGACCAGACGACGCGGCTCGAGGCGATCGCGCTGTCGGACTCCTACGCCCCGCCGAAGATGCCGTCCGCGCACGGGCTCGCGGGGGCGCACAAGGCGCGGCTCGCCTCGCTCGCGGTGGTCGCGCCGGGCCGGATCGCGCACAAGGGCCTGAACAAGACCGGCAAGACGACGCTGAAGCTCGTCGACGCGCTCGGCGGGAGATTCGCGATCTCGCTCCAGGACAACCGCGTGGCGGGCTCGACGACGACCCAGGTGTGCACCGGCAGCCTCAACGTGCGGCTGAAGCCCGGCCGCGCCAAGACGGTCACGGTCGCGTGCGCCGCCGGCGGCATCGTGATCGGCGGCGGGCCGGTGTCCGACCTGCCGTCCACGAAGAAGGGCGACGCGGTCACCTTCACGGTCACCGGGCGCTACGGCTCGGTCGGGCTCGTCGCGAAGGTCAGATGATCCCGCGGCGGGCCGGGCGCG
>Ga0265319_1001040_pt1 | contig 17346 bp, 13 predicted proteins | sample 4824metaG_FD_192443 | JGI IMG/M metagenome (GOLD analysis project Ga0265319, IMG submission 192443) | Rhizosphere microbial communities from Carex aquatilis grown in University of Washington, Seatle, WA, United States - 4-8-24 metaG | ecosystem: Host-associated > Plants > Roots > Rhizosphere >...
CACCAACGAGTTCTATTTGAAGTCGAACGACGAGATGGCGAGCGCGTTTGGCGAATATCCCGACGCGCTGCCGACGACGCTGGAGATCGCCGAGCGCTGCGACGTCGAGATCGAGCTCGGCAAGCAGCTGATCCCGAGATACCCGACGCCGAGCGGCGAGGACGAGAGAACGTACCTGCGCACGCTCGTCATGAACGGCCTGCGCGAGCGCTACGGCGACCCGCTGCCGGCCGAGGCGGTCGAGCGGACCGAGATGGAGCTTGCGGTCATCGACAAGATGGGCTTCAACGCCTACTTCCTGATCGTCTGGGACTTCGTCCACTACGCGAAGAGCAACGGCATCGCCGTCGGCCCAGGCCGCGGCTCGGCGGCCGGCTCGATCGTCTCCTACGCGCTGCGCATCACCGATGTCGACCCGCTCGCCTACGACCTGCTGTTCGAGCGCTTCCTCAACCCCGAGCGCGTCTCGATGCCGGACATCGACATCGACTTCTCCGTGCGCGGCCGCGAGCGCGTGATCCGCTACGTGACTGACAAATATGGAAGAGAGTCGGTCGCGCAGATCGTCACGTTCGGCAAGATGTTCCCGCGCGCGGCGACGCGCGACGCGGCACGCGTGCTGGGCCACGACTACGGCGCCGGCGACCGCCTCGCGAAGCTGATCCCGGACCCGATCATGGGCCGCCCGCCGTCGTTCGAGGACTGCCTGCAGCCGGGCGAGGAGCTGCGCAGAGCGGTCGACTCCGACCCGGTCGCGAGACAGATCGTCGACGTCGCGCGCGGGCTGGAGGGGATCGTGCGCAACTCCTCGATCCACGCTGCCGCGGTCGTGATCGCCGATCGCCCGCTGACCGACATCGTGCCGCTGCAGCTCGCCGACGCCGGCACGGACGAGAACAACGAGAAGGTCTATCGCACCGTCACGCAGTTCTCGATGAAGCCGGTCGAGGAGCTCGGCCTGCTGAAGATGGACTTCCTCGGCCTGCGCAACCTCGACGTGATCGAGGACGCGCTCGACATCGTGGAGCGCTCGACCGGCGAGCGGCCGGACATGACGACGCTGCCGCTCGACGACGCCAAGACGTACGCGATGCTCGCCGCGGGCGACTCGATCGGCGTCTTCCAGTTCGAGTCCGAGGGCATGCGCGAGGCGCTCAAGAAGGTTCGCCCGACCGAGCTGGAGGACCTGATCGCGCTCAACGCGCTGTACCGGCCGGGCGCGATGGACCAGATCCCGACGTATGCGCGCGGCAAGCGCGACCCCGACTCCGTCACCTACGCGGACGAGCGGCTGAGGCCGATCCTCGAGTCGACGAAGGGCGTGATCCTCTACCAGGAGCAGGCGATGCAGATCGCCAAGTCGCTCGCCGGCTTCAGCGGCGCGAAGGCGGACGACCTGCGCAAGGCGATCGGCAAGAAGAACCGCGAGGCGATGGCGCAGCTCAAGCCGGAGTTCGTCGCCGGCTGCCAGGCGGCCGGCGTCGCCGGCTCGACGATCGAATCGCTGTGGCAGACGAACGAGAAGTCGGCCGACTACTCGTTCAACAAGTCGCACGCCGCCTGCTACGGCCTGATCGCCTACCGCACCGCCTGGCTGAAGGCCAACTACCCGGCCGAGTACATGGCGGCGCTGATCTCCTCCGTGATGGACACGAAGGACAAAGTCCCCTTCTTCGTCGCGCAGACGGAGCAGATGGGGATCGACATCCTGCCGCCCGACGTCAACGAGTCCGACCATGAGTTCATGGTCATCGAGGGCAAGATCCGCTTCGGCCTCGACGCCGTCAAGGGCGTCGGCTTCGCGGCGGTGGAGGCGATCAAGCGCGCGCGCGAGGAGGGTGGTCCGTTCGACTCGATATGGGACTTCTGCGAGCGGGTCGACGGTCGCACCGTCAACAAGAAGGCGATCGAGGCGCTGATCAAGTGCGGCGCGTTCGGCTCGACCGGCGCGACGCGGAAAGGCATGCTCGCCGTCCTTGAGCAAGCACAAGCCGCCGGCCAGAAGTCCCAGCAGGATGCGCAGATCGGCCAGGGCTCGATCTTCGACCTCGGCTTCGGCGGCGACGACGCCGGCGCGGCGAACGGCGCCGCCGCCGCGTTCGCGGCCCCGAGCCACCCACCGATCCCGACCGAGGAGTTCGAGCAGGCGGAGCTGCTCGCGGTCGAGAAGGAGTCGATCGGCCTGTTCGTCTCCGCCCACCCGCTCAAGGCCGTGCGCGAGGCGATGCGGCTGAGAGTCGACTGCCCGCTCGCGCAGCTGTCCGGCCGCCGCGACGGAGAATGGGTCACGGTCGGCGGGATCATCACGCAGGGCAAGAAGATCCGCACGAAGAGAGGCGACCACATGATGTTCGCCACGCTCGACGACCTCGAAGGCAGCGTCGAGCTGCTGATCTTCGGCAGAGCGCTCGCGGCCTATGAGGAGGCGCTCGCGCTCGACTCGGTCGTGCTCGTGCGCGGCAAGGTCGACCACAAGGACGCCAACTCCACATGCGTGATCCTGCAGGAGGCGAGCAGATTCGAGCCGAGCGAGGCCGAGGTCGAGAGAGCGCGCGAGCAGGCGCGCGCGATCCCCGTCGGCCCGCCGCCGGTGCGCCTGCGGCTCGACGCGACGGTGCTGCCGGCGAGCGTGATCGATGACCTGAAGCAGCTCATCTCGCTGCATCCGGGCGAGTCCGACGTCGTGCTCGACCTGCAGACCTCGCGCGGGCAGCGCAAGCTGAAGCTCGGCCCCGAGTACCGCGTCGCGGCGACCAACGCCGCCCTGCGCGCCGAGCTGGACCACCTGCTCGGCGCCGCGATGCTCGACGCCGTCGCGGCCTGAGCGCCGGCCGGCGCTATCTCTTGCCGCGCCAGCGGCGCGCGAACGGCAGCCGCCAGGCGTGCGGCGCGATCAGCGCCTGCATCGCCTCGGGACCCCACGTGTCGGGCGCGTAGCTGTGCAGGGGGGAGGGACGGTCGAGCAGCGGCGCGGAGACCTCCCACAGCCGCTCGATCCCCTCGGCGGTCGTGAAGAGCGTGTGGTCGCCGACCATCGCGTCGTGGATCAGGCGCTCGTAGGCCTCCAGCGCGTCGTCGTCGTTGCCCGTCTCCTCGAGCGAGAACTGCATGCTCATCTTGTCCAGCCGCATGCCCGGCCCCGGCCGCTTGCCGTAGAAGGAGAGCGACAGCCGCGAGGACTCGTCGAGGTCGAACGTCAGGTGGTCGGGCCCGAACTCGCCGACGCCGGAGCCGGCGGGGAACATCTCCGACGGCGGCTCGTGGTAGGAGATCGAGATGATGCGCGAGCTCTCCGCCATCCGCTTGCCGGTGCGCAGGTAGAACGGCACGCCCGACCAGCGCCAGTTGTCGATCTCGCAGCGCAGCGCCACGAACGTCTCGGTGTCCGAGGTCTCCGCGACGCCCGCCTCGGCGCGGTAGCCCTCGTACTGCCCGCGCACGACCCACGCCGGGTCCAGCGGCTTCAGCGAGCGGAAGACCTTGTTCTTCTCCTCCGTGATCGCGCGCGGCTCCAGCGCCGTCGGCGCCTCCATCGCGACGAACGCGAGGATCTGCATCAGGTGCGTGACGACCATGTCGCGGTAGGCGCCCGTCTTCTCGTAGAAGCCGGCGCGCGAGCCGATCGACAGCGTCTCGGGCACGTCGATCTGCACGTGGTCGATGTGCTGCCGGTTCCAGATCGGCTCGAACAGGCCGTTGGCGAAGCGCAGCGCGAGGATGTTCTGCGCCGCCTCCTTGCCGAGGAAGTGGTCGATGCGGAAGACCTGGTGCTCGGCGAACACCTCGTGCACCTCGGCGTTGAGCGCGCGGGCGCTCTCCAGATCGGTGCCGAACGGCTTCTCCATGATGATGCGGGCGTTGTCGGCGAGCCCCGCCTCGCCGAGCAGCCGCACGGTGGCGCCGGCGGCGGCCGGCGGGACGCTGAGGTAGTGGAGCAGGCGCGCGCGGCCGCCGATGTCCTCGACCGCGTCGCCGACCGCTTGGGCGAGTCCGGCCGCGCCGGCGTCGTGCCCGACGTACGTCAGCCGCCGCGCGAAGTCGGCCCACTGCTCCTCGCTGAAGCGGTGGCGCGCAAAGTCGTCGGCGGCTCTGCGCGCGATCGCGCGGAAGCCGTCGTCGTCGAGCTCCTCGAGCGACGTGCCGACGACGCGGAAGTTCGCCGGCATCAGGCCCGCCTCGGACAGGTGCAGCAGGCCCGGCAGCAGCTTGCGGCGCGCAAGGTCGCCGGTCGCTCCGAAGAGGACGATCACATGCGGGTCGGGTGCCGCAAGCGTGACGGTCGCCGCGTCCCGTGGATCGTGCGCCGATGCCAAGGGACCGCGGACGCTAGCGCAGCCTCCGGCGGACGCGAGCGCCGACGCGCCCGCCGCTCAGATCCCCCGCGCCGCCAGCCCGCGCTCGCGCAGCTCGAACGCGTAGCGCACTTCCTCCGCGCTCGTGCCGCTGCGATCCGGCCCCGGCGTCTCCATCACGACCGCCAGCCCCTCGAAGCGCGGCTCGGACAGGAACGCCATGCAGCCCTCCTCGCCAAGCGCGCCCTCGCCGAGGTTGGCGTGGCGGTCGCGGTTGGAGCCCAGCGGCGTCTGCGAGTCGTTGAGGTGCAGCGAGCCGAGCCGGTCGAGGCCCACGGCGGCGTCGCAGCGCTCCAGCGTCTCCTCCAACCCGGCGGCCGTGCGGATGTCGTAGCCGGACGCGAGCAGGTGGCAGGAGTCGAGGCACATGCCGAGGCGCGGGTCGCCGCCGCCGGCCTCGATCAGGCTGCTCAGCTCCTCGAACGAGCGCCCCAGCGTGCCGCCCGTGCCGGCCGTGTTCTCCAGGTGCAGCGGGCACGACTCGCTCTCCGCCAGCGCCTCGCGGAAGATCTCGCCGGCGCGCGCGATCGCCGGCTCCACCGGCCCTCTCAGCGCCGACCCGGGGTGCAGCACGACGCCCGCCGCGCCGATCGCATCGCCGATCCGCAGCGAGTGGACCAGCGACGTGAGCGACTTCGCGCGGATGTCGGGATCCTCGCTGCCGCAGTTGAGCAGGTAGACGGCGTGGATCAGCACCGCGTCGATCGGGCTGTCGTCCATCGCCGAGCGGAAGGCGGCGAAGTCGTCCTCGCCGTATCTCGTCGGGCGCCACATGCGCGGCGACTGGTTGAAGATCTGGATCGCCTGGCAGCCTCTCTCGACGCCGCGCTCGACCGCCTTGGCAAGGCCGCCCGCCGGGGACACGTGGGCGCCGATTAGCATGCTGACTTCATGCGACTTCGCTTTGCTCCTTCTCCCACCGGCGCGCTGCACATCGGCGGTGCTCGGACGGCTCTCTACAACTGGCTGCTCGCACGCGGCTCCGGGGGTGCCCTCGTGCTGCGGATCGAGGATACGGATCGAGAGCGCTCGACCCCCGAGAACGTCGCGCAGATCCTCGACGCGCTGCGCTGGCTGGAGCTGGACTGGGACGAGGGTCCGATCTTCCAGACGCAGAACGCGGCGCGCCACGCCGAGGCGCTGCAGCGGCTGCTCGACTCGGGCCACGCCTACCGCACGACGGCGACGGGCGACGACGTCAGAGCCTTCAAGGAGCGGCACGGCCACGACCGCGGCTTCCGCGGCGAGCCCGAGGCCGAAGGAGCCGTGCGCCTGCGCGTCCCCGACGAGGGCGAGACGGTCGTCGACGACGTCATCCGCGGCGAGGCGCGCTTTCAGCACGTGCATCTGGACGACCCGGTGATCGCCCGCGCGGACGGCTCCGTCCTCTACAACTTCGCCGTCGCGATCGACGACCTCGACGCCGGCATCACGCACGTCGTGCGCGGCGAGGACCACCTCTCCAACACGCCCAAGCAGTTGCTCGTGTTCGAGGCGCTCGGCGCGACCGCGCCGCGCTACGCCCACCTGCCGCTGCTGCACGGCCCCGACGGCAAGAAGCTGTCCAAGCGCCACGGCGCCGCGTCCGTGCAGGAGCTGCGCGACGCCGGCTACCTGCCCGAGGCGGTCGTCAACTACATCGCGCTGCTCGGCGCCGGCTTCGACGCCGAGGAGGAGATCTTCCCGCGCGAGGAGCTGGCGAGACGGCTGCGGCTCGAGCGCATCTCGAAGTCGCCGGCCGTCTTCGACGAGAAGAAGCTGCGCCACATCAACGGCCGCTACCTGCGCGAGCTGCCGGTCGACGAGCTGACCGCGCGGATCGAGGCGTTCACCGGGCGCACCGGACTGCGCGCCGGCGTCGAGATCAGCCGCGAGAAGATCCAGACGCTGTCGGAGTTCTGGCCGCTCGCCGGCTTCCTCTACGACGGCCCGGTCGAGGACGAGGCCGCGTGGGGCAAGACGATCGGCGCCGAGGGCGGGGCGGAGGCGCTCGCCGCCGCGCGCGAGACGCTCGCCGCGCTCGACCCGTTCACGCAGGACGCGATCGACGTCGCGCTGCGCGCGCTCGTGGAGCAGCGCGGCTGGAAGCCGAAGCAGGTCTTCCAGCCCGTGCGCGTGGCGATCGCCGGCACGACGATCTCGCCCGGGATCTTCGAGAGCGTCGCGCTGCTGGGCCGCGAGGAGACGCTGCGGCGCGTCGACGCGGCGCTCGCGCGCGCCGCCTCCGCGGCTGCGTAGACGGCGCTCGCGCCCGCTTTGGGCGCAAGACCCTAAACCGGTCGGCCACGGCTGCCGATAGAGGGAGCGGATCGCGGCGGTGACGCGGCGCTCCTCTCGCACGCCGAGCTGAGGAACTCTACGATCGCATGACGCCCGCAACCTCGACCGCCCCCGCACCGACCCCGACTGTCACCAGCTTGCCTCCGAGCAGCTCCACCGCCGACCCGCCGATGGTGCGGCACCACAACGAGGGCCACGGGCGTCGCCTGACGGCCGCGTTCGAGGCGCTCGAGGCGTTCCCGGTGCTCGCCGAGTCGCGCAACCGTGTGCTGCGGCTGTTCGCGCAGGAGCGCCCGTCGACTGCCGAGGTCGTGACGGCGGTCGAGTCCGACGTCGCGCTCGCGATCGCGACGCTGCGGCTCGCCAACCGCGTCGACGGCCGCACGCGCGGCCGCGTCGACAGCGTCGTGCGCGCCGTCAGCGTGCTCTCGCCGGCTGCCGTGCAGGCGCTCGCGAGCCGTGCGCGCACCTTCGACTTCTTCGAGCGGTCGGGGATCTGGGAGGGCACGCCGGAGCGCTTCCGCCTCCACGGCGTGGCCACGCAGCGCGCCGCCGACCGGCTCGCCGCCGAGCTCGGCTACGAGGAGCGTGACCGCCTGATGGTCACCTCGCTGCTGCACGACGTCGGCAAGCTCGTGCTCGCGCACGCCTACCCCGGCTATCCGCGCCAGGTGCACGGCGACGCGAAGACGCCGGAGGAGCGGATCCACCGCGAGCGGCGCGAGCTGGGCGTCGACCACGCGCTGGTGGGCGGCGTGCTCGCGCGCCGCTGGGGGCTGCCGAAGTCGATCGCCTCGACGATCGAGCGCCACCACGGCACCGACGCCGACGGCGAGGCCGCGCTCGTGCGTCTGGCCGACATGCTCGCCCACTACGGGCAGGGCGACGCCGTGTCGCCGAGCGAGATGCTTTCGTGCGCGCGCACGGTCGGGCTCGGCCCGGCGGAGCTGCGCGCCGTCATGTACGACCTGCCGTACCCGGCGAACGGGCAGCGCCAGCGCCAGCTCGACCCGTGCCCGCTCTCGACGCGCGAGATCGAGGTGCTGAGACGCCTCGGCCAAGGCAAGGTCTACAAGCAGATCGCCCACGAGCTGGCGCTCTCGACCAGCACCGTGCGCACGCATCTGCACAACATCTACGGCAAGCTCGGCGCCGTCGATCGCGCTCAGGCGGTCTTGATCGCCACCGAACGCGGCTGGATCTAGCCAGCCCGTCGCTTACCATCGGGAGTCAGCGATGCTCTCGATCACGACGAAATCCCCCTACGCGCTCCAGGCGCTGTCCGAGCTGGGGCGCCTCGGTGGCTCCGGGCCGGTGCCGATCGGGGAGCTGGCGAAGCGGCGGGAGATCCCGGTGCAGTTCCTCGAGCAGCTGTTCGCGGTCCTGCGGCGCGCGGGCATCTTGAGATCGCAGCGGGGGGTGAAGGGCGGCTACAGCTTCGCGCGCGACCCGTCCGACATCACCGTGCTCGAGCTGGTCGAGCTGCTCGACGGCACGTTCGGCGCAGGCTCCGAGGGCGTCTTCGCCGACGCGGCCGCCGCCGCGCGCACCGTGCTCGAGCAGACGACCGTCGCCGACGTGATCGAGCGCGAAGCACGCGACGCCGGCTCGGCGATGTACTACATCTAGTGCGCGACCACCGATCGCGCTGAGCGATCAGCGTCTGCGGATCTCCGGGCGCCCGAGGCCCGGCGAGGGAGGCGGCGGAGGCGGTGGGAGCGGCTTTCTCGGCATGGCGTCAGATCAGCGTAGCGATCACGGCGAGGACCCACTAGACGATCTGGACGACGAGTGCGCCGGCGGCGACCTCGAACCGGCGCGTGAGCCGCCGAAGCGGTGGCTCGTTGGCTTCCCAGAAGTCGTCCAGCCAATGCGCGAGGTAGCGATGCTGCTCGGCAGGATCTTCGACCTCGTGCAGGTCGGCGTAGAGCATGGTGCCCGCCGTCGAGAAGACGAACGCCTCTCGCGGCAAGAGGATCAAGATTCCCAGCAACAGGGTCACGACGAGGGACGTGAGCGCGAGCACGCTGAGGGCGATGCTCGCATGCCCGTCGAAGGCACGAGCACCCAGGAACGACGCACTCAGGGAAGCGGCCGCCAGCAGCACGCCGGTGCGGGCGCGGAGGTCCTCGACGATCCGCTGCTGCTGATCGAGCGCACGCAGCGATGCCTCGTACGCGAGCCTGGCTCGGTGGGGCTCTGCGATTCCGTCGCTCATCGCCTACGAACCGTAGGCAGGACAGCGGACGGAAGAAGACGAACACACGTTCGCGTATGTGGGGGCTTGTGACCGAGCTGTGAAATCGGCTCAACTCCCGAGTGCTGGATCCCGATCTTCGGGAATGTGATGAACGTGGTCGTGCCAGCTGCCGCGGTCGCTGCGGCGGCTATGGTCGCGCTGGCGGTGCGGTGGGGCGTGCGGCGGGCGATGCGGCGCTACGAGCGTGCGCTGGCGCTCGCGCGGCACGAGGCGATGCACGACGGGCTCACCGGTGCGCTCGCGCGCGCCGCCTTCGCGCGCGAGTTGGAGCGGCGGCTCGCCTGCGCGACGCCCCAGCGCCCGCTCGCGCTGCTCGCGATCGACGTCGACGGCTTCGGCGAGGTCAACAAGCAGCTCGGCCACGCCGCCGGCGACGAGCTGCTCGTGCAGCTCGTGCGCACGGCGGCCAGCGTCGTGCGCGAGCAGGACGCGATCGGCCGGCTCGGCGGCGACGAGTTCGCGCTGCTCGTGCGGGGCGACGACGCGCGGGCCGTCGCGGACCGGATCCTGTTGGCGCTGCGCGGTCCCGGCGGCCCGCGGCACGGCATCGACGTCTCGATCGGGATCGCGAGCGCGCCGGCCGACGGGACGACCGTCGCCGCGCTGCTGCGCGCCGCCGACGTCGCGATGCGCCGCGCCAAGCGCACCGGCAAGGGCCGCGTGGTCGCGTACACGGGCGAGTCGCTCGCCGACCGCGACGACGAGCGGGCGCGCCGCGCGCTGGCCGAGACGATCGCGCAGCGGCGGATCGCGATGGCGACGCAGCCGATCGTCGACCTGCGCAGCGGCGCGATCCACGCCTACGAGGCGCTCGCGCGCTTCGGCATCCCGGGCGACCTGACGACCGGGGAGCTGTTCGCGCTCGCCGAGCGCGTCGGGATGCGCGAGGAGCTGGACCTCGCGTGCCTCGGCTGCGGCCTGGCGCTGCTGCCGCGCCGGCCGCCCGGCACGCGCCTGACGGTGAACGTCTCCAGCCAGCTGCTCGCCGACCCGCGCGCGCTCGAGCTGCTCGCCGGCCAGCCCGATCTCCAAGGGCTCGTGCTGGAGATCACGGAGGAGGCGCTCGTGCGCGACTACGCGGCGCTGCAGCTCGCGCTGGCGCCGCTCGTGGAGCGCGGCGTGCGCGTGGCCGTCGACGACATGGGCGCCGGCTACTCGGGCCTGCGCCACGCGATCGACCTGCATCCGGCGTACCTCAAGCTCGACCGCGCGCTCGTGCGCGGGATCGACCGCGATCCGAAGCGCGCTGCGCTCGTCGACGCGCTGCTGCGCTACGCCCAGCACGCCGGCAGCCACATCGTCGCCGAGGGCGTCGAGACGGAGGGCGAGCTGGAGACGCTCGTGCGCCTCGGCGTGCCGCTCGCGCAGGGCTTCCTGCTCGCGCGCCCCGGACCGCCGTGGCCGCCGCTCGCGCGCACGCCGGTCCCGGCGCAGCGGGACGGCCGGGCGGCGCCTGCGCCGTCGGACGACGTCGCGGCGATCGACCCGGACACGACCGCCGAGGAGGCGCACGCGCGCTTCGCCGCCGACGCGCGCCTCGAGACGCTCGTCGTGCTCGACGGCGAGCGGCGCGTGCTCGCGCTGCTGACGCGCCACCGCCTGCTGTCGCGCCTCGGGCACCGCTTCGGCTTCGCGCTCTACGGGCAGCGCTCGGTGATGCGGGTCGCCGACCGCCACTGCCTCGCGCTGCCCGCCACGACGCCGTGGTCCGAGCTCGCCTCGCGCGCGATGGCGCGGCCGTCGGAGAGCCGCCACGACGCGATCCTGCTGCTCGACACCGACGGCCGCCTGCTGCGCCACCTCACGATCCGCGACCTGCTCGACGCCGCCGAGCCGCAGGCCGGCGAGCGCGCGCTCGCCGCCGGGAGCGCCTGGTAGCGTCGCGGCCCGTGACTGCCGCAGCAGCACCGCCCTATCCGAAGATCGAGCTGCACGTCCACCTCGAGGGGGCGGTCTCGCCCGAGCTGCTGTTCGCGGCCGCGCGGCGCAACGGCTGCACGCTGCCGTTCGACTCGGTCGAGGCGCTCACCGAGTACATGCGCTTCCGCGACTTCGACCACTTCATCGAGGCGTGGATGGCGACGACGACGGTGCTGCGCACCGCCGAGGACTACCGCGAGCTGGTGCTCGACTACGCGCGCCGCGCGCAGGCGCAGGGCGCCGTCTATCTGGAGGGGATCTTCTCTCCGACTGACCGCGTCGCGCTCGGCGTCCCGCAGCAGGTCAGCTTCGAGGGCTTCTGCGACGGCGTGCAGGCCGCGCGCGAGCAGCTCGGGATCGAGCTGCGGCTGACGCCGGACGTCACGCGCTTCGCGCCGCTCGACGTCGCCTGCGAGACGGCGCGCCTGGCTGTCAGATACCGCGAGCGGGGAATCGTCGGGCTCGGCCTCGGCGGCCCCGAGGTCGGCTACCCGCCCGAGCCGTACGCGGAGGCGTTCGCGATCGCGCGCGAGGGCGGCGTCGCGTCGGTCCCGCACGCGGGCGAGACGGAGGGGCCGAGATCGATCCGCGGTGCGCTCGACGCGCTGCACGCCGACCGCATCCGCCACGGCGTGCGCGCCGTCGAGGACCCGGGCTTGCTGCGGGAGATCGCCGACCGCCGGATCGTCCTCGACGTGTGCGTCCTGTCGAACGTGTGCCTGTCGGTCGTGCCGTCGGTCGAGGCGCACCAGCTGCCGCAGCTGCTCGCCGCGGGCGTGCCGTGCACGGTCAACACCGACGACCCGACGTTCTTCTCCTGCGACCTGCAGGCCGAGCACGCCGCGGCGCGCTCGCTGGGTGCCGATCCGCGGGCGCTGTTCGAGGCCGGGATCGCCGGCGCGCGGTGCGGCGAGGACGCGAAGACGGCGCTCAACGACATCGCCGGTGCGTACGACTGGGCGAATGCGCCCGCCGCTTTGTAGCAAGCGCCGCTATCGTTCCGGCGGCGAATGCCGCGAATCCCGATCAACATTGCAGAGCACGTCGGGCGCACGCCGATGGTGCAGCTCACGCGGGTGCTGCCCGAGGGCTGCGACGCGCAGCTGTTCGGCAAGCTCGAGGCGCTCAACCCGGGCGGCTCGGTCAAGGACCGCATCGGCGTCGCGATGATCGAGGCGGCCGAGCGCGAGGGCCGCATCGAACCGGGGCGCACGACGATCGTCGAGGCGACGAGCGGCAACACCGGCATCGCGCTCGCGTTCGTGTGCGCGGCGAAGGGCTACGAGCTGGTGCTGACGCTGCCGCAGGGGATGAGCCGCGAGCGCGAGGCGCTGCTGCGCCTCTACGGCGCGCGCGTCGAGCTGACCGAGTCGATGGGCGGGATGCACGAGGCGGTCACCGCCGCGAGAGCGATGGCGAAGCGCGCCGACGTCTTCCTGCCCGACCAGTTCTCCAACCCCGCCAACCCCGAGGTCCACCGCCGCACGACCGGACCGGAGATCTGGGACGCGATGGAGGGCCGGGTCGACGTGCTCGTCGCGGGCGTCGGCACGGGCGGGACGATCACCGGCACGGGCGAGCTGCTGAAGGAGCGCAACCCGGACTGTCGCGTGATCGCCGTCGAGCCGGCTTCCTCGCCGGTGCTGTCGGGCGGGCGCCCCGGCCCGCACAAGATCCAGGGGATCGGCGCCGGCTTCGTGCCGGCCGTGCTGAACCGCGACGTGCTCGACGAGACGATCGCGGTCGACGACGAGGACGCGATCGAGACCGCGCGCCTGCTCGCGCGCCGCGAGGGCGTGCTCGCCGGCATCTCGTGCGGCGCGGCCATGTGGGCGGCGATCGAGGTCGCCAAGCGGCCGGAGTCGGCCGGCAAGCGGATCGTCGCGGTGCTGCCGGACTCCGGCGAGCGCTACGTCTCGACGCCGTTCTTCGCCCCGTAGCGCCTCGCCCCCGCCGGACGTCGCCCGCTCGACTACCCTTGGCGCCATGCCCGGCCTCGCGACCTTCGGACGCGTCTGGAAGGAGATCCGCCGCGACGTCCGCGCCGCGCAGGAACGCGACCCTGCCGCGCGCGGCGTCGGCTCGAGCGAGATCCTCGCGATCTGGCCGGGCGTCCACGCCGTGCTCGCGCACCGCGTCGCGCATGCGCTCTACGAGGCGCACGTGCCGGTGCTGCCGCGTTTGATCGCCGGCTTCTCCCGCCTGCTGACGGGGATCGAGATCCATCCGGCCGCCGAGATCGGACGCGGCCTCTTCATCGACCACGGGATGGGCGTCGTGATCGGCGAGACGGCCGAGATCGGCGACGACGTGACGCTCTACCAGGGCGTCACGCTGGGCGGCACCGGCTTCTCGTGCGGCAAGCGCCACCCGACCGTGCAGGACAACGTCACGATCGGCTCGGGCGCGAAGCTGCTCGGCCCGATCACGGTCGGGCACGGCTCGAAGGTCGGGGCGAACTCGGTCGTGATCCACGACGTGCCGCCCAACTCGACCGTCGTCGGCAACCCGGGCCACCCGGTGCGCATCGACGGCCGCCGCCCCGAGGGCCCGGACGCCGACTGGGCCCACCTGCCCGACCCGATCTCCGACGCGATCAAGGGGCTTGCGAGCCGCATCGGCGCGCTCGAGCGGGCACTCGCCGAGCAGGGCGTCGACCCGGCGACGATCCCCGGCGACGACGCCGAGCCGGCGCCGCTGCGCGCAGCTCGGGGGCCGAATCCTGCAGGCGGTTAGTCTGCCGACCCGCGCGTGCTCAGCGGCTCGCGCTCGTCCGCGTCGACGTTCAACCGCGAGCGCACGAGGTACAGCGGCCGGCCCTTGACCTCGTCGTAGATGCGCCCGACGTACTCGCCGATCAGGCCGATCGCCATCAGCTGGATGCCGCCGAGCAGCAGGATCGCGATCGTGATCGAGCCGAAGCCGGGCAGGTAGGAGCCGAGCAGGCGCAGCACGACCACGACCGGGATCAGCACGAACGCGAGCGCCGCGCAGAGGAAGCCGACGAGCGTCGCGAGCTGCAGCGGCCGGTGCCCGAACGACGAGATCGCGTCGAGCGAGAACGTCACCATCTTCTTCAGCGTGTACTTCGTCTCGCCGGCGTAGCGGGCGTCGCGCTCGTAGGGGACCGCCGTCTGCGTGTAGCCGATCCAGACGGTCATCCCGCGCAGGAAGCGGTTGCGCTCGCGCATCGACAGGAGCGCGTCGAGCGGCGCGCGGTCGAGCAGGCGGAAGTCGCCCGAGTCGGGCTCCAGCGCCACGTCGCCGAGCGCGCTGAAGAGCTTGTAGAACCAGCGCGCGGTGGTGAGCTTGAAGCGCGTCTCGCCCTCGCGGCGCTTGCGCACGGCGTAGACGACGTCGGTGCCGCGGCGCCAGTGGCCGAGCATCTCGGGGATCAGCTCGGGCGGGTCCTGCAGGTCGGCGTCGATCATCGCGACCGCGTCGCCGCGCGCATGGTCGAGCCCGGCGGTGAGCGCCGTCTGGTGGCCGAAGTTGCGCGACAGGGAGACGACGCGCACGCGCTCGTCGCGCGCGGCGATCTGCTCGAGCAGCTCCGGCGTGCGGTCCGACGAGCCGTCGTCGACGAGCACCAGCTCGAACGGGATTCCCTCCAGCGCGCTGCACACGCGGGCGTGGAAGGCTTCGACGAGCTCCTCCTCCTCGTACAGCGGGGCGACGACGCTCAGCAGGCCCAGCGTTCGGTCCATCGACCGAAGACTACGGGGTGGCGGAGCGGCGACCTGCGCGCGACGTCACAGCGGCTCTTGCCGTCCTGCGCAGCCCCGGCACGCGCCACATCGCCTCGATCGCGATGCGCGCCGACATCTTGCTCGTGCCGACCTCGCGCTCGCGGAAGACGATCGGCACCTCGACGACGCGGAAGCCGGCGAGCACGGCGCGGTAGGTGATCTCGATCTGGAACACGTAGCCCTGCGAGCGGACGCTGTCGAGCTGGATCGCCTCGAGCACGCGGCGGTGCAGGACCTTGAAGCCGCCCGTCAGGTCGTGCTGCGGCAGGCCGAGGATCAGGCGCGCGTAGATGCAGCCGCCGCGGCTCAGCAGCCGCCGCAGGAGCCCCCACTCGGTGACGCCGCCGCCCGGCACGTAGCGCGAGCCGAGCACGACGTCGGCGTGCTCGGACGCCGCCAGCAGCGCCGGCAGGTGCCGCGGGTCGTGCGAGAGGTCGGCGTCCATCTCGCAGACGCGCTCGGCGCCGGCCGCGAGCGCGTGCGCGAAGCCGGCCAGGTAGGCCTGCCCGAGGCCGTTCTTGTCCGTGCGCCGCAGGACCTCGACGACGCCCAGCTCGGCGCCGAGGCGCTCGGCGAGGTCGGCCGTGCCGTCGGGCGAGCCGTCGTCGACCACCAGGATGCGGTGGTCGCCGGGCGCCGCCTCGGCGAGCACGGCGGCGACGCTGCGCAGCAGCCGCTCGATCGAGGCGGCCTCGTCGTATGTCGGAACGATGACCCACAGGGCGGGCATAGGGCGGGGAAGCGTAGTCGAAGGGCCGGTGGCCGCCGGCCACGCGCGGGGGATAGGCGTTTCGCGCTCCGGCGATCGCAAGCGACCGCCTGCACGCGACGTCACCCATGGCACGCCGCGCCCATCCGCACGATTCGCGATCATGATCCTCCGGGATGCGCCTCATCGACGTCATCCGTGGTCCGAGCCGTCCGACGCAGGTTCAGCTTCGCCACCGCCGCCGGCGGGCCGGCGCGCTCGTCGCGGTGGCGGCCGGCGCGCTGCTGCTCGGCCTGATCGCCGGCGCGGGCGGTGGCGGGCCGGCCGCCGTCGGCGACGCTGCGGCGCCGGTCGGCTGGTACGGCCACCTGCAGACGCTCGCCGGCGCCGGCAGACGCTCGCTGGGCGCCGAAGAGCGGGCGCTCGAGGGCGGGGCGATCGACCGTGCGCTGCAGCGCACCCCGTTCGTGCGGATGGCCGGCGCGCAGCACCGCCTCGTCGCGCTGACGTTCGACGACGGGCCGAGTCCGTACACCGACCGGCTGATCGCCGAGCTGCAGCGGCTCGGCGTGCCGGCCACCTTCTTCGTCGTCGGCTACCAGCTGCCGACGTTCGCGCCGCAGCTCCAGCACGAGGTCGCCGCCGGGATGACGGTCGGCGACCACACGCTCGACCACCCGAACCTCACGCAGCTGTCGCCTGCCGACCAGCAGCACCAGATCGTCGGCGACGCGGCCGAGATCCGCTCCTACGGGGCGCCGTACCCGCGGCTGTTCCGCCCGCCGTACGGCTCTTACGACCAGACGACGCACGCGCTGCTCGCGCGCCGGAGAATGCTGTCGGTGCTGTGGTCGGTCGACAGCGAGGACTACACGAAGCCCGGCGCCGACGCGATCGTCCACAACGTCGTCGGCGCGGTCCAGCCGGGCTCGATCGTGCTGATGCACGACGGCGGCGGGGACCGCTCGGAGACGCTGGCCGCGGTTCCGCGGATCGTCGCCGAGCTGCGCAGACAGGGCTACGGCTTCGCGTCGGTCCCGCACCTGCTGCTGGAGAACCCGCCGCCGCTGACGCAGGAGATCCCGCCGGGCTTCAACCCGGCCGGGGCGGGATAGGGCCGATGGCGACGGTGGCACACGCGGAGTCTCCGCGGACGGCGCGGCTGGAGCTGCCTGCCGCCGCGGCGAGGCCGATCGGCGCCGCCGCACTCGCCGGGCTGCTGGCCGCCGCGGCGCTGCTGGCGGTCGGAGGGTCCGCAGAGCGCCGCATCTGGTTCGTGCCGTCGAGTGGCCGCGGGGGCATGCCCGGCTGGCTCGCCGGGCCGTTCCACGGCCTCGGCCTCGCGCTGCAGCCGTCGACCGGTGCGCTGATGCTGGTCGCGATGTTCGCCTGCTACCTGGTGGCGCTGGCATGCGCGCGCTCCGGCGCGATCCCGGCGCGGCTCGCGATCGCCGCGGTGCTCGCCGTGCACGTCGTCTTCCTGCTGGCGCCGCCGCTGTTCTCGGCCGACGTCTTCGGCTACGTCGACTACGCGCGCCTGGCTGTGCTGCACGGTCTCGACCCCTACACGCATGGCGCGGTCGCCGCGGCCCATGACCCGGTCGTGAGATTCGTCCGCTGGCATGCCGTCGCGACCCCCTACGGCCCGCTCTTCACGATCGGGAGCCTGCCGCTCGCCTGGCTGAGCGTGCCGTCCGCGCTGTGGGTCTGCAAGGCGCTCGCCGCGGCTGCGAGCCTCGGGTGCGTGGCGCTCGTGTGGTGCATCGTGCGGCGGCGCGGAGGCGCGCCGGTGCCCGCGATCCTGTTCGTCGGGCTCAACCCGCTGCTGCTCGCCTATGGCGTCGGCGGCGCGCACAACGACTTCCTGCTGATGGCGCTCGGGCTCGGGGCGATCCTCCTCGTACTGGAGGAGCGCGACGCGGGCAGCGGGGCGCTCGGCGTGCTCGCGGTCGGCGTCAAGGCCTCCGCGGGCCTGCTGCTGCCATTCCTGCTGCTGGGCGCCGAGCGTCCGCGGCGCGTGGTCGCCGGTGCGGTGGCGGCCGCCGTCGGCGTGCTCGCGGCGGCCGTCGCCGCCGT
>Ga0265319_1001042_pt1 | contig 17339 bp, 15 predicted proteins | sample 4824metaG_FD_192443 | JGI IMG/M metagenome (GOLD analysis project Ga0265319, IMG submission 192443) | Rhizosphere microbial communities from Carex aquatilis grown in University of Washington, Seatle, WA, United States - 4-8-24 metaG | ecosystem: Host-associated > Plants > Roots > Rhizosphere >...
GCGCACTTCCACGTCATCCACATCGCGAGCGCCTGCGTCTCCTCGCGCGAGGCGTCCGGCGTGTAGCGCAGGCCGCCCTTGGCGGGGCCGCGCGTGACGTTGTGCTGGACGCGCCAGCCGACGAACGTCGCCACCTCGCCGTCGTCGCGGCGGATCGGGATCCCGACCTCGACGACGCGGCGGGGCTGGGCGAGCATCGTGTGGATGCCGTGGTCGAGCCCGAGGTTGCGGGCGGCGTGGTCGAGCTGCGCCAGCGCCTGGACCCACGGGTCGCGTGCCGGCGCCGGGGGGGCGGCCTGCAGGGTCATCGTTGCAGGCCGATCGTTTGACAAACCCAGGGGGGGTTATTCATCGTGTTACCTGTATACCCTAACCCGGTATCTGTGTCTACCCCTGAAGGAAAGGCAACGAAGATGTGCACGAACCCGCTCCGCTACCACGTCCCGGACCTCCACTGCGAGGCGTGCGAGAAGCGGATCACGGAGCGCCTCGAAGAGGTGACTGACGTCACCGGCGTCGCCGTCGACCTCGTCCACAAGGAGGTCGTCGTGCTGGGCGAGAACGTCGACGACGCCGCCGCCCGCAAGGCGATCATGCTCGCCGGCTACACGCCGAACGAGTGGGAGGGGCGCGTCGCCGGCTGAGCGCGCCCGAGCCGTGGAGTGCAGCGGAGCGGGCCGCCAGCCCGCTCCGCTGCGTTCCGGCCCCGTGCGTCCACCACGCTCCGGGACCCGGAAGCCGGCGTCAGGCGGGCGGCCCGGCCTGCGCCCCGTCCGTGGCATCGCCGTCTGCATCGGGCGTGGAGGCGTCGTCGCAGAAGCCGATGCGCAGGTGCGTGCCGTCGCAGAACGGCTTGTTCGCCGAGCCGCCGCAGCGGCACAGCAGCAGCAGGCCGTCGCTCTCTCTGATCAGGCGGTTGCGGTGGTCGCGGACCTCGACCGGCCCGCGCACGCGCAGCGGGCCGTCCTTGACCAGCGTGATGCGGACCGGCGTCGCGGGCTGATCCGGCATCAGGCCGGCGCTCCGCGTCGCCGCGCGCGCCGAAGCGCCCTCGCGCGGACTCCTGCTGCGAGCATGCGGGACATCGAGGTGACCTGCTCCTTCCGGTGTGAGACAGCGGAGGCCCGCCGCCGTCGCGGCGCGTCGATGCGCCGGCGGGCGCGGCGGGACGACCGCTGACTATACCCCTAGGGGGTGATGGTATGCAACGATGCGCCCGGCGAGCCGAGGCTTCACAGACCCCACCCCCGTATGGCATACTGGGGATGTGCCGACTGCACCTCCCGAGCGCGGCTATGCGGCGACGAAGGACGCCCTCCTGAAGCGGCTGCGCCGCATCGAGGGCCAGACGCGCGGCCTGCAGAAGATGGTCGAGGAGGACCGCTACTGCATCGAAGTGCTGACGCAGATCTCCGCCGTGCAGGCGGCGCTCGACAAGGTCGCGCTCGGCCTGCTCGACGACCACGTCCACCACTGCGTCATCGAGGGGCACGCCCCGGGCTCCTCGAGCGAGCTGACGCACGAGCTGATGGACGCGGTCGGCCGGCTCGTGCGCCGCTGAGATGGCCCGCAGCCCGGTCGTGGCCCGGCGCAACGGGGACGTGTCCTTCTGGCAGGCCTCGCTGCCCGCGCCCGTGCGCCGGCCGCCGCTCGGCGGCGACCGCGAGGCCGACGTCTGCATCGTCGGCGCCGGCTTCACCGGCCTGTGGACCGCGTACCACCTGAAGCGCGCGCAGCCCGAGCTGGACGTCGTCGTGCTCGAGCGCGAGTACGCGGGCTTCGGCGCCTCGGGCCGCAACGGCGGCCAGCTGATGCCCGCCTTCGGCCCGCACGGCGGCACCGTCGACCCCGCGATCGAGCGCGCGCTGCACGGCAGCGTCGCCGACGTCGAGGCCACCTGCGCACGCGAGCGGATCGACTGCGACTGGCACGCCGGCGGCCTGCTGCGCGTCGCCCGCGGAGCGGCGCAGGCCGCGCGCCTGCGCGCGTCGCTCGCGCACGACCGCGCGAGCGGCGTCGAGGACCTGCACGAGCTCGACGCCGCCGCGCTCGGCGCGCGCGTGCGCATCGCCGGCGCGAGCGCGGCCGTGTGGACGCCGCACGGCGTGCGCGTGCAGCCGGCGAAGCTCGTGCGCGGGCTGGCGGCGGCGGCCGAGCGCCACGGCGCGCGGATCTGCGAGTCGACGGCCGTGCGCGAGCTGCGCCCCGCCGGCGCCGACGGGCGCGCGGCCGCGGTCAGCGCCCGCGGCACCGTCCGCGCGCCGGTCGTGCTGTGCTGCTTGGAGGGCTTCACGCACGAGCTGCGCGACCAGCGCCGCACGCTGCTGCCGCTCAACTCGGCGATCGCCATCACCGCGCCGCTGCCGCAGGCGACGTGGGCGCAGATCGGCTGGGAGGGCCAGGAGCTGCTCGGCGACAACGCGCACGCGTACTTCTACGCCCAGCGCACGGCCGACGGGCGGATCGCGATGGGCGGACGCGGCGTCCCCTACCGCTACGGCTCGCGCACCGACCGCGACGGCCGCACGCAGCAGCGCACGATCGACAGCCTCGTGCGGATGCTGCACGAGCTGTTCCCCGCGACGGCCGGCGTCGCGATCGACCACGCCTGGTGCGGCGTCCTCGGCGTCGCGCGCGACTGGCAGCCGGCCGCGCGGCTCGACCGCGCGACCGGCATCGGCATCGCCGGCGGCTACGTCGGCCCCGGCATCGGCGCCTCCAACCTCGCCGGCCGCACCCTCTGCGACCTCGCGCTGGGACGCGACACCGAGCTGACGCGCCTCTCCTGGGTCGGCCACAGATCCCGCCGCTGGGAGCCCGAGCCGCTGCGCTGGATCGGCGCCAACCTCGTCTACGCCCTCTACCGCACCGCCGATCGCCGCGAGACCGCATCCGGCAGCGCGCGCACGAGCGCGCTCGCCCACGCCGCCGACCGGCTCTCCGGCCGCTGACCCCCGCAGCGGGCGGCGATCCCCCCGGATCGCTTGCGCCCGCGGCAGCGGCTCCTCTACGATGTGGGTGCTGGTGCGACGCTTTGGGGGAAGTCGCGCGTTATCCGGTTTAATGCGCAGTGTCGTGCCCGACTGCACCGTGATCGCCACCGCCGACATCGAGAGCCGCCTCGCGGCCGCTGCTGCGCGAAGACGCGCGTTCGTCGTGTCTCGAAGACGCACGTTCGTCGCGTCCAACTCGCGATGACCCGCGCGACGCTCGCCTCCGGAGGCCGCTGAGGCCCGAGCGAGCGTCACTCGCACAGTCCGCACGCCAGCTTTCGACTCCAGGAGATCACCGAACGCCATGTCCGCCACCGCCGCAGGCACCTCCACCGCCCTCCGCACGCCCGCGCCGCTCATCTGGCCCGAGCGCGACATCCACTCGCTCACGTCCGTCGACCTCGACCCGCAGCTGCCCAAGGACGTCGAGGCGCTGCTGCCGCAGCTGCGCCAGCTCGCGGCGCTCGGCGACGCGCTGCGCGCGCTGCAGACGCTCGACGGCTCGTTCGTGCACGAGGCGCACGCCCGCACGCTCGCCGAGTGGTCCGCGAAGCTGATGGAGGAGATCGCCGACTCCGGCGCCGTCTCCGAGGCGCAGCGGGACATGCTGCGCCGCCGCGCCGCCGCGCTCGCCGAGCTGCGCCACGACACGGCGATCTCGCACGACGAAGCCGCGCTCACCACGCCGCAGAACCTCACCGTGATCGCCGGCCCGATGTGCACCTTCCGCAACAAGACGCGCACGCCGCTGCACTCGGTCGTCGCGTGCACGGCGCACGAGCAGGGCGACCGGCTGATCGCCGCGCTCGACGCCTCCTCCGGCGCCGTCCTGCAGGAGGTCAACGGCTACTGCGGCACGCCGGACGTGACCGTCGGCGGGATCTTCGCGATGCAGGTCACCGACCTGATCGCGATGGGCGGCGAGAGCAACGCCTTCCCGAAGCACTTCGCCTACTTCCTGCCCGAGGACGAGGGCGCCGGCTACGGCGAGGTCTTCAACAAGACGATCCTCTTCCGCAACGTCTACGGGCTGCGCTACGAGCACATCTCCAAGCCGCTCGGCAACGCGCTGCTGAAGGGCTACCGCCCGAACCCGAGCGTCGACGTGCGCAACGTGCTGATCACCTGGATGCGCGGCCACGACATCGCGCACGCGGTCACGACGCCGCGCGTCGGCCGCGTGGAGCCGCAGGACGTCGGCCACGAGCCGTGGTACGCGCTGCAGGAGGCGATAGCGGACGCGTACGGCAGCGCGATGGCGTTCACCGACACGTGGCTGGAACTGGCCGGCTGCTCGCTCGACGACATGGTGGCCGTCTACCTCGCCGAGGCGCTGCACTACCTGCGCCGCCACCCGCGCAACTGGGGCGACGCCGGTGCCGCCTCGGTCGAGCTGAGCTTCCTCGCGACGCACGGCGCGATCGACGTCCACCCCGACGGCACGATCTCGTGGGACACCGAGCGGGTCGTGGAGGGCGTCCACAGGCTCTGCACCACGCTCGAGCGCGACGTCGTCTCGGCGCCGGAGAGCGCCGCCGTCCAGCGCGTGCTCGACACCTACGGCTGGCGCGAGGACAGCGTCCTGGCGCCGACGCTGCGCAAGATCCGCGAAGAGCTCGGCGGCGTGCCGACCTCGTTGGCGTACCTGTAGCTCGGCAAACCAGCCGTGCTGGCAGGCGCGTAGGCGCCGAGGCTTTCGCGCCTCGCGCCACCAGCAGCGCTTGACTGACGAGCTACAGCCTGCCGCGCGGCCGAGGCGCCTACGCCGAGACAGGCAGGGGCTCGAGCGAGAACATCCCGACCGTCTCCTCGAGCTCGCGTATGCGCTCGTAGTCGCGGCGCAGCACGTCGCGGTCGGGGTGGGTGAAGTAGATGATCCCGGGGCAGGAGAAGAGGTCGATGGTGGGGGTGATGGTGTCCCCCGGCCCGGCCATCGAGATCGTGCCGGCGAAGGACTCGAGCTGCTCGACCTCCTTCATGCCGGCCTCGGCGACGATGCGGCCCTCCTGGTGGGAGATCAGCATCACGCAGTAGGAGGCGGCTCTCAGCGTGTAGCCCTGCGCGGCGCGGCGGGCGACCGAGGGCGGGTCGAGGTAGGCGTCGACCGTGACCGTGACGTGCGATGGCGTGCACTGGTCGATGATGTCGTCACGGACCGACCCGTGCATGCGCGCGCCGCACTCGACGAGCACCGGGCCGGTATCCGTCAGCATCACCTCGGTGTGCGCCGGCCCGTACTTCACGCCGAGCGCGTCGAGCACCGAGTGCACGTACGGGATCACCTGGTCCTGCTGCTCGCCGCGCGGGTCGAGCAGTTCCTCGTAGTCGTAGACGAACGCCGCGCCGACGCGCCGCTTGTTGTCGCGCCAGCACTCGGAGACGTGGTGGACGCCGTCCCAGCTGATCGAGTCGGTGAACAGCTGCGTGCCGCGCAGCAGCTCCTGCACGAGCAGCTGCTCGTTGGCGCCGTGCAGCGCGTTCGGCTTGCCGATCGTCTCGGCGAACGCGGCCCGGATCGCGTCCGGCGTCTCGCACAGGACGACGCCGTCGGTGCCGGCGCTGTCGACCGGCTTGACGACGACCGGCCAGTCGCCGCGCGCGACCGCCCAGGCGACCGCGTCGTCGGCGGAGCCGGTCTTGCACTCCTCGATCGCGCGCACGCCGGCGGCGCGCAGCGCCTGCGCCATCTGGTGCTTGTCGCGCCGAGCGGCGCTCAGGGCGGTGCCGTTGGACGGCAGGCCGAGGCGCTCGCTCAGCGCATCGCTCACCAGCACACCCGGCTCCGAGCCGACGACGACGAACGCCGGGTCGAACGCAGCGACCTGCTCGGCCGTCGCCTCGATGTCGCCCTCGTGCACGACGTTCTCGGCGAAGTCCTCGCGCCTGAGCGCGCGCAGGTAGAAGTCCGGCGGCTGCGGCGAGGACTGCACGTGCACGACGTCGAGCCCCGCGGCGTGGAAGCGCCGGGCGAGCCGGGCGCCCGTCGAGTAGGCGTCGACGACGACGGCCGTGCGGCTGCGGGGGGTGGGCGGGTGGGAACCGCTCACTTCCGGGCCACCAGCACCAGCCGGTCGGTCGGCTGCTTCGGGTGACCGTCGAAGCCGCCGTACCGCTGGACATCGCGGAAGCCGGCGTCCGACACCATCGCCGCCAGCTCGCCGGCCTCGTAGAGGCGCGTGTCGATGTCGAGCGTGCTGCCGTCGGCGGCCGTGTATCTGACGTGCAGCACATGCGTCTCGGGGTCGCACCAGAGGTGCTCGTGGACGCCGTCGTCCTCGCGGTCCACGACCGTCCCGAGCGGCCCGAGCCGCGCCTGCGAGCGCTCGATGTCGCTCAGCTCCATCACGAGCGCGCCGCCCGGCTTCAACGCGTCGTGCCACGTGCGCAGCACGGCCGCGTCGTCCTCGACCGTCTCGCCGTAGCCGAACGACGAGTAGACGTTCACGATCGCGTCGAAGCGCTCGACCTCGTCCGGCAGCGGCTGCGTCAGGTCGTGCACGAGGTACGACGGACCCGGGTTGCGCGTCTGCGCCGCGGCGATCACCGCCGGCGAGATGTCGACGCCGACCGCGTCGAAGCCCATCCCCTGCAGCACGCCGACCGTGCGCCCGAAGCCGCAGCCGGCGTCGAGGATCCGCGCGCCGGGCTCCAGCCCGACGAGCGCGACGATCTGTTCGCACTCGGCGCGCGTCTCCTCGTAGCGCCCGAGCTGGTCGGACATCGCGATGAACGCCGGGCCCATCGCGTCGACGTCGTTCAGGTTCCCCACGTCCCCCGTCCCCCCTTGCGTCACGCCTGCGCCACCAGCACGAGCCGGTCGGCGGGCTCCTTGGCCTTGCCGGTGAAGTCGCCGTACGCGGAGATGTCGGTGAAGCCGACCTCCTCGAACATCCGCACGAGGTCGTCCTGCTCGTACATGCGGATGCGCGAGTCGACGACGTCGCCGTCCAGCTCGTAGCGCACGTGCAGCTCCCCCGTCGCGAAGCTGACGGTGAGCGTTTCCTTCACCCCGTTCGTCCAGCGCACGACCGGCTCGGCGTCGCTTCTCAGCCGGAAGCGCGAGCGCTCCAGGTCGGACAGCTGCATCACGATCGAGCCGCCCGGCCGCAGCGCGCGGTGCAGGCAGGCGAGCATCTCCATGTCTTCGGAGACGGTGACGCCGTAGCCGAACGACGAGTAGACGTTGACGAGCGCGTCGAACGGGCCGACGCCCGCGGGCAGCGGCTGCGTGAGGTCGTGCACGAGGTAGCGTGGGCCGGGGCTGCGCCGCTCCGCCTCGGCTATCGCCGCCGGCGAGATGTCGATCCCGACCGCTTCGACGCCGTGCCGCGAGAGCGCTTCGGCGAAGCGGCCGAAGCCGCAGGCGGCGTCGAGCACGAGGTCGCCCTCCTGCAGGCCGAGCAGCTCTATCACCTGCTCCGCCTCGGCTTCCGTCTCCTCGTAGCCGCCGAGCCGCTCGGCGACCCGCATGTAGGCGGGACCGTACGTGTCGACCTCGTTGAGGACGCGCTCGTCGGTGGTGGTCGCTGTGCCCTGGGGGGGATTCATGGCGTCGCGGCTCCTGTGGTCGTCTCGGCCCGTCGCAGCGTCTCGGCGCGGGCGGCGTCGGCGCCAGCGCGCACGAGCCCGAGCGCGCCGAGCCCGCTGACAAGGATCGCACGCATCACGCGCCCGACGCGGGGATCGTGCTCGCCGTCGAGGTACCAGCCGCTGAGATGGCCGACATAGCGCACGTACTTCAGCAGGTCGAGGTCCTCCAAGGCGACCGCGAGGTTGCGGCGATGGACCTGCGACTGCAGGACGATGTGGCGGTAGGCGGCGTCCTGCGGCGCGGGGTCGGGAGCGCCGTCGTTCGCGCTGTGCCACGCCTTGCACCACGCGAGCGCGATGCGCCAGCCGGTGTTGTGGTCGGGGTCGAGGAAGTGGTCGACCGTCGGCATCACGAGCCCCTTGTGGACCGGCTTGTCGAGGCAGTAGCCGAGCACCGCGATCGCGACGAGGTCGTCGGCGGACACGAGCGGCTCGCCCTCGCGCGCGAGCGCGCGTACCTCCGGCCGAGCGGCCAGCTCGTCCAGCAGCCGGTCCACGAGCTGCGCCGTGCCCTTCGAGCTGCTCAGCTCGCCGTCGACCTCGGAGGAGACCATCCCGTGCACGATGTGCAGGCTCGGCAGCACACGCAGGTCGGGCTCGAGTCTCGTGAGCAGCTCCTCGGCGTGGATCACGTGCGCCTTCCACTCGTCGCCGGACAGGTGGATCAGGTCGGTGCCCTGCTCGGCGATCATCAGGTCGCGCCACATCGCGACGACGCGCAGGTGGTGGGTGGGGAAGCCGTCGGCGCGCGTGAGCGGCATCACGGGGTAGGAGTCGTCGCCGGTCAGGTAGGCGATCGTGCCGCGGTCCTCTCTGACGAACACGCCGCGCTCGATCCCGAGCTGCGCGACCTGCTTGCTCGTCTGCGTGCGCTGGGAGTCGTAGATGATCCGCTCGAAGTGGAGGCCGAGGCGCGCGAGCGTCTCGTTCTGGCCGTCGACCGCCCAGTCGCGCACGGTCCTCCACAGCGCGAGCGCCTCCGGGTCCTCGCGCTCGACGCCGCTGAGCAGCTGCTGGGCGAGGTCGTCGCGTTCGTCGAGGTCGCGCGCGACGGGGGCGTCGGCGTCGTGGACGTCGGCCGGCGGACCCTCCTCGCGCGCGTAGCGCGCGTACAGCTCGCCGACGAACTGGTCGCCCTTGACGCCCGCCTCCGCAGGGGTCTGCGGGGCGGCGTAGCGTGAATACCCAGCAAGGGCCTCGCCCATCGAGCGGCCCGCGTCGCCGATGTGCGACTGGCGCTCGGCGTGCGCGCCGGCGGCGCGCAGCGCCATCGTCACGGCCTGGCCGAGCGCGATGTTGCGCAGGTGGCCGACGTGCAGCGCCTTCGTCGCGTTCGGGTCGCAGAAGTCGACTATCGCCCTCGTCCCTGCGCGCAGGTCGTCCGTCTCCATGCCGGTGAAGCGGCCCGCCTCCAGGCCGGCGCCCGTGGCGGCGATCCGCTCGTCGGCGAGGCGCATCAGGAAGCGCTGGCCCTGCTGCTCGACGGAGACGATCGCGGGGTCCGCGGCGATCGCCTCCTGCGCGCGGGGCGCCGCCTCCACCTGGAGGGCGATCGCGCTGACGTCGGCGTCCTGGCTCGCTCTCAGGATCGGGACGACGCGGAACGCGGCCGGGTCGACGGCGCGCAGCGTCGCCTCGACGGCGTCGAGCAGATTGTCCCTCTGCAGCGGTGCGGCCTCATCCATCCGTGTGCTCCCCCCCGAGCCGGTCAGCACGCGAGACGGGGCTCGAACCCGCAACCATCGGCTTAGAAGGCCGGTGCTCTACCAATTGAGCTACTCGCGCATATGCGTGGCGGCTCCGCCGGACGGAGACCCCCAAGCCCTGCGGGAGTCTAGACCAGACCGGATTTCCGGGGCGGGGGAGCGCGCCGCTCACGACGCGACGCTCTCGGCCGGCAGCACGCGCGGCGCGCGTTCGCGCAGCGCGCCCAGCAGCGACAGCACCTCGGGGTCGCGCGCGAACCCGAGCGCGTGCTCGCAGGCCTCGATCGCGTCGCTGACGCGGTCGGTGCGCGCGAGCGCGTGCGCGTAGCGCGACCAGGCGGTCGGCGACTCGGGCGCCAGCAGCGTCGCCGCCTCGCAGGCGGTCACCTCGGCGCCGACGTCGCCGGTGAGCTGGTGCACGAGCGCGAGGTCGAGCAGGCCCTCGACCGTCGGCGCCAGCCCGCGCGCGTGCTCCAGCGCCTCCTGCGCGCCGCGCCGGTCGCCGAGCCGCAGCCGCAGCCGGCCGAGGCGCTCCCAGGCGGACGCGTCGGTCGGGGCGGTCGCGGTCTCGCGCAGGGCGGAGTCGCGCGCGAGGTCGTAGGCGCGCATGTCCTCGTAGATGCGCGCGGCGAAGCGGTGCGGCGTCGGGCGGTCGGGCTCGGCGCGCGCCCAGTCGCGCACGGCGCGGGCCGCCGCCGGCAGGTTGCCGGACTGCCAGAAGGCGACCGTGAGCTGGCGCAGCACGACCGGGTTGCGCGGGTCGGCGTCGCGCGCGTAGATGAGGCGCTGCGCGGCGAGCGCCGGGTCGCCCTCGGCGAGCGCGTGGCGCGCGGCCGTCATGAAGCGCTCGACGCGGTCGGCCGCCGGGTCGGGCTTGGAGAAGTCGACGAAGTGCAGCGTGCCGGCGGGGATCGTGCGGATGCCGTGCTGGAACTTCACGCGCGCCCACTGCTGCGTGTCGTCGCCCTCGCCGGAGAAGTAGATGCCGGTGACCGAGCCGACGCCCCACTCGGGGTAGGCGTTGCAGCGCGCGTAGCGGTGCACGACCGAGTGGTCGGGCATGCGCGAGCCGAACGGGTCGTGTCTCGCCTGCTCCTCGGCCTGCTCGCGCTGGCGCTGCTGCTCGGCGTAGGCGCGCGCGCCCTCCTCGGCGCGGCGCTTGCGGGCGGCCGCGGCGGCGACCTTGACGGCGTTGCCGGAGACCTTGCCGCCGCGGCTCGTCTCCGCGAGCTGCTCGAGCTGGTCGGCCGCCTCGTTGATCGCCTGCAGGTGGCGCTGGTGCTCGTGCTGGCGCCCGGGCGGGGCGATGTCCGGATGCCAGCGCTTCGCCATCTTGCGGCGCGCCAGCTGCACCGCCCGCTTGTCGAAGGGCGGCTCGAGCTCCAGCAGCAGGATCCCCTGCTCGATGTCGAACACCGTCGGCATGACCGTCTGAGGGTAGCGATGGCGGCGAGGCCGGGGTGGCTATCCTCCGCGGTCGATGTCGGCCCAGTACATCTTCACGATGCACCGCCTGTCGCGGTCGTTCCCGCCCGACAAGGAGGTCCTCAGAGAGGTCTCGCTGTCCTTCTACCCGGGCGCGAAGATCGGCGTGCTGGGCTACAACGGCGCCGGCAAGTCCACGCTGCTGCGGATCATGGCGGGGACCGACACCGAGTACCGCGGCACCGCCCAGCTCGCGCCCGGCGCGAGCGTCGGGATGCTGGAGCAGGAGCCGCACCTGGACGAGGCCAAGGACGTGCGCGGCAACGTCGAGGACGGCGTCGCCGAGCTGCGCGGCCTGCTCGACCGCTTCAACGAACTGGCGGCCAACTACTCCGACGAGACCGCCGACGAGTTCGCGCGTCTCCAAGAGCAGATCGACGCAGCCGACGCGTGGAACCTCGACACGATGCTCGACACGGCGATGGACGCGCTGCGGCTGCCGCCCGGCGACGCCGACGTGACAAAGCTCTCCGGCGGCGAGCGGCGGCGCGTCGCGCTCTGCCGCCTGCTGCTGCGTGCGCCCGACCTGCTGCTGCTCGACGAGCCGACGAACCATCTCGACGCCGAGTCGGTCGCATGGCTGGAGACGCACCTGAAGGAGTACAGAGGGACGATCGTCGCGATCACCCACGATCGCTACTTCCTCGACAACGTCGCCGGGTGGATCTTGGAGCTGGACCGCGGCCGCGGGATCCCCTACGAGGGCAACTACAGCGGCTGGCTGATCCAGAAGCAGGAGCGCCTCGCGCAGGAGGAGCGCTCCGACAAGACGCGCAGACGCACGATCGCCAAGGAGCTGGAGTGGGTGCGGATGAACGCGTCCGCCCGCCGCGCGAAGCCGAAGGCGCGCCTGAACGCCTACGAGCAGCTGCTCGCCGAGGAGCGCAACGTCAAGCTCGACGAGGTCCAGATCCACATCCCCGCCGGCCCGCGGCTCGGCGAGGTCGTGATCGAGGCCGAGGGGCTGCGCAAGGGCTATAGCGAGAAGCTGCTGATCGAGGATCTGACGTTCAAGCTGCCGCGTTCGGGGATCGTCGGCGTGATCGGCCCCAACGGCGCCGGCAAGACGACGCTGTTCCGCATGCTGACCGGGCAGGAGCAGCCGGACGCGGGGGCGCTGCGGTTGGGTGAGACGGTCGACCTCGCGTACGTGGATCAGTCACGCGACGCGTTGGACCCCGACAAGAGCGTGTGGGAGGAGATCTCCGGCGGCGACGACCAGATCATGGTCGGCGAGCGCAAGATGTCCTCGCGCGCGTATGTGAGCGGCTTCAACTTCAAGGGCACCGACCAGCAGACGAAGGTCGGCAAGCTGTCCGGCGGCGAGCGCAACCGCGTGCACCTCGCGAAGCTGCTGCGGTCGGGCGGCAACGTGCTGCTGCTCGACGAGCCGACGAACGACCTCGACGTCGACACGCTGCGCGCGCTGGAGGAGGCGCTGCTCGCCTTCCCCGGCTGCGCCGTGGTGATCTCCCACGACCGCTGGTTCCTCGACCGCATCGCGACACACGTGCTCGCGTTCGAGGGCGAGTCGCAGGTGCGCTGGTTCGAGGGCAACTTCGAGGCCTACGAGGCGGAGCGCCACGAGCGCCTCGGCGCCGAGGCCGACCGCCCGCACCGGATTCAGTACAAGAGACTGGTGCGGTCGTAAGAGCACCGGCGCGGGCGGCGAACCGCCCGCGCCTTGGCGTCTCCTTACGGCTGGCTGACGTTCCCGCCCGACCCGCGCGCGAGCTTCTGCTTGCCGATCGAGTCGAACTTCGCGGCGAAACTGCCGCTGGCGGTGCCGGTCGCACCGGTGCTCGTGTGCGTGCCGACCGCTCTGAACAGCACCGTGCCGGACAGGAACGGCGAGACGCCCTTGCCGCTCGCGCTCGACGCGTCCTTGGCGATGCTCAGGGCGGAGGCCGGCGCCGTCTCGCTGATCGTGTGACGCAGCTGCCAGTTGCCGGCGACGCTCTGCTGCGTCAGCGACGCGTTCTCCGTCACCTTGCCCGTGCCGAATCTGATGAACGAGACCTGCAGCTTGCCGACCTTGCCGGCGCCGAGCGTCGAGAGGCCAGGTCCGCCGAAGCCGCCGACGCCGGTCCCGCAGAAGAAGGAGCCCGGCTGGCTGAGCGTCGCCTTGAAGCTCGTGCGCTTGAACGTCTTGAAGAAGCGCTTGTCCAGCTTGGCCGTGAGCGTCCCTCTGAGCGTGCCGGTCCGCGACAGCGCCGCTCTGCCGGTGCAGCCTGGCGGCAACGTCTTCTTGGCCGGGCCGCTCGCGGTGAACATCATCGCGACTCTGCCGTGCGAGCCCCACGAGGCGACGATCTGCGCCGTCGAGAGATCGGCCGCGGCGGTGTAGGTGACACCGGTGGCGGCGCCGTCGTTCTCGAGCGTGTGGGACTGGGTCGAGCCGTGCGACGTGCGCACGAAGTCCAGCTCGCCGCCGCCGAACGACGTGGCGCTGAAGTAGACCGTGTAGTGCTTGTAGCTGCCGATGGTGGCGCTGAGCGTCGGCGGGCTGGTGATGGCGCCGGCTGCCGCGGGCAGCGCGAGCGCGATCAGCGCGGCGCCCGCGAGAGCGCGAGCGCTGAGTCTGGTGAGGAGACGCATGCGGTTCGGTTCCTTCCTTCGAGGATCGGCGAGGGAGTCAACCGCACGCCGCGGTGCGTTGGCAAGCGGGACGGACCGGTCGGCGCATGCGCGCGCGGGCGTGCGACCCGCGCATCGGCCTTGTGCAGCGCGCTAGGGTCCGGTCTATGGGAGACGTCTCGAAGGCGGTGCTGATCACCGGCTGCTCGTCGGGGATCGGACGGGCGACGGCGCGGCGGCTCGCCGCCGCCGGCTGGACCGTCTACGCGACCGCACGGCGCGTGGAGTCGATCGCCGACCTGGAGGCGGCCGGCTGCCGCACGCTTGCTCTGGACGTGACCGACGAGGACTCGATGGTCGCCGCGGTGCGCACTGTGGAGGAGACGCACGGCGCGGTCGGGGTATTGATCAACAACGCCGGCTACTCGCAGAGCGGCGCGATCGAGACCGTCCCGCTGGAGGCGGTGCGCCGCCAGTTCGAGACGAACGTGTTCGGCCTCGCGCGCCTGACGCAGCTCGTGCTGCCGCGGATGCGCGACCAGCGCTGGGGCAAGGTCGTGAACCTCGGGTCGATGGGCGGCAAGCTCGTGTTCCCCGGCGGCGGCTGGTACCACGCGACGAAGTTCGCGCTCGAGGCCGTCAGCGACGCGCTGCGCTTCGAGGTCCGCGGCTTCGGCATCGACGTGATCCTGCTCGAGCCGGGCCTGATCACGACCGAGTTCGGCAATGCCGCGGCGGCGAGCATGGCCGACGTCGGCAGCTCGCCGGCGGCCGCCGACGGCGACCCCTACGCCACCTTCAACGCAACCGTCGGCTCCGTCACCCAGGACGCCTACACCGGCCCCATGCGCCTGCTCGGAGCCGGCCCCGAGAAGGTCGCGAAGGTGATCGAGAAGTCGATCACCAAGCGCCGCGCCCCTACCCGCGTGACAATCACGCCATCGGCGAAGCTCACGATCCCTACGCGCAGGCTGCTGCCTGACCGGGCGTGGGACGCGATGATGCGCGCGCAGTTCCCGACTCCCGAGTAGGATCTCTCAGACGCACGCTCTGGCGTGAGTCCTCTTTTGCGTCCATCGCGACGCGGAGGACCGTCGCGCCGGCATAACGCCCGCGCGGCGCAAAGCAGTGCAGTCCGAACAGGGGGAACGACCGGTGGGGAACATGCGCGCGGCGCGCCTTGAGCCCGCGGCAGCTGCCGCGACCCAGCACTCCTGCGTCCGCAGCTCCATCACCACTGCTGCCCGACACGCACGTGGCCCCCCGCTCGGCCCGACCAACCCGCCAAGCCCGGGCGGCGCCATCGCCGGCGCCGCGAACTGCAACCACAGGACGAACACATGCGAACTCGCAGCAAGCTCCTGCTCGCCGCAATCAGCGCGCCCGCCCTCCTCGGCCTCGCCATCGGCACGGCATCAGCAAGGAATCTCGAAATAAGCAACTCCGCCAACGGCTTCAGAATAACCTGGAACCCCCTACGGATAGAATTTTCCGGCAGGGAAGCACGGTGCCCCGTAACCTTCGAAGGCACCTTCGAAAGGTCCTCCATTGTGAAGTCGCCGTCCTCGAGGGTCGGCAGGGTCATCGGCGCTGCTGTCGGAACCTGCACGAGGAACACAGCGACCTTCCTAAGGGAAACGCTCCCGTGGGAACTCGACTACAACAGCTTCACAGGCACCCTACCAAGCATAGCCTCCGTCTCGCTCAATCTCATAAGGGCGTCGTTCTCAGCAAATCTCGAAGGCATTGAATGCCTAGCCCAGTCGAGATCCGACCAGCCGTGGAGCGGCATAATCACAGCCGAAGCCAACGGCACCTTCACCGGCTTCAGAACCGACGAATCAAGGAGCATAGAAACCAGTGGCGGCTTCTTCTGCATCACCAGCAGAGCAAGGGCCAGTGGCGACGCCAGTACGATAACCAGCAGGGGCGGAACCACAGCCATAACCGTCAGGCTAATATAGCCCGCTCCTTCTTCAAGGCATCGTCGTGGATAGGGGTCGCTTCGGCGGCCCCAACTGCCAGTACCCAGCAGTCCGGCGCAGTACATGCCTAAGCACGACCGCACCCCGCTCGCGTTACTGACGTCCGCCGCTCTGTGCGTGACCACAAGCGAGGAGTCGCCACGTCCTCCGGCCGAGACGCGCAGAGGGCGACTGCACGTCAGAGCAGCAGGGCGAGCGCCTTGTGCTCGCGCGGGTCCCGACTCGGGAGTAGGATCTCAGACACACGCTCTACCGTGAATCCTCTTTCGCGGCTTTCGTCGCACCGAGGGCCGCCGCGTCGGAATGACGCCGCGCGGCGCGGCAGCAGTGTCCAGACAGGGGGAAGCGACCGGTGGGGAAACTACGCGTACCGTGCATGGCACTCGCGGCGCCAACCGCGATCCGGCACTGCCGCGCCCTCAGCCCCACCACCACCGCTGACCCGCACGCACGCGCACCCGCACCCGTCGCACCCAATCAACAGTCCCGGGCGGCGCCATCGTCGGCGTCGCGAACTGCAACCACAGGACGAACACATGCGAACTCGCAGCAAGCTCCTGCTCGCCGCAATCAGCGCGACCGCCCTCCTCGGCCTCGCCATCGGCACGGCATCAGCAAGGAATCTCGAAATAAGCAACTCGGCCAGCGGTTTCAGGATAACCTGGAACCCGCTCCGGATACAAGCTGGCGGAAGGGAAGCGCTGTGCCCCGTCACGCTCGAAGGCACCTTCGCGGCAGGCACAATAGCCAAGAGAGCCGGCGCGAGCCTGAGCAGGGTCACCGGTGCGAACGTCGGCACCTGCACGAGGAACACGGCAACCTTGCTAAGGGAAACGCTCCCGTGGGAAGTCCAGTACAGCAGCTTCACGGGCACCCTACCAGTCATAACGACAGTCTCGCTCAACATCATAAGGATGTCCTTCAACGTGAACCTCGAAGGCATCGCATGCCTAGCCCCGAGCAGAACCGAACAGCCGGTCGGCGGCATAGCAACAGTCGAAGCAAGCGGCAGGATCATCGGCCTCAGAGCCGACGAAACAAGGACGATAGAAACCACCGGCGGGATTTTCTGCACCATCGGCGGCCCAGCGAGCTTCGCCGGCGAAGCAAGAACCATAACGGCCAGGGCCAGCACCGCCGCCGTAACCATCAGGCTAATATAGCCCGCAGTGCAGGGATTACTAGCGGTAGGGGTCGCTTCGGCGGCCCCTACGAGTTGTACATAGCCTTAGCGCTACCCGCACCCGATCGCGCCGCTGACGTTCGCCGTCCTGAGCGTGGCCGCCAGCGCCGCGGCAGCGAGGACCGGCAAGGTCGTCCGGCTCCGAAGCGCAGAGGGCGACTGATGTCGCGCAGCGGGGCGAGCGCCTCGCGCGCACGGGGCTACCGACTCAGGAGTAGGATCGCGGAGCACACGCTCTAGCGTGAGTCCTTTTTTGCGGCTTTCGGCGCACCGAGGACTCGCCACCGGCGATGTCGGACAGGGGGAGACGATCAGTGGGGAGCGACGCGTGACGTGCCTGGCTGTCGCGGCAGCAGCCGCGAGCGAGCGCTGCTGCGCTCACCGGCTGCGCGTCCCGATGCCCGCCCATGCCCGCGGACCCCCGCTCGGCCCCGCCAGCCCAACAGCCCGGGAAGCGCCATCGCCGGCGCCGCGAACTGCAACCACAGGACGACCACATGCGAACTCGAAGCAAGCTGCTCATCGCCGCGATCGCCGCCACCGCCCTCCTGGGCATGGCCGTCAGCGGGGCATCGGCCAGGAGCCTCGAAGTGAGGAACTCGGCCAACGGCTTCAGGATAGCCTGGAACCCGCTCAGACTCGAAGCGGCCGGAAGAGAAATGGCGTGCCCCGTCACGCTCGAAGGCACCTACGCTGCAGCGACGATAGCCAAGAGAGCCGGCACGAGCATGGGCAGGGTCACGGGCGCGACCGTCGGCACCTGCACGAGGAACACGGCAACCTTGCTAAGGGAAACGCTCCCGTGGGAAGTCCAGTACAG
>Ga0265319_1001045_pt1 | contig 17303 bp, 16 predicted proteins | sample 4824metaG_FD_192443 | JGI IMG/M metagenome (GOLD analysis project Ga0265319, IMG submission 192443) | Rhizosphere microbial communities from Carex aquatilis grown in University of Washington, Seatle, WA, United States - 4-8-24 metaG | ecosystem: Host-associated > Plants > Roots > Rhizosphere >...
GACGACCAGCTCCCGCTCCACCGCGACGTCGCGCAGCGTGACGGCGTCGCTCTGCGCGCCCGCAAGCAGCGGCGTCCCCCACCAGGGCGCGACCTCGACGCCCGGCAGGCGGGCTGAGACGAGCGCGATCGCAAGCTCGTCCTCGCCGTCGGGACCGCCCTCCTCGACGACGACCGCGGCGGTGAGGATGTCCATCGACCGTGCGAGGCTGCACGGGCGCTTGCTGCCGTTGAGGACGACGACGGCTCCGTCGCGGCGGCCGCGCATCGTCGGGCGCAGGACGCCCTGCCCGTGCGTGCCCTCGGCGAAGCCGGAGGCGAGCAGCAGGCCGCGTTCGGCGATCGCTTGCAGCAGCATCCACTCGAGCCCCTGCGTGCGCCGGCAGAACTCCACGAGCGTCGCGACCGAGAAGTGATGCATCGTCGTCGCGACCGCGAGCGACGGCGACCGTGCCCCGATCGCGCGCTGCACGCGCAGCGCGTCGCACGCGCTCGCGCCGGTGCCGCGGTGCTCGCGCGGGACGAGCAGCCCGGCGCCGCCGGCGCCGCGGAACAGCTCGATCGCCGGACTCTCCAGGGACTCCAGCAGCTCTGGCTGAAGCTCCGCGAGCTGCTCGTCCAAGCCCGGCAGGAGCGCGCGCAGCGCGCGGCGCTCCTCTGCCATGAACTCCACCGTCTCCCCCTCGCGACGCCTCCGGTTCGCGCGGCCGAGGATAGCCTGCCGGCGCGTGGGGCGCGCCGCGTCCGAGTGCCCGAGCTGGCCCTCGGCAGCGATCAGGCAATTCATGCAGCGGTCGGTAAACGTCCCCGGCTCTCGCGGAGGCAGCATGCGTGCCGGTTCTGTCTGGCATCGGCGCCCCACGATTGCTTGACTCGTCTGCTTTCCGGCCTTAGAATTTGCCAGAAGGGGGTGCGTGCCGAGAGCAGGGGGCTTGCAGGCGCGTTCCGACGTAAGGCTCTTGCGATCGCAATCGCTTTGCGACGCACGCTCACTGGATCCGGCGCCGTCAACGGCGCCCAGCGCAGCCTGCGCTCGAAGGGGGTGATCGAAAGCTGCATCGGCACGACGGCCTGCCACCCGGCACGCCGTCATCCGCATTTTCACATCAACGTGAATTCACGATAGGAACCCACATGCGCAATCGCAGCAAGCTCCTGATCGCGGCGATCACGGCCACCGCCCTCCTCGGCATGGCCGTCAACGCCGCCTCAGCCAGGAACATCGAAATCGTCAACTGGGAAAAGGGCTTCAGGATAACCTGGAACCCACTCAGGCTCGCAGCCGCAGGCAGGGAAGCCGCATGCCCCGTCACCGTCGAAGGTTCCTTCTCAGCGCACACGTTTGCGAAGAGAGTTGGGACAGGCGTCGCGAGGATCACGGGACTGTCCATCGGAACCTGCACGAGGAACACGGCGACAGCCCTAAGGGAAACGCTCCCATGGGAAGTACAGTACAGCTCGTTCAGCGGCACGCTACCCGTCATAAGGACGATCAGCTTCAACGTGATAAGGGCGTCCTTCAGGGCCAACCTCGAAGGCATCGAATGCCTAGCCGCGGCCAGAGGCGAACAGCCGGTCGGTGGTATAGCAACGGCAGAAACAGGCGGGGCCATCACCGGGTTCAGAATGGATGAAACGAGGGGAATAGAAACGGCTGGCGGCTTCTTCTGCAGCATCGGCGGCAGAGCTGGGTTCTCCGGCGAAGCCAACTCCATAACCGTCAGGGGTGGAACCGAAGCGATGAGCGTCAGGCTAATATAGCCAGTGCTTGTTGACAGGGGCCGCACGTCGCGCGGCCCCTGTCGCAGTGCGTCGCGCCGGTCAGCCTATATTAGTCTCACCCTCATCGCTTCGGTTCCGCCCCTCACCGTTATCGAGGATGCTTCGCCGGCGAAGTGCGCCTTGCCCGGGAGCGTGCAGAAGAAGCCGCCGGTCGTTTCTATCAAGGCGGTTTCGTCCATTCTGAACCCGGTGACCGCACCGCTCGAGATCCTCGATATGCCGCGGGCGGGTTGTTCGACTCTGGTCGTCGCTAGGCAGATGATGCCTTCCAGATTTACCTGAAATGCCTCCCTGATTGTGTTGAACTTGAGTTCCGTTATGGTTGGTAGGGTTCCGCCGAAGGAGTTGTAGGTGATTTCCCATGGGAGCGATTCGATTAGCACCGACACTGAGCCCCTTGTGCATGTGCCGACGGCCAGTTCGCTCACCGAAGCGACTCTCGTGCCGGCTCTCTTGGCAAAGGTGTGCACGGCGAAGTTGCCTTCCAGCGTGACGGGGCATTCTATGGACCTTCCGGCTGCTTCGAGCCTGAGTGGATTCCAGGTTATCCTGAAGCCTCTTTCCGAGTTCGTGATTTCGATGCTCCTGGCGGACGCCGAGGCGGCGGCCAAGCTCATGAGGACGCTTGCCAGCAACACGATCACGGTCAGGTGGCGCTTGTGCATACGGTCTCCCAATTGGTGATTTAAGTACGAAAGGTCGCCCGAAAGCGACCCTGTCGGTTACATCGATTGAGCAATGTGGCGCGCGTCGCCGCGCCGCGCGGATGCGGCTTCGATCACCCCCTCACTCGACGCACGGCGGCATGCGTCGCAGCTACCGATACGAACGGGCGTGTGCGGGGCCCCCGAGCCATGCACCCCCCGCGCGAGAAGCGTAGAGGCGTGAAGCAGGGGAGTCAAGCACCGGGAACTGGCAAACCGTTGCAGGGCCGGTGTGTGTCGGTGAAGCAGCGGGAGCCGCGGGCGTTTCCCGGTGCCGAGGCGGCATCTCGACGCACCGCTTGTGAGAAGATCGAGCCGGGGGCTTGGATGGCACGTGGGGGAACGACAAACGGACGGACGCTGCGGCTCGCATGCTTCGCCGCGATGACGGCCAACGGCCGCTATCGCGTGATCCTGCCGCTGCAGGAGATGGCGCGCCGCGGCCACACGGTCCACTGGCCGGGCGATCGGACGTTCGTGGCCGTGCACGACGGCGGCGCCCCGCCGTGGGACGCCGCGCACATCCAGCAGACGCACGACGAGGGAGCGCTGGACTTCATGGCGCGCATGCGGCGCGCCGGGGTCGCCGTTCTGTGGGACACCGACGACGACATCAGCGCCGTCACGCGCGGCAGCGAAGCGTGGCATCGGCTCGGCGGCCGGCGCAACATCAGGCGTCACTTCAAGCGAGCCGTCACCGCCGCGCGCACGGCGCACCTGGTGACGACGACGAACGAGCACCTCGCGCAGATCTACCGCGAAGAGGGCGCGGAGCACGTCGTCGCGGTCGAGAACTACCTCGCGCCGCAGGATCTCCAGCACCCGCGCAGACGCCACCAGGGCGTCGTGATCGGCATCACCGCGGCCGGCGAGCACGAGCCCGACATGCGCCGGATGAGGCTCTCCGAAATGCTCGAACGGCTGCTGGAGCGGCACGACGGCGTGCGCGTCGTGGCGATCGGCAACGATCTGAGACTGCGCAGCGCGCACCGCTACACGCATGTCAGAGACGTCGAGATCGAAGACCTGGTCCCGGCCGAGAGCGAGTTCGACATCGGACTCGCGCCGCTGTGCGACACGCGCTTCAACCGCGCGCGCTCGAACGTCAAGCTGAAGGAGTACGCCGCCGCCGGCGCGATGTGGCTGGCCTCACCGGTCGGTCCGTTCGTGGAGATGGGTGAGGAGCAGGGCGGGCTGCTCGTCGAGGACGGCGGCTGGCTGACGACGCTCGAAGCGCTGCTCGAGGACCCGGATCGCCGCCGCGCGCTGACGGACAGAGCGCGCGCGTGGGTGCAGGGTCAGACGATCAGAGCGGGCGCGGCGCGCTGGCAGGCGGCCTACCGCGACGCGGTCGAGCGGGCGCGCGGCGGGGCGTAGGCTGCCCGGCCCGGCGGCTCGCGCTCACCACGCGTCGACCATCGTGCGGCGGCGGCCGGTCGCCGGGTCCGGCGGCGGGATCGGCGTGGCGGCGAGCGTCTGCACGAGCCGTGCGCGCGTGTCGGCCGGGTCGATCACGTCGTCCAGCTCGAAGTACGTCGCGGCGTTGAGCGCGCTGCTGTTCGCGCGCACGGCCGCGACGAGGTCCTTGACGCGCTGCTCGCGCTCGGCCTCGTCCGCGATCGCCGCCAGCTCGCCGCGCAGCGCAAGCCGCACCGCGCCCTCGACGCCCATCGCGCCCAGCTCCCCGCTCGGCCACGCGAGCGTGATCGCGGGCGCGTGCAGCGAGCCGCCCGCCATCGCCTGCGCGCCCAGGCCGAAGGCGCGTCGCACGATCACGCACAGGAACGGCACGGTGAGCGTCGCGGCGGTCAGGAACATGCGCGACGTGTGGCGCACGGTCGCGGTCCGCTCGGACTCGGGGCCGACCATGAAGCCCGGGGTGTCGACGAGCGACAGCAGCGGCAGCCCGAACGCGTCGCACAGCTGCATGAAGCGCGCGGCCTTGTCGGAGCCGTCGGCGTCGAGCGCGCCCGACAGGTGTCTCGGGTCGTTCGCGATCACGCCGACCGGCCGGCCCTCGATCCGCGCGAGCGCGGTGATCACGGTGCGGCCGAAGGCCGGGCGCAGCTCCAGCACGGAGTCGTCGTCGGCGAGGACGCGCAGCAGCGCGCGGGCGTCGTGGACGCGCTTCGGGTCGGCGGGGACGGCGGTGCGCAGCAGCGCCTGGTCGGCGCAGGTCCAGTCGGCGAGCGCGTCTCCTCGCAGGTAGCCCAGCGCCCGCTGCGCGACCGCGACCGCCTCCGCCTCGTCCGCCGCGACGACGTCGATCACGCCGTTCGGCTCCTGCACGCTCACCGGTCCGATCTCCTCGGGCGAGAAGGACCCGAGCCCGCCGCCCTCGATCATCGCCGGCCCGCCCATCCCGATGCTCGCCTCCGGCGTCGCGATCACGACGTCGCAGCAGCCGAGCAACGCGGCGTTGCCGGCGAAGCAGCGGCCGGAGACGATCCCCACGCGCGGCACGAGCCCGGACAGCCGCGCGAACGTGTGGAAGCTCGGCACGACGAGGTGGAACAGCTCGGAGGAGTCGGTGTCGCCGGGCCGCCCGCCGCCGCCCTCGGCGAACAGCACGACCGGCAGCCGGTGGCGCTCGGCCAGCTCCAACAGGCGGTCGGTCTTGCGGTGGTTGCGGATCCCCTGCGTGCCGGCGAGGACCGTGTAGTCGTAGGCGAGCACGGCGGTGCGCCGGCCGCCGACGGTTCCCACGCCGGTCACGATCCCGTCGCCCGGCGTCTTGTCGATCAGCTCGTCGAGGCTGCGCCGCGCGCGCTGGGCGGCGAGCGTGAGCGCGCCGTACTCCGAGAACGAGCCGGCGTCGCACAGGTCCGCGACGTTCTCGCGCGCGGTGCGCAGGCCGGTGGCGTGGCGCTTGGCGACGGCGGCCGGGCGCGCGGCGTCGTCTTGCGCGCGGCGGCGCCGCTCGAGCAGCTCGGCGAGGTTGGGGCGGACCCCGCCGTCGTCGCCGGCTTCCGCGTCCGCCTGCTCGGCGCCCGGCGCGGCGCCGTGCTCGGCCGGCTCCACGCGGAACAGCGCCTGCCCCTCCGCGACCTGCTCGCCGACCGCGACCGTCAGCTCCCGCACCACGCCCGCCTCCGGCGCGACCACCTCGTGGTGCATCTTCATCGCCTCCACGACGAGGACCGCCGCCCCGGCCCGCACGCCGTCACCCTCGCCCGCGAGCAGCTCGGCGACCACGCCCGTCAGCGGCGACTCGATCAGCACGCCGGCGAATCTAGTCCGACCGTGGTGCGACGTGCGCCGGCTCGTCCGTGCGCGTCCACGTCGCACTGCGCCCACGACCGACCTCCAGCCGGCTCTCTGCCTTGAGGCTGTCGAGTGCGTTGCGGATCGTGGCCTGGCTGATGTCCGGGAGCGCGTCGGCGATCTGCGCGAGCCGGAAGCTGCGCGGCGCCTGCGTGAGGATGCAGTTGCGCGCCTGCTCCTCCTTCGTCGCGCCGACCAGCTCGGTCCCGGCGGCCACGCGGAGGGCGAAGTCGTCGTAGGCGTCCGCGAGGACGCGCAGCAGATAGCCGAGCCACGGCCACACGTCGTGCGCGCCTCGATGCCACCCGGCCTGACTTGCGCGCAGTGCCGCGTAGCAGCTGTGCTTCGTCTCGAAGATGCGCTGCTCGATCGAGACGTAGCGCGCGACGCCCGAAGCCGTGCCGCAGCAGCTCGGCGGTCGTCAGCAGCCGTGCGACGCGGCCGTTGCCGTCCTACTAAGTCAGCTGCGTACGGCCTCGATCGCGCGCTGCAGCGTCGGCCACTGCGCCGCCCACTGCTGCGGCGGCGCGGCGGCGACGATCACGCTGCCGATGCGACGGCCGGAGATCAGGCAGGCGACCTCGACGAAGCGGTTGCGCTTCGCCGTCGTGTAGCTGTCGCGCACGCAGCTGCCGTGCGCGCCGTCGCGGAACGGGACGCCGCGCGCGGACGCCTGGGTCGCGATCGCCGTGTCGCCCTCGCCGCGGCTGTGTCCGACGCGGAAGCGCGGCCAGTTCGCGAGCGTCTCGGCGCCTTGGCGCGGCGTCAGGTTGAGGTAGCCGAGGAACGCGCCGTGGGCGTCTCTGAGCGCGACGCTCGCCGTGCCGCGGTCGCCCTCGATCGGCCGCCAGCTCGCGGGGTAGGCGAGCACGGCGCCGCTCGGCAGCGTCGTGCTGCGCCACCCCGCGGGCGGCGGCGCCGGTCGCAGCGCGGGGAAGGGGTCGGCTGCGAGCGACGTGGTCGTCGCGTGCTCCGCGCCCGCGCCGCACCCGGCCAGCGCGAGCGCGAGCGCGAAGGTCGCGCCGAGCGCGCGTGGCCTAGACGTTGCCGTCCCCGTCGCTCGGGCCGCCGTTGTTGTCGGAGTCCTGGTCGCCGCCGTTGTTCTGCGGGATGCCGGACGATTCCGACGACGACGACGAGGACGAGCCGGAGCCGGTGCCGGTGCTCGGCTGGCTCGAGGTGGCCGGGGCGCTGCTTGCCGGTGGCGAGGACGTGGAGCTCGACGAGCCGGAGCTGCCGCCGCAGCCGGCGATGGCCAGCGCGGCGAGCGCGAGCCCGACGAGAGCGAGTCGACGGAAGGTGCGGGTGGGTATCGGCAGGCGCATGGACATCGGAGCTCCTCTCGGACGCGCGCCGGATCCGGCGGCGTCAGACAAATCGGTTCGAACTGTCAGATGCCCGCACGGTCCGGATCCTTCCCGCCGAGCTTCCCCGGCGAGCATCATCCCATTGCTCTGGTTAAGAGTTTGCTGTGCCGATCAGGCGCGCATCATGGCGCCGGCGAAGTCGACGACTGCCTGTGCCTGTCGTCTGGCCGAGCGGAGCTTGCCGCCGCCCACGGCGCGCGGCATCGGCTGCCGCGATCCCTGCGAGCACGAACAGCGCGGCTGAGACGCTCGCGGACTCCTCGTCGCCCTCCTCGGCGAGATCCTGAACCAGCTCGCCTGCTTCCAGGAACTTGCGCGCCTTCGCCAGCCGACCACGCGCGTCTGCTGCCGAGCAGTCCTGCGTGCGCCCCGTGCGGCCGCTCATCGGTCGGCTCCGAGCAGGTCGGCGACCGACGGGCCGTGCAGCGCTATCGCGTCTTGTCTCAACTCGGCGACGATCGGCGGTGCCTGCTCGCGAAGACGGCGCAGCTCCTCCTCGCCGACTTCCACGAGGCCTGCTCGGTTGCCGGTCCAGCGTCGCACCGACGTGGCGAGCGCGTCGCGCTGCTCGAGCCAGGCTCCGTTGTCTTCGTCGACCCCTCTCGGGCGCACCAGGAACAGGTCGATGTCGCTGTCTGCGTCGCCGTCTCCCCGCGCGGCCGAGCCGAAGAGGGAGACGTGCACCGGTGGAACCCGCCATCCGTCGACCGCGGTCTGAATACGGGTCATCAGCGTGCTGCGCATGCTTGAGAGCAGCTCGACGGCGGGGGCTGCAAGGTGCTCGCGGTTCAGCGTGTAGAGCCACGCCCGGCCGGCCTCCCGCCGGTCGACCACTCCTTGCGTGGCGAGACGGTTGAGGACGTCGAGCACCCCGCTGTGCGAGCTGCGTCCGGTCAGGCGCGCGATCTCTCGCCCGGTCAGCGGCCGGGTCGTGCGCGCGAGCACCATGATGTGGGATTCAGCCTGTGGTGCGCGCCACGCGCGACGCCGCCAGCGACGCCAGCGTCGCCCGATGGCGGCGGGCGCCGCCGAGCAGGGCGGCGTCGAGCTGGGCGCGCTTGTAGAGCCAGTGGACGTCGGCCTCCCAGGTGAAGCCGATGCCGCCGTGCGCCTGGATCGCGCTGGCCGTGACCGACCGGCCGCCGTCGGCCGCCGCCGCGGCGGCCAGCGCCGCCGCCTCCGGCAGGCGCTCGGGCGCGGCGTCCGCGGCCCAGGCGGCGTAGAGCGCCGTCGAGCGCGCCGACTCGGTGTCGAGCAGCATCTGCGCACAGCGGTTCTGGACCGCCTGGAAGGCGCCGACCGGCACGCCGAACTGCCTGCGCTCCTTCACGTACGCAAGCGTCATCTCGAGCGCCCGCTGCGCGATCCCGACGACCTCGGCGGCGATCGCGGCGCGGATCCGGTCGGCCGCCGCCACCGCGCCGGCCCCGCCGCCGGCGCCGAGCGGCTCGGCGGAGCCGCCGTCGACGGTCGCGTAGCGGCGCGTCGGGTCGATCGTCTCCAGGTGGGCGCAGTCGGCGCCGGTCACGAGCATCGCCTCGCCCGACGGCCGTTCGAGCAGCACGAGCAGCTCGGCGCCGACGCCGTCGGCGCACAGCGCGCGCGTGCCGATCCCGGCCGTCGCCTCGCCGGACGCCAGCCGCGGCAGCCAGCGCGCGCGCTGCGCGTCGGAGCCGCACGCCTGGATCGCCGCGGCCGCCGCCGCGACCGACAGGAACGGCGTCGCCGCGCAGGCGTAGCCCAGCTCCTCCAGCAGCACCGCCAGCTCGACCGCTCCCAGCCCCTGGCCGCCGTGCCCCTCGCTCACCGCGATCCCCGGCCAGCCGAGCGCGCACAGCTCGTCCCACAGCGCCTGGTCGTAGGCGGCGCCGGCCTCGGCCGCCTCGCGCACGCGCGCCCACGAGGAGCGCGCGGCGAGCAGCTCGCGCGCGACGCGCTTGATCTCCTTCTGGTCCTCGGTCAGGTCGAAGTGCACACGTGCCTCACTTCAGCCGCGGGAGTCCCAGCACCCGCTCGGCGACGATGTTCTTCAGCACCTCGGTCGTGCCGCCCTCGATCGAGTTGCCGCGCGCCCGCAGCAGCTCGAACGCCCACGGCGCGCCGGCAGTCAAGGCGTCCGGACCGAGGATGTCGGCCGCCAGCTGCGTCAGCTGCTGGTTCGTGTCCGACCACATCCACTTCGTCAGCGAGCCCTCCGGGCCGGGCTGCCCGTACGTCTCGATCGCCGTCAGGCCGCGGTAGGCGGTGAGTCTCAGGACCTCGCAGCGCAGGTGCAGCTCGCCGAGCTTGTCGGCGACGACCGGGTCGTCCATCAGGCCGCGCCCGGCGGCCTCGGCGATCAATTGATCGAGCAGCTGCCGCATCCGCACCTGCAGGAAGAACGCGAGCCCCGACCGCTCGTTCATCAACGTCGTCAGCGCGACCTTCCAGCCGTTGCCGACGCCGCCCAGCACGTTCGCGTCCGGCACGCGCGCGCCGTCGAGGAACAGCTCGTTGAACTCCGACTCGCCGGTGATCTGCTTCAGCGGCACGATCTCGACGCCGTCCTGCTCCATGTCCATCAGGAAGTACGTGAGCCCCTGGTGCTTCTTCGGCGCGTCGGCGTCGGTGCGCGCGACGAGCATGCACCACTTCGCGTACTGCGCCATCGAGGTCCACACCTTCTGGCCGGTGATCACCCACTCGTCGCCGTCCTTCACCGCGCGCGTCTTCAGCGCGGCGAGGTCGGAGCCGGCGTCGGGCTCGCTGAAGCCCTGGCACCAGACCTCCTCGGCGGTGAGGATCGGGACGAGGTGGCGCTCCTGCTGCTCGGGCGTGCCCCACGTCATGATCGTCGGGCCGGCGAGCAGGAGGCCGAGCACGTTCGCCGGCAGCGGCGCGCCGGCGGCCGCCAGCTCCTCGTAGAAGATCGCGGACTGCGTGAGCGTCGCACCGCGCCCGCCGTGCTCGGCCGGCCAGTGCACCGCCGCCCAGCCGCCGTCGGCGAGGCGGCGCTGCCAGTCGCGGCGCCAGGCGTAGTGGGCGTCCTCGTCGCCGTGCGGCGCCTCGCCCGGCTCGTTGGCCGCGAGCCACGCGCGCAGCTCGTCGCGGAAGGCGGTCTCGCCGGCGTTGAACGTGAGGTCCATGGCGCTCGTCCTATCCCGCCCGCACGTCCAGCACGACCTTGCCGGTCGCCTGGCGCGAGTCGATGCATTCGAGCGCGCCGGCCGCGTTCTCCCAGTCGAAGTGCGCGCCGACCAGCGGTCTCACGTACCCGCGCTCGATCAGACGGTCGATCGCGGCGCCGACGTCGCGGTTGAACTGCGGCTTGGGCATCGCGTAGGCGCCCCAGCCGGCGCCGATCACCTCGGTGTTGCCGAGCAGCAGCCGGTTCACCTTGACCTCAGGGATCGAGCCGCCGGTGAAGCCGACGACGACCACGCGGCCGCCCTCGCGCAGCGAGCGCAGGCTGTCGGTGAAGCGGTCGCCGCCGACCGGGTCGAGCACGAGGTCGGCGCCGCCGAGCGCCTTCACGTCGTCCTTCCAGGCGCCGTCGGAGCGCACGACCTCGTCGGCGCCCGCCTCGCGCGCGACGCGCTCCTTGGCGTCAGTGGACACGACCGCGATCGTGCGCGCGCCGAGCCCGCGTGCGACCTGCAACGCGGCGGTGCCGACGCCGCCCGCGGCGCCGTGCACGAGGACCGTCTCGCCTTCTTGCAGACGCCCGCGCGTTCTCAGCGCGAAGTACGCGGTGTGGTAATTGAGGACGAGGCCGGCGCCCTGCGCGAAGTCGAGCGCGTCGGGCAGCTTGACGGTGAAGAACGCGGGCGCGACTGCCGTCTCGGCGAACGCGCCGAGCGCGGTGAAGGCGGCGACGCGGTCGCCGGGCTGCAGGCCGGTGTTCGGCGGCGCGCTGCGCACCACGCCCCCGACCTCGCTGCCCGGCACGAACGGCAGCGGCGGTCTGAACTGGTACTCGCCGCGCGTCTGCAGCAGCTCCGGGAACGACACGCCGGCGGCGTGCACCTCGACCACGACCGCCGCCTCGCCCGGCGGCGAGAGCGGGTGGACTGGCTCCGGCTCCGGCAGCTCGACGTAGCGCAGCGCGCTGTCGGCACCCGTCAGCTCGGCGATCTGGATGGCGCGCATCGGCGGCACGCTACCGCCCGGCGAGCCGGCTCGTGCCAGATGCCGGCGGCGCCACCGCCGACGCGCCGGCTAGATTGCCGCCGCATGACGCGTCGCCGGGCACGGGTCCTCGCGTTCGCCGCCACGCTGGCGGCCATGGTCGGGCTGACGCCGTCGGTCGCTGCGCTCGCCGCGGCCCAGTCGAAGATCGCCGTCGACCCCGGCGACACGCCGCTGCAGATCACGGGCTACGTCGGCGACTCGGCCGGCTTCTCCGGCGCGATTCGCCTGCATGCGACGGGCGCCGCGATCCCCTCCTACCAGGCGCTCTTCTCCGACCTGCGCTCGCCCGGCGGCCACGTCGTCGCGCGCAGCCACCTGAGACTCGCCAGCACGCCGGCGCTCCCCGCCGGCGCGTTCGTCGACGTCACCGTCGCGGTCGACGGGATCGACACGCCCGGCGCGTACAGCGGCAGGCTCGAGCTGGTGCCGGCGGGCGCGCCGCGCAGCGCGGAGACCGTCGTGCCGATCGCACTCGACGCGATCGGCCGCCCGACGCTGACGGCGCTCGCGCCCGACGACAGAGTGCACGGCGCGCTCGCGCGCTGCGGCATCGCGTGCGGCGTGACGAGCGCGATCGTGCCGGGCAGCGCCGGCGGCCAGTCGCAGACGATCGCGTTTGCGGTCGGGGCGAGTCCCGACGCGAGCGTGACGGCCCTGCAGGTGCTCGGCAGCGGCGACAGAAACGGCCACCAGCTGACGAACGCCGACCTCGGCCTGCCGGCGACGCTCGCCAGACCGATCACGTCCGTCGGCGGCGTCGTGCGGCTGCACCTGAGCATCAACCCGGGCAGCCTGCCGGCCGACCACTACACCGGCACGATCCGCGTGACGGTCGCCAACGTCGACGCGCCGGTCACCGTCCCGATCGACTTCAGCGTGCGCGACTCGCCGTACCTCGCGCTGCTGGCGCTGCTGCTGGGGATCGCGCTCGGGCGGTTGAGCCAGTACCTGTCCGGGCCGGGCGGGCAGCGGCGCGACCTGTACGAGCAGGCGGGGCGGCTGCGGCGGCGTGCGAGACGCGCGGGCGACGCGGCGATGCTGGCGCAGCTCGCCGACGCGCAGGCGGCGATCGACGACGACGACCTCGACCACGCGAGAAGACTCCTCGACGCCGTCGACACGGGCGCGGCGGCGGCGCCGAGAGCGCCCGACGCGAGAGCGCCCCCGGCGCAGCCCGGCCCGGTCCAGCGCGCGACCGCCGCGGTCGGGCGCGGGGCGGCCATCCTCTCGCCGGTCAAGACCGAGCTGAGCCTCGGCGCGCACCTGATCGGGCTCGCGACCTGGATCGGCCTGCTGATCGTCGGCTACCAGACGCTCTACGTCCAGCAGGGCACGTCGTTCGGCGCCAACGGCATCTTCGACTACGTCGCGCTCGTCCTCTGGGGCCTCAGCGCCGACGTCGCCAGCCGCGGCCTCGGCAACCTCACCGGGAGAGCCGCGGCGACGGCGTAGAGCGTTCGCGGCAGTCGAACGAAGCTGGCCGGTGGCGCGCGTACGCTCCGGGCCGTGGCATCGACGCCGAGGATCGCCTTCTCGCCTGCGGACTGCGAGCTGTTCGAGCGCTACCCGAGATCGGTGCCGTATCGCGACGAGGACGTGCCGCCGGTCGACAAGGAGCGCTTCCGCGGCCTGCGCGCGCGCCTGAGAGCGCTCGTGGCCGAGGTCGCCGAGACCGCTCCCGCGAGCGTGCCGCTGCGCTCGTGGGCGAGCAGCCTCAACCCGAACGGGCGCACGCCGCGCGACTTGTGGGCATGCGTCTATCCGGCCGGCACGCCCAACAAGTCGTACGGGCTGCAGGTGGCGATCATCGTCTCGGCGAGCGGGGTCGAGCTGTGCCTCTGCCTCGGTGCCGGGCGGTCGCAGTTGAGAGGGGCCGAGCGGCTCCTCGCGGAGGAGGCGTTCGTGCAGCTCAAGCGCGCGCTCCGGACCGCGCCGCCGTCCGTGCGGACGCGGATGCGCCGGCGCCTGGAGCGAGCCGGCGGCCCCGACCACGCCTGGGACCTGCGGCGGCGCTGGCGCGAGCCGGCCGGCACGAGCGACTTCGCCGAGCTCGACGAGTGGCTTGCCTTCGCTGCGAGCCGGGACGGCGACGGTGCCAGCATCTCGCAGAACATCGCTGCGGACGACGTGTCCGCCATGAGCCCGCGGATCGGCTCGATCTTGACCGGACTCGTCGCCGCCGCCGACCCGCTGCTGAGACACGCGGAGGACGCGCCGCGTAGGCCAGTCGCCCCCGCCGCGACGCCAGTGACGAAGCCGCTTCCCGGTCGCATCGTGGCAGGGGCGGGCGGTGGCGGCGCCTCGGCGGCGGGTCAGGGCAGCTCGTCCGCGACCGCCGCCCCTCGAGGCACGTCGAGAAGAGCGCTCCGAGGGCTGGCGCGCGAGCTCCACCTCGAGGGCAACCTCCTGCAGGAGATCGTGCGGGCGCTTCAGGACCGCGGCCAGGTGATCTTCTACGGGCCGCCCGGTACCGGCAAGACGTATGTCGCGCGCAAGCTGATCGCGCAGATCGCCCCGCGCGAGGAGGCCCGTGCGATCGTGCAGTTCCATCCGAGCTACTCCTACGAGGACTTCGTCCTCGGCTTCCGGCCGGTGCTCGGGACGGGCCGCGAGCTGACGTACCGCCTCTGCGACGGGCCGCTGCTGCGGCTCGCGCGGCGCGCCGCAGCCAACCCGCACGAGCGGCACGTGATGCTGGTCGACGAGATCAACCGCGGCAACCTGCCGCGTATCTTCGGCGAGCTGCTCTACCTGCTCGAGTACCGCGACGAGTGGGTCTCGCTGATGTACGCGTCGCCGCAGGCGGAGGTCGGCGACGCCAGCCCGTTCGACACCCAGGGCCGCTTCAGGCTGCCGCGGAACCTCTGGATCGTCGGCACGATGAACACGGCGGACCGTTCGACCGGCCTGATCGACGCGGCGCTGCGGCGGCGCTTCCACTTCGTGCCGTTCTTCCCCGGAGAGGGCGCGCTCGACGGCCTGCTCGGGCGCTGGCTGAGCACCCAGCCGAAGGCGGTACAGCCACTTGCGAAGTGGGTCGAGACGCTCAACGCGCAGCTGAGCCGCGACTTCGGGCGCCACATGCAGATCGGGCACAGCTACTTCATGCGCAAGCGGCTCACGCTCGCCGACGTCGAGCGCATCTGGCGGGCGGACATCATGCCGTTCCTCGAGGAGCGGCTGTTCGGCCATCCCGACGGGGACCTGCGCCGGTACGCGCTGGGGCGCATCAAGAGAGGCGCTGCCGCCGAGCGCGATGACGCGGACGATCAGCCTCGTTGAGCACGAGCCGCAGCTGCTCGCGCTCTCCGCGACGGAGGCGCACGAGCTGCGCACGCTCTCTGGCGCGGTCCTCCGCGTCGCCCCGGAGCACGACGGATGGCGGCTGACGCCGAGCAGCCGCGTCGGCACTGTCGTGCTGCCGTCGGTGCGGCTGCTGATCCGGCCGAAGGCGGGCGTGCGCAACACGCTCTACCTGCTCGCGTCCGCACGGCGGATTGATTGGAGCGTGGAGCTGTTCCCCTACGACACCGACGATCTCGTGCTGGCGATCGCGTGGTGGTTCGACCGCGAGGTCGAGCACGCGTCGCGGTTCGGCCTCGTGCGCGACTACGTCGACCGCCGCGACTTGCTCACGACGATTCGCGGGCGCGTCGCGTTCGAGCGCCAGCTCGCGGCGCGACCGGGGTTGCGCATCCCGATCGAGTGCGCGTTTCAGGACTACAGCGAGGACACGCCGCTCAACCGCCTGCTGAAGACGGCGCATGCCGCGCTGCTGCGCGTCCCGGGCCTCGAGCGGGGAGTCGCGATGCGCTTGCGCCATCGCGCCCGCGGGATGCTGGGCGAGGTGGGCAGCGTCGACCATGCGCCCGGCGTGCCGCCCGAGCTGCCCTCGGTCGGCATGCGGCGCGAGTGGGGCACGGCTGCGCGCCTCGCGCACCTGATCGTGCGCGACCTTGCGATCCGAGACGCTCCCGGCGAGACGCCCGCGCAGGCGTTCGTCGTCGACATGAACCAGCTCTTCCAGCAGTTCGTGACGGACATCGCGCGTGAGCGCGCCCTCGCGGCGAGCTGCACGCTGGAGGCCGCGCGCGAGCGCGAGCTCACGGTCTCGTCGACGCGGGCCGACGGCGACGTCCTCCCCGCCGTGACGATCAAGCCCGACCTCGTGCTCGTGCGGGACGGCGTGCCGGTGGCAGTCGCCGACGTCAAGTACAAGGCACCCGGCGCGGGCGCCGGGTGGCAGGCGCCCGACGCCTACCAGCTGATCAGCTACTGCGTGCGGCTGGGCCTCGGTCGCGGCCTGCTCGTGCTGTGCGGACCGTGCGCTCTCGGCTCCGTGCCGGTGGTCGACACGCCGCTCGCGCTCGCGACCATCGGAGTCGACGTGACTGGCGCGCCGCTGGAGATCCTCGCCCAGGCTCGCGCTGCGGCCGACGCGCTCGTTGCGCAGGCGCGGGGTGGGCCGGGCGTCCGGGCTGCCGGCCTCAGCCCACGCCCGCCCCGCGGATCACGGTGAGCAGCGCGTCGGCGGTGCCGGCGGCGTGGTGCTCGCCGGTGCCGAGGCGGCGGACGCCGAGGCCGCAGAGGAGGGCGACGACGGTGCGCGCGTGGCGGGTCGGCTCGGGGACGCCGAGCGCCTCGAGCGCGGCGGCGGCGAAGTCCTCGTAGGCGCCGAAGCAGCGGCGCGAGGCGTCGTGCAGCGCGGGGTCGCGCGAGGCGTGCAGGTGCAGCTCCAGCTCGGCGATCTCCTCGGGCCGTCCGGCGTTGCGCGCGGCGACCTGCTCGACGACGATCGCGGCCTGCTCGGCGCTCGGTCCGCCGCTCTTGCCGCCGGCGCCCGCCCCTGCGCGCAGCTCGGCCGCGAGCGCCTCCAGCCGCGCGACCTCCTCGGCCGCGTACAGCAGCAGGCTCTCGCGCAGCAGGTCGGTCTGCGAGGGGAAGTGGTAGGTCAGCGAGCCGAGCGCGACGCCCGCCTCGGCGGCGACGCGGCGGTTGCTGACCGCGCCGATCCCGCCGGCCGCGATCACCCGCAGCGTCGCGTGCAGGATCCGCGCGCGCGTGTCGGTCGTGGCAGGAGCCGGGGCGCCGGCGGGCGATGGGGTCGGCGGGGCGGGTATCGGCGAAGCATAGATCGCCGACCCGGTATCGTTCGTTCGAACGACCGAACGGGAGCCGGTGTCATGGACGCGACCGACGACGAGGATCTCGCCTTCACGGGCCTGCGCGCACAGGCGGCGCTCGTCGCCTCCGGCCAAGCGTCTGCACGCGAGCTGGTCGACGCCGCGCTCGCGCGCATCGAGCGCGCGCAGCCCGAGCTGAACGCGTTCCGCTGCATCCGCGCCGACGCCGCGCGCGCCGAGGCCGACGAGGCCGACCGCCGTCGTGCGCAGGGCGACAAGCTGCCGCTGCTCGGCGTCCCCGTCGCGATCAAGGACGACATGGACCTCGCCGGCGAGTCGACGAACTTCGGTTGCCCCGGCACGTTCCACCCGCGCCACGGCGACGGCGAGGTCGCGCGCAAGCTGCGCGCCGCCGGCGCCGTGATCGTCGGCAAGACGAACACGCCCGAGGTCGGCCAGTGGCCGTTCACCGAGGGCCCGGCCTTCGGCGCGACGCGCAATCCGTGGTCGCTCGACCACAGCCCCGGCGGCTCGTCCGGTGGCTCGGCGGCCGCCGTCGCGGCCGGCCTGGTCCCCGCCGCCGCCGGCTCCGACGGCGCCGGGTCGGTGCGGATCCCCGCCGCCTGGACGCACCTCGTCGGCGTCAAGCCGCAGCGCGGCCGCGTCTCCACCTGGCCGTTCCTGTCCGCCTTCAACGGCCTCACCTGCATCGGCCCGCTCGCGCGCACGGTCGACGACGCGGCGCTGATGCTCGACGTGCTCGCCGGCAACCGCCCCGAGGACCTCCACCAGCCGCCGCCCCCGCCCGAGCCGTTCGCCGACGGCGCAAGGCGGGAGCCCGGCCGGCTGCGGATCGCACTCTCGACGAGGGTGCCGTGGTCGATCGCGCCGGCG
>Ga0265319_1001050_pt1 | contig 17233 bp, 14 predicted proteins | sample 4824metaG_FD_192443 | JGI IMG/M metagenome (GOLD analysis project Ga0265319, IMG submission 192443) | Rhizosphere microbial communities from Carex aquatilis grown in University of Washington, Seatle, WA, United States - 4-8-24 metaG | ecosystem: Host-associated > Plants > Roots > Rhizosphere >...
GCGCCCGCCGCCGCGCTGGCGGCGTTGCTCATCAAGCGCCGGGACCCCGACGGCGTGCTGGCGTTGCTGGCCGCCGATGCGGCCATCCATGACGCCGCCGGTTTTCGCGCCGTGATGGGCGCGGCGTTTGCGGCGGCGGCCCGGCAGGATTTTATTTTCACAGTCGGCATCCCGCCCGCTTACCCCGCCATCGCCTATGGCTACCTGCAACGCGGCGAAAAACTCGGTGAGTGCGATGGCCGTCCCTGGTATCGGGTGCGGAAATTTGTCGAAAAGCCGGACGGTCCCACGGCGGGACGCTATGTGGCGGAGGGCGGCTATTGGTGGAATGCGTGCATGTTTGTCGTGCGGGCAGCGGTGCTCGAAGCGGCGTTCAAAATAAATGCGCCGGTGATTGCAGCGGGCATGAATGATTTGAATGCGCGCTTGAATGCCGGAGCCGCTTTGCCCGAAGCCCTGGCCGTGGTGTATCCGAATTTGACCAAAATCTCGGTGGACTATGCGGTCATGGAAAAGGCCCCGAATGTGGCGGTCTTTGAGGCGTCGTTTGATTGGGACGATGTCGGCGAATGGCCGGCGCTGGTGCGGCACACGCAGCCGGATGCCGACGGCAATGTCGCGCGGGGCGACGTGGCCCTGCATGATGCGCGCGGCAACATTGTCCTGGGTGAACCGGGCCACTTGGTGGCGCTGCTGGGAGTGGAGGACCTGGTGGTGGTCCACACGCCGGATGCGACGCTGGTCTGCCACAAGTCGCGCGCGCAGGAATTGAAAAAGCTTTTGCAGGGCGTGGCGGCCAAACCCGGCGGCGCGCGCTGGCTCTAAAATATATTTCCCCTCATGGCGCTTTATTTAATCACCGGAGTGGCGGGATTCATCGCCTCGCGTGTGGCGGAGATGCTGCTGGCGGAGGGCCACGCCGTGGTGGGGGTGGACAACTTGAACGACTATTATGACGTGCGCTTGAAAGACTGCCGCCTCGCGCGCCTGATGGGTGAGTCGACCTGGCGGCCCGGCGCGGACACGCGGCGTTCGCAATTCGGCGGGCGCGGACGGCGCGCCGCGGGGGACGGGCGCTTTATTTTCGAGGCGGTGGACATTGAGAACCTTGCCGATCTGGAAAAACTTTTTCATGAATTTAGATTCGACGGTGTCTTCAATCTCGCGGCGCGCGCGGGAGTGGCCTACAGCGTCGAAAATCCGCACGTCTACCTGACCACCAACACGCACGGCACGCTGAACCTGCTTGAATGCCAGCGTAAACATGGCGTGAAAAAAATGGTGCTGGCCTCGACCTCCTCGCTCTACGCCGGCTGCGCGATGCCCTTCCGCGAAGATTTGCCGGTAAACACGCCGCTGTCGCCCTACGCCGCCTCCAAAAAAGGCGCGGAACTTTTCGCGCACAGTTACCACAAGCTGCATGGCCTCGATATTACGGTGGTGCGCTATTTTACGGTCTTCGGTCCCGCGGGTCGGCCGGACATGAGCATCTTTCGCTTTATCCAATGGATTGCGCAAGGCCGCCCGCTGCGACTTTATGGCGACGGCACGCAGACACGCGATTTCACTTTTGTGGACGACATCGCGCGCGGCACCCTGCTGGCGGCGCGTCCCCTGGGCTACGAAATCATCAACCTGGGCGGCGGCCGTTCGCCCACGGCGCTGACCGACGTGATAGCGCGCATCGAAAGCGCGTTAGGTAAAAAAGCGGTGATTGAAGGGCATCCGGCGGTGGCCGCCGATATCAAGGCTACGCGCGCAGATATCGCCAAGGCGGAGAAACTGCTCGGCTGGCAGCCGGAATTTTCCTTTGAGGACGGCCTCGCCGCGACCATCGCCTGGCACCGCGAAAATGCGGACTGGCTGTCGTCGGTGTTGAATTGAATTCAGTCCAATCACCCACCCAATTTAATATGGAAACCATGACCCCCATCACGCTCAATCCCGATTTTCAATTACCCCTGTTTGTGGCCGAGATCGGTTGTAATCACAAAGGCTCCGTCGAAATCGCCCGCCAGATGATTGTTGTGGCCAAGACTTGCGGGGCGCACGTGGCGAAATTTCAAAAGCGCTGCGCGCGCGAATTGCTCACGTCGGAACAATACAATGCCCCCTATGACAATCCCAACAGCTACGGGCGCACTTATGGCGAGCACCGCGAATTTCTCGAATTTGACGCCGCGACGCATGGCGCGCTGATGAAATATGCCAAGGAGCACGGGATCATCTACTCCACTTCCGTGTGGGATTTGACGAGTGCTAAGGAAATTGCCGCGCTGAAGCCGGATTTCATAAAGATTCCCTCGGCGTGCAACAATCATCTGTCGATGATCGAGTATTTGCGCGATAATTATGCGGGCGACGTTCATTTATCCGCGGGCATGTCCACGGATGCCGAGTTGGACGCGGCGACGGGCGTGTTTCGGGATTGTCCGCAGCGGGTGGCGCTGTATGCCTGCACCTCGGGCTACCCCGTGGCGTTTGAGGACGTGTGCCTGCTGGAGATTGTCCGGCTCAAGCGTCGCTATCAGGATACCGGCCGGGTGAAAGCGATTGGATTTTCCGGCCACCACAATGGAATATCCATTGATTCCACGGCGGTGCTGCTGGGCGCAACGATTGTCGAGCGGCATTTCACCCTCGATCGCGCCTGGAAGGGTTCCGACCATGCGGCTTCGCTCGAACCGGGAGGTTTTGGCCGACTGACGCGCGACATCCGCCACTTGCGTGATGCGCTCCGGTATAAGGGCAAAGAAATTTTACCCGTGGAGGAAGTGCAACGCCAGAAGCTGAAATACCGCTTGCGCTAAGGCGCGTTCAACCATGCCCAACATTCTAGCCATTATTCCGGCGCGCGGCGGCTCCAAAGGCCTGCCGGGGAAAAATCTCCGACGGGTGCTCGGCCATCCGCTGCTGGCCTATTCGATTGCCGCAGCGAAATCCAGCCGGCTGGTCACGCGCACGATCTGCTCGACGGATGACGCCACCATCGCGGCGGCGGCGCGCCAGTATGGCGCCGAAACGCCGTTCATGCGCCCGGCGGAATTGGCGGGTGATGAGACGTTGGATTTGCCGGTGTTCCAACATGCGCTGGCTTGGCTGGAGCAGCAGGAAAAATGGCGCGCAGACAGCGTGGTGCAATTGCGGCCCACCTCGCCGGTGCGGCCGCCGGGCTTGGTTGACCAGGCGGTGCAGATGTTGGTGGATGATCCGGCGGCGACGGCGGTGCGGGCGGTCTGTCCAGCGCCGGCGAATCCATTCAAGATGTGGCGGGTGGATCTGGGCGGGCCGTATATGCGCAATCTGCTCGATGTGCCGGGAAATCCTGAGCCATATAATTCTCCGCGACAGGTTTTGCCGCAGGCGTGGTGGCAAACCGGACTGATTGATGTGGCGCGCGCGGAGGTTATACGCGCGGGTTCGATGACGGGTTCGCGCATTCTGCCGCTGCGGCATGACAGCAAGTGGGCCATCGACATTGATGACGCCGAGGCTTTGCAACGGGCGGCGGAGGCCATCACGGCCTTGGCGGCGGTGACTCCGAGTGTGCGCGTCGACCTCGCGGGCATTCGCCTGCTGGTGCTCGATGTGGACGGCACCCTCACGCCGGGCACCATGTATTACGGGGAAAAGGGCGAGGCGCTGAAACGCTTTGACACGCGCGACGGCCACGGACTGGGCAACGTGCGGGCGCGGGGGATCGAGGTGGCGGTCATCACTCGCGAAAAGAGCGCGGCGACGGCGGCCCGCATGCGCAAACTCGGCATCAAACATTTTTTTGAAGGGGTGCTCGACAAATTGCCGGTGCTGCGCGATTTGACTGCGCAACTGGGATTGGCGCTCAACCAGGTCGCCTATGTGGGGGATGACGAGGGGGATGTGGCCTGTTTGCAGGCCGTGCGCGAGGCCGGTGGATTGTCCTGCGCGCCGGGCGACGCGCATCCCACCGCCCAGGCCTGCGCCGTTTTGTTGACCCAAAAAGGCGGTGGCCGGGGCGCGGTGCGTGAAGTTTGCGATGGACTATGCCAGGCCCGCGATGCCGCGGCCAACAAGGTTAAATGAAAACTTACCGCGTATTGATTTGCGGGGCGGGTTCGGCGGGCGAGCGCCATTTGGGCAATCTGCTCACGTTGGGCCACCGGGAAGTCGCCCTCCTGCGTGAGCGGGGGCGGCCCTTGCGCACACGGCAGGAGAAAGTTCCGGAATTCTTCGAGCGGGCGAAAGCGCTGGGTGAATTCAAGCCCGAGGTGGTGATCGTCGCCAATCTCACCGCACAACATTTGGAAACGGCGCTGTGGGCGGCGCGCGCCGGGTGTCATGTTTTTTTGGAAAAACCCGCCAGTCATCAAAATGCAGGATTGGCCGAACTGGCGCAGATTTTGCGGGAAAACGGCCGTCACGGCATGGTGGGTTACATGCTGCGCTTTCACCCGCTGTTGCAAATGGTCAAGGCCTGGCTGGAGGAAGGCGAGGGGGGCAGGCTGGGCCGCCCGTTGTATTTTCATGCATCCTGGGGCGAGCATGTCCCGGACTGGCATCCATGGGAGAATTACGCGGAGAGCTACTCGGTGCGGCGTGACATGGGGGGTGGCGCGGCGCTGACTTATTCGCACGATTTGGATTTGTGCCTGTGGATGTTTGGCGTGCCGGTCGCCGCGCTGGGCTGTGCGAGCCAGGTGGCGTCGTTGGCGGGGGACGCGGAGCACGGATTTGATTTGTTGTTGCGCTATCCCGCCGGGTTTAACGCCCACCTGCATGCGGATTACTTCACGCGCCCGGCGGCCCGGCACTGGGAGCTGACGGCGACGCGAGGCCGGGTGGTTTTTGATTATTTCGCCGGAACCCTGACGCGTTATGATGGCGTCGTCGGCGAAGTGCCGCCCGTTGCCGGGCCGCGCTCACCCGCCGTCGAGATACTTCGCCAGCCCGTCGGATTCGACCGCAACGACATGTTTCTTGCCGAATTGCGCTATTTTTTCGATTGTCTGGATCGTAATCTGCCGCCGCAACCCGGCATCGGTGAGGGCGCGCGAGTCGTGCAATTGGCGCTCGCCGCCCGCGCCACTGGAGTATGGAATTTGCCGGCGGATCCCTTCGCACCCCTGAGCTAACCCACCACCATGACCGACATGTTTTCATTGCAGGGCAAAGTCATTCTGGTAACCGGCGCGGCCGGCCTGATTGGGCGGGAAATTTGTTCCGCCTATGTCGAATACGGAGCGCGGGTGGTGATGACGGATGTGGTTCCAGAAGCTCGACTGTCCAGTTTGGCGCGGGCCTTGACGCGAAAATATCCGAAGATGCCGGTGCCCGTGGTAGTTCAGGCCGATGTGGCCGATGACGCGTCGGTCAAAGCATTATTTGCCCGCGTGGCCCAAGTCGCCCATGGGAGGCTGGATGTGCTGGTCAACCTCGCGGCGATTGACGCAAAATTTGACGCGCAGGCTTCGCGCATCGAGCCTTCGCGGTTTGAAAATTTCCCCCTGGAGCAATGGGAGAAATCCGTGGCGGTGAATTGCACGGGACTGGTGCGGGTGACGCAGGAAGCCGTGCGGCAGATGTTGCGCCGCCGGGCGGGCCATATCATCAATGTCGCCTCGACCTATTCGCTCGTGTCGCCCAACCAGAGTCTTTACCGCTTTCCCGGCGAGCGCCGCCAGAAATACAAGCCCGTGGATTATGTGGCGACCAAGTCCATGGTGCCCAATTTTACCCGCTATCTCGCCACACTGTATGCGCGCGATGGCTTGCGGGTGAACTGCATTGTGCCCCATGGGGTGGACAACGGGCACCCGAAAAAATTCCGCGACAATTTCGCCAAACTCAGCCCGCTCGGGCGGCTGTGCGCCCCGGCGGAATTGCGCGGGCCGTTTGTGTTTTTGGCCTCGGAGGCATCGTCATATATGACCGGCTCGACGTTGGTGGTGGATGGCGGTTGGACGGCTTGGTGAGTGATGGACGAGGATGGGCGGGGGTGAAGTGGCGGCGGGATGACAATATGAAAACACAAGTACAGGTGGCGCGGAACACGTTGAGCCGGTTTTTCAACAGTGCAGCGCGCGGCGTGGTGGGCCTGATTTTGGTGCCGATCTTGTTTGTGAAGATTGGCAAGGAGGGGTATGGCCTCATGGCGCTGATTGGCACGATTGCCGGCCTGACGGCCCTGGCGGATTTGGGTTTGCGCCCGGCTTTGAGCCGGCACTTGGCGGCAAAAATTGCGTTGAATGACTGGGCGGGCGCGAGCCGGCTCTACAGCACGGGGGTGCTGATGGTGGGCTTGCTCTTCGCGCCGCTGGCGCTGGCGTTTTCGCTGGCCACCCCGTGGTTGATGGCCTACGCGAAAATTTCCGCCGGCCTGCACGACAGCGCGGAATGGGTCTTCCGCTGGTGGCTGCCCTGCGAGATTCTGGTGCTTTTTATCATTCCCGTTTACTCGACGCCGCTGGTGGCGAGCAACAGATTTGATATTCGCAACCGGCTGGATGTCATTGGCTCCCTGCTCGGGTCGGTGATCTTCATTGCCTTGCTGGAATTCACCACCTGGCAAATGGGGGCTTGGGTGATATCGCGGTTTTTTACCATTCTGATCACGGTATTACTCTATCGGCGCGCCCAACGACAGATTTGTCCGCAATTGACCCTGCGCCTCGGGCAGTTTTCCACGGGAGATTTTTCATTGCTCTGGGGCATGGGGCGCTACCTGATGGGTGCGTCGCTCGTCCAGACGATTAAATACACGCTGGATCCACTGGTATTGACCTGGTTTTTGGGCGTGCGCGCGGTGGCCATCTACCAGCCGGGGAATTCGCTGGCAAATTTCACCAAGAATTTCAACCAAGCCTTCGTCGGGCAAATGGATGTCCTGATGACGCAACTGCACACGCAGGGCGAGCAGGCCAAGTTGAACCGGCTGTTTAAGGAAGGCTCGCGCATGAATTTTCTGCTCGGCATGCCGGTGGTGCTCGTGCTGACGGTGTTCGCGCAGCCCATCATGCGCTTGTGGGTGGGCCGCTCCGACCAGTTGGGGGAGGAATATTGGGTGGCGGCGCAGGTTTTAATTTGCATGTCGCTCGTGGCCTTCACTTATTTTGCGGAAGGGTTGTTCTGGCCGGTGTTGGTGGGCATGAACCACCTGGATTTTATCATCAAAGCCGAGCTGGGTTTCGCGCTGGCCAATCTGGGTTTCGAAATTGTGTTGTTAAAATTCACCCATTTGGGTGTGGTCTCCGTTGCGCTGGCTTCCCTGGTGGAGCGGATGGTCTCCATGCCGGTGTTTCTGATCCACACCATTCGACTGTGCAAGCTGCCGGTGGGTGAATTCATTGGCGAGGTTTACGCCGGGCCGATGGTGGCGTTGCTGGTCTTGAGCGGGTTTGGTGCGCTGCTCAACGGGATGGTGGGGCCACTGAATATTTTCACGCTCGTCGGTTGTGTGGCCGCGGTGTTGGTGCTGTGGGCCATCTATTCCTGGCAATGGGGGCTGAACGCGGACCAGCGCCATCGGGTGTTGGGCGTGTGCAACCGTTTGTCTCCCGTGAAAATTTTTCCGCATGCCGCGTGAACCGCAAGTGGCCATCATCATGCCGCTCTACAACAAGCGGGCCTGGATTGCGCGCGCGCTTCACTCGGTCATCAATCAGACATGGACGGACTGGGCATTGGTGGTGGTGGACGATGGCTCGACCGATGGTTCCGCCGACGTGGTCGCCGCGTTGCGGCATCCGCAGATCAGGCTCATCCGGCAGGCGAATGCCGGCCCCGGGGCGGCGCGCAATACGGCGATAGCGGCCAGCCGCTCGGAATGGCTGGCGTTTCTGGATGCCGATGACGAATGGTTGCCGGATTACCTGGATACGGCCATGCGAAATCTGGCGGCGCATCCGGGAATTAATGCACATCTTAGCGGTTACCTGATGTGCCCGGATGGGCGCACCCGAACGCCGTTTTTACCCCATGAAACGCCCAAACCGGGCATCTGGCAGTGGCCAAGTCCGCTGGACGAGGCCACGCTCGCCGCGGCCTATTTATGGTGGCATTCCGACATTGTCGTGGTGCGGCGCAGCGTGGTCGAAGCGGTCGGTGGATTTTATGCCGCACCCGGCTGCACTTTTGGCGAAGATTCGTATTTGTGGCTGCAAGTGGCGTTGAGCAATTCTGTCTTTCGCGAGCCGGGATTGTTGTGCAATTATTCCACTGACGCATCGGAATTGGGAGTGGGGCGGCGCACCGCGAAACCCCCGGAGCCAATTCTTTTTCATCACGAAAAGCTGTTTTCCCTTTGTCCGGCTGCGATGAAACCGGTGGTGGCTTCTTTTCTTGAATCGCTCGCTTATCGCGCGGCGTGGCGGCAGGCGGCTTTTGGCGAGCCGCGTGACGCCCGTGAAATCATCCGACAATATCCCGGCCTGCGCCAGCGGGGATTCAAGACGGTTCAACTTTACTGGCAAATCTGGACCAATCCGGCGCGGCGCTGGCTGAGGCGCACGGGCTGGCGACCGCGTTCACGCTGGCAGCGGATAATGCGTGGAGTGCCGCCAACGGCCGGTTCCACGGCCAAATAAATCATGAAAATTGGCGTCTGTGTTGCAGACTACGACATACGCAACGATCTACCTGACCTGCTGCGCAGCTTGGCCAAACGTCATCAAGTGGTGGTGCTCGCCTCGCCAGCGGAGGCGCCCAGGGTGGGCGAGGGGCCGTGGGAAAAACGTTTGGTGCGCGCCAAATTCAGTGGGTGGAACAATCTGGTATTGGCGCTTTACGCCCGTTTTGGCCAAGTGCCCGCCAGTCGCGACAATTATACGCAAAACACGTTATACCTTTTGCAAAAACTCGATCCCGCAAAACGACGCCGCGCGGCCGCGCGACTGCGAATTCGGCTCAAGTTTCCGCAAATATTTTCTTTCGACAGTTTGCTGTATTTGCTGCGTGGGCGGGCGGCGGAAGTGGAAGATTTGGACGGTGTGCTTTTCATCACCAATATATCCAGCCCGGAGCTTCTGGCGCAGGCGCAACGAGCCGGTGTGCGGTGCGCCGCGTATGTCTACAGCTGGGACCATGCCCCGAAATACGACCGCTTTTCGCGCCAATTGGATGCTTGCTATACTTGGAACGAAGGCGTGGCGGACGATTTGAGCGAGTTGCAGGGTATCAGCCGTCAAACCGCCCATCCGGTTGGCGCAACGCAATTGGTCTGCCTGCGCGACTACTTGCAGACGACCGAAGCGCGGAGGCGAAAGATTCCGTTTCGTTACGCGTATTATGGCTGTGCAATTGCGATTCCGGCACTCGCCGAGCAGGAAGTCCGGCTGATCGAGTGGCTGGCCCGCGAGCTTGCTCTCGCCGATCCGGGTTTGAAGCTGATTGTCCGCCCTTACCCCATGTTGCGCGACACAACCTGTTTTCGTCGGTTGCGTTCGCTGCCCAACGTGGTGTTTGACGATGAGTATCGTGCGGAAATTCAGGATCGCGTCATTCCGCGTGCGGATGTTTTTTCCAAGTTCAATTTGCAGGAACATGCCGAATTATTCTTTCACTGTGGCACGACGATGGGTTTCGAAGGTGCCTATTTCGATGCGCCGGTCTTTTTCCTCGCGCCGGCTGACTTGGATTATGGGGTTCCCTTGCAAGATGATTTGCACATCACGCGGTTCTTTCGCACCTACCATAACGAAAAGTATCTGATGCTTCCCGGCTTCCCCAACCTGGTGACACGCGCCAGCGACCTGCGCTTGCGGTTGCCGGCCGCCCTGGCCCAACGTGAGTCGTTTTTGGCCTACAACCACGCCATCCGCGCGGCCACGCCCTTGTCCTCCATGGACGATATTGCGGATAAGCTCACCACCGCCTTGCAGCCATGAACGCGGTCGAAAATATCGCCGTGGTCTGCGAAAAATTTCCCCTGGCATCCCAGACTTTTGTGAAGTTGCACGCGGAAATTTTGCACGCAGATGTGTTTGCCTTGGAACTGACCGCGCGGTTGGACGAACCGCTCTGGGCGGGTCGTGTGCACGCTCTTGGGATTGAGCCGGGTCGCCAGCGCCTGCGCGTGATGGCGGAAAAAATCTACCGCCGGCTCTTTCGCCCGCCCTGGCGGATCTGGCTGCCAATCGAGCGGCGCCGATTGGGTCGACTGATGCGCCAGCGCCGCATCACCGCGGTGGTGGTGGAATTCGGACAATGTTTGATTGGCTGTGGCGAGGCGGTTTTTGAAACGGGGGCAAAGGTCGTTCCTCATTTTCATGGCGTGGATTTGTCGGCCCATTTGCGGGATCCGAGCTATGTGTGTAAACTTCGTCCGCTGCTGAATCGGTGTTCGGATGCGATTGTTGTGAACGACTTGATGATTGATCGTTTGCGGAAGGTGCTCGGTTTTACTGGTAACATTCATGTGGTGCCATGTCCGGCGGACCTTTCCGTTTTCAAAAATTTGCGGCGGAATGATCGCGCCGGGTTCAACATTCTGTTTGTGGGACGTTTGGTGGAAAAGAAGGGCGTGACCGAATTAATTCAGGCATTTAGCCGCTACGTCGAACTGGGCGGCCCCGGAACGCTGATTATTGCCGGCGACGGGCCGTTGCGCCAGGAGGCAACCAGCGCAATTTTGTCTGCCGGATTGGGCGAACGGGTGGAGCTTAGGGGCGAGGTCACCCATGAGGAGGCGGCAAATTTGATGGCGGGGGCGAACATTTACGCCCAGCATTCCAAAGTTGGCGCTGATGGCGACGAAGAAGGTTGGCCCGTGGCGATTGCCGAAGCCTGTGCGGTGGGGCTGCCAGTGGTATCCACTTATCACTCGGCCATTCCACAACAAGTTCTGCAGGGAAAGACTGGATTTTTAGTCAAAGAAGGTGATGTGGAGGGTATGGCGCGGGCCATGCTCGAATTGGCCAATTCTCCAACATTGCGAGAGCAAATGGGGAAGGCGGCCCAAGCCCACATCCAACCCTTTTGCGATCTGGAAAATTACACGCGACGCTTGCGCGAAATATTGCACCACGCCCGCCCGGAGAGGGAAAAATGATGAAGAGGGCAGTTTTTATTAGCTTGGGCCTGTTTCCGTGTCCCGACTGCCGCACGGCACCGGAGGTGCGCGCTTGGCAGAATCTGCTGGCGTTGCGGGAATTGGGCATCGAGACCACCATTGTCACGACTTCGGATCCATTGAACCGCACGATTCCGGATTTTCCGGTGGTTTTTGCGCCGCCGTTGCCGGAAACTCATTTCGTCCAATTTCACCGGCAACTGCAGTATCGCCGCACCGTGGCTGCGCTGGTGGCACGGCAGGCACGGGAAAATGACGCATTTTTGTTTTGCGAACATTGGGCGGCCCTTGCTTCGGCTCCGCGCCACCCGCGAATTGTATATTCCTGTCATGATTTGGAACGCAATTTGGGTCGGTTGCGCCGGTTGGTGAAACTTAATTCCGCCATTACCGTCAAAATGCGGCTACATTGGTGGCTAACGGAGTTCCTGGAAGATTGCCTGTTTAAGAAGGTCAACCGGGCGATTTGCGTTTCGGCGAGTGAAGCTCTGACGGTGGAGGCTCGCTGGGGCATTCCGGTAGAATACATTCCCATTGTTCCATCCGGCTCGGTGACAGAACCGCCCGCAGCGCTTAACCCGGCCCTGCGATTTTGGTTTTACGGCAGCTCCGGCGCCACCTCCAACAAAATTATTTTGGACCATCTGGCGCGAGAATTGTATCTTCTGCTCAAACAGGCCAATCCGCGCGCCGAATTTCATCAGGCGGGCAATTACACCACCGATACGCCGGAAAAAATCGAATGGTTGCAGCGGCATTTTACCGTTCATGGATTTGTGGACAATCCCGCCAAGCTATTCCAACGCGGTGACTTCTGTTTGATACCTTATCCCTATGATACCGGCTTTCGCACGAAAATACCGGAAGTGTGCGGCTATGGCATGATTCCTGTTGGCTACCCGATGACGTTTGCCTGCTGTCCGGAGATGCGCGATGGTTACAATTGTGTTGTCGCCGACACCCCCCGGGCGCTGGCGATGAAATTAGCATCGGTTGCCAATGATGACACCCAACGGGCCCGTCTGGCCGCCGGGGCGATCGAGACCCGTCGCCAGAATTTTTCCTCCGCTGCTTTGCTGGATAAATACCGCCATATCCTGAATTTTTAAGAGAAATTCACGAATGCTGGCCGGATGTAAAACGAGCGCAGGTATTTTATTAAATTTGTGGAAGCGATTAATTCCAATCGATGTAAGGTGGTGTTTGTGACTCCCACATTTGGCCACAGTGCCAGCGGGCCGGAAACCTACGCACGGTATTTGTGGGAGGCTTTTAGCATGGATCCGGCGATTGAATTTCACCTGGTGGCGCCGGAGTTGCCCGGGACCCACCCCCGCTGGCACGCTTCCGGCCGCGGCGCCCATTCCCTGGATTTGTATCGGAGAGTTGCGCACACCGCCTTGCAGACGGCCAGAGAAATTGGCGCACCCGGCACAAAGGTGATTATGCATGCCAATAATTCAAATCTTCATGCTTCCTTGCTTCACTATGACTGTCCGCTCTGGGGTCAGGTGAATGACTATGAAAATGCCGACTGGTGGCGGCGGGCGGGGGAGACGATACGCCGCGCGGGCTGGCGCCGCTTTCTGGCGTTGGGCCGACGGCGTTGGCTGGAGCGGCGCTTTCTCGCCCGGCAAGATTTGTCACTATGCAATTCTGAATTCACGCGCCAGAAAATTTTGACGGAATACCACCCGCCCCATCCGGAGCGCATCATTACCCTGCACAAAGGCGTCGACCTCGACTATTTCCAGCGGCCCGCGCCCTTGCCGGATGACCCGCTACAGCGTCCAGCCCATGCGCGGCGGTTTGTCTTTGTCGGGAGCGACATCATTCGCAAGGGTCTCGATGTGCTCCTGGCAGCGGTCGGGAAACTGCCCCCGGATTTTGACTGGCATCTTACGGTGGTGGGCGCGACGCGCGAGCAAGTTGCCGCCGCATTCCCTGGTTTGTCGTGGGCGGCGGTTGAGCAGCGGGTGGTTTTTGCCGGGGCGCGGGAAAAAGATGAGCTGCGGCGGATTCTTTGGCGATCCGATGTGTTTGTTTTGCCCTCCCGTGCGGAGGCGCTGGGGGTGGCGTTGCTGGAAGCGCTGGCGGCCGGACTGCCCGTCATCGCCACCCGGGTCGGCGGCATACCGGAAATCATGCAAACTACTTCCGCCGGAATACTGATCGAGCCGGGCGACGCCGCCGCGCTCACCGGGGCCCTGCGGAGCATCCAACTCTGGCCGGCAGGAACCATCCCTGAAACTATGCAGAAAATCCTCGATTATTTTTCCACCCGCTCCATGATTGCGCGCCTGCGCGAGCTTTATCTGCGGTCGGTCTGACTGCACTGCGTAAACACCCCATGCTCTCCATCGTTGTCCCGACTTATCGTGAAGCGGAAAACATCCATCCGCTGGTGCAACGGATTCGCGCCGCGCTCGACCCGCTGGGGGGGTATGAAATAGTTTTTGTGGATGACAACAGCAATGATGGCACGGAGGCGCGGGTGGATGAAGTGCGCCAGGCCGGCGCGCCCGTGCGCCTGATTGTGCGCAAGCACGAGCGCGGGCTGAGCAGCGCCGTGATGCGCGGATTTCGCGAAGCCCGGGGCGATTTGCTGCTATGCATGGATGCGGACATGAGTCATCCGCCCGAAGCCATTCCCATGATGTTGCGGGCCTTGGAGCAAAATAATGCCGATTTGGTCGTCGGCAGCCGTTATGTGCCCGGGGGCGAGGTGGAAAAAGGGTGGGGCGCGTATCGCTGGCTCAACAGTCTGGTGGCTTTGTGGCTGGCCCGTCCGCTTTCCCGCGTGCGTGATTCGGGCGCCGGATTTTTTCTCGTGCCGCGCCGAATTTTCGAACAGGGCGACAATTTGAACCCCATTGGTTATAAGACTCTGCTCGAAATCAGCGTTAAATGTCCGTGCCGGAACGTGGTCGAAGTGCCGATCCAGTTTGCCGACCGCAAGTTCGGCGAGAGCAAACTCAGCCTGCGGGAACAAATCCTCTACCTGCTTCACCTTAAGCGCCTCTACGATTACCGTTTTCCGCGTGCGACATTTGTCACCCAGTATTGCGCCATCGGCTTGACTGCGGCGCTGTTGAATCTGCTGGTGCTGGCGCTGCTGCGCGCCGCCGGATGTCCATTTGGGTTGGCCGATGCGCTGGCCATTGCGGCGGGCGTGAGTTGGAGTTTTTGGCCCAACCGCTGGCTTACCTTTGATTTAATGGAACAACATCCCGCGGGGCCCCAATACCTGCACTATCTTGGACGGACTGCGGTGGGGCTAATCATCAATTGGCTGGTTGCGACAGGCTTGGTGAATCACGTGGGCGGATTCGGCGGCCATGAATTTCTGGCGGCGATGGCCGGTATTGCGGCGGGCGGACTATTTAACTTTTTGCTCCTGGTAGGAAAATTCTGCAGGCCCGCGGTTTTGCCGGGAAAATGAGATTGTCTTTGGCCCTGGTTTTTGGTTAACTGCGCTCCCACACTTTTCGGTTTCCCCATGGATTTTTTCTCCGGTTCGGCGTCGCCCAGTCAACTTGGCAAAGTTGACCGCTGGATTGTGCGCTATTTAATGGTTTGCTCGGTGATTTTTGCCGCCACCTATATTGGGCAATATTGCTACCGCTGGTATGCCGGAGTGGGAGATGCCACCATGCTGATGGCGGGCATCCTGTTGCTCAAGGCAATCAGTTTGCCGGCTCCGCACGGCGGTTACCGCGGACGAGCCGCCTTGATTTTGTCCCTGCTATTTGTGGTGGCGTTATTCAACTCGACTCTATCCTGGGATCAAATGGAAAGCTCCCTGCGATGGGTATTGTGGATGGGTATTGTCTTTTGTTTTTCCCGGGTGGTCGGGGCCAGCGACGGCACTTGGATGGAGGTCATAATCCAACGGCTGCCCCAGATGTTTACCTTCTTGTATGTGACCGTGGTCATTAGCGGCCACTATTCACAGGATAACAACAGCCTGCGCTTTGCCCTACACTTGTCGGGGTTGTATGGCAATCTCGTGCTCGCGACCGGTTTATTTTCCAACAAGCTATGGCAGCGTGTTTTGTGGTGTTCCGTGGGCTTGGTTGCCATCTTTTTCTCCGGGGCGGGCGGGGCCTTGTTTACCATTCCCATCATGTTCGTTCCGTATATTCTCTACAGCGCGAGCAGCATGCCTGTGAAGGGAATTGCCGTCGCGGGTCTGCTAATGTTTGGCGGGTTGTTTTTCTTCGAATCACAATTGTTTAGCCGGTTTCTTGACATCAAACTGAGCATCACCCCGGCGGAGGAGGGCAGTTATTCCGGGCTGGATCGTTTGGAACGCTCGAAGGATGCGCGCTTGCAGCTCGTCCAGTATGGCCTGCAACTGGCGGAGCAGAATCCGCTCGGCACCGGGTTGGGGCACACCTATAAGCAAATGATCTCCGGTGAAATGGGGGTGGACCACGTGCATAATGGAACCCTCACGATGATTATTGAGTTGGGCTTTCCCTGTTTTACCGTGGTGGCCTGTTTACTGCTCTGGATTTTTGTCTCAATTTTTCAAGCGAACCAACTCAGCCACCAAATCAAGGCGTTTTATTTCACCTATTTTTTTACGATTTTCGGCCGTTCGCTGTCCGAAAATTACACGCCGTTCGATTTGGGCAATTTTTTTAATTTCATTTTCCTGATTTTCACCGTCAGTTTGTTCCTCTATCAGCATTCGTCCGCGCCCGCGCAACCCAGGATGGGCCGTCCGGAATACCGCCCCGGCCAAATGATGCCGCCCCCGCGTTGGGCCATGCCACCGGGGGCCCGCCCGCCGTCCCGGCCCATGCCGGTCCATTAATCGTGTGAATGGAGTTTACTGCTCCAACTCCCGGCCATTGCCGTTCCGGCCGGGCACCCCGAACTAGTTAATCATGAGTGTGATACCCGAGGCGTCCGCGCGCCCCCGCATCCTCTTTCTGTCCATCAATGATGGGTCGGATACGAGGATTAACAAGGAAATGGCGACGCTCAGCCGAAAATATGCCATTGATTACGTCGGCATTTCCCCGCATGGCAATCCGCCGTTTTTCGCCAGTCTCGTGCGGCGTTTTGTATTAATCAAAGGCCGCAGCCGTTCGCCGATAACTTTGGCCAAGTTGTGCTGGCGCGTGCTGGCCCTGCGCTGGCAGAATCGTTATGACTCCGTGCATGTCATCAATGAAGACCTCTACTTGATTTTGATGCCCTGGTTGTTCGGTCTGCCGGTGGTGCTTGATGTGTTTGATTCCAGCTTCCTCAAATGGCGCATGCCGCGTTGGGTAACCTGGCTGGGCCAACGCCTCAGTTATGCCCTGCCGACAAAAATCATCGTCACCGATGACGAACGGGCGGCCCTGATGCCGTGTTTTGCCCAAGCCAAGCTGGTGGTCATTCCCAATTACCCCTTTCGTTACGATGGCCCCTTCTATGCCCGCGAGCCGGCGGTGGTTCGCATCCTTTACGCTGGCTCGCTGCTCGCGCGTCGCGGCACGCATTTTCTGGAACGGCTGCTCGCCGCGGCACCCGACGTGCGGGTGGTCATGGCGGGCTGGATTCGCGACGAGCCGACGCACGCGTTGGCGAAAAACCCACGCGTCGAGTGGAAGGGATTGCTCCCCCAGCGGGAGAGCATCGCACAGGCAACCCGCTGTGATTTCATTCTCTGCCACTACGAGCCGTTGAACTTGAACAACATCTACGCCAGCCCCAACAAAATATATGACGCGATTCAAGCGGGGGCCGCCATCATCATCAACCCTGAGGCGCGCATCTCCCGCTTTGTGCGCGAGCAGAATCTCGGGGTGGTGCTCGACGCCTACGAGCCGGCTGATTTCACCGCGGTCGCCGAGTCGCTGCGTCAGTTCAAGGCTCACTATCAGCCGAATACCGCACTGCGTGACCAGTTTTTGTGGGAGAATGTCGAAGGCCGGCTGATGGAGGCGCACACCACCCGCAACGGATGAAAAAACTCGTAATCAAGCAAGTGTTGCCCAATCGGGAAATTATCCATTTCGCCGAGGCGGGCAAAATTATCGGCAGCCGCTTCAATCAAATTTTTGTCGAGGAACAGGGAGTCGCCAGAACCATTGTTCTGCCGCGGCGTTGGTGGGAGTGGGGGCCGGGATCCTGCCGCCTTTTGCGCCGGGCGTTGCGGCTGGATAAATGTAATGTGTTTCCGGTGGGCCA
>Ga0265319_1001051_pt1 | contig 17224 bp, 10 predicted proteins | sample 4824metaG_FD_192443 | JGI IMG/M metagenome (GOLD analysis project Ga0265319, IMG submission 192443) | Rhizosphere microbial communities from Carex aquatilis grown in University of Washington, Seatle, WA, United States - 4-8-24 metaG | ecosystem: Host-associated > Plants > Roots > Rhizosphere >...
GGGACTGGGCTGGAGTCACGGCAGCGTGGACGGGATGATTGCGGTCGGTGAGGACCGCCTCATCTCGATCAGCGCGAGCCAGCGGCCCGATCTGCGGGTTCAGCTGCGCTGGACGGGGGCGGAAGCAACGGGAAACTTTTTTGCATGGGGCCAGAAGGCGCCCGTGAGCGCGCATTTCTCCGGCCCGGCCTGGCTGCCGGCCGACGCGGCGGTAGAAGCGACGCAATGGACGGTGCCGTCGACGGTCGTCGGCCTGGACTCCGCTTATGGGCCGTTGCGAGGCAACACGCACGCGAGCTGGCGGGACGGCGCATTCCAGGTTGCGATCCAGGCGTCGGCCACACCCTTGCGGACGGACGCGGTCCCTCCCTTGGACGTGCGCGCCGAGGCGCAGGGAGATCGTCAGGGCTTCACGATCACCGCGCTGCACGTTGTCGCGCCCTTTGCCAGCGCGGACCTGAGTGGGCCGGTGGCGGTGGGTTATGATGGTCGCGTGCGTTCCGGCCCGGCGCAGCTGTCGTTCCAGACGGATCTCACCCGCTTGGGACTGGCCGGGCTGCACGGCCGCGGCACCGGGGAGCTCCGCCTGACCGCGGGGGCCGGCGAGCCGGTCGCGGCGGCATTTTCCGGGGAAATCGAAGGTGCGGCGTGGAACGACTTGACCGCCCGGCGAGTCGCCGCGTCCGGGACGTTGAAATGGCCACGCCTGGATGTGGAACGCCTCGACGTGGTGATCGACGCCGCGAGCCAGGCCACCGCGCGGGGCAGCTATGATTTCCAGTCCCGGAACGTGCTTTCGGCCGAGGCGAGCGGGCAGGCTGACCAATCCTGGCTGCAGCGCTGGCTGCCGGCCGGGATCGGCGTCGAGGGGACCGGGTTCAAGGTGACTGCAAAAGGACCGTTGGCGGACCTCGATCACTCCGGTGAGGTACGGGTGGCGGCCCTGCATGCCGACGGGCTTAAACCCATCGCGCTCGCGGCGACTTGGAAAGGCCGCGGCCGGGCGCTCGACAACGTGTCGGTCCATCTTCAAGCCGGGACAACGTCGCTTGATGCCGCGGGCTCCGTGCAGGGGTCGGCCGCGGTGTTGCAATCGCTGCGTTTCGCACCCGGCGGGAACGAGACGTGGCTGCTGGCCGCTCCGGCGACGATCGGGTGGGCCCCGGACTGGCGGATCACCGGCCTGCACCTGCAGGGCCCGACCAGCCAGATCTCGGTGGACGGCCACGGCGGCGATACCGGAACGCTGCAGGTCGCGATCGATCAATTTGATTCCAGCTGGTGTCGGGACATCGCCGACCTGCCGGGCCCCGACTGGCAACTCGCGCGATTGCGTTTCAACGCCCACATGGCGGAGGGCGCCCTGGCGTTCGGCATGGAGACCGAGGGCAAGATCGAGCTTTCGCCGCAGCCGGCGAACGTGACGCTCTCGGCCACCGGCGACGGCCATGGCGTGACGGTGAGCGCGATGAAGATCGTCGAGCAAGGCCGGGTGCTGGCGCAGCTGGAGGGTCGCATCCCGGTTGTTTGGGAGGCTCGCAGCCAGCCGCACCTGCGCCTCGATGCCTCGGCGCCGCTCGAGCTTCGGGCCAGCACCGAGCCATCGTCGCCGCTGTGGGCGGCGCTGGCCAAGGGCTTTGGTGTGAACCTGTCCATGCCGCGGGCGGACCTTCACCTCACGGGCTCGGTGCAACGCCCGACGGGAGAACTTCACCTCGCCGTCGACCGCCTCGCCCTGCCCGGGGACGGCGCCGCGTTCCCATGGCCCGCGATGGAGAATCTCTCGCTGACGCTGCAGGCCGAGCGCGGAAAGCTCACGTTGGACAACCTGGCGGTAAATCTTGACGGCCAGCCGCTGCGCGCCAGCGGGACGCTGCCGATGAACGAGAGCCGGTGGCAGCAGTTGTGGCGCGACCGCCCCCACTTTGACTGGAGCGCGGCCGAGGGCCGGGTCGATCTCGCGGAGGCGGAACTGGCTCCGTTTGCCCGCTACGCCCCCGACTACCTGGCGACCCAGGGAAAGTTGGAGGCGCATGTCGCCCTGGCCGGCGGCAAGCTTTCCGGGGAACTCAAATTGCGCGACGCGGCAACGCGCCCATTGCCGGCGCTGGGCATTGTGCAGGATGTCGCGGGCGAGTTCGCCCTCGAGGGCCGCACCGTGACCATCCGCTCGTTCACCGGAAAACTCGGTGGCCAGCCGGTCGCGCTCAGCGGCAGTGTCGAGCTCCCCGCGGGCGCGGCGCCCCGCTTTGCCCTGACGTTGAAGGGGGAAGGGGTTCCCCTCGTGCGGCAGGCGGGCATGCTGGTGCGCAGCGACCTCGACCTGCACGCGGTGACCGACCCGGCCGGGATCACGCGGCTGTCGGGGCTGGTGAGCGTAACCGATTGCCTGATCCTCTCGGACCTGCGTGCGCTCCTGCCCACGGGCGAGCGCGGGGTGGCGCGCCCGCCACCGTATTTTGCGGTTGGGCTCGCGCCGTTCAACCGGTGGCCCATCGCGGTCGAGCTCCGGGCACCGCATACCGTGCGGATCCGCACGGCGCTTTTCAGCGGGACGGCTTCCGCGCACTTCCAGGTCGGCGGGACGCTGGGCGATCCGCGCGCGACCGGTGAGGCGAGCGTCGATGAAGGCCAGGTGCTGTTTCCCTCGTTTGTCACCTTCAAGGTCCAGATCGGCGCGGTCCGTTTGACCGACGCGGATCCGTTTCACCCGCAGCTCACCCTGAACGCCACGGCGCGCCGCTACGGCTACGACCTGCGCATGGAAGCCCGCGGGCCCGTCGACCAGCCGGTGGTCACGTTCACGTCGAATCCGGCGCTCGCTCCGGAGCAGGTGCTGCTGATGGTCATGGCCGGGCAGGTCCCGGCCAGTGACGTGACGGCGGGCGCGAGCCAGCAGCGGCTCAGCGGGATCGGCACTTATCTTGGCCAGAGCCTGTTCCAGGAATTCGGCGTTCCGACCGACCGGATCGAAATCACGGCGGGCGAACAAATTTCCGAGAAGGGCCGCGAGACCTACAAGTTCGAGTACAAGCTCGACCCCCGGTGGTCGGTGGTGGGCGAGTACGACCAGTTCGACGGCTACAATGCCGGCCTGAAATGGCGGATCTACACGGAGGAGGCCAAGAATGCGGAGAAATAGACGCATCGGCCTGGCGGATCGCTTTGGCGGGATCGGGGCGGTCATTGTGGCCGTGATGCTGGCGCTGGCCTGCACAGCCTCGCGCGGCCGCGCGGCTGCGCAGCAAGCCGGACCAGGGCAAACCGCCCGCATGCGGGTCGACGGACTGGGCTGGCTCGGCGACCGGCAGATGCACCAGACGCTCCTGCTGCTGTCGGGCCAGGCGCCCGGTCCCACCGTCGATGCCAACGCGATGGAAGACGCGGCCATGATCGTTTTCTCGCGGCTGGAAGAGACCGGCTACCTCGAGCCGGTGATCGAGGTGGAGGCGCGACTCGCCGACGGCACCACGGCGCGGCATTCGCTCGGCCCCAAGCTCGACCAGCCGCTGCCGCGGCCGCTCGTTTCGGCGGATGTCATCCTGCACGTTCACTCCGGCCGGCGCTTTGTCCTGTCCGACGTCACCTTCGAGGGCCTCACGGCCGTGGGCGAAAAGGACGCCCGGGTCTTTTTCCGCGGCGAGAACGCGCTTTTTTCCATCGGGGCGGAGCGCGCGTACTCGCCGGCCCGTTTGCAGCGCTCGGCATCGAATCTCACGGAGGAACTGCACCGGCGCGGTTATGCCGGGGCGCAGGTGGACGCGGGGGATGTGCGCATTGATGCCGCGACGGGTGACGTGCGCGTCCGGGTGGTCGTGACGGAGGGGCCGCTGTGGCGGGTGACGGGATTCAAGTTTGCCCCGGGCAACGAAGGCGCGGTACCCACCGGCTTGGAGGCCGGACGTCTGGGCCGGCCGTGGTCGTTGCTCTGGCGGCAGGACATGGAGGTCGCGATCCGCCGGTGGTATTACGAGCGGGGCCATCCCGACGTGAAGGTCACGCTCACGCCGCAGGCCGCCGACGCGGTGGGGGGCGTTCGGACGGTCACCGTCGTGGCCGCGATCGTGCCTGGCCCCGCGGTCACGCTCGCCGGCGTGCGCTTCGCGGGCAACGAGCGCACGCGGGAGTCCATCCTGCGCCCGCTGGTGCCGGCGAAGGCGGGCGACCCGCTGAACCCGCTGGAGATGGAGAACGGGCAGGTTCGCATCTCGCACCTCGGGGTGTTCAACGCGGTCGATCTCCGCTACGAGCCCGCGGACGGGCCGGAGCGGGAGGCGGTGTACCAACTGGCCGAGGGCAAGCGGCGCGACCTGAGCCTGCTGTTCGGCTACGGCAGCTACGAGCAGCTGCGCGGCGGCTTCGAGGAGCGCGATTACAACCTCTTCGGCCGCGCGCACCAGGGCACGCTGGAGCTGGTGCAGTCGATGAAGGGCACGAGCGGGGAATACGACTACAACGTGCCCGAGCTTTTCGGCAGCTCGGTCGACGGCACCGCGAAGGTGTTCGGCCTGCAACGGCAGGAACGGTCGTTCCTGCGCGAGGAGGACGGCGCGAACGTGTCGGCGACCTGGCCGCTGCCCAAACTCGGAATCGAGGCCACGACCGGGTACACCTACAAGCTCCTCCGGAGCGCGGACAGTTCCCTCGCGACCAGCGCGATCGACCTGGTCAAGACCAACGCGGCCAGCCTCAACCTCGGCCTGACGCGGGACCGGCGCGACAATCCGCTGGTCCCGAAGCGGGGCTACAAACTGTCCCTGCAGCTCGAAGAGGCGAGCCGGTGGCTGGGCGGGCAGGTGGATTACCAGCGGTTGCAATTCGCCGCCTCCTACCACCGGCCCCTCGGGTCGTCGTTGTGGTTTCACGCGGGCTTCACGCACTCGGTGGTGACCACGCTGGGGTCGCTCGATGACAGCGAGCTGCCGGTGAACGAGCGCTTTTATCCCGGGGGCGACACCACCATCCGCGGCTACCCCGAGGGTGAGGCGGCCCCGCGCGCGGCCTCGGGCCAGTTCCTCGGGGCCAAGACAATGACGCTGCTGAACCTCGAATTGGAGGAGGCGGTCACGCCGAAATGGTCGGTGGTGGTCTTCAGCGATTCGCTGGGGATGGCGGCGCGCATGGCGCACTATCCGTTTGACGAGCGGCTGTATGCAGTGGGGCTCGGCGTGAGGTACCAGACCCTGATCGGACCGGTGCGCCTGGAGTATGGGCGGAACCTGAATCCCCGGCCGCTCGACCCGTCGGGGACGGTTTCGTTTTCGATCGGCTTCCCCTTTTAGCCATGCGGAATTATGCCGTAGGAAACCGCGGATGACGCTGATGGACGCGGATATTTTGGAGTCCCATTGATTCGTAAGGCAGTTTCAATCCCCTCCGGATTGTGTGGCTTACGGTGATCGAGCTTTCTTCCTGACTCCCCTTATCCGCGCCGATCCGTGCCATCCGCGGAAAAATCCGAAGAATTGTTCCGGCTTGGAGCCGGCACCGGGAAATTTGTTGTCGCCCAAGAGGCCACGGGCCGCGTAAGCAAGCGGGTCATGATCATCGCCGACCTCTCGAGCATCCCCGGAAGAACATTTCCCGCCCGCCGCTGGACCCGCGGCATGGTGGGCCAGGCCGGCCAGCCGATCGCCGCCAAGGGCTTTGCCATGGGCTACGTGGTGCTGGAGCCGAATGGCGGCCAGGTGCCGTGGCACAACCAGGAGCAGGAGGAGGTTTACATGGTGATCCAGGGACGCGGGGAGATCTGTGTCGGGTCCGAGCGCCGCGAGATCACGGCGGGCCAGGCGGTCTTCCTGCCGCCCACGGTGTTCCACCAGCTCACCAACATCGGCGACACGCCGCTGCACATGATGTACATCTATTGTCCGGGCGGCGACGTGGCGCACTGGCGGCAGGAACTCGACGGCACGCTGCCCCCGGCCGGCGTGGGCCCGATCCCGCCGCTGCCCGCCGGTGCCGCGCCGCAGTGCACGAAGAAGCCTTGAGGGTAGGGGAGACATTCGGGCGGCCAGGCTTCCGATCCGTGTCGCGCCACGACGCTGCGGCGGGATCAAACCCCGATCGGATTAACGATCGTTGTAGCCGGGGTCGCTGACCCCGGGATCGCTATACTTCACCCCAGGGTCACCAAGTCCCGGGGGCAGCGACCCCGGCTACAAGGTACCGTTGAAACCGGCCCTGGTGGTCCGGAAGCGTCGCGCCGTGGCGCCGTTGCGCGAAACCCTCCGGCATTCGTCGCCCCGCCACCGGCGAAGCCCCGATCAAGCCGTCAGGTAGGTTCGGACATCCTTGGACCATCCTTGCACCATCTTTGGACCATCCTGGGACGATCCTTGGGCCATCCTTGGACCCTGCCGTCCCGGCCGGCCCACGCTCACCCGAATAGCCGACCGGAGTATCAACTGCGACGAGTATGCCGGTCGGCGATGCCTTTGTCAGCCAAGGCAGCGGCGATCATCCATTCCTGTATAAACGGATCGATCACGGCCGTTCTTTCAAAAAAATAACCAAACGGCGTTCCATAGGGCGGGGACCGTACGGGGTCAGCTAACCTGGTGACGCGATCGGCCCATGTTTCCCTGTGCACAGGCCATTGCAGTTTAACCAGCTGACCCGCTTCGGCCCACCTGATGGGGACGGGAATCGGTTTGCAAGGCCACGCCGGCCGTCGATGATCTTCCTGCCCTCACCCAACCGAAGGGGATCCCACGGAAGCAATGCCCACCTTGAAGCTCGCTTTTCTGAATATGCCATTCGGCATATTAAAAATTATGCCGCAGCCGGTTTTTGAAAAGCTGAAAAATCACAACCAAATCCGGTGCAGGCCTTTGCCGGTTTTGATATGCCAACAGCTGTCGGCATATACATAGTTAGGCATGTTCCGGACGAACAACTTTCCTCTCGTTCTTGCTGCCCTTTCCGTCGTTCCGGTTCCAACGGCGATGTGGCTATGTAAGATCATCGATTCTGATCCGTCCGGTGGCCCTGCATTTTCAATGTTTATCTTACTCGTTCTCCCAGCTGTGGCGCTCGCCGCGTTTTTGGGAATTGCGGCGATCGCGACCTATTTTCAGGATTCTAGGCGCGAAGCCAGACGGTCGTGGCGCTTGTTGACGATCTGCACGTTTTCGATCCCAAGCATTTGCGTGCCACCAGGGTTCCTGATTTTCGTCTTTCTCCGGGGATGACTCTACAAACGCAGAACAATCACCCGGAGCCGACGGCCCGAGCGCCGCGGCTCATCTGACCGTTCGGCAAGAAGATGGAACGAATCTCTCTCGTGGCCTCCCGAGTATCGTGGTCGATTCTGGCGTTCTCCTGGGCCTGGGGGATTTTTACGGGGAGTGCAGTCCGGCCGTTACATCCAGTGAATCTCCTTGCGAGCGCGGCGCTTCTTGTCGGAGCCGTAACTGTTTGGTTGAATCACCCGCGGGCACAATTGACGTCCGGATTGGCCGGCATCGCCTCCTCGGCGATTATGGGCATCCAGTATTACGTGTTTAGCAGCATGTTTGGCGGCGATACTGAGATTCGAAGTAACTGGGGGCCGTTCCAGTTCGACGGTCCCGTCGCGCTATTTGCTTACGCTGGTCCCCCCGCCGTTCTATTCCTCGCTTCTCCCGTTCTCGTTTGGAAAGCAGCGAACCAGTTAGACAGAATAAATGAAAAGAAGAATGCCTAACCAATCCCCGCATCCGACGCTGGCCTTTGGCCCGCGCGGCTGACATCAACGTTAGGCAAAAAGATGGTTGCCCCGTCCTCTGATTCCAAGAAACGCAGGCTCCGGCTATGCGTCATATGGTTACTGCTCGGGATGGCTTTCGCGTATTTTGGCGTTAGTGATCTCGTGTCGGGTCGAGCCTCGCTAAGGGTTGGCCACCGATATTCGAGGGATAGCGAGCCGGGTATGTTCTGGCTGATCACCTCGGCACACTTCGGCATGGCGACGTGGCTATTCTGGAAGGCGGCGACTCAGCGTGCAGAATCGGACGAGAAAAATGCCTAACCAATCCCCGCAGCCGACGCTGGCCTTTGGCCCGCGCGGCTGACATCAACGTTCGGCATTACCTTCGTGAAACTCGTACCTGACCACGACACTCTTCTCTTTCGGCGCCCGCAGAAGAGCGATTATCTGTGGTCGTTAGGATTGTTGGCGTTTTGGCTCCTAATCCAACTTTGGTTTTTTTGGCGATGGAACCGCCGATGGGTTGGCCCTTATTGGGTGCTGCCGGTTGTCGGCATTTTGTGCGTGTTCGATTTACGGCGCTATTTGAAAAATAGGCGAAATGGCGGTCAATCTATGCCGAACCAATCGTCGGAACCGACCCCTGCCTCAGTCACGCCTCCTGCGGGGCAGGAGTCGCGCCCTCGTTAGGGCGGTTCATCTCAACGTTCGGCAGAAGAAATGAAAAACGTACGATGGCGCTTCTTGTCTGCGGGATGCTTCGGACTCGGTGTGAGTAGTTTTCTCCTACCTCGCTGGGCATATAGTTGTCCTTTGTTGTGCGCTCGCATGGCTGGCGCTGGCGGCCACCTGCTACGTCGTTGGCATTCGAAATCTCATGAAGAAGCAGTCGGGCCCAGGGGTTCAGCCGCATGGAGATGAAAACGCCTAACCACTTTCCGCTGCCGACGCGGAGTGCGACAGATTAAAACGTTCGGCAAAAAAACATGACTACCCTAATGATTACGTTCTTTGTGTTGCTGGGCATAGTTGTTTTTGCGATGCCGGTTGCACGCCTGCGTTCTGAGAGGCGTCTTCGGACGCTACGGGCGAATGGCACTTATCCGAAAGAAGGCGGCGAGAGCGAAGCCGACATCGACCGGCTCAAGGGCGCAGGCGAGACGGTGCTTGCCGTTCGCTGTTATCGTGCGGTGCATCACGTCAGTCTGGCAGATGCGCATGCCGCGATTCTAGGACGCCCGAAGAAACGCGGGGTGCCCGCGATTTTCTTCCTCGCCGTGCTCCTGACGATCATTGCTTACGCGGCTTCTCGGCGATGACGAAACAGCCGAACCAATCGCCGCATCCGACGCTGGCCTTTGGCCCGCGCGGATCAATTCAACGTTCGGCAAAGAATTTCCCCATGAAGACTGATCGCACTCCAGGGATCCGCGTTGTCGGTTCCAAGGCATTATCGTGCTTCGTTGCTTTCCCTACGGTTGTTGCCGTCATCCGCGCGGCCGCCGGGTAGACTTGCCGCCATGGGACTCTTGACCTTCAGCATCAACGTCACCCTCGACGGGTGCGTCGATCACCAGGAGGGAATCGCCGACGACGAGACACACGCCTTCTTCACGCGCCTCATGGAGGAGAGCGGGGCGATGCTGTGGGGCCGCGTCACCTACGAGATGATGGAGAGCTACTGGCCGGCGGTCGCCCGCGGCGACCAGCAGGCGCCGCGGGCGATGCGCGAGTGGGCGGTCAAGCTGGAGGCCAAGCCGAAGTATGTGGTATCGTCGACACGAAAGGACTTCCTGTGGAACAACAGCCACCACATCGCCGCCGAGCTGCGCACGGGTGTGCAGCAGCTGAAGGACGCGACCCCGGCCGGCGTGCTCCTGGGCAGCGGCAAGCTCGCGACCGAGCTGGACCGGCTGGATCTGATCGACGAGTACAAGTTCCTCGTCCACCCCAGGATCGCCGGCCACGGTCCGACCCTGTACCAGGGCGGGCTGCCCAGCACGCGACAGCTCGAGCTAGTCTCGGCTAAGCCCCTCCGTTGCGGCGCGGTCGCCATGCACTACCTACGGGTGCGCTGACTCAGGGAGACCGATCAGGGATTTTTTCCCTAAATTTAAAAACGAATAGTTTCAGGTTTGAAGAGCGAAGGAAATGAAGCGGTCGCGGCGCTTGAAGTGATCGCGAGGTCCGACCCTGCTGCAAAGCCTCGACCACCTCACCTTCCGGTCTGTTTCGCGCGACGACGCCACGCCCCGATCACGGTCCGGATGGAGGCTTCCAAAGCGTGGCGCCGTTGCGTCGTTGCGCGACACCGGATTGGAAGATCCAGCTCATCTTCGGATTCGGGAACGAAAAGCCACCGGAAGGTTTCGCGCCACGACGCTACGACGCCACGTCTCGAACTCGATCTGGATTGAGGAACAGGCCGACTGGGTCAGGCCACAGATCGTTAGAAATACCGGCAAAGCTTGGTGAGGTTTTGCCCGGCTGGGAAACCTTGCTGACGCGGTTGGTTGTATGATGAGTTGGGGCAAATTCAGCCTGCTGGAAAATCCAACGATCTGCCGACTCCTTGGTAATCGCCACAGCCAACCGGCCCCCGAGCGGCGGTGGCTCAATTAACGTTAGCCAAAAGTCCCGTACTTGACGCACCGCCGAGCTACGTCAGATTTGGGCCATGAGCATTCTCGAATTGAAGCAGGCAGCCAGTCGGCTCTCGAAGCGCGAGCGCGAGGAGCTTCACGCTTACCTGATTCGCCTGCGTCACAATACGCCCGAGTGGAAGCGCAAGACGGCCAGAACTATCGGCGCGATGCAGGCGGGCAAGCGAGTGTCGGCGGAAGAATTGGAAGCGCGCATCGCCCGTGGGTGAGGCCGCCAAGTATCGCCCGAGTTTTTCCGACCTCGCGGCCGAATTTATTTTGTCTTTGCCGAAGCGTCGGCAGCGGAAAGTTATGGATCGAGCTTACGAACTGGCACGGGATCCTTTTCTTGAGAGCGATTATCGGCTTGAGGATGCCACTGGCCGGACGGTCGAACATATCCTTGTCGATGGAGTCGTCTTTTCTTTTTGGGTCGATCATCCAGCGCGGCTTGTGATGATCAGTGAAATTGAGGACGCAGAGTAATCGGAATGTTTTCAGTTCTGAAGTGCGGCCTTGAAGCGGTCGCGTCGTCCCAAGTAGTCCCGCCGCGCTGAGGGGTAGGCCTTGGATCGCGGCCGCGGACACCTTCCGTTCCGTTTCGCGCGACGACGCCACGTCTCGATCGCGATCCGGATTGAGGGTTCGGAAGCGTTGCGCCGTAGCGCCGTTGCGTGACACCGGATCGGGGCATCCGTCCGACCTCCCCGGAATACAAAAACAATGCCGGAGGATTTCGCGACACGACGCGGCGACGCCACGTCCGGATCCAAATCCTGATCGTTGGTTCGGAAACGCCGTGCTGTTGCGTCGTCGCACGACACGGGATCGTACGGTTCCCGCCATGTCGTCGCGGCGGGATTTCCGGATTCAGGCCCCGTGATTATTTAACCGGCCCGATGCGTTTTGTATCGATGGCGATGTCGTCGTAGTAGATGTCGAAGTCCTCCGCGGCACCGGCGCCCCAGGCGTGGAAGCCGAAGGCGAAATCGACGAAGCCCTTGACGAGGTCGGTGCCCGGGACCACGGCCTGCGCCGGCGCCGGGGCCGCGGGCGCTGCGGCGGGATCGGTCTTCGCTGAGGGGTCGGCCTTGGGGGCGCGGGGAGCGCGCGGCTTGACGACGAAATCCTTCAGGTCGGCCGCAGGCTCGCCGTCGATCCAGGCGGTGACGCGGTCGGGGTGATCCTGGAATTCCCATTCGAGGCAGAACCAGCGGCCCAAGGGGTAGATGGCGCCGGGCAGCGTGGTTTCGTTGCGCGGGATGTCGGCCGCGTTCTGCTGGTACGACACCATGATGTTCTTGCCGCGGGAGGCCCCGACCTCGAGGAAGTTGGAGATCGGGTAGCCCGCCGTGCCCGCATTCAGCAGCACGTCATGCCCGATCGGGACCGACGGGCTGATGTAGACATAGGCGCGGCCGAAGAAATGGGAGCGGACCGAGTCCGGCAGATGGGAGGCGACGATGAAGGCGAAGCTTTTCTCGCCCTTGGGGTAGTGGATCTGCAGGGCGGACTTGCCGTGGGCCACCTGGGCGGACTGGACGGTGATGGTGGCGTTGGCGACCTCGAGTGTTTTCCAGACCGCCTTGTTGAGGCTGCCCGACTCAAAGTCTTCCGAGAAGACCGGGCTTTGGGCGCGAAGCGGGGCGGCGACGACGGCGAGGGCGAAGGCAAAGCCGATGGTGGCGGAAAGCAGGCCCGGCTTGGCGGACCGCGAGGAGTGACGTTGGGAGGTAATCATGTGAAGCAGGGGTAAGGCACAACACGTAGCGAATCGGCCAAGGTTGTCGCGAAAAATCCCTGCAGTTCGTGGTGGTCGGTTTGACCTGTAGGCCGCCTGCTCGCAGGCGTTCAGAAAGCGCGAGCAAGCTCGCGGCCTACGAAATATCTCAAACCGCCCTACTACCGTCACAGGGCATTTCCGATGCGGCAGCGGGCTCTGCCCGGGCTATTTCTTCCACGCGCTGGGTGTCCGGCCGGTCTGGCGGCGGAACCAGCGGGCGAAGTAGTTTGGGTCGTCGAAGCCCGCCTGCGTGGCCGCCTCGGCGACGGTCGGCGCGCGGCGGAGGGCGTTTTGCGCAGCCTCGAGCCTGAGCTGGTCGCGCAGGGCGCGCAGGCCGAGTCCCGACTCGCGCTTGAGCCGGCGGCTGAGGTGATCGGGATGATAACCCGCGGTGCGGGCGACCCGGGCCAGCGGGGCGGGGGAGTGGAGGAGTCCGCGCACCTTTTCGAACAGGCTGGGCTCAGCTCCGGGTTCGGGCACGGCGGGTGCGTGCCCCAGCAGCCGGGCGACGACGGTCAGGATTGCTGGATAGTCGGCGAGGGTGAGCCGCCCCTTTGCCGGCAGGCGCGCGAGCAGGGTGTGCAGTTCGTTCAACGTGGCCTGGGGCAGATGCCGGTGGACGGGGCGCGTGCGGGCCGCACCCTCCACCTCATAATCCAGCACGAGGCACAGCGGGCGGCTCCGCTGTTGCACCGCAAAGCCGTGCGGGGCTCCGGCGGGAATGATGAAGAGGTCGCCCGCCCGCGCCGCCCGGCGGCGGCCATTGATTGTCTGCCAGCCCTCGCCGGAAAGGTAGAGGATGAGCTGCGCGTAGGGATGGGCGTGCGACGCCACCTCGGTCTCCCGGTGGCGGTTCAGCTGCAGCTGGCGCAGCACGAAGCCGAGGGCGTGGATCTCGATTTTCTGGATGAGGATGGGGCTCCAGGCGAGCATGGTCGGATTCGTGCTATCAAAAGTCGGATTCATCCTAACACAAGCGCGCGCTTTCACCCTAGACTGGGGGCGGTTTCATATCTTCCCCTCCATGACCATTCACAAAGTCGGCATCATCATGAACGGCGTCACCGGACGCATGGGCACGAACCAGCACCTGCTGCGCTCGGTCAAGGCCATCATCGACCAGGGCGGCATCAAGCTCGGCGACGCCGAGGTGATCATGCCCGACCCGATCCTGATCGGCCGCAGCGAGTCCAAGCTCGCTGCCCTCGCGGCCCGCGCGGGCGTGAAGCGCTTCAGCACCAACCTCGACGCGGCGCTCGCCGACCCGGCCAACCAGGTCTACTTTGACGCCACGCTCACGGGCCAGCGCCCGGTCGGCGTCCGCAAGGCGATCGCGGCCAAGAAACACATCTACTGCGAGAAGCCCACCGCCACGACGTCCGCGGAGGCGCTGGCGCTGGCCCGCGAGGTCACCGCCGCCGGACTCAAGAACGGCGTCGTCCAGGACAAGCTCTGGCTGCCCGGCCTGCTCAAGCTCCGCTATCTCATCGATACCGGTTTCTTCGGCAAGATCCTCTCCGTCCGCGGCGAGTTTGGGTACTGGGTCTTCACGGGCGAGACCGAGAAGCTCCAGCGTCCTTCGTGGAACTACCGCAAGGAGGACGATGGCGGCATCATCGTCGACATGCTCTGCCACTGGCAGTACGTGATCCAGAATCTCTTCGGAGAGGTGAAGTCGCTCACCTGCCTCGGCGCCACCCACATCCCGCAGCGCTGGGACGAGAACGGCAAGCCGTACAAGTGCACCGCCGACGATTCCGCGTATGCGACGTTCGAGCTGCACAACGGCGTGGTCTGCCACTTCAACTCCTCGTGGGACGTCCGCGTCCGCCGCGATGACCTCCTGACGTTGCAGGTGGACGGCACGCTGGGCTCGGCCGTCGCGGGCCTGCGGAACTGCGTGGCGCAGCACTTTTCCGCCACACCGCGGTGCCTGTGGAATCCGGATGTCGACAGCCCGATCAAGTACATGGACGGCTGGACGACGGTGCCGAACAACGACACGTACGACAACGCGTTCAAGGTGCAGTGGGAGCTGTTCCTGAAGCACGTCGTGAAGAACGAGCCGTTCCCCTGGACACTGCTTGAGGGCGCCAAGGGCGTGCAGCTTGCGGAACTCGGCCTGAAGTCATGGGCCGAGCGCCGCTGGGTGGATGTGCCGAAGCTGGCGTGAGGCGGTCTGTCTTCAGGTGGAATGCGTTGACCCCAACGCATTGCGGCGAAGCCGCCCCGATCCAGTGTGTTGGGGTCAACACACTCCACCTGGCGCATGTAAAACCTCCCTCCAGTTTCCAAACGCATAATTTGCGCTGGCAAATTGGACGTTTTGATTAAGTTGTCCGGTGCCGGCTGCCGCTTGAAACCGCGTCGGCCACCTTTCCAAATCTTTTCAAACCAACCTTATCTCCATGCTCATCTGGTTCATCCTTATCGCTGTCCCGCTGCTGTTCGGACTCTACGCGCAGTTCAAGGTCTCGCACGCCTACGGGAAAAACATCCAGATCCCGTCGCGCGGCGGCATCACGGGCCGCGAGGCCGCCGAGGCCGTCATGCAGAGCGCGGGTATCAATGACGTCGAGATCGTCGAGGTCGAGGGCCAGCTCTCGGACCATTACGATCCTGTCCACAAGCGCCTGGCGCTGTCGTCGGACAACTACCGCGGCACCAGCCTTGCGGCCTTGGGGGTCGCGGCGCATGAGTCCGGCCATGCGATCCAGGACAAGGTGGGCTACAAGCTCATGAATTTCCGCCAGACGCTGGTGCCCGCGATGCAGTTCGCGGCCCCGGTCAGCTGGTTCGTGCTCAGCTTCGGGATCGTCCTCGCGGTCATCCTGGGCAACCGGGTGTTCGGCATGTACATTATCGAGCTGGGCATCGTGGCCCTCTCCGTCATCGCCTTGTTCCAGCTCGTCACGCTGCCGGTGGAGTTTGACGCCAGCCGGCGGGCCAAGGTCCAGCTGGTGAATCTCGGCATCCTCGATGCCGACGAGATGCCCGGCGTAAACGAGACGCTCGATGCGGCAGCGCTCACGTATGTCGCCGCGTTCGTCTCGACGATGGGCAATCTCCTCTACCTGCTGCTCATGCTCTCGGGCAACGGCCGGCGGAACGACTGAGTCGGGCTGTTTTTTTTCCCGAGGTGGCCTGGCTACGGTTTTTGGGTTCCCGCGGGCTTTGCGGGGCCCAAAGCTCCGCCGGACTCATGCAATGGCAGGAGCCTGCTGGCCCGCTCGACTGGCTCATGGCCCCGAGGTCGCCGTGGGGCAGGCGACGAGCCACGCGGACCCAGCGGAAGTCGGGTAGTGGGTCCGTTTGAAAAATCCTGGTAGGCCGCGAGCTTGCCCGCGCTCTCATGGCGCCTGCGAGCAGGCGGCCTACGGGTTAAACGGACCCATTACAGGAAATCGCCTGCGAGCAGGCTCCTCCTTCGAGCTACCGAACGTTTTCCCTCCTTTCCCTGCGGGAGCGGAATTCAACTGCATGATCCCGGCTGGACCGCTGAATCAGCTCTGCTGCAGCGTCGAGCGGCAAAAACTGGCGCACCGGTTGGGGCGGCGACCTCCCGGTCGCCGTCTGACGCGACGAGGACGTCGCATCCCCATCCAGACTGTCGCTTCTCGCAGTCAAGGGCCGCCGAAAAAACTGGCGCAGCCGGAGGGCGTTCAGCACAAACCATGGCGTTGCCGAAGTCCGGCCCCAACCCTGTGCGTAACCCCGCCTTTCCCGTGAGTCCTGCCTTGTCCGCGGTCCGCCATGCGCAAAAGAAACCATGCCGGCCACAGTCCAGCGACTGGTCTCCGCGCTGCGCACGCTGAGTGACGTGTTCCCTGATGGTTCTCCTGAAACAAATAAGCCGGTGTAGAGACGCACTTCACGTGCGCCCGGTTTGGTGGCATCCGGCCGGGCGCACGTGAAGTGCGCCCCTACGGTCGATCCATGGCTTTTCCGCAGGAAAACTCATCGCCGCGCGACATGTGGTGCCGCCGCCTGACCGGCCCGGCGGCGGCGGGCCTCGTGCTGGTGCTCTTTTGGGCCGGGCTGCTGGGCAGCCTGAGGCACAAGAGCATCACGTTCGACGAGATGGCTCATGCGACGGCGGGTTACAGCTACTGGCGGTTCAACGACTACCGGCTCAACCCGGAGAACGGGAACCTGCCGCAGCGCATCATGGCGCTGCCGCTGGTTCTCGGTGGCAGCCAGTTTGAATTTCCCCCGCTGGACTCGCCGGCGTGGCGCACAGCTGACGAATGGGCGGTGGGCGACCAGTGGTTCCATCACATGGGACATGACGTGAGCGCGATGCTCTTCCGCGGCCGTGCGGTCATGGGCCTCGTGGCGGTGGCGCTCGCCGCCTTGGTGTGGCTCTGGTCGCGCCGCCTGTTCGGACCCGTGGGCGGCATGATTTCGCTGCTGCTCTGCGTGCTCAGCCCGATCGTGCTGGCGAACGGCGCGCTGATGACCTCGGACACCACCGCGGCTTTCTTTTTTTTGGCGTCGGCGTGGAGCCTTTGGGCGGCGGCCCATCGGCTCTCGGTTGCCCGCCTGCTGGTGTCGGGCCTCTGTCTGGGTGGGCTGTTTGCCGCCAAGATGTCGGCGCTGTTGATCCTGCCACTGGCGCTTATCCTGTGGGTGGTGCGGATCATCGCCGGACGGCCACTGCCAGTCGGGATGGGCCGGACGCGTGAGATCGCGGGACGCGGGCGTCAGGCGCTTCTGCTGTTTGGGGCGGCGCTGATCCAGGTCGCGATTGCGTGGACCGTGCTCTGGGCCTGCTACGGATTCCGCTACGCGGCATTTGCGCAAGCGGAGGCGGGCCGCGACCAGTTTCAGCGCCGGTGGGAAGTGGTGCTGGGCCGCGACGACCCGGTGAACGTGGTGCTGCAGCTGGATCTTTCAGCCGAGCAGCGCGCCCAGGTCCTTGGGATCCTGCAGGAGCGCAATGCGCCGCCCGAATTGTGGGCGCCGGCGCGGGTCGACGCCGTGCCCGCGATCCGCCGCGACATCCTTTCGCCTGCGCAAATCCGCGAGCTCGACCGCCGCCTCGATGCACCGTCGGCCGAATGGCCGGTGCGGGCAGCCGAGTTCGTCCGGCGGCACCGCTTGCTGCCC
>Ga0265319_1001053_pt1 | contig 17221 bp, 17 predicted proteins | sample 4824metaG_FD_192443 | JGI IMG/M metagenome (GOLD analysis project Ga0265319, IMG submission 192443) | Rhizosphere microbial communities from Carex aquatilis grown in University of Washington, Seatle, WA, United States - 4-8-24 metaG | ecosystem: Host-associated > Plants > Roots > Rhizosphere >...
ACGGAGTTGAGGCTGACCGCGTTGCGCAGGTACTCGGGGCCGACGAGCTCGAGCATGAACGACTGTCGCGCCGGGTTCTCGAACGCGTTGTTGAGCCCGAGCAGCGCCGCCAGCACGCCGATCTCCCAGACCTCCACGACGCCGAACGCGGTCAACAGGCCGAGCACCAGCGCCTGCAGGCCCATCGCGCTCTGCAGCGCGACCATCAGGCGGCGCTTGTCGACGCGGTCGGCGATCACGCCGCCATAGGGGCCGAGCAGCAGCACCGGCAGCGTCTGCAGCGCGATGATCGCGCCGAGCGCCGTGCTCGAGCCGGTCAGCGTCAGCACGAGCCACGACTGGGCGGTCATCTGCATCCAGGTGCCGACGAGCGAGACGGACTGGCCGCGGATGTAGCGGCGGTAGTTGGGGACCGCGAGCGCGGCGAAGGTGACGCGTCCGGCGCTGACCAGACGGCGCGTCACGCGCGGCCGCGGGGTCGGTCGCGCAGCTCCTCGGCGAGGCGCTCGAGCAGCGGCAGCGCGGCGAGCAGCTGCGCCCGCTCGCCCGCCGTGAGGCGCTCGAGCCGGAGGCCGAGCGCATCGTCGCGCTCGGCGTGGATGAGGTCGCGCAGCCGGCGCCCGGCGGGGGTCGCCTCGACGAGCGCGGCGCGGCCGTCGCTCGGATCCGGCAGCCGGCGCGCGAGCCCGGCCTCGGCCAGGTGCGCGACGACGCGCGAGAGCATCGTCGGGTTGAGGTCCTCCAGCTCGGCCAGCTCGGACAGGCCGAGCGGACCGTCGCGCACGATCGTGAACAGCACCGAGCGCTTGGTGGGGGTGAGGCCGTCGCCCGCGTGCGTGGAGCGCAGGCGCCGCGAGAGGCGCCCGACGACGGTGCGCAGGCGCGTGGCCGCGTCGGCGTCGAGATCGGTGCGATGGGTGTCGGCGGGTGTCATATAGATGCTTGCCGGCAAGCATTCTAGTCGCGCACGGCGGGACCGCGCAGGGGAACGTCTGTTCGCTCGCCTATCATCAACGGCGATGCCGCCCTCGGACCAGCTCGTCGTCTCCGGCGCGCGCGAGCACAACCTCAAGGACGTCACGGTCGCGATGCCGCGCAACGCGCTCGTGGTGATCACGGGCCTGTCCGGCTCGGGCAAGTCGTCGCTCGCGTTCGACACGATCTACGCGGAGGGCCAGCGCCGCTACGTCGAGTCGCTGTCGGCCTATGCGCGCCAGTTCCTCGGGCAGATGGACAAGCCGGACGTCGACTCGATCGAGGGGCTCTCGCCGGCGATCTCGATCGACCAGAAGACGACCTCGCGCAACCCGCGCTCGACGGTCGGCACCGTCACCGAGATCTACGACTACCTGCGCCTGCTGTGGGCGCGCGTGGGCCATCCGCACTGCCCGAGATGCGGCAGAGCGATCGAGGGGCAGACGGCCGAGCAGATCATCGACCAGGTGATGGATCTCGCGGAGGGCACCCGCTTCATGGTGGTCGCGCCGATCGTGCGCGGGCGCAAGGGCGAGTACGGCAGACAGCTGGAGGAGCTGCGCGCCGAGGGCTTCTCGCGCGTGAGAGTCGACGGGGAGCTGCGCAGACTCGACGAGGAGATCGTCCTCGACAAGAAGTACAGACACGACATCGGCGTCGTCGTGGACCGGCTCGTGATGCGCAGCGAACTGCGCAAGCGCCTCGCCGACTCGGTCGAGACGGCCGTGTCGCTGGCGGACGGCATCGTCGAGATCGAGCTGGTCGACGAGGAACGCACGCTGACGTTCAGCGAGAAGTTCGCCTGCCTCGAGTGCGGCATCTCGTTCCCGGAGCTGGAGCCGCGCATCTTCTCCTTCAACGCGCCGCACGGCGCTTGCCCGCGCTGCACCGGGCTCGGCTCGCAGATGGTGATCGATCCCGAGCTGGTCGTGCCGGACCCGACGCTGTCGATCGGCGAGGGCGCGATCGCGCCGTGGTCGGCGAGCGCGTCGAACTACTACGAGCAGCTCACGTCGGCGATAACGGAGAGATACGAGGTCGACCCCGACACGCCGTGGCAGGACCTGCCGCAGGAGCAGCGCGACTTCTTCCTCTACGGCACCAACGGCGACAAGGTGACCGTCCAGTACCGCAACCGCTTCGGCCGCAAGCGCACGTACACGACCGGCTTCGAAGGGATCGTCACGAACCTCGAGCGGCGCTACAAGGAGACCGACTCCGACTGGGCGCGCGAGAGAATCGAGGAGTACATGTCGGTCGTGCCGTGCCCGGAGTGCGACGGCGCGCGGCTGCGGCCGGAGTCGCGCGCGGTGCTCGTCGGCGGACTCGGCATCCACCAGTACGTGGCGATGCCGGCGCGGCGCGCGCTGGAATGGATCCGCGCGCTCGAGCTGAGCGACCAGGAGCAGCGGATCGCGCGGCTCGTGCTGCGCGAGATCGAGGAGCGCCTCGCGTTCCTGGAGAACGTCGGCGTCGGCTACCTGTCGATGGAGCGCGGCGCGGCGACGCTCTCGGGCGGCGAGGCGCAGCGGATCCGGCTGGCGACGCAGATCGGCTCCTCGCTCGTCGGCGTGCTCTACATCCTCGACGAGCCGTCGATCGGGCTGCACCAGCGCGACAACGAGAAGCTGATCGGGACGCTGGAGCGGCTGCGCGACCTCGGCAACACGGTCCTCGTCGTGGAGCACGACGAGGGCACGATGCGCGCCGCCGACCACCTGATCGACATGGGGCCGGGCGCCGGCGAGCACGGCGGCTACGTGGTGGCGGCGGGCACCGCGGCGGAGGTCGAGGCCGTGGAGGAGTCCGCCACCGGCCAGTTCCTCGCCGGCACGCGGCGGATCGAGGTGCCGGCGAGACGCCGCAGACCGTCCGGCTACGTCGGCATCGAGGGCGCGACCCAGCACAACCTCAAGGACGTCGACGTGAAGGTCCCGCTCGGCACGTTCTGCTGCGTGACGGGCGTCTCCGGCTCCGGCAAGTCGACCCTCGTCAACGAAGTGCTCTACAAGTCGGTCGCGAATCGCCTGCACCGCGCCAAGCAGCGCCCGGGCGCCCACCGCCGCATCACCGGGCTCGACCAGCTCGACAAGATCATCGCCGTCGACCAGTCGCCGATCGGGCGCACGCCGCGCTCCAACCCGGCCACGTACATCGGCCTGTTCGACCAGATCCGCGACCTGTTCGCGAAGACCCCTGAGGCGAAGGCGCGCGGCTACAAGGCCGGTCGCTTCTCGTTCAACGTCAAGGGCGGGCGCTGCGAGGTCTGCAGGGGCGACGGGCAGATCAAGATCGAGATGCACTTCCTGCCCGACGTCTACGTGCCGTGCGAGCAGTGCCACGGCAAGCGCTACAACCGCGAGACGCTCGAGGTGCGCTTCAAGGGCAAGAACATCGCCGAGGTGCTGGAGATGCCGATCGAGGAGGCGCTGACCTTCTTCGAGCACATCCCGAAGATCCGCCGGCGCGTCCAGACGCTGCACGACGTCGGGCTCGACTACATGCGGCTCGGCCAGCCGGCGACGACGCTGTCCGGCGGCGAGGCGCAGCGCGTGAAGCTCGCGTCGGAGCTGTGCAAGGTCGCGACGGGCAGAACGCTCTACATCCTCGACGAGCCGACGACCGGCCTGCACTTCGCCGACATCCAGAGACTGCTCGAAGTGCTGCAGACGCTGGTGGATCAGGGCAACTCGGTCGTCGTGATCGAGCACAACCTCGACGTCATCAAGACGGCCGACCGGCTCGTGGACATGGGGCCGGAGGGCGGCGACGAGGGCGGACTCGTGATGGGGACGGGCACGCCCGAGGAGATCGCGGCGACGCCCGGCTCGGTCACCGGCGACTTCCTGCGCGGGCTGCTGCCGGCGCCCGGCGCACCGAGACGGCGGCGCAGAGCCGCCGCCGTGGTGGCCGCCGCCTGACGCTACGCCTGGTGCGGGTGCGACGCGGCGTATGCCGCGAGCGCGGCGAGCCCGCCGGCGAAGACGACGATTCCGGCGAACGCTCCGGCGAACAGCGCGACCGCGAGCGCCAGCACCGCGAGCAGCGCGACTCTGCGGAAGGCCTCGCGCTCGTCGGGGCCGTGCGGGGCCGGCGCGCGGCGGGGGAGCCGTGGCCCGGCGGTTGGTCTGGACGTCGCGGACATCAGCGCCTCCTTCGTGGTCCAGCCTGTATTCCCAATTTGCGAGAAAGCGACGCGGCGGCGGTGTAGCGTGTGCGCCCGATGAGCGAGCGCGCGCGCCAGGCCCGCCTGTGGGCGCAGAAGTGGCGCTGGTACGAGCGCAACGCGCTGCCGTGGAACCGCGCGCGCATCCACTGGGAGTTCCTGCAGCGCGAGGCGTTCGTACGCTGGCCGGTCGAGGGCAACCTGCTGGAGGCGTTCGCCTACGGCCGCCTGGAGATCGGCCCGCACGCGCTGCTGGAGCCGGGCGTATGGCTGACCGCGCCCGAGCCGGCGCGCATCCGCATCGGCGGCGGGACCTTCCTCAACCGCGGCGTGATGGTCGCCGCCGTCGAGCTGGTCGAGATCGGGGCGCACTGCATGCTCGCCAACGGCTGCTTCGTGACCGACGGCAGCCACTGCTTCGACGACCCCGACAAGCCGGTGCCGTGGCAGGGCTTCACGAGCAAGGGGCCGACGCGGATCGGCGACAACGTCTGGTGCGGCGCGAACGTCGTCGTCACGAGCGGCGTCACGATCGGCGAGCGCGCCGTCATCGGCGCCAACAGCGTCGTCACGAAGGACATCCCCGCGCACACGATCGCGGCGGGCGTTCCGGCGCGCGTGATCAAGCAGATCGACTACGAACCGACGGAGGCCGCGCGATGAGATCGAAGCAGCTGGTCCTGCTGGTGCTCGCCGCCTCGCAGTTCCTGATGGTGCTCGACGCGGCCGTCATGAACGTCTCGATCTCGCAGTTGGTCGCCGACTTCGACACGACCGTCACGACGATCCAGGGCGTCATCACGCTCTACGCGCTCGTCATGGCTGCTCTGTTCCTGACCGGCGGCAAGCTCGGCGACATCCTCGGGCGCCGCCGCGCGTTCGTGATCGGGCACGTGATCTACGGCACCGGCTCGCTGCTGACGGCGCTGTCGTGGTCGGTCGCCGCGCTCACGCTCGGCTGGTCGATCATCGAGGGGATCGGGGCGGCGATCGTGCTGCCGGCGCTCGCTGCGCTCGTCGCCGGCAACTTCGAGGGCAAGGAGCGCGCGGCGGCCTACGGCGTGCTCGGCGGCGTCTCGGGCGCGGCGATCGCCGTCGGCCCGATCCTCGGCGGCTGGCTGACGACCGAGCTGACGTGGCGGCTCGTGTTCGCCGGCGAGGTCGTGATCGCGACCGCGATCGTGCTGGCGACGCCTCGGCTCGTGCGCGACGCGCCGCGCGAGGGTCCCGTTCCGCGGCTGGACTGGGTCGGCTCGATCCTAAGTGCGCTCGGCCTCGGCCTGCTCGTCTTCGGCGTGCTGAACGCGAGCAGATGGGGCTGGCTCGCACCGCGCAACTCGCCGATCGAGCCGTTCGGCTTCTCGCTCGCGCCGTTCGTCGTGGCGGCGGGCGGCGTGCTGCTGGTGGCCTTCCGCGCGTGGGAGCGGCGCGAGGAGGAGCGCGACCGCAGCCCGCTGATGCACTTCGCGCTGCTCAGACGCGCGGTGCTGCGCAGCGGGCTGGTGATGTTCCTCGGCCAGAACCTCGTGCTGATGGGCGTCTTCTTCGCGGTCCCGCTGTACCTGCAGGTCGTGCAGGGGCTCGACGCGCTGCAGACGGGCGTCCGCATGCTGCCGACGTCCGTCGCGCTGCTCGTGATGGCGGTCGTCGGCGCGCGCCTGGCGACGCGCTTCTCGCCGCGCGCGATCGTGCGCGTCGGCTTCCTCTTCCTGCTGGCGGCGATCGGCTTCCTGCTGGGGACGATCCAGCCGCAGCTCGACACGGCCGACTTCAACGTCGCGATGGCGGTGCTCGGCGTCGGCATGGGGCTGGTCGTCTCGCAGCTGGGCAACGTCGTGCAGTCGGCCGTGCAGGAGAGCGACCGCAGCGAGGCCGGCGGGCTGCAGTACACCGCGCAGCAGCTCGGCTCCTCGCTCGGCACGGCGCTGATCGGCGCGATCGTGATCACCGGGCTGGCGGCCGCGTTCACCGCCAACGTGACCGCCGACCCGCGCATCTCGCAGGCGACGCAGGACCAGGTCTCGGTCGCGCTCGAAGGCGACCTGTCGTTCGTCGACGCCAGAAGCGTCGAGCAGGCCGCACAGAGAGCCGGCGTGCCGCCCGCCGAGACGACCGCGCTCGTCGCGGGCTACTCCGGCGCCCAGCTCGAGGCCCTGAAGGTCGGCCTGCTCGCCTGCGGGTTCATCACGCTCGCCTCGCTGCTGGCGACGCGCAACCTGCCGCGCCGGCGGCTCGGGGACCAAGCGGGGGAGGAGCCTGCGGACGCGGCGCCGGCCGCTGAGCCGCCGCCGGCGCCCGCGTGAGGCGCGTTCCCGCGCTGACCGAAGCCGACGGGTCGGCATTGTGGCTTGGACACACGCCGGTTTATATTTCCGTCGAGTGCTTTCACGACTTCCGGTGTGGCTCGGGATCGCGGCCCTCGCCTGCGGTCTGCTCGGGCTCGGCGCGGCGCAGGCGCCGGCCTCGGGCGTCCTCACGGGCTTCACGCTGACGCCCGCTTCGACCCAGGCCGGCTCCGCTGCGGACGTGACCGCCGACCTCAGATTCGCCTACGCGGACGGGACGGACAGCGTCAGAAGCGTGACGATCGACCTCGCGCCAGGGCTGCTGGCATCGATCGAGAACGTCCCGGCGACCTGCACGCTCGACCAGCTCAGAGCGATGGCGTGCCCGGCCGGTTCGCAGATCGGGGCGGGGACGGTCACCACGAACAGAACCCCCTTGGACACCGGGCTGTATCTGATGGCGCCGCCGGCGCCCGGCGACGCGGCCGGCTTCGGCACGGCGGTGAGAGCGGGCGGCAATGTGTACACCGGTGTCGGGACGCTCGACGTCGTCACGGTCGGCGGGCAGCCTCTCGGCGTGGTGACGCTGGGCGTCCCGGTGGTCGCGGGCGAGCAGGTCTTCGAGCTCAGAGCCACGATGAACGCCACGACCGCCGACGGCCGGCTGTTCACGCGCCTGCCGACGAGCTGCGCGACCGCGACGTCGGGCGTGAGCGTCGAGACGCAGGAGGCGAACCCCGGCACCGGCTCCGACAGCTTCGTCCCGACCGGCTGCGCGGCCCTGGGCTATGCGCCCTCGTTGTCGTCGGTCCAGGTGATCAAGGATCCGAACGACAGCGGCGCCGAGCTGATCGCCTCGCTCTCGCAACCGAACGTGTCGACCGAGTCGGCGACCGGGGCGCTGGAGCTGGACTGGCCGTCGAGCCTGTCGCCCATCGTGGGTCCCGTCGCCGCGTGCCTGAGCGGCACGCCCTGCACGATCGGCACGGCGACGGCGACCTCGCCGCTGGCGCCGCCGTCATACCTGAGCGGCGGCACGGTCGTGCTAGGCGGCTCGGCCCACGCGCCGACGCTCACGGTCGCGTTCCCGTCGCCGGTCCGGCTCTCGATCGTCGGTGCGATCGACCCGGCGAGCGGAACCGTCACCTTCCCGGTGGTGCCCGACGTGCCGCTGAGCGCGCTGACGGTGGACATCGCCGGGCCGGCGGGCGCCAGGGCGCTCAGCACGACGTGCGCTCCGGGCGCGCTCACCGCGAGGTTCACGCCCCAGAGCGGCGGTGCGACCGTCACGAGCGCGCAGCAGATCGCCTACCGCGGCTGCCCGCGGTCGAGAACGAGACCGCCGCCTCCGCCGCCGCGCCTGAAGGCCGCGATCCGCAGCTCACGCGCGCTCGTCGTCCACCGGCGCGCGCCGGCGACGCTCGCCTGCAGCGGCGGGCCGGCGGGCAGCGTCTGCCGCGGGACGCTGTCGCTGACCGTCCGCGAGCGGATCGTCGTGCGCGTCCATCGTCGCCGCAGGGTGCTGCAGCGGACAGTCGTGCTCGCCAGCGCCCGCTACGCGATCGCGAGCGGACGGACGCGGACCGTGAGCCTGCCGCTGACGGCGGCTGGCCTGCGGCTGCTCGCGCGCACCCGCGGCCACCGCCTGCACGTGCGCGCGACCGCGTCTGTCAGAGGCGGCGCCACGGTGCACCGCACGATCGTCGTTCGGCTCGAGCCACCGACGAGATCCTCCTGACGACGGCTCCTACTTCGCCAACATCGTGCTGACGCCGAACACGATCGCGGCGAGCACGACGAGCAGGCCGACGGTCGCGAGCAGCGCGTGGGCGCCGGCGACGACCGGCCGCGTGCGGCGGTGCTCGCCGGCGCGCACCGCGCCGCGGATCACGAGCGAGAAGGCGAGGCTGACGCCGATGCCGGCGACCAGCGCCACCTCGACCACCTGGGCGAGCTGGCCGAGGTCGACGATCTTCGTCGCGGCGGCGATCACGGACGGCTGCCCTCCGCAGCCGCCGTCGTCGTGATCGCGGCGCCCTGCTGGAAGCGGCGCACGAACATGTAGACGCTGAAGGCGAGGCCAGCCGCGGCCACGACCACCGGCCCGGCGGCGCCGTCGCCGAACACGCGCGTGACGCCGTAGACGGCGCCGCCGACGAGCGCGGCGCAGGGTAGCGTCAGCACCCACGCGACGACGATGTTGCCGGCGACGCCCCAGCGCACGGCCGACAGGCGCTTCGCCGCGCCCGCGCCCATCACGCCGCCGGAGATGACGTGCGTGGTCGACAGCGGGTAGCCGAAGTGCGTCGCCGCGAGGATCGTCGCCGCGCCCGCGCCCTGCGCGGCGAAGCCCTGCGCCGGGTCCATCTTGATGATGCGGCTGCCCATCGTCTTGATGATCCGCCAGCCGCCGATGTAGGTGCCGAGCGCGATCGCCGTCGCGGCCGAGATCACGACCCACGTCGGCACGCTCGCGTCCGCGCCCAGGTTGCCGTTGGCGATCAGCGCGAGCGTGATCACGCCCATCGTCTTCTGCGCGTCGTTGGTGCCGTGCGCGAGCGCGAGCATCCCGCCCGACAGCACCTGCCCGAGGCGGTAGCCGCGGCTGACCGGGCCGGGCGCGAGCCGCCCGACGACGCGGTAGCAGACGAGGATCGCGATTCCCGCCACCGCAAACGCGAGCACCGGCGCGATCAGCGCCGGCACGAGCACCTTCCCGGCGAGCCCGTCGAAGTGGATCGCCGCCGTCCCGTGCGCGACGAGCATCGCCCCGACGACCCCGCCGATCAGCGCGTGCGAGCTGCTCGACGGCAGCCCGAAGTACCACGTCACGAGGTTCCAGACGATCGCGCCGACCAGCCCGGCGAAGACGATCGTCGTCGTCACGAGCTGCTGGTCGACGATGTCCTTCGCGATCGTCGCGGCGACCGCCAGCGACAGGAACGCGCCGACGAAGTTGAGCAGCGAGGCCAGCGTCACCGCCACCCGCGGCGGCAGCGCGCGCGTCGAGATCGTCGTCGCGACGACGTTGGCGGTGTCGTGGAAGCCGTTGGTGAAGTCGAACGCGAGCGCGGTCGCGACGACGATGTAGAGGATCAGGTCGGAGCCCATGAACGCGAGTCGGCCGGCGCGTCAGGAGTTCTTGATGACGATGCCCTGCAGCGTGTTCGCGACGCGCTCGGTCGCGTCGATCGCCTCCTCGAGGCGCTCGAACAGGTCCTTCCAGCGGATCACGACCATCGGGTCGATGCCGGTGTCGAACAGCGAGGCGATCGCCTCGCGCACGACGCGGTCGCCCTCGTTCTCGAGCCGGTGGATCTCGACGGTGTAGTGCGAGATGTCCTTGAAGTCGCGCATCCGCGGCATCGCCTCGGTGATCTGGCGGCACGCCTGCATGAGGATGTGCGCGAGCCGCTGCGCCTGCTCCATCGGCGCCTCGACCTTGTAGAGGCCGAGGTAGTCGGCGACCTCCTCCGTCAGGTCGACGATGTCGTCGAGCGCCGAGGCCAGCTCGAGGATGTCCTCGCGGTCGATCGGCGTGACGAACGTCTGGTTGAGCCGCTGCACGATGTCGTGCGTGATGCGGTCGCCCTCCTGCTCGCACAGGAGGATCTCGCGCGCCAGCTCCTTCGTGTCCGGATAGTTGCGCAGCATCCGGTCGAGCAGATCGGCGGCGCGCAGGATGTTGGCGCCCGCCTCTTCGAAGAGGTCGAAGAACTCGCGGTCGCGGGGTGCGAAGACCTGTGACAGGCGCGCCATGGCGCGGCCCTCCTGTGAATGAGTCGTGAAGGAGTTGTGAAAGCCGCGCGCAGTCTAGAGATCGGGCCGGCGGGCCGGATCGCGGCCCGCCGGCGCCCGTCCCGGGGCGCTACCCGAGCAGTTGGCGGAACTGCGCCAGCTCGTCCGGATCGATCGAGTAGGTGTGGTCCGGCGCGGGGTAGCGGTGCGTGCGCACGTCCTCGGCGAAGGCGCGCACGCCGGCGACCATCTCGTCCTGGATGTCGGCGTAGCGCTTGACGAAGCGCGCGCCAACGCCCTCGCGGATGCCGAGCAGGTCGTGGAAGACGAGCACCTGGCCGTCGGTCGCGGCGCCGGCGCCGATGCCGATCACCGGGATCTCCATCTGCTCCATCAGCTCGTGCGAGACGGCGGCCGGGATCGCCTCGAAGACGATCGCGAAGCAGCCCGCCTCCTGCAGCGCGAGCGCGTCGCGCGCGACGTCGTGCGCGCGCTCGCCGGTGCGGCCCTGCGCGCGGTAGCCGCCGAGCTGCGTGGCGGTCTGCGGGGTGAGGCCGACGTGGCCCATCACCGGGATGCCGGCCTGCACGATCGCCCACGCGCGCTCGGTCATGACGCCGCCGCCCTCGAGCTTGACGGCCTCCGCGCCGCCCTCCTTGACGAACCGCTGCGCGGTCGCGACTGCCTGCTGGTTAGACGCCTCGTAGGAGCCGAACGGCAGGTCGGCGACGAGCAGCGGCGTGCGCAGTCCGCGGCGCGTGGCGGCGCACAGCATCAGCATCTCCTCGACCGAGACCGGCACGGTGGAGGGGTAGCCGAGCACGGTCATCGCGCCGGAGTCGCCGACGAGCACCATGTCGACGCCGGCCGCCTCGGCGACCTGGGCCGAGGGGTAGTCGTAGGCGGTGACCATCACGATCGGCTCGCCGAGACGCTTCTTCTCGGCCAGCTCGGGCAGCGATACGGGGAGTCGTTCGGCCGGCGGTGCGCCGGGGGCGACGACGGTGGGGACGGGTGATGCGGACATGGCGATCGATTCCTTTCTCCCGCGACGGTTGGCGCCCTCAGCCGAGGAGGGTCGCCACCTCGCGATCGACGGTGACGATGCGGTTCTCTCTGCTCACGTGCACGACGGTCGGCTCGTAGTGCTCCATCTCCACGCGGTCGTACTGCGCGTAGGAGATGACGATGATCGTGTCGCCGTGGTGCACGAGGCGGGCGGCGGCGCCGTTGACCTTGATCTCGCCGGAGCCGCGCTCGCCGGCGATCGTGTACGTCTCGAAGCGGGCGCCGTTGTCGACGTCGACGACGGCGACCTGCTCGTGCTCGAGGATGTCTGCGGCCTCGAGCAGGTCCGGATCGACCGTGATCGAGCCGACGTAGTGCAGGTCGGACGCGGTCACGGTCGCGCGGTGGATCTTCGACTTCAGCATCGTGCGAAGCACGGTTCAGGGTCTCCCGTTGGTCTGATTGGCGGTGATCAGCGTGTTGTCGATGAGGCGGGCGCGGCCCACGCGCGCGGCGAGGGCCACGAGGATCTCTCCGTCGATCTGATCGACCGGCGCGAGGGTGTCTGCAGCGACGAGCGCGAGGTACTCGGGCTCGACGCCGAAGGGGGTCATCGCGTCGCGCGCCGTGGCGGCGACGGCGGTCGCGTCGCGCTCGCCGGCGGCGACGGCCTGCTCGGCGGCGTCGAGCGCGCGGCGCAGCGCGACGGCGCGCTCGCGCTCGGCGGGGGCGAGGTAGGCGTTGCGGCTCGACATCGCGAGCCCGTCGGGCTCACGCACCGTCGGGCAGACCTCGATCGCGACGGGAATGTCGAGGTCGCGCACGACGCGGCGCACGATCAGCGCCTGCTGGGCGTCCTTCTGGCCGAAGAAGGCGACGTCCGGCTGCACGATGTTCAGCAGCTTGGCGACGACGGTCGCGACGCCGTCGAAGTGGCCCGGGCGCTGCGCGCCTTCGAGCGGCTGCGCCAGCGCGCCGACGGCGACGGTCGTCTGGAAGCCGTCGGGGTAGATCTCCTGCGCCGTGGGCGCGAACAGCACGTCGACGCCCGCCCGCTCGGCCGTCTCGGCGTCCCGCGCCTCGTCGCGCGGGTAGCCGGACAGATCCTCCGTCGGCGCGAACTGCGTCGGGTTGACGAACAGCGAGACGACGACGACGTCCGTCGCGGCGCGCGCCTGTTCCATCAGCGAGACGTGCCCGGCGTGGAAGGCGCCCATCGTCGGCACGAGCCCGATCGTGCGGCCGGCGGCGCGCTGCGCCCGCAGGTGCTCGCGCAGCTCGCGGATCGTGCGGATCGTCCTCATGCCGCGACCCTCGATCGCTGCGCGAGCGCGCGCGTCGCGTCGGCGAGCGCGTCGAACAGGGGGAGCAGCTCGGGCGCGCGCTCGGCGAGCGCGATGCGCTGGCTGCTGACCGTCTCCTCGTCGCCGCGCACGAGCGGCCCGGTGAGGGCGCGCTCGGGGCCGAGGCTCGCCCAGTTCTCGACGGTCGCGCGCACGAGCGGGACGAGCGCGCTGCGCTCGACGCCGGCGCTCTCGGCGAGCCGCTCGGCGGCGGCCTCGAGCGTGACGAGGAAGTTCGAGGCGATCGAGGCGGCGGCGTGGTAGGCGGCGCGGTCCGCTTCGGCGACGTCGATCGGCGTCAGGCCGAGGTGGAGCGCGAGGCGGTGGGCGACGCCGCGCGCGTGCGCGCTCGTGCCGGCGACCGCGGCAGACGCGCCGGCGAGTTGGGCAGGTCCCTCGGCGGGGACCGTCATCAGCGGGTGCAGCGAGAACGCCTCGTGCGGGGCGAGCGCGTCGAGCGTCGTGGCGCCCGAGCAGTGTCCGACGAGGGGGCCCGGAGCGATCGCGGCGGCGGCGATGGCGATCTCGGCATCCGGGACGGCGAGGATCACGACGTCAGCGTCCGGACATCGCGCGCCGCGGCCGAGCGGTCCGTCGACCTCGATCCCCGCTTCGCGCAAGCCGGCGGCGAGCGCGCGGCCGAGGCGGCCGGCGCCGACGATCGCGCAGCGCATGTGCGCAAGGGCTGGGAGTGGTTCCCGTTCCAGTTCCCACATGGGAGATACCGGTCGGCGTTCAGATGGTGGTGGCGGTGGATGCTGCGAAGTCCGTCCCCGTAGGTGACGGCTGCTGTGAATGGTAGACGTCGCGGCGCCCGAATACCATCCACGCGTCGTGACGGATGCCGCCGAACGCCGGGAGCAGCTGAAGCAGGTCTACCTCGAGGCGAGCGCCTGCACGAGATGCGCGCTCGCCGAGACGCGCACGACGGTCGTCTTCGGCGCCGGCAACGCGGACGCCGACCTGATGTTCGTCGGCGAGGCGCCGGGCGCCAACGAGGACAAGCAGGGCCTCCCGTTCGTGGGTCAGGCGGGCAGACTGCTCGACAAGCTGCTGGCCGAGATCGGGCTGGAGCGCAGCGACGTCTTCATCGCGAACGTGCTCAAGTGCCGCCCGCCCGGCAACCGCGACCCGCGCCCGCAGGAGATCGAGTCCTGCCGCGACTACCTGCACCGCCAGGTCGACCTGATCGAGCCGCGCGTCATCTGCACGCTCGGCAACTTCTCCACGAAGCTCCTGCGCGGCGACCCGACGGGGATCTCCAGGCTGCACGGCCAGCCCGAGGTGCACGTGCTCGGCCATCGCGCCGTGCGGCTCTACCCGATCTACCACCCGGCCGCCGCGCTCTACACGCCCTCGATGCTGGAGACGCTGCGCGCCGACTTCGCGCGCCTGCCCGAGCTGCTCGCGACGGATCCGCCGCCGCAGCCGGAGGCGCTCGAGCCGGTGCCGGAGATCGAGCCCGAGCCCGAGCTGGCGCCAGAGGCGGAGGCCGCCGAAGCAGCGGCGCCCGGCGACCCGGCCGAGCCCGAGCCGAGCCCCGACCAGCTCGGTCTCTTCTAACGCGCCGTCGCGGGCACGGCCACGGGCCGCTGCGCGAAGGCCAGCCCAAGTGCGACTGCGGCGGCGGTGGCCTGCACCGCAAGCACGACCGCGGCGAAGCCGTTCGGGCTCGTCGGCGCGACGGTCAGCAGCAGCACCGGCTCGGCGATCGCGATCGCGCCGAGCGGGACCAGGAAGAGGGTGCGGCGAAGCGCGAGGAGGTACTGGATCGCGAGGTAGGTCAGCGCGAGCAGCGTGAAGGCGACGCCGAGCGGCAGCAGCGCGTCGACGGCCAGCAGGTGCTTGGCGCCGAACGCCGCCCGCAGGAGCTGTCTGCCGCCGACCGCGAAGATCAGCAGCACGGGCACCGCGCAGACGAGCACGATCGCGAGCGTGCGCAGCAGCACGGGGCGCGTGTCCTCGCCTTCGGCGTGACGGCGCGAGGTCTCCGGCACGAGGTAGAAGCCGGCGCCCATCGCGACCCAGATCAGCACCTTCGCCGCGACTGCGGTGGCGCTGTAGGAACTGGCGACGTCGGTCGAGAAGCGGTGCTTGCCGGCGATGATGTCGAGGTTCTGGAGCAGCGCCACGACGGTGAGGCCGGCGATCGGGATCCGCGCGCCGACTATGTGGTCGCGCAGACTCCGTGCAGGCGGCGCGTCGAAGCCGGTGTTTCGCCCTCCGGCGACCGCGAGCGGATCGCCTGCGGGCGACGTCACTCGCCGGCGCAGCGCCACGTCGCAGTAGAGCGCCATCGCGATCAGCGACAGCGGCGTGCCGAGGTAGGCGCCGGTGACGCCGAGGCCGACCGCCGCGAGCGTCGCGCCGAGCACGAGCCGGGCGGTCTGCTCGCCGACGAGGCTGATCCCGACCGCGCGGTAGTCGCCCGCGCCCTGCAGTCCGCCGCGCAGCAGCGACAGCAGCAGCCACAGCACGCCGGCCGGCAGGCCGATCGCGGCCGCCCACTGCTGGTGGACGCCGACCGCGCTCGCGATCGGCGCGCGCAGCAGGATCGAGACGACCGCGGAGGCGGCCGTGACCAGCAGCAGCGTGCGCGTCCAGCTGCGCAGCGTCGCCGCGAGCGCCGGACCCTCGCCGAGCTGCCCGAGGACCGCGTCGCGGGCGGTGGCGACCTGCAGCGCCTGCCCGACGACCGACAGGATCAGGTAGTACGAGATGAGCGCCGCGAGCGACCCGTAGTCGTCCAGCAGCCGCGCGAACACGACCGTCGAGCCCAGCGCGACGACGTTGTTGGCGATCATCGCGCCGGCGAGGCCGCCGGCTCTGCCGATGTCAGACGAGCGCAGCGCGAGGACGCGGTCGCGCAGCGTCGCGCGCCCGCCGCCGCCTGGGACTCCGGACGCGTCGGTCATGGTCGCGCGTACGGTACCGTCCGCGCCCGATGCGCCAGCAGCCCCTGCCTCCGACCGGCGTCCACCGCACGAGCGGCGCGGCCGAGACGGAGGCGCTCGCGGCGCGGCTGGCGGAGGCGCTCGAGCCCGGCGACGTCGTGCTGATCGCGGGCGAGCTCGGCGCCGGCAAGACGACGTTCGTGCGCGGCGCCTGCCGCGCGCTCGGCTTCCGCGGCCGCGTCACCAGCCCGACGTTCACGATCGGCCGGCGCTACGAGGGCCGCGTGCCGGTCTCGCACCTCGACCTCTACCGGCTCGGCGATCTCGGCGCCGAGGACCCGGGCCTGCTGGCCGACTACCTCGCGCCCGACCGCGTGGCGTTCGTCGAGTGGCCGGAGGTCGCGGCGGGCGGCGACGGGCTCGGCCGCGTCGTCGCGCGGGTGCGACTGGCGCACGGCGGGGGCGACGTGCGCGAGGCGACGATCGAGCTGGCCGCGCGTTAGCCGCAGCGCGTGCGGCCCTGGTGGGCGCCGAACTCGACGCTGAACGTGGCGCGCATCGCAATGCCGTGGAAGCCGGACACCGGCACGCCGGGCGCGATCCCGATCCCGACGTCGCGGAACTGGCGGCCGAGGATGTTGTGGCGGTGCGGCGGGCTGTGCATCCAGGCGTTGAAGACCCAGCCGGCGGTGGCCGCCCCGGAGACGCCCCAGGCGATGTTCTCGCCGACGATCCAGCTGGCGGCGCGCGGCACGTAGCCCGACGCCTGCGCGCGCCGGCCGGGGTCCCAGCCGTTCGGCGTCGTGTGCGCGAAGTAGCGGCGGTTGACCATGTCGTGCGCGTGGCGCGAGGCGACGCGATGCAGGCATTGGTTCTGATGCAGCGGCGCGAGCCCGGCTCGAGCGCGCGCATGGTTCATCAGGCACAGCATGCGGTTCTGGGTGCGGACGATGTCGGCGCTGTCGCGCAGGGCGCCGGGCGCGGAGGCGCAGCCGTGCGCGGCGGGGCGGGCGACGGGTCGCGTCCCCATGGCCCCAGCGGGTGCGGCCGCCGCGAGGCAGGCGAGCAGGACCGCGGCTGCCGCAAGCACGCGTGCGGCGCAGCGCGGGACGGAGCGGGACGTCGTGCCGGTCGAAGGCAGGCTCGCCGTCATCGGGGCGGCACCCTACGCGATCCGCCGGCCGTCGCATCGCACCACGGATCTCCTCTTTCCCGCAATTTGCGGAACTCTGTCCGGTCCTCCGCGGGTCGCGCCGGACGGGCGTGCGCCAGCTCGCCGAGCGGGCGCCGGCGCTGCACGCAACCGCCGGGTGCGCGACGATGCGGGGCGTGCGACTGCTCGCGTTCGACACCGCGACGCCTGCGACCGCGGTCGCGTTGGCGCTCGCGGATGAGAACCTCCTCACGCGCCGGCACGAGCCGGGCCCCGGCGAGCGCCCCGGGCACGTGAGCGAGCTGCTGCCGCTCGCGCTGGAGCTGCTCGACGAGGCGGGCCTCACGTTCGCCCAGCTCGACCGCCTCGCGGTCGGCGTCGGCCCGGGCACCTTCACGGGGCTGCGGATCGGCGTCGCGACGGCGCGCGCGCTCGCGCAGGCCCAGGCGCTGCCGCTCGTCGGCGTCTCGACGCTGCGGTCGCTGGCCGCCGCCGCCGCCGCCGGCGCCGGCGCCGGCGCCGGCGCGCCCGTGCTCGCCGTGCTCGACGCGCGCCGCGGCGAGGCGTTCGCGGCCGCATGGGCCGCGGGGCAGGCCGAGCGAGTGGGCGGGGCTCGGTCAACACCGCTGCTGGCGCCGGCCGCGCTCACGCCGGAGGCG
>Ga0265319_1001054_pt1 | contig 17218 bp, 38 predicted proteins | sample 4824metaG_FD_192443 | JGI IMG/M metagenome (GOLD analysis project Ga0265319, IMG submission 192443) | Rhizosphere microbial communities from Carex aquatilis grown in University of Washington, Seatle, WA, United States - 4-8-24 metaG | ecosystem: Host-associated > Plants > Roots > Rhizosphere >...
CACTGCAGTACCAGCTTCACCACGACCGTCTAAGACGTTGTATAATCCCAACGTGTACCGAGGGTAGCTGACCCTCAAAGGAGTGCGAAGTGGAAATCAAGAAGTTTGACCAGCAGGGGGTCACCCTGCTCATGTCCGATCTGGATGAGAACTTTTGGAAGAGTGTTGGGGGAGGAATCCGCGTCGAGCTGTCGGGACCCAGGGTTGTCGAGATCGTCGAGGTCTCGGGAGTTGGTGCTGAACTTGAGCGCGGCCTCATCGAGAACCTCAGTGCCCTCTATCACATTGAAATGACTGCGGCGGTTGAGAAAGCCGTGGAGCAAGCTCTGGCCGCGAAGAAGGCTGACCCAGTAGCGATGCCGCTCTTCGAGGACGACGATGAAGAAGAGTCCCCTGAGTCCTTCGGTCAGGGCAGGCCATACGATGCTCTGGACCCCAATGCCAACTACTACCGCAAGGGCGTCCTAGAGAGCCACAAGGTTGTTCTGGTCTATCAGGACCTCGCGGCTCGTCTGCTCGGGGTCCTTGGGCCGACTCTCAGCGACTGGACGCAGCTCCCGGGCTTCCCCGTCTACCAGCCGGGGGGGCACAACCCCAGGTACTTCGTCCCCCACGTTCGCAGATGGATGAAGGCCAACGGCAAGTCCCCTTCGCTGAGCCTAGTGCCTCCTCCAGGAAATCCCAGTGATAGCCCCGAGCTCGGCGGCGACTCATGAGAGCAGGTAGGGTCTCCTACACCGTAGCCCTCCCCAAGGCTGTGTCCGCACAGCTTGACCACCAGTCGGATGTCGAGATGCTCTCCAACGGGGTCGTCCTGAGGAAGGCGATAGCACTTCTGGACTTCCAGCTCACAGCCGCAGCCGAGGGTCACCGGTTGATGATAGTCAGCGCCGATGGCAAGACCAGAAAGGAGATTGTACCCCTATGAAAACGCTCAACGCGACACAGCAGAAGATCTTGAGCCTAGTTCCCGAGGAGAAGACCTCGGTCCTCGATGACGAACTCTACAAGCAGCTGAGGGCGATGCCTGGTGGCAATGACGTCAGCTTCAGGCAGAGCTGGGCGCTGGTCATCGGCGACAAAGCCGGCTTTGCCGCGGCCCTGCAGAAGGCTGCCGCGGCCCTGCAGAAGGCTGCCGAGATCGCTGACTCGACGACATTGGTGCCTGAGGGCGTGTCCTTCTTCCCGGGGGAACCCCCACTGAAGGACGGGGTCATATCTTCTCGAGGATTTGGAGAACTGGCAAGTCCGAAGCCCCGATACCGTAGCGATGACCCTATCGAGGACATCATACCTATCAAGCATGGGAACCTTGTAGTCCTCCTCAACCTCCAGGAAGCTAAAGCGCTGTCTGAGGCTCAGTGGGAAGAGGCGCTGCGGCTGTGGATCGGGGTCGGCAAGATCGACGCCATCAAGTTCATCAGAGAGAACACCGGCTATGGTATCAAGGAGTCCAAGGACCTGGCCGAGGACGCCTTCAAGGGGATACTCAGTTATGGGCACTAATTTCTTTAAGAAGCTCTTCAGCCGCGGCAGGAGCAAGAAGCAGATCATCATCGACAGCATGAAGGAGCTCGACGTGGCCCTCTACCACAATGAGACGACTGAGGGTGGACTCACAGTGTCTTTGCCGAACACCCATACCCTTGACCGAGAGAAGACTGCGGGGTGGACATTGCCCACACCACCCGAAATCAAAAACCGAAGATCTGACCTATGGTCCCATAGGGTTCATTCGGAAGATCCACCCTTCATCGTCGGCCCAAAAACTCTCGAGGCGCTCCGAGATCACCCAGACTTCCTCCCAAACGGCTTCAAGGGGCCCGTGGAGCTCATCGACGCTCTGGGTGTCCCCAAGCAGGTCATGGACCACATCGGGCTGTGGACGGGCCTTGGCGGGACAACATGGCTCGACCGGGCATACAAGCTCGGCCTCAGGGACATGGAGAAGATGTTGACCCTGTCCCAGAGGTCGGGATACAGGGGTGGGAAGTCACACCAGACTGCTGAGCCGCTCAAGGCCTACGCCGATCAGACCGAGAAGAAGACCACCTACAACGTGGACGACCTCAGGGAAGCCTTTCTTGAAGGTTCATCAGGTATCTGGGAAGAGGACTTCGACAACTGGCTTCTGAACCGAGACATCGACCGACTAGATTGAAGTAGAACCACAACAACAGGATCAACTCCCATGACCAATAGATCGGATTTCGCACGAGGCTTACCCACTGTCAAAACATCCATGCCCCACATCAGGCTTCCACAAGAGGAGCAAGCTAGACTGGTTCGAGCTGCCCAGGCCGGCGATGCCAAGGCATTGGATTTTTTGGTGCGAAACAACTACCGACTGATTTTCAAGTACATCGCCGGCAGGTGGGGGAATCTCACCGATGGCGAGGATCTGCTCCAAGAAGGGGCAATAGCTCTTCAGATAGCGATCCTACGCTTCAATCCCGACCTAGGGTACAAGCTCAGCACCTACCTCCATGGCTGGCTTCTGCAGCGAGTAGGAGAAGCCGTCACGATGCGCGGTACCCCCATGGGGATACGTCGTGGGAAGCTTCAGGCATACTTGACAGCTATGAGGCTTGGAGAACATTTCAAGCACGAGGACGACATTGCCAGGGCGATTTCCGTTGGCAGCTTGGACGTCCCTGTGAGCACCGACTCGTCAAACGCTCCGACCCATCTAGATCTGCTGCCCAGCCGGATGGATAGCATCGAAGAAGTCCTTCAAGTCGAGTCCGACCAGGCTTACCTCAGACACATGGTGGACACCATACTGACCGATCGTGAGCGGCACATAGTGAGGCTCTACTACGGCTTCGAGACTGGGGAGTCGATGAGCCTCGAGCAGATCCGTAGACATGAGCCCGACCCGATCAGTAAGCAGCGCCTCCAGCAGATTCTGTCTAGGGCTATTGGCAAGCTCCGAGACAGGGCCTCGGTGTCCGGACAATTCAAGTCGAGATTCGAAGGCAGAAAGCTGGATAAGCCTCCCAAGGTCAGCCTGCGCGGCTCTGCTGGTGTATGATCTCCGAGAGGAGAAACCAATGAAAATTCTTTGCGACGACGGCAGCGAGTTCACGATCGACCGTGCCGAAGTCTTCAGCCCCAAGCCCGGGGAAGTCTTTATGGTCCACGTCAATCTTCCTGAGGGTACCGACAAGGCCTTCGAAAACCGGTTCGTCTACGATGCCGGCCAGATATTCCACCAGCTCTTCCCGAACAACCAGGGCTTGGTGCTGAGCGACGACATGAAGATCTCGATCGACCCCCTCGGTCAGCTCATCGACATCACCCACGATACCGACCTCAATGGACCCCCTGTCCAGATGCAGGACATTATCGTCGGCGGCAGGATCAAGTGGATCTCTTTGAACGGTGGTGGGTACCTTCTGGCATCGTCAGTCGTTGGAGTAACTGTAGCCTATCTGGATAACCACTTGGCTAAAGGGTGGACTCTAGAACTGTTTACCCTAGGTAGGTCTGGCGGTGCCGATACTTTGAAATCCCGAGGCTTCCCTACTATGGATGAGGCCATGGCCTATCGCAATCTGCTGCTGAAGAGCATCTGAGGCTGTGAGATGGCTAGGATACGCAAGAACGAACCCCTGGCCATCTACGGCTTGATGGGGCGAGAGGCCGTACCGCATGAACTCGCCAAGAGAGTGACGCTTGAGCCACAGTCCCTAGCACAGGCCCTGCAGAGGCCTAAGGATCGCTTTAGGCTGCTCTATGCCAACGGTGAAGAGAAGCTTAGGAAACAGTTGGCAAGTGTCCCCTGGGCCTTCCTGGAGGCCCATAGCGCTCAGGCCATCAAGAACCACGCGCAGACCCTGACGGCACTCAACGCCCGAGGTGGCCTGTGTCCCTCGGAGATGGTGGCCGTGATCGAGGATAGACCCTGGAAACCCCTGGTCGAGGCCGCGGCCCTGGAGAAGATCCTGACCGGGCTGGCGATCTGGCAAAAACAAGAAGGAGAAAGACCATGAAAAGAATCGTTGAGCTACTGGAAGGCGGCGACATCATTCCCGCCAACGTCACCTGGGTCGGAGACGTAACCGAGACCCTGATCACTAGCGGAACCAAGGACAAGCCGGCGACCGTCGCCAAGTACTACTTCATGCTGAAGACCAGCTACCACAGCTACCAGTCCCTGAGGTACGACACCCCTGAGCTGGCAACTGCTGACCGTGAGGCCCTGCTGGCAGCGATCGACGCGGCGTACTCAAGATGACCACCATCACCATCCGCCAGCAGCGACCAGCCCCCACGCCAGCGAACAAGAAGGCCTTCAAGGACGTCATCCAGACCGAGCAGGAGGATCTCATCCTCTCGGACAAGGACGCCCAGGACTTGCTGGCATGGCTGAAGTGGAAGCAGTCGATCAGCAGCGTCACCGAGGCCAAGCCCAACATCGCGATCACCCTTGCCCACCGGCTGGCTGTCGTTCTGGCTGACGTCGAGTCCAGGTTCACCTAAAGTTTCGTTTGACACGTCCCGATAGTCATGGTAGTATCAGTTATCGGGGCGTTAACAACGAACCCAAGGAGAGTACCATGGCTTACATCAACGCAGAGTCTGTCGCAGTCATCCGCAAAGACCTCAAGGCTGCCTTCCCCTACGTCAAGTTCAGTGTCACGCTTCACGACTACTCGTCGGTTCGCGTAGTCGTCCTAGCTGCCCCATTCAACTTCCTCTTCGCCAGCTATCAGGCCGAGGACAAGCACGACTTCCAAGTCAATCCCTACTACATCTCTGCCGATGACGAGGCCTACCAGAAGACCGCAGTTGACTGCAATAACGAGAGTGCCAGCTACGGCGACCATGGGGCCTATGTCTTCCTCCGAGCAGTCAAGGCCATCATCACCAAGAACTGGTGGGACAAGTCAGACCTGCAGAGCGACTACCACAACACGGCCTTCTACTATGACATCAGCGTTGGCCAGTGGAACCACGGGTTCGTCAAGACCGAGTGGCCCAAGGGCGTTGAGCATCTGGTCGACACCCCTGCCCCTGTCGAAGAGGCTCTGGACGTCGATGCCTCGGTTGAACAGGCTCTTGCCTGCGATGCCTTCGCTCAGACTCTAGCCGATGTCATCACCCCCAAGGACGACCTGAACGCCGAGCCCTACGCGGCCTTCATCTCTGAGGAACTCCGCAGCCATCGTCAGGTCATCTTCTACAAGACCTCAGAGGTAGAGACCGGAAAGGTCAGCCACTTCAAGTTCTGGAGGGTGTTTACGCTCAGCGATGCCAAGGCCGCGATCGACAGCGGCTTCCTGCTTCTTGATGACGAGATCGAAGAGAAGTACAAGGCTGAGAAGGGCTACGACATCGGCACCTATTTCGAGCGCATTGCAAAGGGGATCTACTGATGAGCAATATCTTTTCAGCCGCAGTCGGCAATCGACCTAACCTCGTGTGGAAGTATCGCAAGTCGTACATGGGCCCCCTGACCGTCAGGGAGTTCGACAACCAGATGAGCTATGGTGTCCACTTCCAGATCGTGTTCGACAGCCCCAAGGGTTTCGAGGACAACGCAGTGGGCTACTATGATCGAGGCGACCACTAGCACGGGTGGTCTTTCAAGACCAGAAACGAGGCCGTCGAGTTCCTTAACGGAGCCCCGGATCTGTAGTCTAAACTCAAGAGACTAAGTGCTAGATTCTAGTAGTAGGGGCAAAAGAACTCCTACGAAAAGGAGAAAACTATGCTTAGTCTTTTGAGCCCCGACGATCCGAACACGGTAGCCTACCGTCAGGCGATCAACACCCTGATCGCCCAGCCCGGGAACGGCAACCTTGGTCTCATCGAGTTCGCGGTCACCGCCGACGCCACTGCCGGCCTCAACCTTCCCGCGACCACCTTCCCGTTTAAGATCGTCGCCGTGCAGGTTACCTGCGATGCGACCAACGCCTCGGGTACCTTGACCCTGCGAAGCGGCACCAACGCCATCAGCTCGGCGATGACCTGTGCCGCCCTTGATGCGGTGGCCGTCAGCACCTCGACCATCACCGCTTACCGCGTTGTCCCCGTGGGCACCGTGTTGAACGTGATCTCGATCGGCGGCACCACGGCTTCGACCCGCGGCACCGTCCTGATCACCGTCGAACGCCAGTAATCTCTGGCTCAGCCTAGGGGGTTCCTAAGGGGGCCCCCTTTTTTTGGAGGACATCATGTCGGACACAAAAGCCCCCGGGCGTTTCCACAAGGCTCTGATTGGACCCGAAGGCACTCCTCAGACTAGGACTTTCAGGGTCATTCCAGAAGAAAAGCTTCCACCTACCTGGGAGGATGAAATCTACGGAGAGCCTGAGCAGGGGACTGTGATGGTTGAACTGACAGATGCCAGCACGAGTGGTGGACATACCTACTGCACCTGTAACTTCTACTATGAGGATGGATTCGCGAAACGAGTCGTCTGCAAGGAATGGCAGCTCGAGGAACGCTTTCCAAAGTCCTATCCCACCGAATAAAAAACGCTTGACACTGCTTTTAAGAGGGTCTAAGATGATCTCGGGTCGCAGAAAACGTACCCAAGGAGAACTACCATGGAAGACAAGCACAGCATCCACATCACCTTCGAGACCTACTTCAAGGAACCCGGCAAGACCGGATACCTTGAGCGCGAGGTCCGGACCACCGACCGCCTCTGCTTCATCATCGACGGTGGAGACTCTGACGCCGAGGAGTCCAAGGCCAACGCCCAGGTCGAGGCCTTGATCAAGGCCGTTCTGACCGACGTCAAGAAGAACACTGCCAAGATGGCCAAGCTGAGCCGCGAGTATTACAGCCGCGACACCTGGATCGCGGTCAACGTGTCCTGCCTGACCAAGACTGGCGGCAGCTACCAGAGCGCCCGCTTCTGGGCCCAGCCCAACGATCCCTACAGCGGCGACCACTTCCGGGCCTTCCTCAGTACCTCGCAGTACTCTGGAGGCTATACGAGGACCGCCATCGAAGTTGCGTTCCGCGACATTGACGGCTGGCTCCACGTCGTGAGAACCTACCTCAAGCTGCAGTTCATCAAGTGCTTCATCAGCGGCACCGTGGACAGCTTGATCACTCCCGATGACCAGTGCTTCGAACTGCTAAGGAGCAACGCCAAGCACAACCTGAACAAGGAGGCCGTATGAACAAGCTGATCGATGACCTCACTGACGCCGAGTTGGCTGAGGTCCACACCAACCACAATCTGCAGAACGACTGCGACTGTGAGGGGTGCCGTGAACACCGCCTCCGGCTGGACGAGGCCGACGAGCGGAAGAACGACGCCGACAAGTCCCACTACAGTCCTGATAGGGACCGCCTTGAGCGTGAGGCCGAAGACCGGCACCGCGACGAGTTCGAGGACTAGCCATGGGTGACGTCGGCGACATCTACCGGGACATGCACGAGGCCCAGCAGAAGCGCAATGCCGAGAGGCTGGAAGCCAACCTCTCGGTCCTCCGGGCCTCGACGATCCCCTTCGTCTACCACGAGAACATCGCGACTGTGCTGGTCCGCGAGAAGGGCTATCCATCGGTCGACTTCTACGCCAGCCAGAGCAAGTGGAAGGTCTGCGCCTCCGGAAAGATCGTCTTCGGTGACGCTGAGCGGCTGGTGCGGTGGCTGTGGGACCGCGGCCCCAAGAAGGGCCCTTGGATCTGAAGAAAGTGTTTGACGGCCTCGGGTAACCGTGGTAGTCTGAGTGACCGGGAACTGAAACTTCCCAAAGGAGAACGACATGGATACCTACGACGATGACCTTGAGTTCGAGGATCAGAGCCTCGAGGACTACTACTTGCAGACCCAGGCCCAGATCAACAGCCTCGAGGGCTGGAAGCTGGAAGGGTCTGTTGGCCGCGCCATGATGGACGCGATCAAGAGTGGCAGGTGCTGCTTGGGCTTCGAGGCCACCCACGACTACTGGGGCAACCGCATCCCCAGCCGCAGCGAGATTCAGGAAGGAAGCTTCGGCAGCATCGGCTACGTGGTGCGGCAGTACGGTCAGGAATGGGCCGACAAGATCGCCGCGGTGACGCAGACCAGCGCCCTCGCTGTGTTCAGCAGGAGCTTCTAACATGCCTGACCTCAACCCTATCTTCAACGCCCTGCGAGGGGCTGACATCATCGAGCTGGCGATCCTCGCCGCGGTCTACGGTGTCAGCCTTTGGGACGTTTCCGAGGCATACAGCCAGTGGAACGTCCGCCAAATCCAGAACTACCGGGAGACTCACCATGGCTGACTATGAGAACAAGATCCACCTGCTGGTCGACAGCCACCATGGCGTCTATGTCCCGCAGGTGTTCGTCGATCGCTACAGGGGCGAGATTTGGGGTCTGAGCCCAGAGGACATCGAGATCCTGAAGCAGGGTCCCGAGAAGCCGCTGTACTGGGACACTTGGGACCGCGTCCTGAACAACACTAAGGCCACCAACGGCGATGGCACTGTGTGGACCCTGCACCAAGACGGCGACCTCTGGGCCGTCCGAGACGACATGACCGAATCCGACTGGGAAGAGTGGGGGGTGTGAGATGGAAGACAGACACATTGACCTGAAAGTTGCCGTCACCGAGCAGAGGTGCATTACCTTCAGCTTCGAGCGCAGGGCTCTAGATCCCGAGACCCGAGAGTTCTTCCTTCAGATCCATACCTGGAAGCGCAACCTCCCGGCGATCGAGGCCGAGACTGCTTTCCTTGAGGTCTACCTTCCGGGGGCTAGAGTGCTTACCGATGCTGGTCTGACGGACGGCCTGGTCTTCGCCTACGAAGGCAGGGTCTACTGGGATACCGAGTATGCCGTCAGGAGTTGGCTCGAGGATCTGCTATTCACTGGGACCGTCTCGTTGAGAGATGCTGGCCCAGAGGCCGACCTTGAGGGCCCCGCTGACCCCCCAGGCACGTCCTTTGGACCAAGACCAGACGACATAGATCCCGATCAATGGGAGTACGAGAGGTTACATGTAGAGACTCTGTTGCCTAACAAGGAAGAGCCTGACCCCACAGAGTGGGATGAAGTTTTGAAGTCTGAACGGAGAGGTGATTCATGAGTAAGCTCGACGAAGCCCGACAGCCCAGCACTCTACAACCCGGCACCAAGCTGATCTACGAGCGCCGTGACGGCCTCCTGATGAAGGGGTTGGTACACCGCGTAACTCCAACCCAGGCTCTTGTCCGCTACGCCAACTCTGGTGGTGAGACTCGACTTCGGAGAGAGTATCTGAAACCAGACGAAGCTCTCCAAGAGATCGGGGATAGAGACACCTGGGGTCGATGGTATCTGCTCACTGATGAATGGCAGCAGAAGTATTTGAGACAGAACCTGGTTTGTCGCGTCCTGAATGTGACAACTTCTGAGAAGCTGAACAAGTACAGCAACGCCACGTTGAACAAGATCTGGGAGTTGGTCGAGAGCGACACCCTTTCCGGACCCTGAGGATGTTGTATAATCCTCGTGAAAGCTGAATCATAGGAGGTGAGTGTGAAGAAGTGAATATCATGGCCGGCATCAAGCCTCCCCCGAGGAGTATCGAACTGATGCCGGCAGACTTACCGGGGTAGATTAACGGTAGAGCACTGGATTGTAGTCCAGACTGTGCAGGGGATTCATGGTCCCCGTAGGTTCGAATCCTGCCCCCGGCTTGAGTCTTTGTAGGACTGCGACCTTGTGAAATGAAGAACCTCCTTAGGTTCCCTGGTGTGAGGGACTACACTCGGTGACGGGCTGCAAAGAGTTTTTAGTAGATTTACGGGTTGTCGGATAGAGGCCTATTCCGCTTGGTTTGGGACCAAGATTTCGCTGGTTCGACTCCAGCCAACCCGAGAAGGCCAAGCACCGCTATTTCGTGTCGGACGTTGTCTGGCACCTATTGGACAACTAGACCCATAGGCAGAGGTCTTGGTGAAGGGTCTTACTGTACAGCAGGGGATTGGGGTAGACAGCAGGCCTTCGCGGGGCTGAGCTGAGACCGGCTCGACCGTAACCGGAGAGCAGACCCCAGATGGTGGTGAATGGGCATCTTCGCTTGTCGGGGGTGTTGGTCAGGTTCCACCAAAGCCTCATGACCCTGCTGTTCTTTTTAGGGGAGCATAGGGATAACTTGGTATTCCCGCGGGACTTGTCCCGGGCGCTGGTGGTTCGAGTCCATCTGTCCCCATAGGCAGCAAGAGCGTCCTCCTTGGTCAGCGCAGCCCTCCCGCGAAGCCGGCCATTCCCCGGGGACGACTCTTCAGCCCTTTTCTATTCTGGCGGACTAGGTCAGAATAAAGTCGATTTTTGCAGAAAGTCTGCAGAAGTGAGGTCCATTATGGACATCGTTACCCAAGACATCCAAGAGAGGGGGTGGCCTCTGCCCGGGTGGAAGCCGGCCCCTAAGGTTAAGGTCAAAGGCGGCAACGGCCTCAAGAAGAGGTTCTTCGACGCCAAACCCGACGGTATCCATGGTGAGTCGAAACGCGGTTGGGGTCCAGATACCTACTCCAACACAAGCCCCAAAACGAAGAAGGCCTGGTGATGGCCAAGCAAACCTGCAACGGATGCCCCCTGCACCCAGGCGAAAATGGGCGCTGCCTTCAGTTCGTCAACGAGAGCATTGGCTGGCAGTACTGGGAGCAGACCATCACCTCGAACCAGAGGTGCCATTACAACCACACCGCTGGAAGTCCTGGCGACCCATATGCTCATCAGCGTATCGTGGTCGAGGAATCGACATGAAGAAATTGTATCAGAAGCTCTGGGCCTGGCTAAAGGCCAAGCTTCGTAGGAAAGTCAACATCACGGTCATCAACATAGCGACTGGGGACAGCATAGCCTTAAAGAACGTAACCCCTATCCAAGTCAGCGAGATCTGGCCGAAGGACGTTGAAGGTCATCTGATCTTTGACGTCACGTTTCGGTATGACGAGTTCAAGAAGGAGAGGTCATGAGCAAGACCTGGATCTGGTCCGACACTCACTTTCGCCACGCTAGGATCTTGAATATGGGAAATCGCCCCTTCACTACTGTGGAGGAGATGGATCATCGACTGATCCAGGCATGGTCCGAGACTGTGGGACCCGAAGACGTTCTGTGGCATCTAGGCGACTTCGCCCTGTACCGGAACGGAGAGTATGTGAAGTGGCTTCTGGCAAGGCTCCCAGGGGTTAAGAAGCTGATCCGCGGCAACCATGACCGAGACAAGAGCATCAAGTGGTGGGTGGGTCATGGCTTCGACCAGGCTTTCGAGGGCCCCGTCAGCTTCAGGGACGATGGCTACATCCTCAGTCACGAGCCCTTCTACAACGACGACCTCGTCGGCCAGAATCTCGTCAACATCCACGGACATACCCATCACAATCAGATTGGGGATGGTCATCACCTCAACGTCAGTGTCGAGGCCATTGGTTACAAGCCAGTAGACCTCGACGAGCTGGTCGCGAACTGGAAGAAGGAGAAATCATGAGAGTCATGACGATCCGTTTTGGCCGCACCTACGGCCTACCCAACTACGAGAGTGTCCGAGTCGACCTAGAGGCAGTGCTGGAGCCTGGGGAGCCCATCGAGAGAGCTTTGGACACGCTGGCCGTCGCTGCGAGGATCTACAAGAACGAGCGCTTCGACAAAGGCAACAAAGGCCCTCTGGATCTCCGGAAGCTCACTGACGTCACTGTCACCTACAAACACTCTGGGACCACGGTCCAGGTTGTAGGTGACCCCCTGGAAGGCGCTCGTGACCTGACGGGCATGAAGGAGATTCCCGCCGTTCCTGAGGAGTTCGCCTCGGAAGACTTCGACCCTTCGGAGATCAAGAGATGAAAACTGAACTACTGATCCACAATCAACTGGAACGTGACCAGGTCGCTGCGATCTTGATTCGCAACGGCTACATCGTGAGTCAGAGAGTCGTACCTAGTCCCGAGTACGTCCTAGTCACTGGTCCGACGTTCCTGGTCGTCGAGAAGGCTCTCGATGAGAAAGCCTAAGAACTGGATCGAGGGAGTTCTCAACAAGGCCGGGGGCGAAATCCTTGGCGTCAAGACATACTGCAGGGTTGACTACCTTGACCCCGTGTGCCCCGAGGACTGCCGGGAGGGCTGCGTAGGAAGGCCAGTAGTAGAGGTCGAGCATCGGGTCTTCGACTGCCTTCACGACCTGGCGTTCTTCGTCCAGTGTGGCCTCGATGACGTTGAAGAGGACATCGAGATCCTTGACGACGATGGCTACGCCCTGCTGGGCTGGTCGGTCCAGGACTACGTTACTGCTTTCAACGATAAGCTGGTCGGCGAGGCCGTGATGACCCTGGTCAACTACGCTGAGTTCCGCCGGCAGTCTGGGCTCAGCGACGAAATGATGAAAAAACAAAACGTCTCAGTCAGATACGAAGTCTGACGGGACCAGGGCTGCGGCCCGAAGGAGATACTATGGCACAGAGGATTTACGTGAAGATGGAAGCCGGGGGGAAGATCAATCTCAAGGCTTTCGAGAGTAAAGACGAGCTGGCTAAGGTGGTGGCTGCCAACTGCCCGGGGACGGTCTGTATCAACAAGGACGGGAATGCCTTCAGCACCTGGTCGGTGGCCGAATACGTTGGGGTTCTTAACAGCAGTTCCCACCCGATACCCATCAAGGCTACCATCCTGACCGCCAAAGAGTTCGGCCAACAGTCCTTCCTCTCGCCGGCTGGGCGCAAGCTTCCCAACGTGATCGTCAGCTACGACAAGGTCTGACCCGTCGACTTCACCCCGCCTGGAGACCTATCTGGGTGGGGTGAAAATGTGTCTTAATTCCCTCTTGACACTGTAATCTGACCCGTGGTATCTTCATCAAGAAGGGATTTGAAACATTCCTAAGGAGATGACCATGGATACCAAGATCGCCTACAAAGACCAGAACAAGATCTTCGTCAAGATCAAGAGCTTCGGCCACACGAGCAACCTCACCGGGGTTCTCGTCATTGGCTTCCTCAACCGGACCCAACTCCGCGAGTGGATCTTGTCCACCTATCCCAGCATCAAGAAGATCAACAAGAGCGCCAGCGTCTACGAGCTGATCAAGTTCTACCGTGATGGCTACGTTGGCAACGACACCTCGCGCTACCTCCGCGGTCTGACCACTTATCAGGAGTTCTATTTTTACTACCTGACCCGGGCCCAGTATCTGGCCGAGTTCAAGAGGGAGGCCTAACCATGGCATTCAGCAAAGCTAATCTTCTGAGCGACCTGAAGAAGCTCAGGGCCCATAAGGTATCCTGCCTCGCTTCCGAGGGCCACAAAGTGGACCTGAGCGACGGCACCCATCAGGTACAGGGCAAGGACATCAAGGTCGTGATCCTGTACCACGAGTTCCGCCTCCTCGATAATCTGATCGACAACATCACTTCCGGATACTTGGGAAAAGGAGACTAACCATGCCAGCATCACCTTTCACTTCGGGGCTCTACAAGAAGCCCTATAGCAGTTTCAAAGTCAAGAACCGGCTCTTCGGCATCGCCCTGGGCCACGCCGCTCACGACGCCGTCCATGCCTTGATCCCGGTAGCCATCGTCGGTGCCGCGATCGCGTTCCTGGTCTGGTTCTGGAGCAACGGCCCTACCGATCTGATGAAGACCCTGTTCAACGTCAACATCACGAACCTCATCGTGGCCCGAGTGCTGTCGATCTTCATCGTCGGCCTTCCCACGGTGATCTTCGCCAAGGCCAGCTTCACGAACTTCCTCAGGGTCCAGAACGACCCCCGGGCTCTGGAGCGTGACACCGACCTCGCGTGGCAGAGGATTCAGCGCTACGACGAAGAGGTCAAGGAAGCCTTCGACCGGGCCTCGTCCAGGGAGAAAGGGGGTAAGTCATGAGTCTGTACAACATGCTGTTTGGGTCAAACCCCGCATCGACGATCTTGCTTCATGTTCTCGGACTGTCTGCGGGACAGGTTCCAAGACTCAGGAACGTCTACCAGAGGGATGGCAAGATCATCATCTACACAAGGACGGGTGGGGGGAATAGAGACTTCTATGGTTCTGAGGCTATTTGCAGATCCAACTACCCCGACTACTTCGACGGGACCTCTGACCAGCCTTCGGGACCATGGAACGGCGATCTTCAGGCTAACCCCTACTATCTCGAAGATAGCGACGACGACTTCGATTCGACCTATGCCAGCTTCGTATTCCGGTATCCCGAGTCTTATCAGAAGGAGCTAGAAGCTCTAGAGAAGGAAGATCAGACTGTCGTTCCATCTGAGGCTTGGAAGCTGTTGATCGAGACTCTCACCAAGAAACCAACGGAGGCAAAATCATGAAGAATCCCAAGAAAGTCTGGGTTGAGGCCGACTGGCGCTACGTGGCCTCGACGGTGATCGCCGCGGCCTGCTGGATCGTGCCGCTGTGCCTCCTAGGAATTGTTTGTTTGGCGGCTATCTGGTTTGGTAGTCAGTGGGCGATCTCGCCGATGGAGGGTTACAGAAGGGTGGTTTTGGCCCTTTTGGTGGCTATTGCTGGGACCGTGTCCTTCTTGAGCTTCGCCTACGCCCTCTACCTCGCCAAACAGTATCTAGGTTGCTTCTACATGAACGAGGCCGACCGAGACCAGCTCTACGCCATCCACAAGGTGTGGGTAGCCGAATGCAAGGCCGCGCAGAAGGAAGGCAGACCTCAGCCGACCCGCCCATACTGATAGGGGGATTACGATGACCAACAAAGAGATAGTATTGGAGAATTTTCCAGATGCAGTGGTTTGCTGTGGAGATGATCCTGATAGTCGAATCATAATGAGGCCCGGTCAGGTTCTCAGCGATGAGCACCTCGGTACGGACGACTTTGATGAGGATAGCGCCGAAAAGAACGCATGGTTCGATGCTGCACAAAGAATACTTTCGACTTTAGACTGACCCCCAAGCTTTGATGTATCATCTCCTCGAAAGAGGAGATTTCTTATGCCCGAAGACGACCCTATGATCAAGGCTCCGAAACACTACCTGACCCCCTACGGATGGCAGCCGATCGACAAGGTGAGACACTTGACCTTCAACCTATCGTCTGCTGTGAAGTACTGCCTGAGAGCCGGCGTCAAGGACCCCAAGACTCTGATCCAAGACCTGAAGAAGGCCCAGTACCAGCTCAAAAAGGAGCTAGAGTTCTATGCCGACGGGGAACACTTCGAGGACCCCGTCTGGGACTGCCACCAAGCTGGCGTCCAGGCCCTCGCTAGTATGAACTCAGTGATGCCAGATAAGGACCGCGTAGCCCTCGAGTTCATGCGCGACCAGGTTGAGCTCGACGTCAGCCACATCCAGAGGTTCTATGACGACTTGTCCAAGGTCATCGTCGAGGAAGAGGCCAAGGCATTTGTTCCGGTCAAGACCGCAGGCTACACCGAGCAGCTCACCAAGCTCGTCGAGACCACTGATCCCCGAGAGTGGGCGAAATTCGTAGCGGGTCTCCATGAGGACAAGCTGTCCGAGGTCCTGTCTCAGTTCAAGGAGCTGTGCCGGGTCGAGGGTGTCAGAGACGGCTACAGCCAGTGTCAAGAAGACTTCAGGAGGTCCCAATGAAAGAGCAAGAAGATTTCCCGATGACCGGTCAACAACCCCCAGCCATCGATAGGGTCTACCCCGAGGGCTACCCTATCCGCGGGATCGGACTAGCCCTGTCTCAGGACGGTGCTCACGTATTGATGGTGACCTCCCAGATCGCCGGCCCCGGTGGCCAGCCCGAGGTCATCGGAAAGCCTGTCGACATCACCTCCGGGTTCTGGTCGACGCTGATGACGATGTGCCCCCCAGGCGAGACGACCCCGATCTACGCCAAAGGTCTGAAGGTCTGGGAGATCACAGTCAAGATCCTCAAGGAAGAGGAGCAGACGCCGGTTCCCGAGGAGCATCTGACTACGATAGGGGAGTTCAAGGCCCCCGCTAGGAAGCCCTTGGACCTGGGTAAGCTGTAGACAGAGTCAGTGCTAGATTGAGGTAGGAGCCACAATATGCCCTACAAAAGTCTCAATCAGATCGGCGATCTAGCACTGATCAATTCCAGTAACGACCTTGGCGGGACCACTTCTGCTCCTGGCGAAATAACCCCTGACCCTGAGACCCTGCGCTACTCCATGACTACGGTGGGGGGAGTTTTGTACGTGACGTACTCCCAGACCCTGGGCGACCTCTCGATTAACCCGCCAAAGATCAGCAAAGACTGGTGGAATGACTTTGACATCCTGAACATGAAGGCCCCTGGTCTCAACCACGGGCATGTCCACGAGGGCTTCTTCAAGGAATATCAGAAGACCGAGCAGACTATCCTAGACAAGATCCAGGTTGAGAATCCCGTCGAGGTCTGCTGTGTGGGTTACAGCAAGGGTGGCATTCAGGCGACCTATCTGGCCTACCGGCTACTGGTCCTGCTGCCCAAGATCTGCGTGAGTCTCAAGAGCTTCGCCAGTCCCAAGGGCTTCGACTGGGACGGTGCTCAGGAAGCCATCAGGATCTTCAAGGAGAACGGCGACCGATTCGCCGGCGACCGGATTGTTCGAGCCGGTGACATGGTGCCAAGACTCCCGCCTTTCCTCATGGACTACGCCCATGTTCTGAAGCAGCGGACCCTGGGGATGTGGTTCTGGCCATGGCCAAACCCGATGCACCACCTCATCGGTCAGTACAGGAAGTTCCTGAAGTGATGGGACGCTTCACCCGGGCCCTCCACCAAGGGAGCGAACCCCTCACCTGGAGCGGTCACGAACCCACTCTCAAAAAAGGAGAGCAGGTATTTCATTTTGGAGATACAACTGTATCGCTAAATCTCGGTGTATGGCCGAAAAGTAAGAATGTTGAAGTTGAGTGGATTCAATCCAGACCAAAAGGAACGGGTGCAGGGACTCAAGTTCTGAAGTCTGTTATTCAACAATCCCTCTCTAAGGGCTACCGGGTATCCCTATACCCTGACCCCGACCTTGAAGAGGATGAGGTTGAAAGGCTAATAAACTTCTACAAGAAGTTGGGATTTAAGATGGTACCCTCGGATGTGGGGCCAGTGCAGATGGAAATCAAACCACCCAGTTTTTTGGAGTCTCAGGATCAATATCCTGATCTTGAAAAAAAGCTAAGTCTGCTCTCCTACCACACTCTCCAAGCCCTCCACCAAGACATCCGAGACAAGCTCTGGGGCAGCCCATGGAACGACGATGATGTCTTCTGGGCATGGACCGAAACCAAGAACGGTGACAGGGACAACTTCCTCAAGTTGCCAGTCAAGGGCAATACCAAA
>Ga0265319_1001057_pt1 | contig 17190 bp, 10 predicted proteins | sample 4824metaG_FD_192443 | JGI IMG/M metagenome (GOLD analysis project Ga0265319, IMG submission 192443) | Rhizosphere microbial communities from Carex aquatilis grown in University of Washington, Seatle, WA, United States - 4-8-24 metaG | ecosystem: Host-associated > Plants > Roots > Rhizosphere >...
TCGAGCCCCCGGAGCTGCTCGCCCCGTTCGATCCGCCCGAGCTGCTCGACCCGCCGGAGCTGCCGGCGCCGCTCGATCCTCCGAGGGTGGCGTCGGTGCTGCCTGCGTCCAAGACCGCGCTGGCTCCGCCGTCGCCGGGACCTATCGAGATGTCCGCGCAATGATGGTACGTGTACCCGTTTCCGCCATTATTCGGATGATTGAGCATGATCTGAATGACCTGCAATGTGCACTTGGCACACGACATCTGCGGGAGCTTCAGATCGTAGGAATACGCCTTCGGGATCGTGATGCTGGCAGCGGTGTGCGGAAAGAGACCGTCGGCCAGAACCGGAGCCATGACCGGATTCTCGATCCCCGCGTCTGTCGAGTTGCCCGCAGCGTTGATCGCGTAGGGAGGGTCCGTCAGGTCGGTGCGATTGTTGTAGGAAAGCGCGATCCGATACCATCCGTCGTGGGCGACGCGTTCGGTCCACTTCAGAGTGATCGTCTCGCCGGCCTGAAAAGACGTCACGATGTTCGTCGCGGTGCCTCCGCCTTCGTCGCCGCACGGGCCCTTCTTCTGCGGACTTCCGGTGGCATCTTGCGACATCCACGCGGGCGGCGCGTCCAACGTGAAGTGCGCCTGTGACCGCGCCGGTGCAAGGAGGCCCATTGCACCGACGGCCAGCGCCGCCCAAAGCGCCCGCGTCTTCGTGGCCCCTGTCGAATGAGCTCCAAGCATGGCGACTACTCCCTCGATTCTCGTTGCGGCGCGGACGATACACGGGAAGACCCCGCGCCGCTCTTTCTGTCGGTGTTCAGTTGTTGGCCGCCCCGCTGTCGATCCAGGAGGCAATTTGAGAGATCGCGGCCGCGCTCAGCGCCGCGCCGCCACTTGGCATTCGCACTCCGCAGGGGGGCATCGTCTGGACCTTCTCCCAGAGCAAGCTCATCGCGTGCATGCCGGGAACGACCCGCGTTCCCTTGCCGGTGCATGCGCTTCCGGCGGCCATCACGCCCGATAGGTTCGTGTACGCGAGCGCCTGCGTGGACATGTCGAGCATGCCCGTAGTCTTCCCCATTCCGGTCGCCCCGTGACACGGGAGACAGGTGGTCTTGATGACGCTCGTATAGAGCTGGGTGAACGTGGTGCCGGGGCCGGCGTCTCCGCCGCCACTGCCGCTGCTACTGCCAGCGCCGCCGCTGCTACTGCCGGCGCCGCTGCTGCTACTGCCGGCGCCGCTGCTGCTGCCGGCGCCGCTGCTGCTGCCGGCCACGCCGCTGCCGCTGCCCGTACCGCTACTACTCCCCGCACCACTGCTGCTTCCGGCGCCGCTGCTGCTGCCGCCCGAGGCCGGCATATAGCTCGTTATCCACGAGGCAATGCAGGTGATCGTGCTCATCGGCTGTGGATCGCCCGGTGGCATTTGCCCGGATACGGCGTTTACATCGCTGACTTTCTTGTAAAGGGCGCTCATCGCAGGCTGTCCCGGATCCACGATCAAAAGAGGGGCATAGTCGTTTGATACATGGGTGGAGAGACTGCCCAAGGCAGCCACCGACGACATATCTAGGCCGCCCGCCCCGGCCGACGTGTGGCAGCCCGCTAAGCTGCCACACCTTGAGACCAGGAACATCGGGATGTCCGGACAGGAGCTCGAGCCGCTGCTCGAGCCACCGGCACCGGAACTACCACCGGCGCCGGATCCACTGGACCCGCCGCCTGCATTCATTTCGAATTCTGCGGGATCCGCGAGCGATCCAGGACACGCCACCACCGAAAGCGGGAGCAGCAACGCGGCGACGCGACCCGCCCACCGGTGCCACCTGTTGCGCTCCACGTGCTGCTCGTCGCGATCGTTCATGCCGTACATGCTGCTGTTCTACCAAGAATCGGCTCACGCGCGCGACACTAATGGCGCCCTTACCCTCTTCCGATCCTCTCGCGGACATCGGTCACCACGCGCGCCCTTGGGCAACCACCTGCGCGACTCGATCACGCCTCGGCCGCCGTAGGCCCCAAACGCAATCACCGAGGTTCTTCGGCCCCAACGAGCCCGCTCCGAAGCCGACCGCTCCCGAAGCGAACGATGCCGCCTGGACGACGGAGCGTCCAGTGCGGCTGCAGATCGCAGCTCCCCAGCGGAAACGCGGCGTCCCCGCAGACTATTTTTGGGGTCCGGTGATGGATTCGGGACCCCTCGAATCACATGTACCGCGTGGATCGATCAGCAGCGCCGAATGCCTTCAGCACCGCCGCGCGTCGTAAATCGTGCAGTCACGGAATCTTTCATTGCGAGCGGATCGCGGGCGCCTGCCGCGCTCGCCCGCTCGTCGATATTGGCCACACCACATCCGCAATCAGCGCTATAGTCGAGTTCAACCTGATGCGCCCCGGGACATCTTCCGGCGCGACGCGCGTAAGTCACTGAGTCATTACCCCTCGTCAATCGGAGGAGTGTTCCATGTGGACGACTAAGGACGGTTTCGGGGTTCGCCGCAGGTGGGGGACTGTGTTGCTGATCATCTCGTCGGCATGCACAGCGGCTGTCACGGGTCCCCAAGGCACGGGCTTCGGCACCGGGAGCACTGGAGGAGCCGGCGGCGGAGGTGGTGCGGGCGGAGTGGCCGCGGGCAACGGTGGCGGCGGCGGCGGCGGCGGAAACCCCACGCCGAGCGGAGCCCCCACCACGAGCGTTCCGGGCTCTATGCCGCCTCCGGCCACACCGGGGACGATGGCGCCCGGCCCGCTCGATTCGGGCCGCGTCACGATGCGCCGGTTGAACGTCACCGAGTGGAGCAACACCATTCGCGACCTCCTGGGCACGAACACGGTCTTCACGGCGGCGTTTCCGAGCGACGACGCGAGCGGCCTCGGCGAGTTCGACACGAACGGCGCGGCGCTGAGCTACTCCGATCTGCTCTTCACGCAGCAGAACACCGGGGCCGCTGCGGCGATCACCGAGCTCCTCGCGCGCCCCGCCGGCGACCCGATCCGGGCGAAGGTGATGACGTGCGAGCCGACCGCGGCGAACGCCGCGACCTGCTACTCGACGATCCTCACCGGGTTCATGAAGAACGCGTGGCGCCGCCCGGCGACCGCCGCGGAAGTTCAGTCGATGGTCACCCTCGCCACCACGGTCCAGGCGTCGGCGACCACGGCCATGAACGCGAGCCCCGTGATCGAGGGCATCAAAGCCGCGCTCGAGTCGGTGCTCCTCTCTCCGAACTTCCTGTTCCACGTCGAGCTCGGAGCCACGAACTACAGCCTGACGTCGACGGCGACCACGAAGCTCAGCGACTACGAAGTCGCCAGCCGCCTGTCGTACTTCCTCTGGTCCAGCATGCCCGACGCGACCCTGACCGCGGCGGCCGACATGGGAATGCTCGCCAATGGAACCGCGACGATCAGCTCGCAAGTCACGCGAATGCTCGCTGACCCGAAGGCTTCCGCCCTGGCCCTCAACTTCGCCGGCCAGTGGCTCTCGGTCCGAGACACCTCGATGGTCTCGCCCGACCCGACGGCGTTCCCCAACGTCGACAATGCGTTGCTCGCCGCGATCCCCACGGAGAGCTACACGTTCTTCAACGCGCTGGTCACCGGCAATCAGCCGCTCTCCGCGCTCGTGACGGCCGACTACAGCTACGTCAACGGCCGTCTGGCATCCTTCTACGGGATCTCCGGCGTTCCGGCGACGCAGACCACGTTCACGAAGGCGAGCCTGACGGGCACTCCGCGCACCGCGGGAGTCCTCACCCAGGAAACCTTCCTGACGACCACGTCGTTCCCGACGCGAACCTCCCCGGTCAAACGCGGCGTGTGGGTGCTCACCAACCTGCTGTGCAGCGCTCCGGCGGCTCCGCCGCCCAACGTGCCGATGTTCCCGGCCGTCAAGGCCGGCCAGACGGTGCGCCAGGCGCTCGACTCGCACGCGTCGATCCCGGGGTGCTCAAGCTGCCATACGGTCATCGACCCCGCCGGGTTCCCGATGGAGAACTTCGACGCGGTCGGCGCGTATCGCACCGTGGACAACGGCGCGATGGTCGATTCGTCGGGAAGCATCGTCCTCCCGCCGAGCACCACGCCCACGCCCGTCATGGGCGCCGCGGCCCTCGGACAGGCCATCGCCGCGGATCCCCGCTTCGTCCCCTGCGTCGTCAAGGAGGCCATGACGTTCGGCCTCGGTCGTACCTTCGATGCGGCGGACGCAGCTGCCTACATCACCGGAGTGGCGCAGCCCCTCCAAAAGGGCGGAACCTGGGCGAGCCTTTTCCAGGCCGTCGCAACGAGCGAAGCCTTCCTGACGACTCGGGGCGGCCCGTGATATCCAAAGATACGAAAGGTGGAGATGTCACATGAGCGCATTGAAATCGCGTAGGTTGTTTCTCGCCGGGGCGGGGGTATCGCTGACGCTACCCTTCCTTCCCTCTGCGCTCTGGACGCGGCGAGCGCAAGCCGCGACTGGCGTTGCTCCCCGACGGTTCATGTCCTGGTTCGTTCCGAACGGCATGGTCATGAACAACTTCACCCCCGCCACGGTGGGCACGGCCTGGACTCCGACGACGATCCTGGCGCCGCTCGCGCCGATCCAGAAAAAGATCGCCATCCTGACGGGGCTGGACCACGAGAATCTCGCTCTGCCGCAGCCGTCGCCCACCGGCAATCCGCCGGGTGGTCACGGCTCGGGAACCGGCATCATGCTCAACATGATGTCGGTGGACGGGCACGCGACGGACGCAACCCGCATGAGCGTGGACCAACTCCTCCTGCCGGTGCTCAACGCCGGATCGGCCCCGCGGATGTCGTCGATGCAGATCGGTCTGCAGGGCGACAACGGCCTCTGTGACCGCGCCGATTGCAGCTTCTCCCGCACGCTATCGTGGAAGAACGGCGCGGCGCTCCCCAACATCTACGACCCCGCGCTTCTGTTCGACGCGATGTTCTCGGGGGCGACGTCGGCAACGACGGGTATGCCGACTCCTGCGAGCACCGCGGCCGCCGCGGCCCGCGCCGCCGAGCAGAAGAGCATCCTCGACGCGGTCGTCGCCCAGGCGACGTCGCTTCGCACCAAGCTCAATGCGGCAGACGGGGCAAAGCTCGATCAGTATCTGACCTCGGTGCGCGACATCGAGACCCAGATACAGAATCAAGCGAGCGCCAAGCCGCTGATGTGCACGATCCCGGCGCGACCCGCGTCTCCTGGAGTGCTCAACTTCAACCGCGGAATCACGCCGAGCACCGTTCTTCAGGCGGACATGCCGCTGTTCGTCCAGCTGATGGGCCTCGCCTTCACCTGCGACATCACGCGGTCGATCACGTATATGGTCGGCAACGGGACCAGCAACAACGACTACCAGTTCCTGATTGGGAGCTCGACTCCTCACCACGGAACATCGCACCACAACGGCGACGCCACGAAGCTCGCGGCGCTCACGAAGATCGATACGTGGGAGATTCAGCAGCTCGCGACCCTTCTCATCGCGCTCGACAACACGATGGATGTCGACGGCAACACGGTCCTCGACAACACGACGTTCTATTTGTCGAGCGACATCGGCGACGGAGCCTCCCACAACCACTGGGACATGCCGGTCATCATGGCGGGCGGTGCCAGCGGGAAGCTGAAGCTCGGCGGACAGCACATCAACTACACCGACGGCAGCTCGGGACGGGGCCCGGCCCTCGCACTTCCGCGAAGCGGCGCCACCGCGCTCGTCGGGCCGCGCAATCCGGTGAACTGCACCGGCCAAGCTCTGCTGTCGATTCTGTCGGCGCACGGGCTTCCGGCCACGAAGATCGGGCTCTACACCGGCACGGCGCTCACCGAGATTTTGGCATAATGGCTTGAGCGCTCGGCCTCCCCGGCCGGGCACTCCAGGAAGTGGATTGGCGAGGGCCCGCGAACCCGACAAGGGGTTTGCGGGCCTTCCGCTTTCTGGCCTAGAAAAGGCGCTATCCGCTCGGAGCGGCGCATTCCTTTTTGGGGGAAAGTGGTCACAGGATGAGCCGACTTCCCTTGTCGCGTCACACGTTCCGGTCAATAATGCCGCCGAAGCTCGGTTGTCGGTTTCTTCGTTCGATGGGTCTTGGCGACCCATAGGCTCGCACACTGGGACTCACGAGGTAAGGTCACCATGCGTTTCACCATGTCGCCCAAAGTTGGTTTCTCGTTTTCTGCCATGGTCGTGCCGCTTGCTGCGGTGATGGCCGCGTGCTCGTCGACCCCCTCGACCAACACCAATACGGGCGGCGGTGGGTCGTCCTCCGGAAGCGGCGAAGGTTCGGGAAGCGGCGCGACGGGCTCCAGCAGTGGAGCCGCGGGCAGCAGCTCCGGAGTCGCGGGCTCCAGCTCCGGTGTTGGCGGCAGCTCGAGCGGCTTCGTGACCGGCAGCAGCAGCTCCGGAGCCGGGAGTAGCTCGGGATTCGGAGGGAGCTCCAGCAGCAGCAGCTCGGGTGGCAGCAGCTCGGGCGGGGGCAGCTCCGGGTCTAGCAGCTCCAGTGGGGGCACCGGCAAGGACGCGGGCTCGGGCAGCGGCGTAGTCGGGGGTGGCAGTGGCGACGCGGGCGCGGGCGGACCCTCGCTGTGCGCCCAAGCGATGATGCCGCCGATTTCCGCGACGCTCTGTGACGGGTTCGAAGGCGCGACCAGCGACTTCACTCCCACCGCGGCCGCGCCGGACACGATTGCGGTCGCCACGACGAAGTTCTACCGCGGGGCGAAGTCGATGTACTTCTCGGCGACGAACTCGGCCTACGCGGTCGAGACCAAGACGTTCACCGGGACGACCAAGGCGACGAACAACGCCTTCTGGGGTCGCTACTTCTTCTTCAACAACATGACCACCGCTCCGATGTCGCACTCGGTGTTTGGCGACATGTCCGGAACGAACGCGACGGCGACGGCGATGGATTTCCACTTCGTCGGCGGTTCGCGCGGCAAGCTGCAGTCGCAGATCCAGTTCGCGGCGGATCAATATACGGACAACATGAAGGCGCCGTCGGCGAACGATCCCCCCTTCCCGCTTGCCGCAGACGGGTGGCAGTGCTGGGAGTGGCAGATTCAGCCGGACGATTCGTTTGATTTCTACATCAACGGGGCGGAAGTGATGGAGATGAAGATCGTGGCCGGAAAGGCGATGATGAGCGGGGCGAACTTTGCCCCGCTGCCGGTCGTCACGAGTCTGAAGCTCGGCTGGCAATACTTTGGTGGGTCGATGAACTCCGGGTGGATCGACGAAATCGCGGTCGGTCCGAATCGCATCGGCTGCGGCAACTAGGAGACCGTTAAGCGAGAGACGAACCGCCAGGACGCCTGGGGCGCCATGCGAGAGCCAGAAAATCTGGCAATCATTTCTCTTGGCGATCCTGGCGTGCTGGCGGTTTTCTCGTTCTTTTTGTTTTTTTCAATAGCCCGCCAAAGTCCGCGTTACACAAGACCGCGGCGAAGCCGGTCCCAGGGGGCCCGGGGTACTAGGGCGCCGCGTCGGATGCGGATGCGGCGTCCGTGGACGTGCCTGGGTCTGCATCCGGCTGCGACGCCCCCCCGTCCGCCTGGTCCGGCGGTCCCGATTCTCCCGCCTCGAGCGTTCCTCCGTCCGACACCGGTGGCCCGGCATCGACCAGCGACTGCGCACAGCGGAAGCCCCGGCTCGGGTCCGGAAACGCGGGGTCGAAGCCCAAGCGCACAGCCGCGCGCAGGTACGAGGGATCGTCGAAGCTCCAATCGCCGCCGCGAAACACGCGGCCCATGCCGGCAGTCAGGTTGGCGCAGTTGTCGCACGGGTCGGTGGTGTACGTGCCGTACATATCGAGGGTCCATTCCCAGACACTTCCGGCGAGGTCGAGCTGTCCCCAGCGACCCGCCCCGAGCGGCACGCTTCCGACCACCGGCAAGTCCGCGTCGGAGCAACCCGGCACGCCATCGAAGAGGCATCCGTAGACGGCCAATCGCGGCGTGGGCGGGGCCTCCCCCCACGGGTACGTCCGCTGTTCGCTTCCGCCCGCCGCGGCGTACTCCCACTCTTCTTCGGTGGGAAGTCGCTTTCCTTCCGACACGCACATCGCGAACGCCTGGTACCAATCGACGCAAGTCACCGGGCGCGCTTCGTTGGCCCCCGCGAGCGGCGTCCAGGGGCCGCCGCACTCTTGAAGCTCGAAGCTCAGGTGGTCGTTCGTCGTGGCGATGGTGCCCATCCAGGAGTCGCTCTGCCAGCCGCTGCCGGGAATGAAGGGGTTCGCACCGGCTCCGTCCGGCGGGCTGAAGCCACCGTACCGGGAGAGATACCGCCGAAATCGGCCGACGGTCACTTCGTACTTGTCGAGGAGAAACGGCGCGACAGTGACCGCATGGCGCGGGCGCTCGTCGTCGTTGCCCAGTGCCGCCTGCGCGAGGGCCCGTGGAGCCCACACGTTGGGCAGGCCCTCGGGCGAGCCCATGTAGAACTGGCCGCCCTCGACCAGGAGGGCGTCGGAGCACGGCTGTGAGAAACCGTCCGGCGCGCAGGGGTTGGGCTCGACAGGCAGGGTGAGCGATGCCTGCCCTGTCTGGCCCAATCCGCCGACTTGCGTGGCCTCGAGCGTGATGGTGTACGTCCCGAGCCGAGGCGGCGAGAACGATACTCGCGCAGCTCTCGGATCGGGGTCGATGGGAAGATACGTTCCGTTCGGATCTTGCACGTTCCAAAAGACGGTAAAGGCGCCCCCTTGGGGATCGGAGCTGCCGTCGGAGGACAGGTAGACGGTCGACCCCGGCTGCGGGTTTTCCGAGGGGAGAGCGCCCGGGCCGTAGGGATAGTCGCTGTCGTCCCGAGGCATTCCGATTTGGAATCGGATGTTCGCGACGGGTGCCAAGTTGGTCGTCAAACTGATGCAATGACAGCCCGCGTCCCAGGCGCAGGCGAACCCCGGCTGGGCGTCGGCCTCGCACTCCGTGGCCGGCGAGGTCGCAGGCTGCCGGTCCGCCCCCGTGCACGCCGCGAAAAGGACGACGGCGCCCACGATCGCGGGAAGCCCGGCCGTCTCGTTCGGTTCCCGCTTCGAAGTGGAGCGGGCAAGACGTCGAGGCATGGCCTCGAAAGTTTATAACGCCGGTTGCCCGCGGGATGCCGAAATCATCGATGGAGCGCGGGCTTCCAGTGCCCGGGGCCGACCGCCCCACCCGAAAAATGTAGAAGGGGCGGCTGAACGCCTTGCTACGGACGAGCCCCGCGCTAGCGTTACGGCCAGTGTCTCCCATTCGTTTGGCCGTCTTCGGCCTTGGATCCCTCGGCATGGGCATGATGGCCTGCAGCGGCGTCGCACCGCCCGCCGGGGGCATCGGCGGCTCGGGTGGCGGCAGTGGCGGCGGGACGCAGGCCGGGGGGATGGGCGGCTCGGGTGTCGGCGGCGGAGGGGCATCGGGCGGCGGCCAGGGACCGCTGGTGCTGCCCGGGCCAGGCGCGGTGGGTACCACCGGCGACGGAGGCGGCGCGGGTGGGGCAGGCGCGTCGACGCTCGTCGTCACGATCCGCGACTTCAAGTTCTGGAACGCGTCGGACCCGACCACGAATCCGGACTTCGAGAACGTCATCGCCGACGATCAGGGCGCGATCGTGGCCGATGTGCTGGGCGCCGACCACAAGCCGGTTTACCGGAATCCCACCGGGATGACGACCACCACCCACGGCAAGCAGTACTTCGACCAGTGGTACCACGACGTCCCGGGGAGCAACATCACGCGGCAATACCCGGTCACGCTGACGGCCGGCGCGCAGGGCACCTCCGGATACGACAGCCTCGTCTCGGGAGTCGCGCTTTCGCAGGGTGACCCGACGAAGATGTGGTTTCCGATCGACGACGGCACGCCGTACGCGACGGCGTTCGGCAACCAGGGCCAGGCGCACAACTATTCGTTCACGACCGAGCTCCACACGGTCTTCGTCTACAACGGCGGCGAGACGTTCTCGTTCAGCGGAGACGACGACGTGTTCGTCTTCATCGACAACAAGCTCGCGATCGATCTCGGCGGCGTCCACCCGCGCGAACAGAAGTCGGTGGACCTCGATTCTCTCGGGCTCGTCAAAGGGCAGCAGTATCCGCTCGATCTCTTCAACGCGGAGCGCCATACGGACGAGTCCAATCTGTCGTTCACCACGACGATTCGCCTTCAGGCGCCCGCCCAGTGAGCCGCCCGCGCCTCGGGCTCACGCCAGGGCGGACCCCACGACCTTTCCCGTCGTCGACGTGATCACCGCGGGGTCCGCGCCGACGGCGGCCAGCATCGTCTTGCCGAACGCGGCCAGGGTGTCGGCGGCCTTGACGTCGCCGCTCGAGCTCCCAGCGCCGGTCTTCGAGTCGATCGCCGACGCCCCGTAGTCGTTTCCCACCGGCCCGACCGCGCCGACGACGCCGCCGACGAACGGTTTGCCGATGGTGATCGACACCTGATGGTTGCTGTTGTGCTGGCGCCCGTCGGTGTTGGTCGACCCCAGCGTGCGCCCGAACACGCTGAGGGACATGAACGTGACCTTGTCCGCCAGACCCGCGCTCGCGAGCTGCTGCATCAGCGATGCAATCGTCGCAACCCCCGAGACCGTCTCCGCCGTCTCCGTCGCGAGGGCGATGTCGCGGTGGTTGTCGCCCCCGAACGGAATGTGGATCGCCACGACCGGCGCGACGTTCATCTGAATGAGCGTGATCGCGGCCAGCACTTGCGAGCTCGCGCTGTTGTCTTTGATCGATGAGAGCGCGCTCAGGAGGCTCTGGCCGATGTTTCGAACCTGCTCTTGCGAGGTGACCAGCGAATCGATGTACTGGCGCTGGGCGGGGCTCGCGGCGGTTTTGTAAACGTCGTAGATTTGATTGAGCGTCTGGTCTCGAAGCGGTTGCAGGGTCGTCAGAGGCCCGGCGGGGTTGGTCAGCGTCGCTTTGAGGGCGAGCGCGGGAACGACGGGGAGCGCCGCCCCGCCATAGGTGAGCGCTTCGGACGGCGAGGCGGCACCCACGCTGATCGGCTGCGGCTGAATGGTGCCGAGGCATGGCGCGATCTGCTTCGCCAGCAGCGACGGCAACATCTCGCCGGCCTGCGTCGCGCCCATCAGCTGAAGGACCTGCGGTTCCTTGGGATGCACCGGCGTGTTCGTCATCAAGTGCCAGAAGACCGTCCGATCGAGCACGCTCTGGGGCAGCGTCGCCCAAGGAGCCGCCGCCATGTGCGTCTGACCCTGGATCGTCAGCGACGTCGGAGCCATCGAAGGATCGGCGCTGTGCGCGATCTTCGTGTCCTCGTAGGTGCCGGGCACGTTCGCGTTGATCGGATCGCCGGCGCCCGACGTATTGAAGATGATGTACTGCGCTTTGTCGGGCGCCACGCACATCGCCGAGGGGGCCGCCAGTGCGGTGCGAGGCCTGAGCAAGAGCGACGCGGGCAGCCCGGTGGCGAGCGCTCGCAGCCCAACGTAGCCGGATCCGAAGAGGGTCGACAAAAGAGCATCACGCCGAGAAATCATGGATAGCGTCCTTCCCCTACAGACCAATCGACGTCGCCGATGGCGACAAGCATGCGACGACGAACGTGGACCGCAGCGCCTGCGTGGCGGTGATGCCTGGCTGCTGCGTCGCCGACGTGAAGTGGGCCTTGAGCAGCGACTGCAACGGAGCCGACCGCGCGTCCGACGGAGTCACCGCCATCACGGTGCTCACGAAATCGGCGATCGCCGCGTCCGGTTTCGTGCTGGACCAAAGGGCTTGCCCCGCGGTCGTCGAGGTCGGATCGACGACCATCGCCGCAACGGCCTCGCAGATGTTCTCGGTGCCGGCCCGGAAAAAGAGCGTCGGCTGATTGGGCAATATCGGCTCCACGGCCCCGCGCCCGTACGCGTCGGAGGGCAGCCCCGAGACGATCTCGGGGACCGTCGTCGCCATCCCGCGCTTGCCGAGCGCGTCGAGCCCGCACACGTCGGTCAGCCCCAGGCGGGCATTGAGCGCCGCGCAGAGGTGGTCGCGCCGCGCCACGGCGACGACTTCGCCGCTCACTTGCGCCGTTCGCGTGTCGGCGGCATGCGTCGTGATGGGCGACGTGACGAACGACTTCACGAGCGCGTTCCACGCGTAGCCCCCCGCCTGAAAGGAGCTCGCCAGGCGCAGAAACTCCGGGTCATCGGGGGCGCACGCGACGGAGTTGACGTAGTAACAGAGCTTTTGCACCCAAGCGGACGCCACGAGCGGGTGCTTGGCCAGCACGGCGCCGAGATCGGCGAGCGTCGTGACCGGCTGCGTGACGTCGCGAAACGCGAAGAGACCGGGCTGCGCCGTCCACGTCGACTCGACTTGGGTGTGGTAGTCCCAAGACCACGTCGACGAGAAGATCGATCGCGTCGGATCCAGGCTCGCGTGACATCCGAAGCATTCGGCCTGGTTGACGTGCACGGGATCGAGGCCGGGCGTGCCCGGCGCGATCGTCGTGTCCGTGCCGTCGACCTGCGACCCGGTTGCGACGATGAGCGTCTGGTTCATCGTGACCCGCATCTGGTTGCTGATGTTGGTCTGCCAGTTGGCGAAGAATGCGGGCGTGCTGAAGAAGCCCACGCGCGGGATCCCGAGAACGAGCTCGGTCGCCGTGCGTAGCGTCGGCAAGTCGTAGAACGACGTGGTGGGCTCGCCTGCGTTGGGCTGGCGCAGGGTGACCATGGTCCAGTCGGCGAAGTCGCCTGCCGTGAGCTGCGCGGCCGTGGCCGTGCCGGCGTACTGCGGGCACGCGGTTCCCGCCGCGGACTTGCCGCCATCGAGAGACCCGAGCAAGAGGTAATGCAGCGTCAGCGCGCTCGCCGGGTACACGATCGGGTCCGCCTGGCAGCCGGCAATTCGCATGTCCGCTATGGCCACGTCGGGGTCGTACCAATGCATGTAGTTCGGGCTCGTGGGGTCGAGCGTTTGCGCGATCGGAATGGGGCCTTGCGATGCCTCGACCGTGATCGTCAGAGCCGGGTTTGCGGCTCGGAAGCGATCGGTGACCTTGCCTGCGTCGTCGACCTGCCATACGTCGAGAAGCGCATAGAGCTCATTCATGGCGGTGGTCATCATGATCTGCGGGGTGGTCATCGCCTCGGTCAGCGGATGTCCCTGCGACGAAAGCTCGATCATCGTGCGAGCAAAGCTCTCCTGCGCGTTTTGCACGAGGAGCGGCGTCGTGGTCGCGTTGAGATCGATTCGCCTGGGGTAAAACTGGTCCGCAAAGTCGACGTCGGTCACTTGAGTCTGCTGAAACGCGAGCTCGAAGAAGCGCAGCATCTTCTGGCTGTACTGCGGCAGTTGCATCCAGCCGTCGACCAGCGCCGCGAGCTGCGACGGATCGGCCTCGACCGCGCGGACTTCGTCGTCCGTCGGTGGCAGCCCGACGAGGACGGTCTTCACTTTGGCCACGTACACACTCGGCGGATCCCCTTGAAAGGGAGCTCCGGCATCGGCTTGCGCGAGGGCGCCGCCGCCGCCGTCTCCCGCGCTCGCTTGCGACGGAGCGTGGGACAGCGACCCGGGAGCCTTTCCAGAGCACGCGATTGCGCCCGCGAAGACGGCCGCGATGGGGAGGGCATGTCGGACGGTGCGATCCATGGCGGTCGACAAGGGAGCAAGGTTGGGGCGGAGCACCATGAGCGACCTTTCAATAGTCTCGGGGAGAAAGGAGGGTGGCGTTGGCGGCCAAGCCAACGGCAAGGGAGCAAGACGCGGGCCGGAAGCGCGTAGGGCAGAAACGCCGGACAATCGCGCCTGCATGGGTGCGATCGGATCGATCCACGATGGATCGGTTCGATCGCATCGCAGGATTAGACCCCCCTCGGTCAGGGTGTAAGCCGCCAGACGAAAAGCTCGCTCGTCAAGTTCGAGCTCACGACGGCGAGCACGTCGCGCGACGTAGCCGCGATCCCGTCGTTGGTGGTGGGGGCGGGGGTCAAGCCGTTGACGAGCTCCTTGGGGGCACATCCGGCGTCGGCGTCGACACGACAGTAGAGGACGATCCCGCTATTTCCCCGGAGGCTCCAATACGCCACCCCGGATCTCGCGAAGAGCTCAATCGGCTTGGTCGTGGACGTCAACGGAGAGTCGGCACCGCCGCCATCGAGGCGTACGTACCCGACCCCTCCCTGTCCCACCCAGGAGAGATTGCCGGACACCGCGTCGACCGCTACGGCCGCGACGTCGAAACGAACCGGGATGGATCGTGTCGCCGCCCCTTCGTCGAGCTGAATCGCGCTGCCTCCGTCGGTCCAGGCGACGCCTCCTGTGGGTATGACCGCGAGACTGAGCGCGCCCCTCGACCCGGGAATGGTCGTGGGCACGCATCCCGCGAGACCGGCGGGGCACGTCCGAACGCCGCTGTTGTCGATCCACGCGACGACCGAACTGCCCGCGGAGATGTCGCGGGGAGCATTGCTCGGGAAGAAGCCGCAGGCGCCGCCGTCGACACTGCAATAGTGAATTCCGCCGCTCACGGTCCAGAATACACCCGCGGCCGTGGCCGCGATTCCGTTCGTCTGCAGACTGAACGTGTCGCCGCCGTCGCCGGTCCAGAATGGCATGAAGGCCGCGCTCGCGTCGTATGCCACGTGGACGCCGCCTTGGGGATCCGCCGCATAGACCGTGTCGCCGCGGACGGCGATCGCGTACGGGACGAACCCGGCGTCGAGCACGCGTCTACCTGCGACCGCCGCGTCGCGGCTGCCTGCGTCATCAGCGGCATCTTGTGCGGAGTCGCCCGCGTCGCGGAAGCCCGGCAACTCGGTCTTGTACGGGTCGTCGAGAGCGGCCCAAATGGAGCACGCCGCACCCGCGGCAACCGCGGCAATGAGTGCTACGGGGATAGCCGCCTTGGTCATGTCGCTCCCAGGGCACGCGCCGCGGGATGGGGTGACGGCATGGTTCTCACTTTTCGCGCCGGTCGCGCAGAAGCTGAAAGTAGCGCCTCGCGATTCCGGATGCCGCGGCGGCCTGCGCCACGTTGCCGCCGCTGCCCTCGAGAGCCCGCGCGACATAACGGCGCGTGAAGGACTCGAGGACCTCCCGGCGCGCCTTGGGGTACGGCATATTCAAACCGAGCACGTCGCCGATCTCGAGCTCGTTGCTCTCGCCGCCCGAAGGCGGCTGCGCGCTCCCCTCCCCACCTCGTGCCGAACGATCGAGCTCGCCCAGGGCGATGCGTCGCGCCACGGCGTTGCGGAGCTCGCGCACGTTGCCGGGCCACGGCATGTCGCACCACGTGTCGACCAGCGTGCCGGGAGGGCCGCCGGGCGTCCCGCCGAGGCTCTGCCAGAAGTGGAGAGCCAGCAGCGGAATGTCCTCTCGGCGCTTGCGTAGCGGCGGGAGCTCGACCCGGGTGACCGCAAGCCGGTGAAAGAGATCGTCGCGGAAGCGTCCCTGCTGCACTTCGCGCTCGAGGTCGCGACGGGTGGCCGCGATCAGTCGTACGTTGCATCGAATCGATTTCGACGCGCCGACCCGCCGGACCTCCGAGCGCTCGACCGCCCGCAAGAGCTTCGACTGGAGCGGCAGATCGAGGTCGCCGATCTCGTCGATGAGGAGCGTTCCCCCTTCGGCGAGCTCGAACATTCCCTTGCGCGCCGCCGATGCTCCCGTGAATGCCCCGCGCTCGTGCCCGAACAGCTCGGACTCCATCAGGTTGGCCGCGACGGAAGTGCAGTCGAACACCACGAAGGGAAGAGCCGCGCGAGGACCGGCCTCGTGCAGGGCCTCGGCGAGCGCTTCTTTTCCGGTGCCCGTCTCGCCCTCGATGACGACCGGCACTTGGCTCGCCGCCAGGCGCTCGAACACAGGGTAGAGTCGACGCATCGCGGGGCTCGCGCCGATGACGCGCGCGAACCGGGATGCGCCGTGCGAAGGGGGCGCCTCGGCGGAGGACACCAGACGCTCGACCTGCAGGCTCGTCGCACCGATGCGAAGAGTCTCTCCGCCCCGCGCGAACGCGTCGACCACTTCGTGGCCGTCGATCTGTGTCCCGTTGGTCGACCCCAGGTCCGTGACGCGGAGTCGGCCACGCTCGATCTCGAGGGCAAGGTGGCGGCGGGATACGGCGGGGTCGACGAGCTTGAGGTCGGCGGAGGGGCCTTTGCCGACGAGAAGGCGCGATGGCTCGCCGCCATCGACGCGAAGCTCGCGCCCGAGGTCCAGCCCGTCGACCACGACGAGGCGAAAGCTCGCCGCCTCCGGACTGCCCTGCGCGCGCTCATCCGCGGGCAATTGCGCTGCTCTCGTGATTTCTTCGGTGCCAGGACCCACACGCGGAGACGACGTCACCCTGCTAGCATACGTTCTCGTGGGCGAAGCCGAAAACGTCTCCGGCAGACGCGCGGTCGGCCGCTATCGAACCTACGAGGCCATGGCGGCCGGTGGGATGGCCACGGTTCACTACGGGCGGATGCTGGGGCCGCTCGGTTTCGCCCGCACAGTGGCCATCAAGAGGCTGCATCGCGAGTACGCGCGCGATCCCGAGTTCGTCGCCATGTTCATCGAAGAGGCCCGGCTCGCGGCGCGCATCCACCACCCGAACGTCGTGCAGACCCTCGACGTTGTGAGCTCCGACGGCGAGATTGCGCTGATCATGGAATACGTTCCGGCGGTCTCGCTGGCGCAGCTGCTCCTCGCGGCGCAAAGCCGCGGCGAGCGCTTGCCCTCCGCCGTCGCGGCCTCGATCCTCGTCGGTGTGTTGCAAGGGCTGCACGCCGCACACGAGGCGACCGACGAAGGGGGCAACCCCCTCGATATCGTGCATCGCGACGTCTCGCCGCAGAACGTCCTGGTCGGTGCCGACGGATGCGCGCGCGTGCTCGACTTCGGGATCGCGAAGGCGACCGGGCGAGCGACACAGGTCACGCGCGAGGGACAGGTCAAAGGCAAGTTTGCGTATATGGCGCCCGAGCAGGTCACGAATGTGGGCGTGACGCGGCAGTCGGACGTCTTCGCGGCGTCGATCGTGCTCTGGGAAGCCCTCACGGGAACACGGCTCTTCACCGGCGACAGCGAGCCGGCCGTCCTCGCGCGCGTGCTCTCCGCTCCGATCGTGCCGCCGAGCAAAGTCGCTCCCGAGGTCGGACCCGAACTCGACGCGGTCGTTCTTCGGGGCCTTTCCCGAGATCTCTCGGCCCGGTACGCGACGGGGCGCGACATGGCGCGAGAGATCGAGGCGCGCACGCCGCTGGCATCGGCGTCGCAAGTGGGCG